>Ga0302135_10002641_pt1 | contig 10718 bp, 8 predicted proteins | sample CBN3_surface_MG_FD_203119 | JGI IMG/M metagenome (GOLD analysis project Ga0302135, IMG submission 203119) | Marine microbial communities from Western Arctic Ocean, Canada - CBN3_32.1 | ecosystem: Environmental > Aquatic > Marine > Oceanic | place: Canada: Western Arctic Ocean | collected 2017-09-15 | reverse complement strand
AGCAGCCGTGAACAGCCGCTCCGCTGTGGTGCTCGATGTCGAGTCGAATACCCTCATAACCTCGGTCATTACCAATGGCTTGCCCGAGGTAATTCGTGAGGTTGGTATCGACCGGAACTTGACGCACTCGCAATCGGTGAACCTGATAGGAACCCAGATATCTCGTGAAGTCTCGTTCTACGACACGCTCTTTCCCGAAGAGCCTCTTGGTCTCGATCTGCCAGTTTTCGTAACAGGTCAAGCCGAGCAGTTCGATTTAGCGATCGAGGAAGCTCTGAACTCCCTTCAGTACGTAAGGACTGAACTACCGGAGACGCTGCGTGCTCCTGATGATTTCTCGTTTGAGAAGTATGCGGCGAACGTTGGTCTGGTAATCGTTTCTGGAAAACGGTTCTGGCAGCGAGCACCGGTACATCTGCTCACGACACCGAAGTTCGACTATCGCCCAACCCAGTACAGGCCCCGGCCCCTGCCAGTTCGTGCAGTTTTCAGTGTTGCCGTGGCAATGATTCTTGCGTTTGGTGTGTTCACGGCGTTTGGGCTGTTCACCGATCAAGGCGATTCGTCAGCAGCGGCTCAACGCACCCTGGGTGTTCTGGAGCAGCGCGTCGAACTGAGGGACCTAAAGATAGTCAAGCTACGCGACGCACGACTGGTTCTGAACGATGCGAAGCTGCGAACTGAACGACTTATTGCCGCCAATAAAGTGATCCAGGATCGAGATGCGGGGTTTGCCGATACGATAGCGATTATCGAGGGAGCGGCACCGGTTGGAGTCAGTATCCCCACACTGGATGATGATGGCCGCGTTGTCGCGGTGCAGGCCGAATCCGACGATTACTCAACCCTGCTCGCTTACGTTCGCATACTCGAAGATGTGCCTCAGTTCGTGCATGTTCAAGTGCTGAACATGGGCAAGGTTTCGGGTGATGATTCGAATTTTTAAGGTGAGCCGACCGAGATTTCGGGAGAATCGGTTGAGGTTGAAACGGTCATCGAATTGTCTATCTAGATAACGCGCATTGAAATCCCCGAGTCAGCACTCCGTTCTGAAGAGGAACTGGCTGTGGTCATCGAATAGAGATCCAGCCAGTGGATTCGACTACCGCAGCTGATTTTTGTTATCGGCTGTTACGGAGCGAGCCGAATTCCGGTAGTGCCCATCTCGTCATGGAGAATGTTCAGCGCCTGCGTGTGAGCCATGCCGTCGTCACGGAGGTGCTGGTACCTGACTTCGTCGATCTGTGATCGGTCGAGGAAGCCACGAATGTCGTAGCGCTCATCGTCCTCGAGCGGGAGTTTGCCTTCGTCGATCATCAGATCGAGCGGGTAGTCCTTTTCCTGCATGGGCAGGTGTATGACCTTGTTATGCCGCGCCGACTCGTACATGGCCATCATCACTTCGACGGTGTCGCGTGCCTTTCGCCCCGAGCCACGGCTTTCACGACCTGTTTCGATCCACTCGATCAGCTCTGTGGTCTGGGCGGCGTTGGTATTACCACCGATCGCCTGGTCACCTTCTTGCAGGCCAAGTTCGACGTTCTTCCAGCCAGCGGTCTCGGCGTTGAACAGTTTCAGGACGGTCTCCGTGATGTGGAGCATGCCTTCGGTGCCGCGAATGAAAAACTTTCCGGCATCGCTGTTTCGGTCCCATAGATCAGACTGGATGAAAAATTGCAGGCTGCCACCGAAGTGAATCAATCCCATGCAGGCGTCTTCGATAGCGGTGTCGCGCTCGAATTTGTTCGTACGGCGTTCTACAGCACCCATAACCCACTCAGCGATCGGGTCGCCAAGAATGTATCTCGCACCGTCGATCGAGTGGGTGCCCCAGTTGGCGAGTCCTTCTTTCACTCGCAGATCGGCACGCAGCGGTATTCCGATAGCGCCGTCTTCGACGAGTTCTTTGGCCTTTTCCCAGCCGGGGGTGAATCGACGCTGGTGAGAGATTGCGAGCTTGGCGTCGTTGGCTTCGCACACATCGACCATCGCATCTGCTCGGCCCATTCCGATTGCCATCGGTTTTTCGCAGATGATCCCCTTTACCGAGGGGGCGGCGGCGACTTCTGCGGTGACGGTGTCGTGGAGCAGGTGCCAGACGCAGACGCTTACGATGTCGGGTTCGGCTTTTTCGAGCATCTCGGCGACCGTGGCGTAGCCGTTCGGGATTCCGTACTCGGTCATATACATGTTGCGCGCTGCTTCAAGTGGATCGACAACGGCAACCACATCGACGTTGTCGAGACGCTCGTAGCCCTGCATGTGGGCCTGCCCGATGGATCCGCAACCAATGATTGCGGCTTTGTATTGTTTCGACATTAGATCGAGTTCCTGTGCGAGGGATTTAAAAAGGTTTTGCGAGCGGCAGTTTACGCCTGTTGGTTTGACTCTGGCGTCTGCTGCGTTTTGCTCCGGTCGTCATCGGATGACTCGGTCGCTTGCTGCAGTCTCGTTAGTCGCGCTCGTGACTTGTCACTCGGCTCAAGTCTGCGACGCGGCCCTCAGTCCCTCCCGAAGGAGGGAGGCAGGACAGTGCAGTTCTGGCGTCGTCGTAACTTTAGGCGAAGAAGCCGGGGAGGCTGCCACTGGTTCCGAGAATGAACATCGATCCGACGATGAGGCTAAATACGGCGACGATTATCCCGAGTGCTGTGTGAAATTTGTAGTGTCGATTCGTGCCGAGAAGACCTGTAGTTGCAGCAATTGCTATCAACGTGTTTGAAACTACGAGACCAACAACAAAGGCGATGAGCAAGAAACTACCTGTGAGCGCTGAAGTTGCTCCCGCTGCGGCAGCCAGCAGCAGCGCCTGGCTTCCCGTTTCAGCTCCTATGCCGTGAACCACCCCGATAGATATCGAAGCCCCCGACCCATACTGGCGTCGCTTTTTACCGTTCGGGTCGACCGATGCGATCTGCGATTTGCCAGTTACTTTTCGATATCCGATTTTGACAACGTCGAACAGAAGCATCCACCGGCTACGCATCATGAGCCGGCCTTTGTTCCGGGACATCGACCAGATAAGCCACACGCCCAGCAGTAGGAGGGTGATGCCGACAGTCTTCTCCATGTACCCATCTACCCATTCGGGGAGGAGTGTGCCGAACCAGATGGCTAATAGTCCGAGAAGAATCACGACGGCTGCATGCCCTAATGCGTAGAGTGTTCCCATGCCGAGACTGCGTCGATGGCTGTGTTGAGAGCTGGTGACGTCGGTTATCGCTGCAATGTGGTCCCAATCAATGCCGTGGCGGAGACCAAGACCGAGGCCCGTACCTAGAAGAACAACACCGATTTCTACCGACAAAAATTGTCTCCAGCCTGACGCCCAATAAATAAACGTAACGGGCATCACTCGCCTGATACCTGTCCCTGATGCTTGTCATAGTGGTCGGGCGTCCGAGTTTTCTTCGGGTTCGCTGACCGAGGAGGAACACTAAGCGCATGTAATTTCAAATGCAAACATTCGCATCTAGAGCATTTTTCGTAATAACGAGGTGAGATTTGAATATGTGCTGTAGAGCGGAGATTTATTCCCGGCATGTGTGCGTGTTTCGTTGTTAAAACCGCACAATGCGGGCGAAAAGCTTGAATATAAATGGTTTCTGCACTAGGGTTCGATGTGACGAGTCGGACGATTATTCGCTGGTTCGGAAAGGTTGGTCTCACATGATTTATAGACAAGGTTGGGCAGTCCACATTGGCTGTACGGAGCCGCCACGGGTGTGTGCTGTAGGCGGTGGCAGGTATCACCGAAAAACCCAGTTGTGTCATATAAGCCCCGTTCTGATCCCAGTTACTGTCAAATTCACTGTCAATTCATATATTTCGTTGTACTGAGAAAGATGAATTGCTGCCCCAAATGCCTGAGTTGAACTAGGTAGTTGGTGCCGAAGGTGGGAGTCGAACCCACACGACCGTTAAAGGTCAATGGATTTTGAATCCATCGCGTCTGCCATTCCGCCACTCCGGCTCTTGGGGTGCTCGGCGTTCGAGCCTGTTTGTAGGCTTGGTGCGAGCTGCGGGTTTTACATGTTATCGGCGATTCGGGTGGATTACCTGCGTTGTTGGCTATTATTTTTGAGTGGAGTTGGTGGTTCGATTGGGTCGAGGCATCGTCATCCTGAACTAGATTCAGCATGACACTGAGCGCGTGGTTGGTACTGACCGACTTAGCCAGTACCGGACATCATTCGATCCGATTGCCGTGAGTCGTGCTACTCTCGCTTCTTGCAGCAACAGCACAGGCACTAATGTCCGAAAATAGCCCTCAAAACCCAGAAATACCAGAACGGTCACTCGTACTTTCGCGACCGCTGGCGGTGCTCGATGTGCAGTCGACGGGACTGGACACCGACAACGCTCGCATCGTGAAGTTGGCGGTGTTTCGCGTGGACCCCGACGGTTCGGAGCACGTGAAGTCGGTGATTGTAAATCCGGGAATTCCAATTCCTTCCGGGGCGAGTCAGGTGCATGGAATTTCCGATTTATATGTGATGGATAAACCGGTGTTTCGAGCTTATGCCAGGGCGCTGGCCGATCATCTAGAGGGTTGCGATATTGCAGGATTCGGTATCGAGCGATTCGGCCTACCGTTGCTGTTGGCAGAGTTCGAACGGAATGGCGTCGAGTTCCTCATGGAGGGCAGGACGGTGGTCGATGCGATGACCGTGTTTCATCGTCTGGAACCTCGAAACCTGGCCTCGGCGTACTCGCGATTCGTTGGCGGGTTACGCCCGGATTCAGGCGAAGACGCTCAGGGCGCTCGCAATATCTTCGACATTCTCCAGGGGGAGTTGAGAAGTTCACCTAACGTGCCAAGCACGCCACCAGAACTCGCCAACTGGGCGAAGGGTATCGACGATACTGCGATCGACTCAGAGGGCAAGTTCATATGGAGCGAAGAGGGCGACGCGCTCGTGAATTTCGGCAAGCACCGGGGTGAGCGATTGATAGAGGTCGTGAACAATGACACGCCTTATTTGAACTGGGTTTCAGGATCGGATAATTTCGAACCAGAGGTACGAAAAATCGCTGAATCTGCAGCGAGCGGATACCTGCCAGAGCGTTCACAAGACGAGGAACCGGGGTCCGCAGCCGATTCCTAGAACGGTCGATTTTCCTGTGGCTCCGAAAGTGGAGGCGGCCCGTCTGAAACCCGTAGAACAGGCTCGCCAGTAAACGTGATTTCCACACACGGCATTTCGGTGAATATACGTTTTGCCAGGATGAACGGTCCCCACCACGGAAGTCGCAGCGCTCGATTGATTTTGACTGCTCCGAGAAGAATTTTGAATTTTGTTCTTGGAAATCCGGGTCGTAGTGACCAGTGCTCGATGAATGCGAATATCCGGGGTAGCTTTTCGTCGAGATCGCGTATCACTCTTGCTTCGGCCGGAATGTCGAACCACGGCTTGAACTCTACCGAGTGAACTGACACCGTCGAGTTGTTCGACATGCTGGCTACCCAGTCGCGCTTACCCGGATAGCCCGAGAGAATGATCTTGTTCACACCGTCTTCCCGCAGCCAGACGTACGTCGTTTCGATCGTGCGTTTGGACCCGTTTTTGCGGGTCAGGGTAGTGCGGATGTAGAAGCTGTTGGAGAGTATTTCTTCCAACTGAGCGGGAAGGCGAGACGGCGAGTTTGAGTCGGACATATATCCGATCTTAGCTGTCCCCATCGAACACGGCGATAGTATCGGGGTTGATATGGATCGCCCCGGGGCCGTTTGAGATGTTCAAGTCAGCGCTGCCATTTCCAATTTGGTACTCAAGCGTTGCGACATCGCCATTTTTCGTAACACCTTCGTCTCCGCCATTTACCGAAACGTCGCCGTTATGAGTGTTGCCCGAGACGTTGACGCTGGAGCCGTTACGTAGTCGAACAGCTATGTCGCCGTTCGTTGTTGAAATAGAGTATTTCCCGTCGGAAACAACTCCGTCGAACCAAACGTGAGCGTTCGTTGTCGAAACGTCGACTACCCCGTCCACCTGTTGAACCACAACTTCAGAATTGGTGGTGTGTAGATCGAAATCACCGGACGATCTTGTAACTGAAATCTTGCCATCGGTTGTGGCGAGAGAGGCCGAGCTGACCTTGATTCCCTCGATTACGATCGGGCGATTCGTAGTGCGAACGTTAAGTTGAACGCCTTGCGGGAGGCTGATCTCGATTAGTGAGCTTGCAGTTGTGGTCCCGCCGGTACTTGTTGTCGCTGAAATAACGAAGCGGGTTACCGGATCCTTGGTAATGGACTGGGTGTAGAAATCGACGAACTCTTCGTTGTAGAGGGTCGCTTCGAGCTTCAAGTTGTTGAACGGTGCTCTGCGGACTCGAATTTCTGCGCTTTCGCCAATGACTTCGACAACCGCTCCGGGTGCAAGCTCGATCGATTCAGACCGGGTGCCGGTGTCACCGCCTGAGAGCACGCAAACTGGAGCCATCGTCGCGAGTGCGGCGATGATAACGATAAGAAATCGAAATTTTATGCTCATAGTTGTGAACCGCCTGACATCCCAAGAAAAATACCGCTTGTGGGCTGATATTACACGTATGAGTTCAAAAACGGGTGCTACCGGGGTGTATCGGAGGGGTGCCGACTTTAGTCGATAGGGAGCGCGAGTGGTCGGTGACCTCAACCCTGAGTCCCCGATTTATTCGGTTAAGATGGTGCTCGCCCTTAGTCTTATCGAATGAACAGTATTTGTTGGAATAACCGAAAACAATGATGCAGATGCAACACCTAGATAACGGTTCACCAATGATCGAAAGTGATCGCATCAATTGATTAAGCCGTTCCTGCCTGTAATCTGTGTTCGCAGGACGTGTTTAAAAAATCTGACTATTTAGAGGCAACCATTCGTTGACTAACAATCGAGCTTCACAATACGGCAATGTTGTATCGCAAAACGTGATGATTCCAATGAGAGATGGGGTGCGTTTGGCGACAGATGTCTATCGACCCGCCGACGAGCACGGGATCGCGGTTGATGGCGAATTTCCTGTGATTCTCGGACGAACTTCATACGACAAATCGAATCCGGTTATATGGATAGACGCGGTAGCCCGGGCGTTTGTGCCACGCGGCTACGTAGTGGTTTTGCAGGACCTAAGGGGGCGTGGGCTCTCCGAGGGAACCGGAGAATATTTTCATACGGCCAACGCCAAAGAGGGCATCGACGGCTACGACACTATCGAGTGGGCGGCGGATCAAGAGTGGTGTAACGGAAAAGTCGGGATGGTCGGTGCGTCTCACGGCGGAATTGTGCAGAACATGGCGTCGCTATATCGTCCCCCGCATCTGTCAGCTCTGTGGGTAGATGTTGCTCCGACGAACGCTTTCAGGTGGGAGGTCCGGCAGGGTGGGGCGATGGCGCTGCATATGTACGGTGCGCTGTATCTGCATGGCTACGATTCACAGGAAATTGCCGATGATGCGGCTGCGATCGAGCGAATTGAGCGCGGTGCGGAACGCCTGAGTGAAGAGGTCTGGAAGCAGCCGTTCAAGGAAGGTGAAACCCCGATTTCCGTTGTGCCGAATCTCGAGAAAGTGCTGATGCACTACTACCAAGATGGGATCTACACAGATTTTTGGAAACAGGAGTCTCTCAACCACGCACAGCACTACGATCGCATGGCCGATATTCCGGCGGTGTACAGCTCGGGTTGGTATGACCCGTTTGCTGCAGAGACTTCTGAGCAGTTCGCCCATATGGCAGCGAAAAACACAACTCCCCAGCGTCTGATCCTGGGACCGTGGAATCACGTCTCAATGCGGGGCAAAGGCGCCTCGTATGTTGGCGATGTCGAGTTTGGGGAGTCGGTGAACTGGGGCGATAGAGTCCTGAATCAGGAACGCTTCCGCTGGTTCGACCGCTGGCTCAAAGATATCGATACCGGTGTTGAAGATGACGAACCGGTGCGCATATTCGTTATGGGAGGAGGCGATGGTGATTTCGATGAGTCAGGTCGCATTCATCACGGCGGTACTTGGCGCGCCGAGCAGGAATGGCCACTGAGTCGTGCTGTCGAAACCCGTTTCTATCTTAAACTTGCTGGTGGATTGGAGACCGCACAGCCGGGTAGTGCGGAGTCATCGACGACATGGGAGCACGATCCCGAGAACCCGGTTCCGACTGTTAGCGGGAATGTCACCGGCTTCTACGAGTGGGTTGTAATGCCTGATGATCTGGACAGCGCATATGTGCCACAAAGGGCGCGGATGCGTTCCTTAATTCCTGATGGTCCGCTGCATCAGAAGGAACGCGATTCGACCGTTGTGAGAAGCGATCGAAAACCGGGAACTCCTGCGTTGCTGGCCGACCGCGCCGATGTGAATGTTTTCCAGACTGAACCGCTGGAATCGGACGTCGAGGTGACCGGGTCGATCACCGTGAATCTCTGGATATCATCAGATGCTGTCGATACTGATTTCACGGCTAAGTTGCTTGATATTTACCCCCCCAGCGATGAGTACCCGGAGGGCTTCCACCTTCCGCTTGAGGATTCGATCCGTCGAGCGCGGTTCCGTGACGGGTACGATGAAGAGAATTTCATGGATCCCGGCGGGATTTACGAGGTGCAGATCGAACTGCCACCGGTGTCGAATCTGTTTAAAAAAGGACATCGAATCCGACTCGATATTTCGTCGAGTAATTTTCCTCGATTTGATGTGAATTCGAATACGGGTGAGGCGATCGGACGCCATACTAGTAGCCAGATAGCGCTCAACACTGTTTATTCGGACGCGACGCATCCGTCGCATGTGGTTTTGCAGGTTGTTGACGAGGTTTAGCGGTTTGTAATGCGGTAGTAATAAAAGGGGCTGATGATGGCGAAACTAACTGATTCTGAAATTGCTGAGGTACTCCCCGGGATACCGGGTTGGGAAGTAGTTGAAGAGGAGGGAATGAAACGGCTTCAGAAGGCGTTTTCGTTTGGTGATTTTACCGGGGCCCTGGCGTTTACCAATCGCGTTGGCGAACTCGCCGAAACAGCCGATCATCATCCACGCATAACGACCGAGTGGGGCAGCGTGACGCTCACGTGGTGGAGTCACGATCAGGGTGGGATGGTTGCTGCCGATATCGAAATGGCAAAGAGGGTCGACGCGCTGTAAATACAGCATCATGGTGCCGTATTTCGCTGTGAAATCGCTATGACACCGGTGGCGGTGATCGTTGCCTGCCAAGCTATACTTCGCTGTCCAGAATCCGTTATTTCAATAGGTACTCAGGGGGCGAGAAATTATGGCCGAAACCGTCGACGCAAACTCACTGCCAAACGATAAGTTTGGATTCCGCATCTATGGTGTAATGGCGCATCTTCCTGAGCCCCAGTCCAGCCAGGTCAGGAAATTTCACAAGCTAATCGGCGCTGACGATCTTGCGACGAAACCACACTGCTCGATCGACAATTTTTGGGGGCCTGATGACCTCGATGCTGTGAAGTCGGCGCTCGAGACTGTCACAACGGCAAATACGCCTTTCGAGACTGAATTCGACCCCAACGATTTGCGCGTAGGCAAATTCGGCTGTGCATACGGCTTGAAGCACTATGATGGCCACTACTCGCTGCAGGCTGCCGTCGAGAAGGCAATGATTCCGCTGACGAAACGGCTTCGTGCGGTCGGAACCTTGTACTGGCCTCACACCACGATGGTTCTTGATGTGAAACCCGAGGAAGTTCCGCTCATGGAGCCGAATTTAGCGAAGATCGATATGACAGGGAACATGCGGTTCGAAGCCATCTCACTGATTGGTCGAGTCGGACCTTCAAGGGGCGGCGAGTACCAGATACTCGAAACGTACCCGCTTCTTGGTTGAGAGTCGTTGCACGTTCAGCAGTAAACGCTCAGCATCCTAAGTCCTTGCCTCGTCGTTTGATAGCTTCTCGATAGCTTGAATCAACGCCTGATGTCCCTGATTCGTGGCTTCGGGACCGTCAGCCTGAACAGAGCGGTACAACTGCGCTATCAATGATGAAGTTGGAATCGACGTGCCCGTTTCGGCGGCAAGATCTCCAGCGAGTCGCAAATCTTTTTGCATGTGTTTGACCATGAATCCCGGTGAAAAGTCACCTTTCAGGATCTTTGGCCCGAGCGTGTCTAACGCCCATGACCTGCCAGCCCCGTTTTTCACGGCGTCGTAAAACAGTTGCATGTCGAGTCCTGTTTTCTTCGCAAGCACGAACGCTTCCGACATACCCGCTACTGTCGCCACGCCAATAAGTTGATTTGCGATTTTTGTGGTGTGCCCTGATCCGACAGGACCCATGTGCACCACGTTTCCGCCCAGAACGTTCAGCACCGGTAGCGCACGTTCGAATGCCTCAGCGTTGCCTCCGACGAGAATGGCGAGACTACCCGCCTCTGCGCCATCAACTCCACCGGTCACAGGGGCATCGATGAAGTTGACGTCTTTTGCCTCAAGAAGCTTCGCCATCTTCCTGCCAGTTTCCGGGGCGATGGTGCTCATATCGATCACGACCGAGCCATTATTGATCCCTTCTAAAATTCCGTCAGGACCTGCGATTACCGCTTCGACCTGTGGGGAGTCGGGAACCATCGTGATGACGATATCGGACCTCGATGCGGTATCAGCAGCGGAAGTTGCCGACGAGGCGCCGAACCCTTCTGCTTTGGCGACCGAAGAGTCATCAAGGTCGAATACGGTCACGCGATAGCCCGCGTCGACGAGGTTCTGCGCCATCGGCAA
>Ga0302135_10002640_pt1 | contig 10719 bp, 9 predicted proteins | sample CBN3_surface_MG_FD_203119 | JGI IMG/M metagenome (GOLD analysis project Ga0302135, IMG submission 203119) | Marine microbial communities from Western Arctic Ocean, Canada - CBN3_32.1 | ecosystem: Environmental > Aquatic > Marine > Oceanic | place: Canada: Western Arctic Ocean | collected 2017-09-15 | reverse complement strand
TGCTTCACCTGGACCAGATCAAGACCCGCCTCGATGGGGACAAGCCAATAAAATGTTTGCAATCATCTCTCACTCCAAGATTTCCAGACTGGCTCGTCACCGCGTTGACTAAGGAGGGGCACAAACCCTCATGACCAAAACTCCTCTCAACCGAATAGGACAATGCGCTTGGCCAGGCCATGACCCACTCTATCTTGCTTATCATGATGAAGAATGGGGAGTTCCTGAGTATAACGATCGTGAGCTCTTTGAAAAACTGGTACTTGATGGGTTCCAGGCTGGTCTATCGTGGATTACAATCTTAAAAAAACGCGACGCGTTTCGCACCGCATTTGCGCGATTTGATCCTGAGCGCATTGCAAATTTTACCGATAACGACATCAAGAGTCTCATGGAAAACCCGGGTATCGTCCGCAATAGAGCAAAAATTACCGCCACCATCGGCAACGCCCGTTGCTATCTTGAAATCCAATCATCCAGTCCAGGATTTTCCTCCTATTTATGGGATTTTTCTGATGGTCAGCCTATACAAAATGACATCAAATCTATGGGCGAGCTACCGACTAAGACCGAGCTGTCAAAGGCTCTTTCCAAAGACTTGAAAAAGCGTGGGTTTCTCTTCGTCGGGCCCACAATTATATATGCGTTCATGCAGGCAATTGGCATGGTAAATGATCATCTCATTACCTGTTTTCGCCACGGCGAATGTGCCAATATGTCGCATGCAAAACGACAATCTGGGAAATGAGATCAACAGATGCCCCGCGCGCATGGCAGCGCATGCTAAGTGGCCGACGTCTCGACCTGATTAATCCGTCACCTCTAGATATTGAAATTGAGGATATAGCCCATGGCCTAGCCCGCGTTGCGCGCTGGAATGGACAAACTATTGGAGAACACGGCTATTCGGTAGCTCAGCACTCACTCCTTGTGGCTGAAATTGCTGGTAAAATACGGCCTAAATGGCCCGCGAAATGGCGCCTTGCCGCGCTGCTTCATGACGCACCCGAGTATGTGGTCGGAGACCTCATCTCACCGTTCAAGGCAGCATTATCTCTCGATTACAAAGTGTTTGAGAATGCGCTTTTGGATGCTGTCCATATTCGCTTTTCACTCCCAGCACCACTACCCGATAATATTACTAGAGTGGTCAAGCGGTCCGATCGCATTTCGGCCTATCTGGAGGCAATCGCACTCGCCGGGTTTGAAGAAGAAGAAGCCGCGCGAATATTTGGCCGCCCACGCGGTCTCAATCCAGATCCTATTTTGAAACAACCCCTTTTGTCACCATGGCCAACAGCTATCGCACAAACTAAATTTCTGGACCATTTTAACACCCTCGCTGCTGAGTCACGATAAAGATGAGCAAGCATGTTGAACGCGAATGCCACAAGTCCAAAACTAAATAACCCTCACCGCAAGTCCTATGCATGAAAATTATCGTCAGTCCCGTGAACCAGATCAACCAGATAATTGCATCTGAAAATCCCCAACACCTCATCTCCCTCCTTTCGCAAAACGACATGATCGACACGCCGCACGACATCGACGCTGCAAATCACCTAAAGCTTGCCGTAAACGATATCACCTCGCCAGTTCCCGCACTAATAGAACCACGTGCTGAGCATATCCAACGGTTGCTGGAGTTTGCTGATACCTGGGATCAAAGCACTCCACTTCTGATACACTGCTTTGCCGGCATCAGTCGTTCGACAGCTGCGGCACTGATTTTACTCTGCTCTATCAGCCGTGAAAGACAGGAAATCGACATGGCAAAGACCGTGCGCAGGGCATCCCCACACGCATCTCCTAACGCGCTATTAATAGCTCACGGAGATGAGGTCTTAGGTTTAGACGGCCGCCTAATTGATGCTGTTGAAAAAATGGGCAAATCTGTTTTTGTCCCGCTCGCCTGTCCGTTTTCAATTCCGATATCAATGGGGATGCCGGTTTCATGACCACCGCACCCATCATCGAGATTAGTCTAAATGCAGCAATTATCTCGGTTCGCGGCGGTGATCCGGTGATTCTCGTTGTGACCGGAGAAGCTGTATCTCCTGACCAAATACCCTCAGGACCATTCGATCCTTTATCCCACCGCACCATGGAGATTGGTCTTCGTAGCTGGGTGCGGGACCAGACTAGCCTTAAACTTGGCTACGTTGAACAACTTTACTCCTTTGGTGATCGTGGCCGGCATGCTGAGCCTGGTGATATTGGCCCACACAATGTCTCCATTGGGTACCTTGCTCTTACTCGTGCTGATTTGGGGACTTCCGGCAAAACCGCATCAACCCTGTGGCGCAGCTGTTATCACTATTTCCCCTGGGAGGATTGGCGCGGCGGCAAACCAGATATTCTGAGCGCTGAAATAGAACCCGCGCTGCGCGCTTGGGTCATCAAATCCGGTGCGCTCGCCCTCACACGTGAAGATCGCGTCCGCCTTTCATTTGGACTTGATGGTATGCCGTGGAATGAAGAACATGCGCTTGAGCGGTATGAGCTCCTCTATGAGGCTGGGCTAGTATTTGAGTCGTTACGTGATGGGCGTGAGGCGGCAATTGCACGCAATCGATCTGGCCCCGTACCCGAGCTTGGCCAGCCCATGACCCATGATCATCGTCGAATCTTCGCAACAGCGCTCAGTCGTCTGCGGGCAAAGATCAAATATCGCCCAGTTATATTTGAAATGATGTCACCATCCTTCACGCTATTGACATTGCAGCACACCATTGAATCACTCTTAGGACTGCACCTCCACAAACAGAATTTTCGTCGCCTGATTGAACGGCGCGGATTGGTTCAGCCAACCGGCGGTTTAACTACACAGACCGGGGGAAGACCCGCAAAACTCTATAGATTTGCTCATGAGGTTCTACGCGAGCGTCCAGCACCCGGCTTGAGACTTTAGACAACGGTTAAAATCTACTTCAAAACACAATCTGATGGCGAGAAGAAGAGAGCTACACCGTACGGCATTAATCCATCAATCGTACTATTACGCCATATACTGGACAATTGGGGCAGTCAGAGTCATAATCATTTTGGTAATACTCATATTAAGCATAAGGCCTTGCAGGGCCTATTTTTGGAACCCATATATACTCAATATGAGTATATATAATGGAGAACGACCATGCCAGCCATCTCAACTAGGGCCCGAGATCACGGTGACGCGGGCAGTGACCCGTCTTCAGCAGCGCGTAAATACGGCGTATTGCCCCGTCCAGAACTTGAGTATACCGACGCGGTAGCAACCGAAATGGCACCTTATTATGAGAAAGTAAAAACCGTTATTCCGTCAATTGAATGGCCGTTTTTTGCGCCTTATGTAAAACATATTAATCGATTGAAAAAAGAGCGTAACGCCGTTTTACTCGTCCACAATTACCAAACACCAGAAATTTTTCACTGCGTGGCTGACTTTGTCGGAGATAGTCTAGCTCTAGCCAAAGAGGCTACCCGCACTAACGCCGAAATCATCATTCAGTGCGGCGTTCATTTCATGGCCGAGACTTCAAAAATTCTTAATCCTGCTAAAACAGTTCTAATCCCGGATACAAGTGCTGGCTGCTCGCTGGCTTCATCTATCACCGGCGCCGACGTTCGTCGCCTTAAAAAGCGACACCCCGGCGTACCAGTCGTTTCCTATGTGAACACCTCTGCCGATGTAAAAGCGGAGTCAGACATATGCTGCACATCCGCCAATGCCGTAGCCATCGTAGAATCGCTCAATGTTCCACGCGTCATCTTTCTTCCTGATGAATTTCTGGCGCAAAACATTGCGCGTGAGACTAAAGTCGAAATTATCGCCTGGAAGGGTCGCTGCGTCGTACACGAGCGCTTTACGCCCGAAGAGCTGCGGGCCGCACGCAAAGCTGATCCAGGCCTGGTAATAATTGCCCACCCTGAATGTCCGCCTGATGTAGTCGATGAAGCTGACTTTTCTGGATCGACCTCCGGCATGATCAAGTGGGTTAAGGACAAGCAGCCAAAGAAGGTCATGCTGGTAACTGAATGCTCAATGAGCGATAATGTCGCAGCTGAGACTCCGCAAGTCGAATTCATTCGTCCCTGCAATCTATGCCCTTATATGAAAAAGATTACACTGCCAAAGATTCTGGACTCCCTGCTCAATATGGAAGATGAGGTCGTGGTTGATCCGACTATAGCCGCGCGAGCGCGGCTTGCCGTCGAACGCATGGTGAATTTGAACAGCTGATCACACCCGCTAATAGCAAGTCCCCATGCCTCATAAGATTTCACAAGCAAGCGACCGTGTTGTGATCGTCGGCGCCGGGCTTGCGGGACTTTTCACCGCCCTCAAGCTGGCGCCTCTCCCTGTCACCGTAATAGCAGCCCATCGCTTGGGCCACGGTGCATCGAGCGTATGGGCACAAGCCGGCATTGCCGCAGCAATGGGCGATGGCGACACCGTAGATGACCATGCCGCCGATACCATAAAAATTGGCGGCGGCATCGTGAATGAAAAAATGGTCCGCATCATGGTAACTGAGGCGTCCGAACGGATCGAGGACCTACTCGCTCTTGGAATTCCATTCGACCTCGACCTAAAAGGGCGACTGGCGCTTCATCGCGAAGCAGCCCATTCCGCTCACCGCATTGTCTCGATACGTGGCGATATGGCGGGCCAAAAAATTATGGAAACGCTGATCTCCACTGTGCGCGCTGCCCCCCATATTACCGTTCTAGAGGGGTATGGTGCCGAAGATATTGCCATGTCCGGTGAGCGCGCCGCCGGCATCGTCATCCGCCCAACATGGGGAGGCTCTAACGCACGTGAGTTGATTACTGCTAGCGCCATAGTATTCGCAACAGGAGGTGTAGGGCGCCTATATGCCGTCACGACCAACGCAGCCGATGCCCGCGGCGAGGGGATAGCCATGGCTTTACGGGTCGGCGCAGCAGCGGCTGACCTTGAGTTTGTTCAGTTTCATCCGACCTCAATTGACGTTGGTCATGATCCTGCACCATTAGCAACCGAGGCCTTACGCGGTGAGGGTGCTACATTGGTTAATAATTCTGGAAAACGTTTTATGGACGAAATACACAAACTCGCCGAACTTGCTCCGCGCGACATCGTTTCGCAAGCCGTTCATCGAGAACGGCAAGCTAAGCGCGGTGCATATCTTGACTGCCGCGGAAAGCTCGGCTCTCAAATGTCCTCCACATTTCCAACAGTCTACTCATTCTGCATAAAATATGGGATTGATCCGCAAAAAGATCTTATTCCGATTGCACCGGCCGCTCACTATCACATGGGCGGGATATTGACTGATGCCCAGGGACGGACTTCCGTTGACGGTCTATGGGCGTGCGGCGAGGTTGCTTCCACCGGTGTGCATGGTGCCAATCGTCTAGCGTCGAACTCCCTTCTGGAAGCGGTGGTATTCGCAGCACGAGTAGCGAGCGATATTTCCTCATCCACAATTTCCCGAATACACCTGCGCACGCCACATTTGAACCGCACGCCAACCTCAAATACCGATCGTTTAACCAACGCCGAAATGGCTGAACTGCGTCGTACAATGAGCCAGCATGTAGGTGTTGAGCGTGATGCCAAAGGTTTGTCAGCATCTCTTGCCATGTTTGATGAAATTGGCGAACGTCTGAGTAAGCGCGGTCAAGTTGCAAACGCCCTCATCACTGCCCGATTGATTGTAAGAGCTGCATTGGAGCGGCAAGAAACGCGCGGCTCACATTCACGCAGCGATTTTCCACAAACTGCAAGCCAATGGCACCGCCGTAGCATAATGAGACTGAGTGACACCACTTCGAGCAACCATCAATCCTCCTGCGAGCTTATCGAGGACGAAACATGAGCCATTTCCGTAAATATTATCCACCCCATCATATCGTACGTGATGCAGTTTCTCGTGCTCTGTCCGAAGATCTAGGCCGCCGCGGTGATATCACTACAAATAGCGTTATTAGCACCAAGGCAGAGGGTTCCTGGATCATAAGTGCACGTGAAAAAGGTGTTATTTCCGGACTTGATTGTGTCCATGAGGTATTCTTCAATCTAGACAATCGTATCGAGGTAAATGCTGCCTGCGAGGATGGCGCACAAGTTGAAGCTGGCACTATCATTGTCCGGATAAATGGCTTTGTACGCCCGGTTTTAACCGGTGAGCGCACAGCTCTCAATTTTCTCGGGCATCTTTCGGGCATCGCCAGCCTAACCGAGCGCTACGTTGCTCTCACCGCAGGAACAAAAGCAAATATCGTGTGTACCAGGAAGACAACGCCGGGCCTACGCGTGCTTGAAAAATATGCGGTCTTAGCCGGGGGCGGACACAACCATCGCTTCGGACTCGATGACGCCGTGCTGATTAAAGATAACCACATAGCTGCAGCCGGTGGGATTACCTGCGCGATAAAGGCCGCCCAAGCTCATGCTGGACACCTTGTCCAGATTGAAGTTGAGGTTGATACTATCGATCAGCTGGAGGAAGCCCTGGGGGCCGGCGCGGCAATCATCCTATTAGACAACATGTCAATTGATGACCTCACACAAGCCGTCCACATCAACCAGGGGCGCGCTACCCTTGAAGCCTCCGGTGGGATCAACGAACACACCTGCCAAGAGATAGCCCAAACTGGCATCGATATAATATCTGTTGGACGACTAACGCATTCAGCCCCCACCTTAGACTTGGGTCTTGATACCACCTGAGAAGATTTAACTTATCAGAATAAACTCAAGATTCAGAATAGAAAATATGGGTACCTATCTTCTTAATACGCGTCATTGCGTTTGATTGCGACCACCGTGGGCGCACATAGTCGGCATGGTAATGGGTTGCCGACGCCACCGGCGCATATGAATGTCCACTCATAAAATCATGCGCCAACCCTAATGAGTGAGACCAAATGTCCCCAGGTTTTGGCCGTTCTGGTTTGCCGTCGCAGGCAAATGAGAACTGGTATCGGTTACGCTGGGTTTCATCCTGAAAGACGACCCCACATACCGTGTTGGGATACCGTTTGTCATCGACTCGGTTTAACACCACCTGAGCCACGGCTTTCTGCCCATTAACCGGCTCTCCGCGCGCTTCGTAATAAATCGCCGTGGCGAGGCAATGACGCTGTCGCGCCAACCTCAGGTCATGAGAAGGCCCTTTTTCGACCCGGGGTTGCGAGCTAATTCATCTGCCTCCACAAGATCACCACGGCTTTCAGAATTGATGTAGCCAACTTGATCTAGCAGAGCGTCAAACAATAACTGTAACACCGCACTTCCATCTTCTTGGCGTACCAAAGAAATACTGGCAGGCACCGGAATTGCGTCAAATACTGGATCAAGCCTGTGCGCTTCCGGCTCATGAAATAACGATCCAAAGACTAGAGAACTAGCATGCATACCTCCGCGCTCACGCACCAAAATAAACTCTCGAACATCCCCGATTGAGGCCAACCGCACTGGGGTATCACCAACCACTACCCGGCGTGCGGTCAGGGGAAAACCACTCTCTATTGCGCGTAAACCAGCACCGCTGAAATCATCAGCCAAAGACGCCCTCAACATTACCATATCTTCTGGTGGTACACCGCGTTTTTCGACTAATCGCTGCTCGGCGACACCATGTATTAATGACTTAGACTGGGGAGCAGACTCGCCACGACGCAACTGCGGGTCCAGACTAACAACGGTGACCGGCTGCGTCAGCTCAATCGATAAAGCAACAGATGCTTTAGTAGCTAGATCTGCGTCAGATTTTATAGCAGTCTGCAATCTCTCTGAAAAAAGCCGTGGGTTAAAAGGCCCAGCAGGCCAACAGCTCCAACGATACTACACGCCACAACGCAAGGAAGCTCCGCAAAAACAGATGATCATTAATTCATACAAACAGCTAGAGCTTTAATGCCGCTTGCGCAGCAGCAAGCCGTGCGATCGGAACCCGAAACGGAGAACAGGAAACATAATCAAGCCCAACCTCAGCACAGAATTGGATTGACGCCGGATCACCACCATGTTCACCGCAAATCCCCATCTTGATCCCACTGCGCATAGCACGCCCACGCTCGGCTGCCATAACGATGAGAACACCAACACCCGCCCTATCAATACTAATGAACGGATCTGTTTCCAAAATTCCACCGTCAACATACGGAATGAGAAATCTGGCCGCATCGTCACGACTGATGCCATAGGTAGTTTGGGTAAGATCGTTGGTTCCAAATGAGAAAAACTCAGCCGTTTTAGCAATCTCACCAGCTTCAATACATGCCCGCGGCAACTCGACCATGGTGCCTATCTGATAGGAAAGACTCACGCCCATTTCTGTCTCAACCGCCTCTGCAGCCCGCAAGATAGCCTCTTTCACGACATCAAGCTCTGCCTTGGTTGAAATAAGCGGTACCATGATTTCAGGTTCCACCGCCTGCCCGGTGGTTTTTGCCGCCTCAATAGAGGCTTCAAATATCGCCCGAGCTTGCATTTCAGGAATTTCCGGATAGGTAATAGCAAGCCGGCAACCGCGATGGCCCAACATCGGGTTTGATTCAGCTAACTCGTCAACCCTCGCACGAAGAACTTCTGGATCAGCGTTCATTGCCTCGGCAACATCTCGAATCTCAGATGCCGTGTGAGGGAGAAATTCATGCAGCGGTGGGTCGAGCAACCTGATAGTAACTGGCAGACCAGCCATCACCTCGAACAGAGATATGAAGTCCTGACGCTGCATCGGCAGAATTTTTGCAAGTGCCGTTCGACGCCCCACTTCATCTCCAGCCAGAATCATCTCCCGCATCGCGATGATACGATCGCCCTCAAAAAACATATGCTCCGTACGACACAGTCCAATCCCCTCAGCACCAAAATTACGCGCAACTTCTGCATCAGCCTTGGTTTCCGCATTAGCGCGAACACCAAGCTTGCGAACGCCGTCCGCCCACGACATTAGAACCTCGAAATCGTCCGAAAATTCAGGGCGCAGCATTTTTACTTCGCCAGAAATAACCCGCCCGGTAGCGCCATCAATAGTGATAATATCTCCGGCGGAGAATATCGCATTTCCGGCAGTCAGAACACCACGCTGGTAGTCAATCCGGATTGCCCCGGCGCCCGATACGCATGGCCGGCCCATTCCGCGCGCGACCACCGCCGCATGAGAGGTCATCCCACCCCTGGTTGTTAAAATTCCAGCTGCTGCATGCATGCCGTGAATATCTTCCGGGCTGGTCTCAACCCGAGCAAGGATGACGGTGCGTCCCTCATTCGCAAGCTTTTCCGCTTCATCGGCACTAAACACAATCTCACCAGACGCGGCTCCCGGAGACGCAGGAAGCCCAGTAGCAATCACATTCACTGCCACATCAGGATCAAGAGTTGGATGTAGAAGCTGATCAAGACTGGATGGTTCGATACGCTCTATTGCCTGTTCCTTGGTAATAAGACCCGCTTCAGCCAGATCAACTGCAATTTTCAACGCCGCCCTAGCAGTGCGCTTGCCCGAGCGCGTCTGCAACATCCACAACCGGCCATCCTGTATCGTGAATTCTATGTCTTGCATGTCGCGGTAGTGTTTTTCCAGCAGGTCAGAAATATCCCGCAGTTCGCCAAACACTGTCGGCATCAAGCCCTCAAGCGAGGGTGAGTCCGAGCCTACCGCCTTCCGCGCCTGTTCAGTAATATTCTGCGGGGTACGAATGCCGGCCACCACATCTTCACCCTGAGCATTGACCAAAAATTCGCCATAAAACGCATTTTCTCCGGTTGACGGATCACGGGTAAAAGCAACGCCCGTCGCACTTGTTTCACCCAGATTACCAAAAACCATCGCCTGTACATTAACCGCCGTGCCCCACCCATCGGGGATACCATGAAGGCGCCTATAGGTAATGGCACGATTGTTTTTCCAAGACCCAAAAACCGCCGATATTGCCCCCCAGAGCTGATCATGAACAGCCTCGGGGAATGGCGTGCCAAGCTCCTCAGCAATACACGCCTTGTAACGCACAATCAGCTCTTTCCAGTCATCCGCAATAAGATCTGTATCAAGAACATATTCTTTTTGATGCTTATATTCTTCAAGAATTTCTTCAAATAGCTCACCATCCATGCCGAGCACTACATCAGAATACATCTGGATGAACCGGCGATATGAATCATAGGCAAACCTTTCATCGCCTGCACGCTTGGCAAGCGCTGAAGCCGTCTCGTCATTCAGCCCCAGATTGAGTACCGTATCCATCATACCCGGCATCGACGCGCGGGAACCCGAGCGCACAGAAACCAACAGAGGATTGGAGGTGTCACCAAATTTAGCCCCAACAGTCTGCTCGATCTTATGGAGGGCATCATTAACCTGCGCGGCCAGATCATCAGGCAAGTTATGGTCATTGCCGTAATAGGCGGCGCATACGTCTGTCGAAACCGTAAATCCCGGTGGCACCGGCAAATTTAAGGTACACATCTCCGCAAGATTGGCACCCTTACCTCCGAGAAGATCGCGCATTGAAGCTGCGCCCTCGGTTTTTTCACCACCAAATGAATAGACCCATTTCGTCATCTTCTGTGTCCCGGTCGCGGCACCGCTGTCCCGTGCCTCTTATTTCTTCTCAGCCTCAGCGCAGTTTAACCTTCAATCTTAGAGAAATCGGCAATCGCGTGCGTTGCCGTTCGAATCAAGCTCATGAGCTTCAAACGATTAGTGCGCAGCACCCTATCTTCATCATTGACTATCACGTCATCGA
>Ga0302135_10002635_pt1 | contig 10730 bp, 11 predicted proteins | sample CBN3_surface_MG_FD_203119 | JGI IMG/M metagenome (GOLD analysis project Ga0302135, IMG submission 203119) | Marine microbial communities from Western Arctic Ocean, Canada - CBN3_32.1 | ecosystem: Environmental > Aquatic > Marine > Oceanic | place: Canada: Western Arctic Ocean | collected... | reverse complement strand
GGACCAGGAAGATGTCCTCGGGCCCCCAGGTCGTCGGCCCACGTTCGAGGAACCGGCACCTCGGACACACCAGCGGTCTAGCGTGTTGATGCCTCTTGCTCCCCTCTGTCCCCGGAAGATTGCTAGGCTCTCGATGCACGTATGAGGTGGGCCCACGGTTCATGACCCGGATCGTCAGTCTGGTTAATCTCTCTCCGGCGGATGCCACGCGTATTCGCGACGTCGCTGAACGCGTCGATCTCGTCGAGGCGGGCGGTTATTTCGAGGGTGAATACGGCGCTACCTGGCCCTCTCCAACCATCCAGCGCTACGTGCGTGGTCACGGGCAAGGCAGCCGGGCAGAGCGTGACGCGATCCTCGCCGACGCGGAAATCATCCTCGGCGGCTTCCCCTACCCGCTCGACTTGAAATCGCGGGCCCCGGCGCTGCGATGGTTTCACCAGACCCCGGCCGGTGCCAGCAATCTCCGGACCGGCGATCTATGGGGCAGCGAGCTGCTGGTCACCACCTCACGCGGTCTCGGCGAGACCACCGCGATCGCTGAGTACACGATCGCGGCCATGCTGTACTTCACCCGGACCTTCGATACCGCAATCGCCGATGCCCACGCGGGGCACTTCGAGTACCGGTCCTACGCCCCCCAGGCCGTGGAGACCAAAACGATCTGCGTGATCGGTGCTGGCGGAATCGGGCGCGAAGTCGCCCGCCTCTCCAAAGCTCTTGGCATGTGCGTCGTCGGAACCCGTCGCAGCGCCAGTGGCCCGCTCGATGATTTCGACCAGATCGAAACGCCTGGCGCGCTCCACTCGTTGCTCGCCCAGAGCGACGTCGTGGCCGTCTGTTGCCAATGGACGCCGGAGACCACCAACCTGCTCAACTCCTCTGCCTTCGCCGCTATGCGCCCCGGTGCGATCATGATCAACGTCGCGCGCGGCGAAATCGTCGACGAGGCTGCCCTCCTCGAGGCACTGGATCAGGGCCAGCTGCGTGGTGCCGCACTCGATGTCTACGTCGGTGAGTTCGAACGGTTGCCGCCCAACTCGCTCTGGCAGCACCCTAGGGTGCTCATCACCCCGCATACTTCAGGTATGACGGACAGGAGCCGGCGGCGATCCACCCAGCTGTTTTGCGAAAATCTTGTCCATTATCTTGACGGTCGGCCATTGGCGAACACGGTGGACTGGGACCAAGGCTACTGACGTCGCTTCAGGCGCGGCGCGGCGCGGCACAGCCCCACGCCTTATTCTCCTCATCGGGATACATTTCGAAAACCGTGGCCAGCGTTCAACAGCCTGCCGCTGGCGATCAAAGGAAATAACACGATGCCGGATCGCGAGGATCTAATTGGAGTATGGGATTTGGAGAGCTGGCGAATCACCTTCTCAGACGAGCGACCCGACACATACCCCTACGGCCCTGATGCGAGGGGGCAGCTCATCTATGACAATTCTGGACGTATGTCGGTGACTGTCAGTCTGCCTGAACGGTCCCCCATGTCTGATAAGAACATCAGGAGGGCCCCGATCGAAGAGAAGGGCGCGGCATTCGATTCGTTCTTCCACTACGCCGGCACGTGGCAGCTCGGAGATAAAGAGGTCTACCACGACGTCGTGCAATCCCTGAACCCAAACTTCGTGGGAACTCGGCAGGTCCGCGGCCTCGAGTTCGAGCCTGGCCGCTTCACGCTTGTCGAGACCTCGACTACCAGATCGGGCGTGACGATGCGCAATCAGCTCACCTGGACGGCGCCGTCACTCGCGTGAAGCGGCCGCGACGCATCGCTGCGGGGAAGCTCGAAATGAAGGAATTCCTGCCTCCGCTGCTCGGTAAAATCAATGAAATCAAGCAGAAGTACCTGCAGCTAGCTGCGAACGCTTAGCGCCCCTATAGCGCCCCTATAGCGGCACTTGGTAGCGAGCCGTTCCAGCTACCGTCCGGAGCACGGCACGAAGCACCTGAGGTATGACTGCTCGGCGCTTCTCGCGATGGCCGGACCCAGCGGGAGAGGCACTTCTAGAGGCCGATCCCCGGCAGGTCCAGCAGTGCGCGGATCTCTTGGATCTCGCCGATGTGTCCCAGCGAATGCGGCAGGCCTTGCTGGCCCAGCAGCGTCATCTTCGTCATCTCCCCCACCGGCTTCAGCATCACCATCTTCTGGTAGTCCTCCTCATCATCCCATTGCTCCAGGAACTCCGTGGTGCGGGCACGGACCCCCATGGCGTACTGCACGAAGCCCTCCACATTGAGGATGCGGAGGGTCTGCGCGTCTTCTCGCGGCATCCCGGTGCCCTGCGACACAGCCGGGAGACCGAGCTGCTCCGACCAATCCCCGTCCATCCAGACCGTCGGTCGTCGCTCCTGGATAATCCAGTTGATCACGTTGTCCTCTGTGCGTAGGAGGTGCCAGGCGATGAAGGCGATGGTGTTGCTGGTTGGGCCGGGCACCCAGTGGAACTGTTCATCTGTCAGCGGCCCCAGCGCGCGGCTGACATGGCCGTCCAGGCGCCGGCCCATGATGTTCCAATATTCGTGTAGCGCCTCGTGTGCCATAGGGCAGCCTCCTTGGAATATGACTTGCGGCGTATCGCGTGCTCATGCAATCACGTCGGTAGGTCGGATTCAACTGGCGACGCGCCCGAGGACTGGAGGTGTCGACACCGTGGCTAATTGACCAGCAGCAGCTTTCGCTCCGCTATTATCACCGGAGTGATGCCCGGTGGTGGTGAACGACCTCCACGGGGAGTCCGCGTCGAAAATCCCAAATCTGGGAGCGGCCGAGGCGGATAAGAGACGAGGGGAAGTCCGATGACACTCACAGCGTTGAGCGCGACCAGTCTGGATCAGCTAAGCGACGAAGCGCGAGAGCTCCTCCAGGGGAGTGTCGATATTCACACACACGCAGCGCCGGACCCATACACCGAACGGCGCACGGACTCGCGTGAGCTCGTTCGTCTTGCGCGCGAGGCAGGCATGGGCGGCGTGGTGTTGAAAAGCCACGACTATGCAACTCAGCCGATCGCGTGGGCGCTGGACACTGAATTCGATGGAATCGATGTTTACGGCAGTCTGTCGTTGGACCACGGCGTCGGCGGTCTGAATGCGGACGCCGTAGCCGTCTCGCTCAAGATCGGTGCTCGCGTGGTGTGGATGCCGACTTTCGATTCCGCCAGCTATCGAGACCGGGGGGGACGATTCTTCAGCAAAGGCGAAGGCATCCCGATAATCGACGATGCGGGCGCACTGCTTCCCGCCTGTCACGATGTTCTCGACGTGATAGCGGAGCACGATGCGGTGCTCGCAAGCGGTCATATTTCTCCGCAGGAGACGCTGTCCCTGCTCACAGAGGCGCGCCGCCGGGAAATCCGAACCGTCATTACTCACGCCTCGTTCGGGATTCCATTGGAGATCCAGCAGGAGCTCGCCGAGGCAGGGTGCTACATCGAGCATTGCGGTCTAGCCGCATACCGCGCGGACGACGGAGAGTCCGTTAGGTCGATTGCGGAGCAAATTCGCTCGGTTGGCCCCGAGCATATCATCGCCTCCACGGACCTGGGGCAGATTAACAACCCACCGCCGCCGCTTGGCATGGGGATCTGGATCCAGTGCCTGCTGGAAGAAGGTATCGATGCAGCAGCGGTTGGTCAGATGGTCCGTGACAACCCTCGGGCGCTACTGGGAGGACCACCGGCTTACTAATGAAAGTTCACGGGTGGACGCAGTTTCTGTCGAAGCGGTCCGCTCCACACGCGGGGGATTGAAACGAGCATGGTGAAACCAGGGCTCCTAGTCAGTCGCACCTTCGTCGAACGTTTCGGGACAGGCTTGGCCGCGGCCGAATCTGGACTTGGAACCTCGCTTGAGCGAATCATCATCGATGTCGACGAAGGTGTGCCCCTCCCGGACCACGAGCTGGAACGGGTAGAGGTCGCTTTCCTCTCGAACGATGTTCGGTACCAGCGCGAGCCGTTCCTCGCCGCTATCGAGCGCGCTTCGAATCTACGCTGGTTGCACTACTACGGCGTCGGCGTGACTCCCGATCGTTACCCGGAACTGCGGGCACGCGGCGTCGTGATTACCAACTCGCCCGGCGCTAACGCGGAGCCGATCGCGCTCACGACGCTCGGTGCGATCCTCTGGCTCGGACGCAGCTTTGCTCACTGGCAGGATGCGCAGCGCAGACAAGCCTGGGAGCCCATTCACTACGACAACGCACCTCGCGAGATCGCGGGGCAGGTGATGCTCCTGGTTGGAGTTGGTGAAATCGGTGGGCGAATCGCTCGGCATGCTCGCCACATCGGGATGCACGTCATCGGCGTGAGGCGCGACGTAGACCGCGAACTCGAACTGGTCGATGAGCTGCATCGCCCCTCCGCGCTCCACGAGCTGCTGCCGCGAGCCGACTGGCTTGTGATTGCCTGCCCGCTGACCGATGAGACGCGTGGCCTGATCGACGCCGACCTGATCGCCCGTCTCCCGCGGGGCGCGCGCCTGGTGAATGTTTCGCGCGGGGCGGTTGTCGATGAACCTGCATTCATCGACGCGATACGATCGGGACACCTCGCCGGGGCCTATCTCGACGTATTTGCCAGTGAACCACTCGCCACGGACTCGCCGTTGTGGAGTCTGACGAATGTGCTGGTGACACCGCACAACGCCGCGCTCTCAGCCACCTATCCGGAGCGGTCGGCGGAGCGGTTCTTTGAGAACTTCGTTCGCTGGCGGCGCGGGGAGCCGCTCCACTCGATCGTCTGAGCACCCTGTGATGCTCGCCGCGATGGGTGTCCCACGCGGGGGCACCCATCGCGCTGAGGCAGCTCAGCTCGGATGCTTGCTGTACATCACGAAGCCGGCGTCGCCGGGCTGATTGCTGCCCGCGAGCCCTGTTTCGCAGCGGATCTGAATCTGGCGTTTTCCGGCGGTGCCCCGCAGCTGCTCGATGCAATCGCTGTGTAGCGCTGAGCGTGTGCGGCCTGTGCCGTTGTTCCCGCCACTGGATAGGTACGGGTGCGGGCCTTCCACCCGGAGGTCGCCCTGATAGAAATCCATCGCCTCGCCTTCACCCACTCCGTGCCAGCCGAAGCCCTCTAGAAATTGCTGCGTGAAGGTCAGATAGCCGTCATAGGGGTTGAATACGTCAACATCCTCAGGCTGAAGGCCGGAGCCTTCCCACATGTTGCGCGCCAGGCTGCGACACCATTCCTGGTGTTCCGCTAGAACACCCATCGTGCTTCGAGCCTGCGGGGTGGACTGCGCGTGGTTCAGAATGTAGACGGGCGGCTGCTGCATGTCCTGAGCTCGGTCCGACGTGGTGATGACGAAGGCGGCGCATGAATTCACCGGCCGGTCGCAGTCCAGCAGGCGGAGCGGTTCCATGACATACCGCGACGCCATGTAGTCCTCAACCGTGATCTGGTACGGCTCGTACTGCGTATAGAAGCCCCACGGCGTCATCAGGCCGTTGCGGCGCTGGTTCACCGCCAGATTGGCCAGGCCGCCGTCGCGTTGTTTTCCGTACTTGCGGCAGTACTCCTCGAAGACCATCAGGCTGTTCATCATGGCGCCACTCTGGTAGCCCCATGGCGTCGTGAAGGCACTGTTGCCGTGCGCATAGTCGGTCGCGTTTTGACCACCCTGCTCATAGCGACCTTCGATGTTGCCCATCGGGTAGTACATCACCAGTACCTTGGCACGCCCGTCCCCGACGGCCTGGGCCGCCTGGCCCATCATGTGGCCGATATGTCGGGCGCCGGATTCGATATAGGTGACGTTCTTCATCCCCATTTGGGTTGTCAGCCACTCACCTGAAACTAGGGTGATCCCGTCTTCGGTGTCGTAGGGTGGATCAAAGAACGGGCGTGGCGCCCAGGTGTCGCCGACGCGCGTCTCGGGGCTCGTCATCACTCCATCCACGTCGTCAAGCGTGAGACCCGCATCGTCGAGCGCGCGTTGCACCGCGATCATCGCGTAGGCGCCCATCGTCTGGTCCATGCTCTTGCCGTTCCAGCGGCGATCCATCGGGGAATTGCCCCAGCCGGCCACCGCGACCTTACCCCGGTGCTCCCAGATGCCCAGTCCTTCGCGGTCGCGTTGCCAGCCCGTGTCCTGTTGGGTAACCATGATTCAGAGCCCTCTCTAGTGTCCCGAGCCGGCGGGCACTGGGCCCGTAACGCGCCATTCGTGAATCAGCTGATCGGGTCCGACTTCTTCGAAAACGATCTCGACCGGCGCCCCAACCGGGACTTCGCCGACTGGTGTGCCCGGGAGGTTCGACATGAAATTAATGCCGGGATCTTCGTCCAGGGTGACCAGCGCCAAATTTAGCGGCTGGTCGGGCATGAGCCGCTTGATTCGGGTATCACGAATCACGAAGTACTCCAGGACGTGTCCCTTGCCCTCCACTTCCTTCCATTCCATGTGCTCGCTGGACCCGCAGTTCCCGCAGCGTCCGTTGGGTGGATATTGAAGGCGACTGCAACTCGTGCAGTTCTGTACCACAAGCTTGTGTTCGTTCAGAGCGTCCCAGAAGGGTTTGTTCAAATCGTTCGGCACCGGTATTTGCTTCGGCATATCTTGCCCTCCTGATGTTCGGCGAAGTGTTCGCTCGCACGGTCCCTGCGGCAGCATCATAAGGATGTAGACAGTGCGCCGCTATATGGGGAACTGGTGACCGTCCGGTCACCAACCGCGGACGGACGCCGCTGTGCACCGCTTCCAATTTCGGGGCTCAGCAAAGCTCAACTGCGTGGTCTGGAGCGCTTCACCACAGGGTCGCCACGCAGTGCTGCCCTCGGCGAGTCAATGCGAAATTGCTAGTCGCTTGGATCCGAGGTTTCGACGATCGCCACGGCGGTCCCTTCCAGTAGCATCCACGGCTCGGTGAGCGGAACGGCCACGTCCAGGTATTCGAAGCCGTGCATCAAGGCGTAGTGCTCATCGATGTTGGTGTCGCCAATGTGTTGGTACAGCTCACAATCGAACTGTGCTCGCACCTCGTCCAGGTTCTGCTTGTGAATCGTGAACGAGACGATGATCCCGTGCTGCTCCCAGATGCCTTGCTGCACGGGAATCGGCTTGTCGGAGGCGCTACCGATGATGTAGCCAATCTCCTGAGCGCGCCGCACCATCGCCATCGTGACCGGGCCTGGCGGATCGCCAACCTCAAGCGTCCCGTCCATGTCAAAACTGATCAATTTCGCCAAGGCGCGCCTCCTCGAACAATCCCGGCGTGCCTAAGGCAGCGTCGCCATTCCAGACGATACCGGATTTCAGTGCGCCAGAACTCAAGAGAATCGGCGCATGCTACCCAGGTCGAATCCGCCAGTCCACGACTGCCGGAGGATGTCAGGTCTGTTCCGTGATGACTGTTGTTGATTTGGGGGCGTTCGCTAGGAGCTGTGCGGATGTCGCCGGTCCGGGCGGTTCGTCCCACTGTGGCTGACGAGCGATCAGCAGCGCCACAGCTCCAAGGATAAAAATTCCAATAATCGCGGCGAAGGCAGCATCGAAACTGCCGTTGCGATCGTGTACGGCGCCGGCCAGCCACGGGCCACCAGCGATCGCGATGATGGTCGCCATCTGGAAGACGCCCATCAGGGTGCCAAACTCACGCAGACCGAAGGTCTCCTGGACCACAAGAACGATCAATGCGCCAAGCCCACCAAATCCGATCCCGAACACCAAGATTCCGGACCACATCACCGGCACACCTCCGGGAGCGATCATCAACCCGAGGCCAACGGACTGGAACGCCACACTCACCGCCGTGGCCTTCCGTGCTGAGAAGCGCTCGGTCGCCCTGCCGAACGCCAGCTTCGAGCCGATGCCCATTGCCGCGATGACCGTGACGGCCGAAGTCGCCAGCGCCGGCTCAAATCCGTTCTCGCCGAAGTGCTGTCGGAGTTGAGTCAACACACCCTGGTACGTGAAGCTCGCCGCGGTCAGGCCCACCATCACAAGCCAGAACGCACTGGTTCGCGATGCCTGACGCAGGCTCATCCCGGGCAAACCTTCACGCCCCCCCGTGGGAAGTGTGGTGCGCCCGGTACGCGCCCGCTCGGCGTCCACATCCTCCTCCGACTCACGCACCACAATGAGTACTACAAACGCAAGCATCAGCATGATCGCGGCGAAGCCAACGTACGCAAATTGCCAACTGCCAACGGCGATGATCGCCGCGGCTAGCGGAGGCATCGTCACGCCGCCAAAGTTATTACCCGCGGTCACCGCGCCCATCACCGTTCCGCGCTTGTCAGGGAACCAGATGCCAACCATTTTGCCGCTCGGGAGCACCGTCGCACCGGGAAATCCTGCGTAAACAAGCGAGCTGAACAGGTACCAGTGCCACAGCTCGGAGATCAACGGTCTCAGTGCGAAGCCCGTGGCGATCAGCAGGAGGGAGACGAACATCACCGGTCGTGTTCCGTAGCTGTCAGACAGTTTTCCCACGAACGGGGCGAGGATGCCAGAGATGAAACCGAAGGTCAGTGCCAAGTTGAGCTGAGTCTGGGACCACCCGAATTCCTCTCGCAGTGGCCCGGCGAACTCACCAAACGAGTACTGCGCCATGCCGATCGACAGACCAGTCGAAAGGAAGACGACCAGCGCCACGTAGTAGCCATGGAACGGTCGGCGAGAGAGTCGAGCACTCTCGCTCAAGCGGGCACACCGGCGATTGTTTCGATCATGTTGATCCTGACTCGGGATCGCTCAGCTTTACTGTTCGGTGGCGTTGCGCCGGCTGCAGTCTCGGTCACGGGCGCCCGATGCGATGATGCAGGAGACGCTCGCCAAGCGCTCCACCCCCCCCGTCTACTGCAGTTTCCAGCGCGGCTTCCGTTGCTCGACGAACGCCCGAGGTCCCTCAATGGCATCTTCGGTCTTCCGCAGCTCGGAGTACATCTCGTTGCAGAGTGCCTGAGCGGCCTCTAAGGACGCCGACTGCGTCGAGTAGAAGAGCCGCTTGACCTCACGAACAGCGAGCGGGCCGTTTTCACAGATCTGATCGGCCGTGGCCATCGCTTTAACCATCAGCTCTTCGGGCATCGTGAGTTGGACCACCAGTCCGTGGTTGTAGGCTTCCTCGGCGGAAATCGCGGTAGCGGTCAGCGCCATCCAGTAGGCGACGCCCGGGGGGATCAGGCGAGGCGGTCAGCGCCATCCAGTAGGCGACGCCCGGGGGGATCAGGCGAGCAAGTCTTGGCAGGGGCATCGGCATCAGATTCCATTTCGCCTCGGTGATGCCAAGCGTGGCGTTCGTTGAGGCGATTCTGATGTCGCAATCGAGCGTAAGACTCAGATCACGCCCGTAGGCTGGGCCGTTAATCGCGGCAATCGTGGGCTTCCAGTGCTGCCGTACGCGCTCCTCCGACTCAACCGTCACCAGCGGCGGCAAGCCATTGGCCAGGCGTGCCGACTGCTCCTTGAGGTCGGCACCAGCGCTGAACGCCTTGCCGTTGCCAGTAAAAATCGCAACCCAGAGATCGTCGTCCTCGGCGAACTCGATCTGGGCATTCGCGAGTTTGTCCTGCAGCTCGTAGTTGAACGCGTTGCGTTGCTCCGGGCGGTTGAGGGTAATCACGGCGATGTGGCCGTGTCGCTCGATTGTCACTGCACTCATGAACCTTTCCTCGCCCAGGTCGCGACTGTATCTGGCAATCACAGAGGCAGCGTGCGTTCAGGCTACGCGCCCAGCTTCACCATCACCTCGAGGGATGCCAACACCGAGGCCCGCCTAGCTATCGAGGGCAGGCTACAAGATGACATCCGGCGCAACGTCGAGTCCGAGACCTACGCATCATCCTCGTCGAAATTGCGACCGTACTTCGGAGCGGCTTTACACCCGGTATTCTTTGACGGCCTGCCGCCAACGGCAACAGAAGGAGCGTGGGATGAGCGACGAAGCACAGTACGAAACGTACGACCCGGTGAAGCACGGACGCGATACGCCTCAGAGTGTGTTTGGGCCGGTGGTGAAGGTGGATAAGGTCGACGACGGACAGATCCACGTCATCACAATGAATCGACCCCATCGCATGAACTCGATTGGCGACGGAATGGGCGAGGCCCTCTACGACGCCTGGATCGAGTTTCGCGACGATCCCCAGGCTCGGGTGGCGATCCTCACCGGCGCCGGGCCGAAGGCGTTCTGCGCTGGGGCGGACCTGATTAACACCGCGGCATCGCGGGACAGTGGGACACCAGAGAACTCTTCGGAGGCACTCGCGCGGCGAAATGCGGGTGACTCCAGGCACTGGATTCCACTGGCGGAAAAGCTCGGCCTGTGGAAACCGACGATCGCGGCGATTAATGGGTTCGCGATTGCTGGCGGGTTCCAGTTCGCCATGCAGTGTGACATCCGAGTGATGTCTGAGACGGCGCGAGTAGGTATCGCGGAGACTCGATGGAACATGACGGCGGCGCACTGGGCGATTCCACTGACGCGTCAGATGGGCCTGGGACCGGCCCTCGAACTCACTCTCTGGGGCGATACCCAGTTCGAGGCGGAGCGCTGCTTCCAGCTGGGGTGGGCAAACCGCGTGGTGCCGCCAGAGCAGCTGATGGACTCAGCCATGCAGTACGCACGACGCATGCTGGACATGGCTCCGCGTGCCGTGCGGAACATGAAGGAAGCCATGTACCGCGGCTACTACATGGATCCGATCGCCGGCGAGGCGTACGGCGGCGTGCTCGAAGCCAACCTTGCGGGGATGCAGGACTCCATCGAGGGCCCA
>Ga0302135_10002634_pt1 | contig 10732 bp, 10 predicted proteins | sample CBN3_surface_MG_FD_203119 | JGI IMG/M metagenome (GOLD analysis project Ga0302135, IMG submission 203119) | Marine microbial communities from Western Arctic Ocean, Canada - CBN3_32.1 | ecosystem: Environmental > Aquatic > Marine > Oceanic | place: Canada: Western Arctic Ocean | collected... | reverse complement strand
ATGGCCCCAGACGTGGGCGGCGGTTTTGGGATGAAGCACCACCTCTACCCTGAGGACGCTTCTCTCTGCTACCTGGCTTACAAGCTCGGACGCCCCGTGAAGTGGGTGGAAGAGCGTATGGAGAACATGATGGCCTCCCACGCAAGGGGATTTGCGACCCATGTGCAAGCGGCCATCGACAGCGAAGGCCATATCCTCGGCTTCCGTGCACGTCAGTTGGCGGACATGGGGGCGTACTACATTGCGGGGACACTGACGCCCATCAACGTGGCGGCCCGTCGGATGCTGGGCCCGTACCTGATAGATGCGGCGGATGTTGAGTGCGTGGGCGTGTTCACCAACCTTCCGCCTACAGGCCCCTTCCGCGGTGCAGGTCAGCCGGAGTCTACCTTCTGCGTTGAACGCACCATGGACATCATTGCCGCCAAGGTGGGTCTGGATCCCGTGGAAGTACGTCGCCGGAACCTTGTGCCGCCGTCTGCGCTGCCGTACACCACGGCAACGGGCATGCGGTATGACTCTGGCGACTTCATTGCGCCTATGGACCGTGCGGTTGAACTGGCGGACTACGACCGCTGGCGGGATGCCCAGCGCATGCAGCGTGCGGAGAACAAGGGCAAGCTTATTGGCATTGGCGTCGCTACGGCGTGCAAGGCTGCGGGTGGTGGAGGCGCGTCCTTCACCAGCGACGCCCGCGTGGTGGTGACGCCGCAGGGCAAGGTGAAGGTGTACACAGAGGTCTCTCCCCACGGCCAGGGCATTGAGACGGTGTTTTCTCAAATAGCGGCTGACGTACTTGGCATAACTCCTGCTGACGTGCAGGTGCTCCATGGTGATAGCGACATGGTGTCTCGCGGCCAGGGCACGTTTGCCAGCCGTAGCCTGACGGTGGGTGGCTCAGCAACGCATGTGGGTGCGACGGAGGCCAGGAATATCTTGGCTGGTGTCGCCGCACAAAAACTGGGGTGCGCGCCTGAAGAGGTGGAGTTCAAAGACAGTAAAATCTATAAGAACGGCTCGCCGGGGCAGGCGATGTCCTTCGCGGAGGTCGCGGCCGCCGCCAGCGTCACGGCAAAGCCTGGAGACGAGCCTGGTTTTGAGGTCACGGGCACCTTTGTATTAGAAGACAACGTATTTAGCTCCATGGCGCACATCGCCGTGGTAGAGGTGGACCCTGACACCGGACGTATACGCTTCTTGCGGTATGTGGCCGTCCATGACTGCGGCCCCATGGTGAACCCCATGATTGTAGAAGGACAGGTCCACGGGGGCATTGCGCAAGGCCTTGGAGAGGCCTTGGGTGAGGTGATGGCCTACACGCCGGAGGGACAGCCGTTGACAGGAAGCCTGATGGACTATCACCTGCCTCTGGCTGAAGACATGCCGGAGATCATATTTGAGACGGTGAACACTGTGTCACCTATGAACCCGTTGGGCGTGCGAGGCATTGGAGAGGCGCCCACGGTAGCTGCGCCTGTGGCGGTGGCCAACGCGGTGGCGGATGCCCTGTCGTCACTGGGCGTCACGGTGCCTAACATCCCGCTTACCCCATTGCGGGTGTGGAACGCTATTCATCACGCGGGCTCGTAAGGCTCCTGCAGGTTGTTTGTACGTGGGTCCCAGGTAGGTCGACACCGCTAGGTGTGTCGACTGATAATGACTTGCCGAGACTTTGTTCAGCCAAGGTGTACGTTCCCGTATGACTTCCAGAAAACCGCAACGGCCATGGTTCCGCAACCCGTCTTTCCTCATGATGTTGGGGATGACCCTGAGCGTGAGCATAGCGGTGTTGGCCATGGAGGGCTGGGCCGGAGTGCGTGAAGGGTTTTCCCTGGGGATGGACACCCTCCGCACGGCAGGGGTGCCTTTCTTCCTAGGTATAGTCCTTGCCGGACTCATTCCTGTCCTGTTGACTGCGAGCGTCGTCACCCGCTGGATGGGGGAGGGCTCAGGTTTAAAGGGGGTACTCTTTGGGTCGTTTGCAGGCCTGCTCACCCCCGGCGGACCCTACGTCATGTTTCCCATAGCGGCGTCACTATTCAAGAGCGGTGCAGGCGTGGGCTCCATGTCCGCTTTCAGCGCAGCGCGCCAGCTCATCCCCGTCAACCGAGTCATTGTTTGGGAGTTGCCGTTGATTGGGGCCACATTCCCCATAGCCCGCTCCCTTGCCAGCATTCCCGCAGTCTTCATTGCGGCATTGCTCGTACCACTGGTGCTGAAACTCATAATCCGGACGCGCAAGAAACCTGATTAGGCACGTGCTGCCGTTGTGCAGACAGCGTGCCCCTGATGGACCCGGCGGATAAGCGCGTAGATGCGCCAGATAAAGGCCTAACTTCATGGTGAATTACATCCTTGCCGGGCTGCTGGTGGTGACCCTGGCGAGCGTCTACCGGAAAGAAGGCCGCAAGGGCGTAAAAGCAGGCTTGCAGAGCAGTGCCAGGACCGTCCTTTTTGTGACTCCCTTCATATTCATAGGAGTCATCTTAGCGGGCATGGTGGAAGTCATTCTGCCAGGGGAATTGATCAGCGACTGGATGGGCGAGGGGTCCGGTCTGCGTGGCATACTCATTGGCACAGCCGTAGGTATGCTCATTCCCGGCGGCCCCTATGTGGTGGTCCCACTGATTGCATCCATCATGGAGTCAGGAGCGGGGCCGGGGCCAGTGGCGGCGTTCTTTACCGCCTGGGGGGTTGTGCCAATCTCACGTACACTTATATGGGAAGTCCCATTCCTTGGTGTGGCCTTCACCGCCGCCCGCGTTATCGTTAATCTGGGGTTCCCTATCTTAGTCGGACTGACTACGCCGTGGATCTACGGGCTCTTTACGTAATTTTTAAGTTGTGTGGGAGCAGCGGTGAACCTATAGCTGGGCCCGCGTATGCGCACTGCATACTGATAAGGAGAAATCGTGACGACAATATCGATCATCGGTGGGTCTGGCCCCGAGGGCAGAGGCCTTGGTCTGCGATTTGCGATTGCGGGACATTCAGTCATTCTGGGTTCCCGTGACGCAGAGCGCGGCCGCACCGCCGCACAGGAGCTGCTGGAGATTATGCCTGGGCTGCCGATAACAGGTGCAGGGAACCAGGAGGCGGCCCGTGACAGTGATTGGGTGGTGCTGTCTGTCCCCTTTGACGGCCTTGGTGACACGGTAAAGGCGTTAGCGCCAGATATGGCAGGCAAGATTGTGATTTCTGTGGTAGCTCCCATGGAGTTCAAGGATGGGAGCCCCAGCGCGGTGCTGGTGCCGGAAGGTTCAGCGGCGGAGTTGATGGCGTTGCTTGCGCCGGAGAGCAGGGTGGTATCAGCCTTTCACCATGTGAGTGCCCGTGACCTGATGAACCCAGAACACCTGATAGATGGCGACATTATGGTGTGCGGTGACGACGCTGACGCCAAGGCCCAGGTGATGGAACTGACGAGGCAGGTGAAGGAGCTCCGGGCCGTGGACGGAGGCGGGCTTGCCAATTCAAGCTACGTGGAACAACTCACCACGTTGCTATTGCGTATCAACCGCCTGCACAAGTCACGGTCTATGGTGCGCCTCGTGGGGCTAAAGGACGCATAGCCGGGGCTCCACCTCGGTTGACAAAATACCTCCATTGAATTAAGTAATTACTTAATGTCTCAAACAATTATTCCTGCTATATCGACGGATGACCATGTGGTGCTTCCCACGGGTGCCGAGCGCGTCCGCGAGGGCAAGGCCCTCCTACGGGATGATGACCTCTACCTCCGCGTGTCGGAGATATTTCGTGCCTTGGCTGACTCCAGCCGCGCCAAAATTGTGGATGCTTTGCTTCACCAGGAACTCTGTACCAGTGACCTGGCCCCTATCGTCGGCATCTCAGAGTCCGCGGTCTCTCAGCACTTGCGGATGCTGAGGCTGCTCCGCGTGGTGAAAAGCCATCGCCATGGCAACCGCGTGTTTTACTCCCTGGAGGATGAGCACGTGCGTAGCTTGTTGATCCTTACGGTGGACCACCTCCAACACCAACGGACTGGGGAGTAGGGCATGGCGCACCATGAGGCACCGGCCCATCATGAAGACCACGCCTCCTTCAAGGGAGCGCCCACGCGGATACGACGCCCCATGGTCTTGGCCCTTGGCATCACCGTAGTCTTTGGCGCAGTGGAGATTGTAGGAGCGCTGTTCACTGATAGCTTGGCCCTATTGGCGGACGCGGGCCACATGCTTTCTGACGTGGGCGCGCTGCTTATGGCGCTCTCTGCCATGTGGCTGGCCCAGCGGCCCCATACCAGCACCCGAAGCTATGGCTACCTGCGTGCTGAGGTGTTGGCGGCGCTCCTGAACGGTCTGGTCCTGTGGGCCATAGCTGGCTACATCTTCTGGGAGGCGGCCCATCGGTTTACAGACGTTCCTGAAGTGCGAAGCGCGCCCATGCTTGTGGTGGCGGTGATTGGGCTTGGGGCCAACCTTGTCTCTGCGTTCCTCTTATCAAAAGACTCAAAAGAGAGCATCAATATCCGAGGAGCCTTCCTCCACGTTATGGGAGACCTACTGGGTTCGGTGGGAGCTATCCTGGCTGGAATCCTGATGCTTACCATGGGCTGGTACATTGCCGACCCTATCATCAGCGTTTTCATTGGACTGGTCATCGTGGCGGGATCCTTCCGTCTGGTGAGGGAGGCAACCAACGTGTTACTGGAGGGTGCTCCTGCCCACGTGGATATGGTGGAGTTGCAGCGGGCCATAGAGTCGTTTAAAGACATACAGTCGATGCACGACTTGCACACGTGGACGTTGACGTCCGGCTATGACGCAATGAGCACCCATGTGGTGGTGCAGCCAGACTGCTCTGGAGAGGATTCTCAACGTGTGCTGGAGGGGCTGCGCAGCATGATAGGGCAGCGCTTTGGTATAGCACACGTGACCATTCAGGTAGAGCGTGGTGAAGGCGATTGCGAGGAGTCGCACATGCCAGAGCAACCTGATGCCCATGCACCTGACGAAGGTAAGGACGCCGCGTCAGCCACACCGGGGGCTTCTGCAAGTGACGACAGCTAGCTCCAGAGACGGCCTATTGATAGCCAGTCACGGGCCGTTTGTCGTTCACGAATCTTTCACGGACTTGCTCTTGCCACTAACGGTTGGCGAGACTATGCTTAATTGCGCCGGTAAGCGCACAGGGGCGGCCATATTGGCTGGTGCTATTGCCGGTGACCCGCGATGGCAGGTAGGGGAGGGGGTCATGGCGCAACGGTACCAACGGGAAATTGAAGAGATACTGGACCAGGCCGGAGGTGTTGCCCCCGCAGGCAAGGCCACCGCTGGCAAACAACAAGATAAACCCGCTGACGACAGGGTGAGGCGCTCTTCTTCATGGCGCGTGCCGGTCAGCCTATCACCAGGACGTCTGCTTATAGTAGGCGTCGTTACTCTCCTTGCAGGGCTGCTGTTGCCCTTTCCTGACGGCATCAAGCCGTTCGTTGCATGGCTTGGCGTTGGACTCTTCGTGTTGTCGTACGTACTGTTCTTCGCGCAACCACGCAGAACTGTAGAGCGGCGGTGGCGCGGCCAGATCATGGAAGATATAGCGCCACCAAGTCAGTTGGAACGTTTCTGGCGGTGGCTCACCCGCAGTTAAAGCAACCACGTTTACGTAATCACCAGGGGCTGAGGTAATCTCGGCCCCTTTTGTTTGGCCGTTTTCTGCGGCAGGGCATGGGGTCTACGCTCATGTACAATGGCCCGGCTCTCTAGAGTTTTCACCCCATAATTACAGTTAAGTAGGTGCCGCCATTCAGACTGCGTTGAAGAGTTTCATATCGCACTTGGAGTGTACCGGGTGCCACACGGCCTACAGCGCCGACCAGCTACACACTACGTGCCCCGTCTGCGGCAAGGTGCTCTACGCCCGCTACGACTTGAATGAGGCGCGACGCCACATGGACCGCAACGTGATTGCCAAGCGCAAGCCCTCTATGTGGCGTTACTTTGAGGTGCTTCCCGTCCGTGATGAGGCCCACGTGGTTTCATTAGGAGAGGGGGCCACCCCCATGGCCAGGGCGCACCGGCTGGAGCAGGCGTTGGACGCGCGTGAGCTATATCTGAAAGACGAAGGTGTGAACCCCACGGGGTCATTCAAGGCCAGAGGATTGTCGGCTGCGGTGTCCAAGGCAAGGGAGCTAGGCCAGAACCGCCTGGTGCTGCCCTCCGCTGGGAACGCTGCGGGGGCTCTGGCCTCCTACTGCGCCAGGGCTGGGATGGAGGCCCACGTCTTTATGCCCAAGGACGCGCCAGAGGCGAACAAGATTGAGTGTCAGGCGGCAGCCGCGTACCTCACGCTGGTAGACGGCTTTATCTCAGACGCTGGGGCCATGGCCAAAGAACGGGCCAAGGAGCTGGGGCTGTTTGATGTATCAACCTTGCGTGAGCCGTACCGGGCTGAAGGCAAGAAGACAATGGGTTATGAGATTGCCCAGGACCTGAACTGGAAGCTGCCTGAGGCCATCATCTATCCCACGGGCGGCGGTACGGGCATTGTTGGCATGTGGAAGGCGTTTGAGGAGATGGAGGCCATGGGCTGGATAGGCAGTGAACGCCCTAGGATGATAGTGGTGCAGGCTGATGGGTGTGCGCCCATCGTCCGTGCCTACGAGCAGGGGGCAGACCACGCTGAGCCATGGGAGAACCCCACAACGGCCGCTGCTGGCATCCGTGTCCCCGCTGCAATTGGCGACTACCTCATTTTGCAGGCGGTGAGAGAGAGCGGCGGCACGGCGGTCACGGTGAGCGAGGACGAGATTTTCCAGGCGGTGCGCCAGATGGCGACACTGGAAGGCGTGTTCCCAGCTCCAGAGGGTGCGGCCACGCTGGCGGGATACGCTAAGCTCCGTGCTAGCGGTGACCTTGCCCCGGAGACCTCCGTGGTGCTGATGAACACCGGGTCTGGCTTCAAGTATCTGGAACTGTTGGGGTAGCCATTGGGCTGCATGCGTTTGGTTGACGGCCTTACGCGCAACCGGTAGGCTTTCCGCCGTTCCATTAAACGCCCGTTACGGGCTCCCATCGATTCACAACGAGGAGGACACGAACATGGCGACTCAACCCTGGCGTTCAAGCTGGGTCATGGCTGGCGGCATCAGGACCCACTACTCAGAGGCGGGCGACGACGGCCCCGCGGTTATCCTGCTGCACGGCGGCGGGCCTGGTTCTTCAGGCGCGGCAGGGTGGCGTTTCATGATTCCCGCACTTGCACCGCACTTCCGTGTGTACGCACCTGACCAGGTCTCCTTTGGCCAGACTGACATGAGTGACCCCCACGCCTGGCCCTACAACGGTATTGAGAGCCTGGTGGAGCACGTAGCAGCCTTTGCAGACGCTCTTTGCTTGGACACATTCCACGTTGTGGGCAACTCCCAGGGCGCCTATGTAGCGGCCAAGTACACGTTGGACCACCCAACCAGGGTCAAAAAACTGTTCCTCATTGGCAGCGCAACCATTGCTGGAGCCATGGGCGTTGCCCCTATGATGACGCCTGGCATGAAGGCACTTATAGAGTATGACGGCACTGAGAAGAAGATGCGTGGGTTCCTTGAGGCCATTGTCACCGACCAGAACACCGTCACTGATGAGTTGGTGAAGGGGCGAAACGACGCCTACCACCTGCCTGGCGTGCCGGAGGCCACTAAGGTCTTTAGCGATGTCCGGCCCAAGCTCATATCAGACCCCAACTTGAACCAGAACTACAGCCTGGAGGGACGGCTGAACAAGCTCACCATCCCCACCAAGTTCATCTGGGGCGCTGTAGACAAATTTGCGCCGCCTGAACTGGCCCACCAGTTCCAGGACAAGATCCCGAACCTTCCCATTGAGTTCATTGAGGGTGCTGGGCATCAGGTGCAGACGGACAAGCCGGACATCGTCAACAAGATGGTAATCGACTTTCTCAAGTAAGCAGCAGTCGTTTAGAAGGAAAGAGGGGGTGCAATAGCGCCCCCTTTTTTTGTTACGCGATTCCATGTCACCCTGAGCAAAGGAGGACATTTTGGCTTGATAGTTAGTACCTACGAACCACTCCATGCTCTATGATTGATGGTGGCACTGTCACAAGTGACCACCCCAAGAGATTGGTTGAGGTAATCATCAATGGACCAGAAGACATCGTTTTTATTTGACCGGTGGCCCCGTTACGCCTCACGCAAGCCGTGGACGGTGGTTGTGGGCGTCATAGCCGTCATCATAATTCTCGCCATCGGCTCCAATGTGGCGGGAGGTTCGTACAGTGACAACTTCTCGATTCCTGGCACCGACTCCCCAAAAGCATTCGACATCCTAGCCGAGCGGTTCCCGCAGCGCGCTGGCGACGCTGCGACCGTGGTAATCAAGGCTGAATCCGGGCTCACGGCCCCGGAGACTGAGGCAGAGGTGCGTGCGCTGGTCGACAAGTTCGCGGCCCTACCTGGCGTCGCGCCGGACGGCGTGACTGCCCCGTATGACCTACCGGGTGCAATATCGAGCGATGAAACTATTGCCCGCTTTGACGTGACCTACGTCAAACCTGCCTTTGAGGTTGACCCCCTCCATGTGGAAGAGCTATTTGCACTTAGAGAGGAACTGTCGTGAGATGGCCTGCAGGTTGAGTTGGGTGGCGCTGTTACCTCAATTGGTGAGCAGGAAGAGCCTGGAAGCTCCGAGATTATAGGCATCATTGCAGCGGTGATCATCCTGCTGATTGCCTTCGGCTCGATTGTAGCCATGGGCCTTCCTATCCTCACCGCGCTATTGGGGCTGCTCCCTGGGTTCATGATTATTGGCATCCTATCCTCTTTCGTGGACATGGCCTCCTTCACGCCGCAGTTCGCTTCCATGATAGGGATAGGCGTTGGCATTGATTACGCACTATTGATTGTCACTCGGTTCCGTGAAGGTCTCCATGAGGGAGCCATTCTTGAAGATGCAATTGCCCGGTCTATGACAACGGCCGGACGCGCGGTGTTGTTTGCCGGTAGCATTGTGGTGATTGCCTTGTTTGGCCTTTGGGCAAGCGGGTTGCCGTTTATTGGATGGGTGGCTACTGCTGCGGCAATCCTAGCGGCAACGTTGGTGGTTGTAGCGTTGTTTGTTTTGCCTGCGGCTCTTCGTCTCATTGGCGGCAACATTGACCGCCTGTCGATACCTTTCATAGCAAACAAGCACACGTCAGGCGCAGGCGGAATTGGGACGCGTTGGGCTGGTTTGATTGCACGGAGGCCTATTGCTGCGCTGGTTGCCTCGCTGATTGTGATTGTGGTGCTGGCAAGCCCAGTGTCCGCAATCCGCCTTGGCTCCGCAGACGCAGGGAACAACCCAGAAACCGCGACAAGCCGTCGAGCCTACGACCTGCTTTCTGAGGGATTTGGCGCGGGATTCAACGGCCCCATCCTCATCGTTTTCGATGTCAACGGCGCAAACGCTATGACGAGCATCGAAAATCTGCCAGAGCAGATTGAAGGCGTAGACGGCGTTGCATTCGTATCGCCGCCCTATTTCAATTCAGAGCAGACGGCGGCCATCATGACCGTCATACCATCCTCTGCTCCGCAGGATGAAGCAACCGGAGAGCTTGTGGACCGGCTACGTGAGTTTCTGCCCCAGGCGCTGGTCGGGTCAGGAGCGCAGGGTTACGTCGGTGGGCTAACAGCGGTGTTCATCGACATAGCGGAGAAGATGAGCTCCGGCTTGGTAATTTTCATACCCGCAGTGCTGGCGGTTAGCATTGTCTTGCTGGCCGTGGTGTTTAGGTCAATCATCGTTCCCATCAAAGCGGCGTTGATGATAGCGCTGTCTGTGGGCGTGGGGTTTGGCGTAGTAACGGCGGTGTTTCAACTGGGTTGGGTGGCCAGCCTGCTGGGAGTGGACAGCCAAGGGCCCATTGAGTCCTTCTTACCAATGATGTTGTTCGCGGTGCTGTTCGGTCTCTCGATGGACTACGAGGTCTTCCTGATTACCAGAGTCCATGAGGAATACCTGGCGACTGGCGACGGGAAATTGGCAGTTGAGCGTGGACAGGCCAAGACGTTCCGCGTCATCATTGCGGCGGCGCTTATCATGAGCTCTGTGTTTTTCAGCTTCATGTTGGTCGATTTCCGGGTAATCAAGGAATTCGGCTTAGGCCTGGGTATAGCAATCCTAGCTGATGCCCTCATTGTGAGAATGGTGCTTGTGCCAGCCATCATGCATTTGGCTGGCAACAGCGCATGGTGGTTCCCGTCTTCCCTGGACAGAATATTGCCTAACCTCAGCGTGGAAGGTGACCACAGCGTGGAAGTGGCAGGCGGTTCCGAATAGCGAGTTCTCCCTGGCAATCACCAGGTGCAGACGGACAAGTCGGGTGCCGTCAACCAGATGGTGATTGGTTTCTTTAAGGGCTAAACCACAGTTGTTTGAAAGAAAGAGGGGCGCCATTGGCGCCCCTCTTTTGTTGTGCTTCTGGCCTAGTCGTTAACACGCTAGGTATAGCTACAATAAGCAATCCCGCTGCACGTTAACGTGTGGATCTACTTACCTACCTGTTCCATCGTCGGCACCCGTGTTACGAGCTCCGTTGGCAGCGTTTGCCGTCCAATAAACATTGACGCGCTTGACCACATCGGCGCGTGGGTCTTGGCAGAGCGCCATCCCTGCTGCCGCGACGGGTACGTCCTTGCACGCTGCTCCCGTAAGGCTGTCCACTGCGGGTTCAAGGTCACCTAGATTGGGGCCTGCCCAAGCAGAGAACGTTG
>Ga0302135_10002633_pt1 | contig 10735 bp, 6 predicted proteins | sample CBN3_surface_MG_FD_203119 | JGI IMG/M metagenome (GOLD analysis project Ga0302135, IMG submission 203119) | Marine microbial communities from Western Arctic Ocean, Canada - CBN3_32.1 | ecosystem: Environmental > Aquatic > Marine > Oceanic | place: Canada: Western Arctic Ocean | collected 2017-09-15 | reverse complement strand
GCCCAGGACATGCTCCTCGGTGCGGTTGGGGCCAGCGACGATCCGAGCTCTGGTGGACGGCAAATGCCAGCCCACTGGAGCGACCCGACACTCAACCTGGTCTCGCCCTCGAGTGCAGTCGCCACCCAGTGCCTGCACGCGATCGGATGCGCCGAAGTCTCCCAACTACGAGGCGGCGACGACGTCGTCTTCGTCTCTCTGGGCGATGGGGCAACCAGCGAAGGCGAGTTCTGGGAATCACTGAACACCGCCTGCACCAGACGCCTACCGGTCGTGTATCTCGTCGAGGACAACGGCTACGCGATCTCGGTGCCGGTCGAGGTCCAGACCCCGGGCGGAAACATCGCACGGCTGGTGTCGTCGTTCCCGGGGCTCGAGGTCATCGAGACCGACGGGACGGATGCCCTGCAGAGCTACGCCGCGATGCGGCGAGCGTTGGAGTACGCACGCGGGGGCCGCGGGCCTGCGCTGGTCAGGGCGAGCGTCGTCCGCCTCTATTCCCACTCGTTGTCAGACGACGAAGCGATGTATAAAAGCGCCGCTGAGCGAGAGGCCGAGCAAGCGCGTGACCCGCTTGTCCGTTTCGCGGCCTTGTTGATCGAGCAGCAGATTGCCGACGACGACACACTCGCCCGAATCGCGAGCAATGTGGACGACGAGATTCGCGCCGCGGCCGACCATGCCCTCGCGGCCGCACCGCCCGACCGGGCGACGGCGCTCCGATATCTCTATTCACCGGACGTCGATCCAACGTCGGACGCGTTTGATGTCGTCGGCACCCCGGAGGGCGACCCCATCACCATGGTGGCCGCCATCAACCGAACCCTGCACGATGAAATGGCGCGAGATGACTCTCTCGTGGCGTTCGGTGAAGATGTCGCGGACTGCAGCCGGACCGAGACGCTCTCGACGGTAGAGGGCAAGGGCGGCGTGTTCAAGGCCACGCTGGGTCTGCAGCGGACGTTTGGACGCGAGCGTGTGTTCAATTCGCCATTGGCCGAGGCCAATATCGTTGGACGGGCGATCGGCATGGCCGTGCGCGGTATGAAGCCGATCGTCGAAATCCAGTTCTTCGACTACATCTGGCCGGCCATGATGCAGATACGCGATGAACTGACGATGTTGCGCTACCGGTCGAACAATACGTTCTCGTGTCCGCTCATCATACGGGCTCCGATCGGCGGCTATCTACGTGGTGGGTCCCTCTACCACAGCCAATCAGGCGAGAGCATTTTCGCGCATTGCCCGGGCCTCCGCATCGTGTATCCGTCCAACGCGGCGGACGCGGTCGGTCTGCTGCGCTCGGCGATCCGATGTGACGACCCGGTGCTGTTCCTCGAACACAAGCACCTTTATCGCCAATTGCACAGCAAGGCGGTCTATCCCGGAAGCGACTACCAGATTCCTTTCGGTCGTGCACGTGTGTGCCGCGAGGGGGACGACCTCGTCGTCGTCACGTGGGGAGCGCTCGTTCACAAGACGCTCCTGGCCGCAGAGCGTGCCGCGCAACAGGGTATCAACGTGAAGGTGCTGGACCTGCGCACCTTGGCTCCGTATGACTGGTCGGCCATCGCCGAGGCCGTCGCGGAAACCAGCCGCGTGGTGGTCGTGCATGAGGACCAATTGACGTGCGGGTTCGGCGCGGAAGTCGCAGCGCGGATCGCTGAGGAACTCTTCGACCAGCTGGACGCCCCGATCAAGCGCGTCGGCGCGCTCGATTGCCCCGTCGCCTATCACCCCGATCTCGAAGACGCCATCCTTCCGCAGACGGAGGATGTGCTCCAGGCCATCATCGCCACGGCCACCTACTAGTGTTTCCTCGTTACGCCTACGCGGGCGGACGCGGCGCTACCGACTGATGTTGCGGATGGCGATTGGGAGGCTCCACGAGTCATCGGTGCCATCGCGCTGCTACTGGCGGCCACCGCAGCATGGTCGGTGCGAGCGCTTGAAGTCCAGGTTCTGCGGTCGATTGATGGAATGGCGCCCGAGGTGCTCTGGCTGTTCAGAGAACCGGCGGCCTGCCAGACGTTGGTTGACGGCAGCTACCTGGTATTCGACCGAGCGGGCCACCGCGTCTGCCGGGTCCCACCGTCGGGCTCAGAAGCGGTCGAACTCGTCCGTATCGGGCCTGAAGCGGGGAACATCATCGGCCCCAGCGCGTTCGCGTTGGCCGGCGACCGCTTCATCGTCGCGGATGCACCTCGCCAACGGGAACGGGTGCAGCTGTTCGGATTCGATGGCGGTCTGCTGTCCAGCTTCTCATTGTCCGGCCGGGCCACTGCGCGTATTACCCAGGGCCGCCTGACCTTCAACGGCGTCAGTTCGCTGCGGTGGGCCGGCCGGTCGATTGTCATGAGCCAACCGGAAACCGGTGGTGTCATGATCGAGTTCACGCCTCGCGGCCATCCGGTCCGCACGATCGGCCAGTTCCGGGCGACGGGACACGAGGATGACCGGGATCTCCATCTGGCACTGAACAGCGGACTCCCGCTGTTTCGGAAGTATGACGACGACGATCGCCTGCTGTTCGCACGACACATCCAGGGGCCAGAGCTCGGCGCGACGATCCAAACGTTGCCCACGGCCTGGCCGCGACGCACCGACGGATTGGGCCGCGACCTTCCGCTTGCGCCTCCGACGGTTCGTACCGCCGAGGTCGACCCGGCCGGCAACCTCTGGGTGTCACTCTGGCTCCCGTTTACCTATGTGTACGACTCGCACGGCGACAAGATTCGGACGGTGCAGTTCAGGGACGCCGGCCTACTTTCCCCAGACAGACTGTTCTTCGAGAGCCGGGACCGACCGCTCGTCACGCCGGGATGCTACCGTTTCTCGGTGTAGAAACGGTGTGACCACAGGGCCTCTGGCCGTCCTCGACATGAGCCCGATCGAGCAACACGACGCGCTGTGGTTCCTTGTCCACGGACGTGGGACGGAGCCTACGGCAGGCTGATCAGCGCGCGGGCGGCAAGCGGCGCGATCCGCGGTCCCCGCACGGACAGCCGTGCCTCGTCGGATCCCGCCGCGCGTGTGAGCGCCGGCCGAGCCGCGGCGACCTCCCCGATCTCTATGAGGCACATCGCCATCAGGTAGTCGACGGTCGCGGCCGACACGCCAGGCCCAACCGGCAGCGCCGTACCCTCGAGGATAGGAATGGCATAGTCCCAATTGCCCAGGCGCATGTGCGCAATCGCCAGGTTGACGGCGATGGCGACATCAGCCACGCCGCCAACGGCACGAAGGGATCCAAGGTCGAGCAGGATCTTGTTGTACAGGAGGTTCGGGTCCTCAAGCGGGATCGTATCCGGCTCGAGCGCGATGTTTATCGAGGCGGAACGGTCGATCCCGTCCTCCCCACGGACGTCCAGGCTGAGCTCCGCATTCGGCTCGGCGCGGGCGACCACATCGTTCAGGTCGGCGACCGATGCCACCGCAGTGCCTGCAGCGCCCACGATGATGTCGCCACGCCCCAGACCCGCGGCTTCCCCCGCTCCTCCTGACGCGACCTGAATGACGGCCGCGCCCTCAATGCCGGCCACATCGACAACAGACGTCTGCAGCGTCGTGCGCACAATCGGCGGCAGCGCGACGGCAAGACGGCGCAGCGCGGCAGCTCGAGACCTGACATCGCTCAGGTCGAGCCTGATGACGTCGGGTTGTCCACTGTTGGACGCCAGCAGCCACAGGTCGTACGAATCGACCTCATCGGCGACCGGCACGAGCCAGGCCGCGCCCTGCGTATCGACGAGTTCGCTCCACACCTCGGCCAATTCCCGACGCCGGGCCGTGGTGGCCTCCTCGTCGGAGAACGCCATCCCCACGCGCGGGTCCCCAGCGGCCTCGACCATCTCCGCAGGCGTGGGTGAAAAAATCAGCACGCTAGTCGCTTCGGCAAGCGCCGCTTCGACCCGGGTCGCCACCTCCGACGTGGTCGCGCGGTCCGCAATCCCCGCCACCCCTACCAACGCGAAGGCCGGGCGCGTTTCCGCGTCAAGCGCAGCCGTCGCGCCGGCCTCCCACACCCGCCGATCTACGAAACGCCCGCCCGGCGCACGCACTTCGATCACATGCGGCCCCTCGCAGAGATCAGTGATATCGACTGGCGCCGCCCCACGCGATTTACCGTCCACAAAAACCATGGCGTCGCCCTCGGACGACCCAACGCTGACCGTGGCCACGGCCGCCGCGAGCTTGAGTGGCGAGGTGAACTGGTCACGGAGCGGGGTCGCCATCGTGAACGAGGTGTCAGACGGCACGAAACAGTCACGCTCGAGCCGTAGCCGATGCGACCCCGGCAAGAGAGCCTCGACGAGGAACGGCGCCGACTCGGCCTCAGAACCGGGGGCGGTCAGTCCCTGCAGGACATCATCAACCAGCACTCGGACGCCATCGGGAATCGTCACCACCGTGAGCGTGCCAGTAATACGCTCCATGGCCACACTCAGCATGGTCGGCACCCCAGGAACGATGACTATCTCGCGCATGCCCTCGTCATACCCCGCTTGACGCACCGTGAATCGGTGCCGGCCCTGCACGAGCGCAATAGCCGCCTCGGTGCCCACCTCGTAGACACGGTCGTCAATGGCCACTGTGGCCGGTTGCGGCATCGACAACAAGAGAACACCGACAAGTCGCTGCTTCACCGCGTCGAACAATTCGACGATCCGAGGGGATAGATTTGGAGTCAGTTCATGATCGGCTTTGAATTGTAGGACGTGCTCGAAGTCCAGTCCGGCGAGTTCCTGATTGTCCAGGTTGAAGTGCGCCCGTCCACGCAACTCATAGGCTTGCACCAGCGAGTCGATGTCCGGCTCGGACGATGACGCCATCGTCTGGATGGCCTCGTCCAGCCGGGCTGTCACCTGGTCATATTCGAACGCGTCGATAAGACGACGCGCATCCACCACGTCCGGCGACGTGGACGGTTGCCAGGCCGCACCGTCGGAGGCCACCGCGAGCGCCGCGATCAGCCAGAGCACAGCGCTCACGCGACGCGTCAGCACACACACGACATCCGGTATGGAACGACCCATCATGAACCTACTGATACTGCAGGATCTGCTTTCCGTCGTCGTCGGCCACAACGATTCGACCGAACTGATCGAGCGCGAACGCGGTTATTTTTCGTGGCGCACCGGGCACCGTCTCGCTACTGGGAACGCGCATCATCAGCGCCTGATCCAGTCCAAACACATAGACGCCTTTCTCATCGGCCACATACAGGTGTCCAATCGCATCGAACGCCAGGTCCACCGGATCATCGATCTTGTAGTTCGGTCCTTGTCTCGGAATTTCACCCAGGCTCCGCCCTTCCGCGAACAGGCGAATCTCGTTGTTCCCGGCGATCACCGCGATGTGGTCGTTAGGTCCGACAGCCAGACGCTTGGCGCGCACCGGCACGAACATACTCCGATAGTCACCGCTCGGCGAAAACCGGTGAATCTCGCGCTCATCCCCATCCATGACCAACCAATCGCCGTCACCCGTCACACCAGCCGCATCGATGTCGCGCAACTCTTTCGGCCTGTCCCCAGGCCGCGGAATGGCCAGTTGGATAGGCGCGACATCCTTCGCCGTGAGGCTCCCACCCACGATCGCCGTGACGACTCCTTGACGGTCCAGCAGCAAACCACGCGGCCTGCCCCCAGACGGCGCGTCAGCCGCGGCGTCCGGGTCGAGCGTGCCAATGCCCGATCCGGTGGCGTAAAACACCCGTCCCTGTTGATCGACCACCAACTCTTCGACTCTCGGTGACCGCTGGGTGCTGAACGGTTCGCCATCGAGTCCATAGGCATGCTCGGGCGAACGTATGTACAGCCGATACAGCACCGTGATTCGCTGGAGCGCCGTCCGTGCCTCCTGGCTGTCTGGCCACTGATCACGCACATGCTGCAACTCTGCCATGGCCGCAACCGGGTCTCCGATCCGAGCTCGCAAGAGACCGGCTCCGAGGCCAGCGCGCGCGGCCCAGACGGTTTCAGGGTACTCCGCGGCAACTCGGCCATAGGCGGCAAGCGCCTCCTCCAATTGACCGGCATAGCGGTGCGCCTCACCGGTGAAGAACAGCGACTGCGGGACAATCTCGGCAGACGGCCACAGACCCAATCCTCGTTGCAGCTCGCCCAGCGCCGCTTCAAGGTTGTCGGTCGTGTGACCACGTGCGATCGCGACTCTGGCCAGGAATACATACGCCTCTGCGGCGGCGTCTGTCTGTGCATAGCTGGCATCGCCAACAACGCGGCCGGCGTATTCCGCCGCCAGGTCGAAGTCCTCCGCCGTCTCCAGGTAATGGCGGGCAATCTCGAGCAGCGCGTTGTCGGCCACCACACTCGTCGGGTACAACGCCACGACCGCCTCAAAATCGGCCAGCGCTTCTTCATACTGGCCTGCCGCCGCGAACGTCTGTCCCGTCTGGAACTGTCTCGCCGGGAGGTCGTCTTGCGCCTCTCCAGCCCTGGTGCTCAGGGTCACAATTGCAGCCACGGTGAGTGCAGTGACCCCGAACCGGATGGCGGCGCGAGACGGACATCGGTCTGTCATAGGTCCCTCAACGTCAGCCCGGGCCCGGACCGAGCGCAACACGTGCTTCTGCGTCAGAGGTCACGGTAACCTCCTCCTCACTATTATCGCTCTCATTTGGGCAGAGCCGCGAGACGGTGTATGTGCCAGGCGCCGCTTCACGCCGCGACACCGGCGGGAAGCCCAGGCTCTGCTCACCGACGAAGATCTCGCAGTTCCCCGGATTCGAGAAGACCGTCAACGACCCCAGGGTCGGCACGGTCACAAGCTCTCGCCCGCCATCGACGATCTCAACGGCAAACCGCCTGTTTAGAAAATATTCAGGACTACGGACACGCAAAGTGGCTGACCCGGTCGGTCGCGTCAGGTCATGGTCGGTCGCCAATGCTCCCAGGCGTTCGTTGCCCTGCCACACCTCGAACGCATACGACGCGGACAACACGACGCGTCCGAAGGTCGGTGTACGGGTCAGCTCGAACGCCACCGCAACCGGCTCGCCCTCGACAGGGGGAACCTCCTGTGTCGCGGAGTCGTACCCATCCAGCATCAACTCGACCGCTCGCGGGTACGGCTCTTCCATTGGAAACGACGCTGGTGTGACCGCCCCGGTGTCCTCCCCATCGAGACTGACGGCGGCGCCTGGCGGTGTAGAGGTGACAGACAAGTTCACAACGATGGCATCCGGCACCACCGGTTCGATGGTCGCGCCATCCTCGGCCGCTGACTCGACCGAGGGTCCGGCCGCGCCGGACTCACTTACGGTCGTCGGTCCCCCTTCGCCGCCGGTCCGCAGGGCGAGATATCCGCCAAGCGCCGCCACCACCGCTACTGCAGCCACCAACACCCCCACGCCGCGTTTGGGCGACCGCCGGCTCGATGCGCCGGGCCGGGATGCGTAGAGCGGGGCGTCAGCCAGATCTTGCGTGACTGGCGTACCGCCGCCAGGCTCCAGCTGTAGACTTCCGGCCGTCGCGGGGGCCTGGGGCAGTGGCGCCAATCCAGGCTGCACCGGCCGAGCCTCTTCGTCAGACCGAATCTCGCGCGCTACCGCGCGAACCGCTTCACCCAGCTGCCGCGCACTCTGCCACCGCGCTTCCGGGCTCTTAGCCAAGGCCCGCTCGAGCACCGCGTCGATCGATGCCGGCAACTCGGGCACTAACGACCGCGCGGACGGCGGGTCCTCGTGCAGAATCTGATAGGCGACAGCCGTTGGTGAATCGCCGGTGAACGGTTGCCGTCCGGTCAGCAGCTCATACGCAACCACGCCGACCGAGAACAGGTCGGACCGCGCGTCGGTCATTTCCGCCGCCAGCATTTCAGGTGATGTATAGCCGGAACTTCCTCCGGCCGGGTTCTGGCCTCGAACCGCCGATTGGATGGTGGCGATTCCAAAGTCGAGCAACTTCACGGTCCCGTCGTCGAGTACCCGTACATTGCCCGGCTTGATGTCGCGATGCACAACACCCTGCTGGTGCGCGAACTCTAGCCCGTCGCACAGCTGGCCGATAATCTCCAGCCGACGCGCCAATCCTGGCGGTGTCCGCGACCGCTCCATCCCCTCAAGGTCCTCGCCCCCGAGGTACTCCATGATCAAATACGGCGAGTCATCTTTCTCGCCGAACTCGTAGATGGTCACGATGTTCGGATGCTGCAGTCTGGCCGCGGCGCGCGCCTCTTGTTGAAACCGGGCCCGCGCGTCTGGATCGTGACCAAAGTCGACCAACATGCTCTTGATCGCAACATCGCGATCGAGCACCGGATCGCGTGCGCGATACACCATCCCCATCCCGCCCCGACCCAGCTGCTCCTCGATCTGATAGCGATCAATCTGGCGGGGATCGCCAGACGGCGTACCCACCTCCGCCGCCTCATCAGGGTCGATGTTTTGCAGATCGTGCAAGACCTCCTCGACCCGCTGATACCGCTTGAGCGGTTCCTTCTCGAGCAACCGAGCGATCAATCGAGCCAATGAGGGTGAGGCGTCGGCGTGGGGGAGCGGGAGTGGGTCCTCCGCGAGCACTTTGCGCATCACCTCGGGCAGTGATTTGGCCGCAAACGGCTTCCGGCCAGACAGCATCTGGTAGAAGACCGCGCCCAGAGAGAAAATGTCCGACCGTTCATCGACGGCCTTACCGCGCACCTGTTCAGGCGACATGTAGTCCGGCGTCCCGAAGACCAGCCCGCTGCGCGTGAGTTTCGACGAGGCCACTTTTGCCAGCCCGAAATCAAGCACCTTCACCTGTCCATCCTTGGTGATGAACAAGTTGGCCGGCTTCAAATCCCGATGAATGGTCGATCGCGCGTGGGAGAACGCCAGACCGTCGCAGACACTGGTCATGATCTCCAGCTTGCGTGCGAGTGAGATGCCTGGGTTGTCCTTCAGAAACTCGTCGAGACTCTGTCCCTCGAGCAGTTCCATGACGATGAAGGCGCGTCCCGCGTCCTCGCCAAAGTCGTAAATCTGAATAATGTTTCGGTGGTTGAGCTCGCCGGCCGCTCGCGCTTCGCGTAGAAAACGGGTGCTGGTTTCGCTGTCGCTGTCCAGGTCGGCCAACAGCATCTTGACCGCTACGAGGCGGTCAAGCCGTGTATCGCGCGCACGGTAAACGACACCCATGCCGCCTTTCCCAATTCGGTCCAGCAGCTCGTAGCGCCCCAGCATTCTCACCGGGGCCGATGGCGGACCGACCGGCAGCGTGCGATCGTCATCCTGCTCGATCATTCGCCCCGTCTCAACACCACCGCGGTGATGTTGTCCTTTCCTCCCACCGCCAATGCGGCATCGAGCAGTCGCTGCGCACTGGCGTCAATCGGGCCGTCGCCAGCGGACAGACGAGCGAGGGTCTGGTCATCGAGCGCGCCATGGACCCCGTCGCTACACAGCAACAGCGTCTCGCCCTCCCTCCACGTCCGCTCACCGACCTCCACGTCAGTGTCATCGCGAGCGCCAATGGCGTTGGTGAGCACGTGCCGCATGGGGTGCGTGGCCAAATTTGTCGCGTCAACCTCTGGATCACGGGCAAGCATCGTGGCAACCCACGAATCGTCGCTCGTCAGCTGGGTGACGCTGTCGCCGGTGCAGGCATACAGCCGGCTGTCGCCCACCCCGCCAAACGCTACCCGATCGCCGTCGACGAGGACGGCGACAATCGTGGTGCCCATGCCGGTGTAGTCATCGACGCTCTCGCTCGCTCGGAACACTCTCCGATTCGCCAGTTTGACCGCGGTGTTTAATCGATTTACCGCGAATGAGGCATCTGGGTCTATGCCGAACGGCCACGTGCAGTTGCCACCGTCCTGGCTCCGGGCGATGAACGAATGGATGGTCTCGACAGCCATTCGCGACGCCACGTCGCCGGCGACGTGACCTCCCATGCCATCAGCGACGAGAAATAGACCTAGGTCGAGATCGACCAGCAGATGGTCCTCGTTGGTCTTGCGCACCTGACCGACGTGTGTCACTCCGTGGGCCGTCAGCATGTCATTCCCCGCGGCGCGTGCCCCACTATGGGGCCTCAGCCACCGTTCATTCTACATTCGCAACGCCGTTCCACACGCGACCTCGCAGGGCGCGGCGGCTCGGCAATCAGTTGCCAGCCGCCGCCCGAGCCTGCTATGATCGTGCGATTTTAGATGGTCTGAGACGACCTCTGTGTGGGCGTGGAATCACTTCTCGTCGGCGGGGATCACCGGTCATTGGGATACCCCACAGGGAATCTGGCGTTCCGGATCTGGTTCGCCACATGCCCAATCCGAACGACCATTTCCTCGCAAGATCGTTTGTGGCCTTGCAGGACAACGTCCGCCGAGCGGGTCCGGCGGCGTCGGCCGGATATACGCTCATCGGCGCGATTGCGGTGCTTGGCGGGGTGGGACATCTGATCGATCGATGGGCAGAAACCTCGTCACCGTGGTTTCTGCTGTGCGGCATGTTGTTGGGCGTCGTCGTGGGTTTCTACGAGTTGGCGAAGACGGTCTGGAAGAAATGAAGCTTTCCGGTGTCCTTGTTGCGGTGTGCGTTACCTCGTGTGGCCTGGTCGCAACCCTCGTAACCCCTGACGCCGTCGCGGCGGCGTTCATGGGCATGCTGGCGCCACTCATCGTCGGCATCGCCACCATCGTCATGGTGGAGCGGACGACACGGAATGAGCCACGTGCCTTGACCTCGCGTATGACCATCGCGTTCCTGGCGAAAATGCTGTTCTATGCGGCC
>Ga0302135_10002626_pt1 | contig 10746 bp, 12 predicted proteins | sample CBN3_surface_MG_FD_203119 | JGI IMG/M metagenome (GOLD analysis project Ga0302135, IMG submission 203119) | Marine microbial communities from Western Arctic Ocean, Canada - CBN3_32.1 | ecosystem: Environmental > Aquatic > Marine > Oceanic | place: Canada: Western Arctic Ocean | collected... | reverse complement strand
TAAGTCTTTTTAGGGATAGACAATGTCTGCCCAAAACACCGTACCAGACGTATTAATCGCGGTTTACTAGGGTGGCTTCTCATTGATCGAAGAAAGTTGGTCCGTCCGGGTGCGCAAAGGCGTGAGCCGATTTATCTTGGACGACTTGCGGGACGTGATTCAGCCAGACAACATTATCGCTACCTTTCCAAAAGGCGGCGCGGTCTTGCGGGGCCAGCGATTTCGACAGGAGTCAACCGGCTTTTTGCAAGCATTTGTCTATAGCCTCCCGCTATTCTGTGACGTGCGTCGAAGACGTGCGAAATACGAAGCTCTTGCGGGTCCGACCTGGTCCATTGATCGAGCTGACCGTACCGGAGAAGAATTACCCTTCCCTATCTATCACCTGATACCCTGCTTCGACTGTCGCTTTTGTTCGATCTCGAGAGCTCCCGGACCGAAAAGAAATCCTGCTGTCTTTCATATATGACAACCGGTCCCGGCCGGTCGGCCGATGCCAAGACGGAAGGTGATGGCTAGCTCGCGTATGATGGCCTTCGAAGGATTGATGGGCGCGGATGCACCGGTTCCGTTCGGAGTTGTATGTCTATGCCTTACCGCGCCGTATCGATCTTATGGTGCGCGTGGAGGAAATGGCGTTCCCGTTTGAAGCTGGGCGTGTAGCCGTTGACAAAACTGATTATTTGGAAACTTGAAAAAATGTACATGCACGCCCCGATAGTGGTGTTAGAAAATAGAATTTGGGCGTCTATTTTTTTGTAAACACTCAAGCGAACGGGCCAGGTGCGCCGTTACCGACAGGCGTTGCTCTACTTTATGGTGAAGGTTTGTTGTTGAGCGAAGACCGCCTCCCTCACACGCCGAAACGGGCGAGCGGTAGACGTCATTGCCCCTTGAAACGGATGGATTACCGGATGCAGGGTTTGCCTAAAGGCACGGCCGAAGCGGCATATGAAATTCGTCTAAGCAACGCCAAGCGAGAGAAGGTCTCCGTTGAGATAATAGAAACTATGCTCGGGGAACGGTGCGTCCTATCCAAATTCCTGCCACATGACTGCGATAACGGCTGCCGTACAAAGTGGCAAATCAAGGTGCCCGCTGAAGGGCAAGCCGTGCTGCAATATCGTGTTCGTGTCAAATTCAGCTCGGATCAAGTCCAATCTTCAATCCCGTTGGTTCCCAGGAACGCGGTAGTGTTATCCTGGATCCAACCTCGCTCGGTCGGACAGTGCCAAACTAGGCTCCGGTTCTCCCGTGGGGGAACGGTAAGGAATTTATTCGCTGCTATCAGACAGAGAAAGTTGTTCCGGCGCCGCGATCGCTTCCGCTTCGCCGTCGATCATCGCATCTACCTCGTTTTCGATCACTTGGAATCCCGGTAATTGGTTAGGAAATTTATTGCCGTCGGTACGCACGCCCAGCTTCTCCAAATTGCGAGTCGCGGGTAGCAAACTGCGATTGATCGAGCTCAGCCATTTTCCGTAATTCGCAGAGGCGGTCTTCAGGCCCCGACCTACACTTGCGGCATGTTGGATCATGGTCGCCGTTCGTTCTAACAAGACGCGCGTGGCTTCGATGATCTTTTCCTGGTTTTCCGTTTGTTGGCCGAGGTCGATCTCGACCCGCGCAAAAGCGATGATGGCGAGTAGGCCCGTCGGCCCGACGACGGTAATGCCGTGCTTGGCCGCCTCTGATGTGAAGCCCGGATCTATGTTCGTGACTTTCTCGATCGCCCCTTCGTTCGGCAGGTACATTACATTCAGGACCCGTCGGATTTCGCTCGATTTTCCGGCGCGGCGGTAATCCGCCAGGATCGCGTTGCGGTAATCTCGTCCCGCCAGGGAGCGCAAATGTACACGCATGGTGCGGCGTAACTTCTCCCCGACGGCCTCTGCCTCTTCGTCGTTGTCGGCAGCAGCCAGTTCGAACAGGAATTTCGACGCCTTGCAATCAATCACCAGCACTGAATCGTAGGGCAGGAATACGACCGCGTCGGGCCGTACCCGGCCGCCGTCTTCGCCTTCAAGAGAGAGTTGTATTAGGAAGTCACGGCCGGATTTCAGGCCGAAAGATTTCAGGCTATTCTCCAATCCGATTTCAGCAAACTGCCCGGCACCACCGGGACTCGAGAGCGCTTTTTGAACCGTCTCCACGACCTCGTCGTTGCGCATGACCCGGTCGTTAAGGCTCACTACCGAGTTGGAGATGGTTTCAAATTGTTTAAACAGTTCTTCAGTAGCCTTCTTGACCCGCTTCTCTGACTCATCCGTGGCGGTGGTATTCTCGCGTTTGTGATCCTCGAGAAGTTTGTTCGAAAGCTTCGCGGCACTTTCCGCTAGGGCCAAGTTGGCGCCGGCCATGAACTTTTTTTGGGCCTCTTCCCAATCTTTTAGTTTGGCGTTTTGGAGCTCGATCTCTTTCTTCTGGACCTGAACTATGGTCAGCAAATCCTTCTCGGATTGCCGTAGTTTGTTCAGTTCGGTAGCCGCCTGGTCGAACTGCCGGCGAATCTCGCTAAGCCGTGTATCTGATTCGGCGATCCGGCGGGTTTCTTCCGTAGCGCCGGACTGAAGTGTCGTGATCTTTGCACGCGCCTCGGCAAGTTCAGATTCGGCTTTTTGTGTAGCTTTGGAATGAGTTTTTGACATGATTGCCAGAAAGATGGCGGCGCAGGCAGCTGCCATGGTAACGGCGATGGCGATGACTAGGGGTAAATCCATGGGATGGGCTCGTTTTCCTTGGGACTTGACGATGCTTCGGATGAATCATACCTACGAGCAATCACTAACAGAATCGTGACTATTTGCCCATGGCTGTCCTTCCCATCATCACCGCGCCGGACAAGCGCCTGAAGGTTAAATCCGATCCGGTCGGAAACGTCGATGCGGAGCTTGCAGCGTTGATGGACGACATGCTGGAGACAATGTATCTGGCGCCGGGCGTCGGTCTGGCCGCCCCGCAGGTCGGCGTCACCAAACGCATAATCGTCGTCGATGTGGGCAAGACTGAGGAAGAGCGCGAACCGTTCCGTATGGCCAATCCAGAGGTCATCTGGGAATCCGAAGATTGGTCGGTCTACGAGGAAGGCTGTCTGTCGCTGCCCGAGTATTACGCCGATGTCGAACGGCCGGAACAGGTCCGAGTCAAATATATCGACCAAATGAATACGGAACGCGAGTTTGAAGCGGAAGGTTTATTGGCGACCTGTATCCAGCATGAAATAGATCACCTAGAAGGCGTGCTTTTCGTGGATCATCTAACGTCGATCAAACGCGGGATGATCTTGCGGAAGCTGCAAAAGGCCAAAAAGATAAAGGCTGCGGCGGAGTAGCGCCTTGCCCTCCCCCGACACGATTTCCATTCGCGCCGCCGTTCCGGCCAGGACCGATTGGGCGTCCGTCCTGGCACTGGTGCTAAAGACCTTCGCCTATATGATAGACTCACCATTCTCGGCCAATCGGCAGATGCAAGAGGCTATGGCGGTACAGGCGATGTCGGGCATCGTGTTGCTGGCGGAGGATGCTACCGGCCCTTTCGGATGTGTCATCCTGAACCCGAAGACCGATGCGATGTATCTCGGCAAACGGCCGGTCGACCCGTCGCGCCAAGGCGAAGGTATCGGATGCCATTTGTTCGAGGTCAGCGTCGAAGCGGAGAAAGCCCAGAGGTATGCGGAAATCAAATTACAGGCTCGTGTAGAGTTGGTAGAGAATCACGCGGCCTTCGCAGTGATGGGATTCAGCGAGACGGGCCGCGTTGCTGATAACAGTTGTGGCCGGCCGACATCAGTCACCATGGGGTCCCGACTATGACACGCTTGAAACTCGCCTATATGGGCACGCCGGATTTCGCAGTGCTCAGTTTGGCGGCGCTGGTTGAGGCAGGGCACGATGTCGCGGCGGTTTACTCGCAACCGCCGCGCCGCGCTGGGCGGGGACAGAAGGAGCACCCTTCGCCGGTCCAAGCCTGGGCGGAAGAACACGGTTTGCCGGTCCGCACGCCGAGCACGCTTCGGAATAAATCGGCGCAGGCGGAATTTGCGGCACTCGGTTTGGATGCGGCGATTGTTGCGGCGTATGGTTTGATCTTGCCGCTGCCGGTGCTGGCAGCGCCACGGCTTGGCTGCATCAACGTTCATGCGTCGCTGTTGCCGCGCTGGCGGGGCGCGGCGCCCATTCAGCGCGCTATCCTTGCGGGGGATACGAAGACCGGCATCTCAATCATGATGATGGAGGAAGGCCTCGATACCGGTCCCGTTCTACGAACGGAATATTTGCCCATCGAGCCGGAGACGGCGGCGGGTGAATTGCACGATGCTTTGGCGGCGCTCGGTGGCCGTATGATTGCGCCGGTGCTGGCGGATTTCGATGCCGGGCATATCGTGCCGGAACCGCAGAGTGATGCGGGCGCGACTTACGCCAAGAAAATTGAAAAATCAGAAGCCAGGATCGAGTGGTTAGAGGATGCACCAAGGGTCGTGCGCCGAATTCACGCTTTTGCACCGTGGCCCGGTGCCTGGTTTACGCTTGGCGGAGAACGGGTGAAGGCGTTGGCCGCGCAGATCGAGACCGGCGCTGGTACGCCCGGCGAGGTGTTGGATGACGCCCTTCGGGTTGCTTGCGGCACCGGTGCGGTGCGGCTCCATCGCCTGCAGCGGGAAGGCAAGAAACCGGCGACGGCGGCGGATTTTCTGCGGGGGCGAACCGTAGCGATGGGAACCGTTCTCGAATGACCCGCTGGAAACTCACCATCGAATATGACGGCAGCCCATTCGTCGGATGGCAGCGCCAGGCAAACGGCCCGTCGGTCCAAGCGGCATTGGAAGACGCGGTCTTTCGCTTCACTCGAGAGGAAACGCTCGTGCAAGGTGCCGGGCGCACCGACTCGGGTGTACACGCTATGGGCGCGGTGGCCCATGTGGATATCGGAAAAGACGTCAATGCGGACACGGTACGCGACGCGATCAATTTTCATCTGAAACCGAATCCGGTCTCAGTCCTCTCTGCGCAGGCGGTCGACGGAGAGTTCCACGCCCGATTTTCGGCTACCCGGCGCTCATATCTATATCGTATTCTAGATCGTCGCCCACCGCCTGCGATCAAAGCCGGGCGTGTTTGGCATGTGACGCGGCGGCTCAACGTGGGCGCCATGCACGAGGCTGCTCAAACCCTGATTGGGCATCACGATTTCACCAGCTTTCGCGCGAAGGACTGTCAGGCCGACTCGCCGATGCGCACACTGGACCGCCTGGACGTGCGTCGGGTCGGTGACGAAGTTCACATCGATACGGAAGCCCGATCCTTCCTATATCACCAGGTCCGGAATTTCACCGGAACACTGAAACGGGTTGGTGACGGCAAGTGGTCGCCGCGAGATGTTTGCGCTGCGTTGGAGGCTTGCGACCGAGCGGCGGCGGGTGAGACGGCCCCGGCGGAAGGTCTGTATTTGATGGAAGTCGGCTACGAGCCGCTCGGCTGAATCAGTGCCGCGTGATGGGCGCCCATCAGGAGTTGGTAGAGAAACATTTTGATCATCGCGATAGCGAGCGTTGGCATCGTGCGCAACTCCAATGTGCTGCGCAGAATGTGGATGTGGTAAAGCACGACGGTGCAGACCGCGACCACGGTGAGTATCCGCGCCGGCGATCCGGTTAACCCAAGCGCCCAGGTTGCGATGAAGACTGCGAGCCAGATTGCCACCTGGATCACCATCGACCAGTTATAGGCCGCGAGATAACGGAAATAATGATCCTGGCGGTCGACCACGCGGACCACGCGGAACATCACGACCGGCCACATCGACCAGATCAGCACGTAAAACACGGCGTGTAGCAAACCGATCTCCAACCCGCTGCGGGTGCTGTTAAGCGATTCCGGTGCCAGCAACAGCAGGAACAAGTAGAAGGGCAAGGCGGTGAATAGCGCACGGAAGGAATGTAGCGCATCTTCCGCACTGCCGTCGAAAGTAGAGAGAGCGTGTGGGTCCCGCAGGAAAAGCCGCCACGCCGCCCAGATATTATCGTTCGGTGTTTTCACGACAGTCGGCCGAACATCACGCCCTGGACGACCTCGTGCAGGATGAAATCGACAATGGCGAGGCCGATCGTGACGCCGATTGAGATGTTCAAGGTCGTGTGAGCGATAAACACATGATAGGCGAGCACGCCAAGCAGAGCGCCCACCATGATCAACGCGGCGAATCCGGCGGATATCGGCAAGAGGGTCGTCACTAAGATAGCGGTAAAAAACAGCCCTGCTCCAACGGCGCTCATCCAATTGTAGGCTACAATGTAGAGAGTAAATTTTTCACCTCTGTCGAGTACTGGAAGAAGATGGCCGATGACGAGCGGCCACAGAACCCAGGCAATGACATAGAACTCCAATACGATCATCACGCTAGCCGGCAAGCTGCGTGAGGAATCAAATTCAATCGCCCCCGTCGCGGCCATCACGAGATAGATGGGCAAGACCAAGACCGCGGCGAAGAAGGATTTCCAGAAGCCCGCAACCGAAACGTCGAACAGCACCACCGCTCCCTGATCTCCGAGCAACAGCCGCCACGCCCCGTATAGGCCTTTGAATATTTCTTGTTTTGTGATCATTTCCGGCAGAAATACGCTTCCAATATTTCGAGATAAATCTCGCTGAGTTTATTAATGTCGTCGATACGGGTTCGTTCGTCCACCTTATGCATGGTTTGGCTGATCAGGCCGAATTCCGCGACTGGGCAATGGTTCTTGATAAAACGTGCATCGGAAGTGCCGCCGGTGGTGCTCAGTTCCGGGCGACGGCCGACGATTTTCTCGCAAGCATCGGAAATCAAACCCGAGAGCTCACCCGGTTGAAAGACAAAAGATTCGCCGCTCACTCGGATCTTTAAATCGTACTCGGTGGCACTCGATACCTCGTCCAGCTTGCCGCGAATCCAAGTCAACAGCGTGTCCGAAGTATGCATATCGTTGAAGCGGATGTTGAAGCGCGCCTCGGCCGCGCCCGGAATCACATTCTCCGTCGGATTGCCGATATCGATGCTGGTGATTTGCAGGCTGGAGGCTTGGAAGTGGTCGTTGCCCTCGTCCAATGACGCGGATGTCAGCGCGTCGAGCATTGCCACCAACCGGTGCGCTGCGTTGTCGGCCAGATGCGGATAGGCGACGTGGCCTTGGGTCCCCTTCACGGTGAGGATCATATTCATGCTGCCGCGCCGGCCAATCTTCGCCATCTCGCCGAGCTCGTTCGGGTTGGTCGGCTCGCCGACGACGCAGATGTCGAGTTTCTCGCCAGTCTCATCCAACCAATCGAGCATTTTCTTTGTGCCGTTGATCGCCGGGCCTTCCTCGTCGCCGGTAATCAGGAAACTGATTGAGCCGTTAAAGGTGCCGCTGTCGATAAATTTCTGCGCGGCACTGGCGAAGGCGGCGATGGCGCCCTTCATGTCGGCGGCGCCGCGACCGATGAGCACGCCGTCTTTAATCTCCGCCTGGAAGGGATCGGCCGACCATTCGTCGACCGGCCCGGTCGGCACCACATCCGTGTGCCCGGCGAAGCAGAAGTTTGGGGCGGTAGTACCGTAGCGCGCATAAAGATTGTCCACGTCCGGCGTGTCCACATCGGAGAACGGCAGGCGATGGCACGTAAAACCCATGCCCTCCAAGGTCCGTTGCAACAGATCGAGTGCCCCGCCCTCGAAAGGCGTGATGCTTGGGCAGCGGATCAGGTCGGCGGTGAATGCGACGGGATCAAGGGACATGTCAGTCGTCTTTCTGTGCGGAGGCGCCGGTCTCGGCGAATTTTGGCAGGTTGTTGCTGATTTCGAGCCAGGTCAGTTGTTTGGACCAGTAGACATGGCCCCTCGGCGTCAGGGATTCCGGATTGTCGAGGGTGGCGACTAAGATATGCAATTCCTCCGGTCAGCGGGTGCTCTCATAAGTCAGCGGCGTGCCGCAATCGGAGCAGAAGCGGCGAAGGACGCCCTCCGAGGAGGAGGACTGTTTCGGATCGACCTCGGTCCAATCGATGGCGTTTGGCTTGTATCCGGCCCAGGTGACGATCGGCGCACCCGAAGCTTTCCGACAGCTAGTGCAATGGCAATGCGCTACCCAAAGCGGGTCGCCTTCGGCGTCATACCGAACGCCGCTGCAGAGGTAGCCGCCGGCTCGCGACGCCACCCTCATCCTAACCTTCCCCCCTCAAGGGGAAAGGGACTGGAGCGAGCCAATTCTCGAAATCCCCCCGGTGTGGGAGGTTTAGGGTGGGGGCGGCAAGCGTTCCCCATTCTTAGTCCCGCAGCAGATCGTTGATCGAGGTCTTGGAGCGGGTCTGCTCGTCCACGGTTTTGACAATGACGCAGCAATAGAGGTTCGGTCCGCCCTTGTCGCTCGCCATGGAACCGGGGACGACGACGGAGTAGGTCGGGACGCGGCCCATATGGATCTCACCGGACGCGCGGTCGACGATCTTGGTCGACTGGCCGATATAGCAGCCCATGGCGAGTACCGCGCCGGTCTCAACGATGACGCCCTCGGCGACTTCTGAACGCGCGCCTATGAAGCAATTATCCTCAATAATCACTGGATCCGCCTGAAGTGGTTCCAGCACGCCGCCGATGCCTACACCGCCCGAAAGATGGCAGTTCTTGCCGATTTGCGCGCAGGAACCGACCGTGGCCCAGGTGTCGACCATCGTGCCGCTATCCACATACGCGCCGAGATTGACGAAGCTCGGCATCAGAATGACGCCCGGCGCGATAAAGGCCGAGCGGCGCACGACTGAACCCGGGACCGAGCGGAAGCCCGCCTGGCGGAAACGGTCGGCATTCCAGTTCATCGACTTCAACGGCACCTTATCCCAGAACGGCGAGTTCGCTGGGCCCGACATCGGCTCCATGTCGTTGAGCCGGAAGGACAGCAACACGGCCTTCTTAAGCCATTGATTGACTTTCCAGCCGTTGCCTTCTTTCTCGGCGACGCGGGCAACCCCGCCATCCATTAAATCAAGCGCCGACTCGACGGCGTCTCGCACTTCGCCCTTGGTGCTGGGTGTAATAGACACCGCGTCGTCCCACGCGCCGTCGATGGCTTTTTCTATATCGCTGTGACTCATTGGAATGCCCCGTAAATACTGCGTCAAAATTTGGCGGCGACTCTGTGCGGGCGGCGCGGGAGTGTCAAGCAAGCTTGCGCGTTGTATAGATGTTCGTGGGTCAGATCTTCCACAGAAATACCTCATATTGAGCTTGTCGAAGTATGAATGCCCGCGCTCTGCGCTCGCCCTTCGAGAGGCTCAGGGTGAGGCCCTAATTTTTGGGATGTGAATTACTTTCGAGCCGCCGCATGTTCCGCCGCGCGCAGGCCGGTGATTGTGGATTTTGATAATCCGCCCACATATCCGACATTCGCGCCACCTTCGAGGCCGCCGGTCGCGGCTCCTGCGGCGTATAATCCTTCGATAATTGTGTCGTCGGGACGGAGCGCCCTCGCGTCGGCGTCGATGGCGATTCCGCCCATCGTGTAGGTGATGCCGGCGCGGGTGGGCGCAGCGTAGAAAGGCGGTGTGCGGATCGGTTGCGGACTCCCTTTGACAGTCGAACGGGTCGGATCTAACGCGCCGAAGGCTCCGTTTTCGAGGGCAGCATTATAGCCATCAACTGTCCGAGAGAGTACTCTGCCGGATACTACTATATTTGAGAGTCCGATTTTCTCGGCAAGTGCTTCCAATGTGTAGGCGATATGCAGCGTACCGCCTTCGTTCGCTAGATGAGGATTGGCGGAAATCAGCCCTTGTTTTCCCGCTTTCTCCCATATTTTTTGATCGAACACGACTGCAGACGATAGTGGATCGGACAACTGCGCGACACAGTTGGTGGCATAGACACCGCCCATCCCCTCGTCGCAAAATCGCTTGCCATCCGAGCCAATTAGAATACCCGCAACAACCAAAGCGTCAAGATAGGGATAGGGCCACAGACGTTCCCGATGCGGTGCGTCAATACTGAGCAGATGGCCGTAGAACCGGTCCATGCCGCGTAAATCAGCGCCCGCCGCCGCCGCCATGCGCAATCCGTCGCCGGTGCCGCTCTCCGCATTGCGTTGGAACAGCTTGCTGGGGTCCGGCGTAATAAATTCAGCCAGGTGTTCGGGGGATGATTGAAAACCGCCATCGGCGATGACCACGGCGTCTGCCCAGTATTCAATCTCCTTACCCTCGACCTCAGCGGCGAGACCGGCACACCGTTCGTCTTCCAGGAGTAATCGCGTCGCTCGTGCGCCGCGCTGCAGTTTTCCGCCGCGCTCCTCCAGATTGCCGCCGAGGCGGCGAAGCAGCACGTCGCCGGCGCGGCCTTCCCAATCAAGGCCGGGGCGGGTGCGGCCGGGCGGAGCGAGGACCCAGCGGTGGTGGGGACTGGCGCTCGCTTTCAGGAATTTGCACCCCTCGCCCTGGAGCCAGCGCACTGCTCGTTCCGCGTCCTGAGCAATGGCACGGGCCAGGTCGGGACGCGCCACGTCTCCGCAAATGGTTTCTATCTTCTCCAGCAGAGCGTCTTCGCCGGACATGATGTCGCTCATGCAGACATGCAACGTACCGCCGGTGTACCGCGTATTGCAGAGGTATTTATCCTCCGTGCCCTTTTCCAGCACCAAAGCCTTGAGCCCCAGCTCCGCTGCGCGGTTGGCCGCGGTCAGCCCGGCGATTCCGCCGCCGACGATAACGATATCCGTCTCGCTCATGTATTTACTCCCAGCGCGCG
>Ga0302135_10002624_pt1 | contig 10751 bp, 17 predicted proteins | sample CBN3_surface_MG_FD_203119 | JGI IMG/M metagenome (GOLD analysis project Ga0302135, IMG submission 203119) | Marine microbial communities from Western Arctic Ocean, Canada - CBN3_32.1 | ecosystem: Environmental > Aquatic > Marine > Oceanic | place: Canada: Western Arctic Ocean | collected... | reverse complement strand
GCAATTGAATCCTTGTTTGGATCAAAATTAATATAATCAGCATTTTCTCTATTATAAGCGGCTTCTTGTTTTCCTCCCTCAATAAGAGATTCTCGAAATGATTGAGGATCTTCGTCAGGATTTGTTGGCGTTGATGCACCAGTAGGTATATCCCAATACCAACGAGTTTCATCAGGTGGATCTTGTTTTCTACCAGTTGTCCTCAAATATGAGTAAATATTATTGTAATGTGATTCTTTATAAGGATCAACATCGGTTCCGATATTATCTGCCATCCCTTCTTCGACAAATAATTTTTCAACTTTATTGTCTTCAACAACCATAGCATACCGCCATGACCGTTTTCCGTACCCACAATCTGACTTATCAACTAGCATACCTATTTTTTCAGTAAACTCACCATTACCATCGGCTACCCAATCAACCTTAATAGCAGAATGAGCCCAGATCCATGATTGCATACAAAAACTATCATTGACAGATAGAAAGAAAACATTTTCAATACATGTTGAGTACACAGGATCAAATTGTCCATCGAACATTTGCATTTGATGGGTACAATTTTTTGTCCAGGCACCAGGTACACCAATTACTATACATCTATCTTTAAACAGATCATCGGACTTAAAGTTCTGCCAAAGTTGTGGTGGAGCTTGATCCCAACCTGCGTCATATCCGATTGGACCATTAACTCCTCTTTCTCTTCTATACATATTCCAAGTTACAATTGGAAGTGTATCTCCTTCTTTAACCATAATATATCTCCTTTTTAATATTTAATATCGGTTATAAACAAAATCTAATAATTCTTTATGTGTAATTGCATCTTCTGCAACTTCTTCTTTAATTTCTTTACATGTGGTATGAATTAACTTACCTATGTCTTCTAATTTAAAATTATGCAAATCTCTTTGGGCATTATGTCCTCCTGCTAACCCTGATTTTTTACCTATTGTTGCCCACGAACCTATACCAAATGGTTTTGCACGATCTGATAATCTTTCATATCCGCGTGGAGGTCTATGTGCATATGTCCAAATTTTTTCTTTAAGCGAATCGGGAATATTTTCATCTTTTTTAAAGTATTTCCAATAGTCTGAATCTTTTCTTTTTTGGAGATGGCAGTAACAAATATAATCTCTTGTATGCTCATATCCTATATTTACTTGTTTATTATAATGGTTTACATCTAATCCTTCAAAGTCCATTGCTTTATTAAACATTGGAAATAATACTTGTGTTAAAAAACCCAATGATAATATTAATGCACTACCATCTAATGGTTCTAAAAATCCTTCAGACAAGCCTATTGCTACACAATTCTTAACCCATGATCGTTTATATCTACCTGGTGTCCATGATAATTGATTACCTATTGAAGGATCGTATCCTTGATTATTCCAATGTTCTAATTGCTCTTTTTGAATTGTTTCTTTGTCTATAAAACGATCTGAATAAACATATCCTGACCCCATTCTATCTCGTAGTGGTATTTTAAACATGTATCCATGTTTTTGTGCATCTAATATTGTATATACATTAGGATCTTCTCCTTCTTTATATTTCACACCGCCATCTATTAATGATACTGCATTTTGCGGAAGCCACTTTGAATAATCAATAAATTCTTCTTTAAACACATCGCCTAATAACAGTCTTCTAAATCCTGTACAGTCGAAAAAGAAATCTCCTTGTATTTTTCGACCTGTATCTAATTTTAATTCTGTTAAGTTTCCTGTTTTTCCATGTTGCTTCCAATTTTCTACTTTGCCATCTATTATTGTTATCTGTCGTTGGCTACATGCTTTCTTTAAAAAATCCACAGATAAATTGGCATCCATATGCATACCCATTGCCATAGAAAGATCTTGTCCAACCATTCCGTCTTGTCGACCCGGACCTTTTTTTATTTTTTGAATCTGAGGTGTTCCGTCTATATCTATAAAAGGCACTTTATTTTCTAAACATAAATTATCGAATCCGTATTCACCTGAATCTTTATTAGCAAGATAATGTAAAATGTCTACGCCCATTTCTCCAGGATTTACAAACTTAGACATATTTAATCTTGGTTGCTCCGTCGTCAAATCTAACATACTCGATAATCCATGAAGCATATGATGATAGGACTCTTCTTCATAATTCCAGTTATCAAATCTTGCACTCATTTTAAATGTTCCGTTTGCTTCTTTCATAAATTTGTACGGATCTATTCCTATTGAACTAAGCAAGACTGGAACATTTTGAGCAGTAGATTCGCCCACACCTACTGTACCTATACTAGAAGATTCAACAACAGTAATGGTTAATTCGGGCCAAAGATCTGTCCCAAATGCATATCTAACTAATAATGCTGTCATGTATCCGGAAAAACCTCCGCCTACTATTACTATATCTTTTATCATTTTAATTCGTCTATTGCTTTTTTTATTTCATTAAAAGGTATGTTATCAATGCCTTCTGCAAAACAACATGTATGATTTTTGTGACTAGTTAAACATGGCGAACAATGTTTTTTATTATATAAATTTATATTTTGTTCCCAACCATATTGTTTAGGATCATTGGCGCCCCAAAGAAATAATCCTTTTTTCTTAAAAACTCTACTTGCATGATTTAAAAAATTATCACATCCTATTAAAAATGTTGCTATCGGAATAGCCGATAATGCTTGTAAAATAGATAGTTGATCCATTAAATCGATAACATTGTCTCGTTTATCAAACTCTAAATCATAATCTTTGGTTCCTATTTGTATAAATGCGATGTCTTTATACATATCAAAAATTTGTTCCCAAACTGCTTTATTAATTGTTTTTCCCGACATTACTGTTTGATTTTTTGGAGCAGAAAATACTACCGTAGTACCAAAATCGTTAAAAATATCATTCGGTAACCTATCATCACCTAATGATATTTCCATATCATTAGGTGCGGCATATATATTATATAATTCGCTTCGTTGCTGAAATAGTGTTTTTTGTGTTGTAAAGAATGCCCAACCTAAAAGACCGTTAATGTAAATATGTTTATCATATTTGTTTTTAAGGTTAGCACTAATATTTATATGGTTGTAATTTTTAGGTGCAGGAATTACAGTTTTTACATAACTTGCACTAGAGAATATTTCTGCATTATCAAAATATGTAAATAAATCTATTTCGTATTCGGGATGTTTTTCTTTTAATTTTTTTATAAATGCTGTATCTATTATCGCATCGCCTAATCCACCATTATGCTCAATTAGTAATTTCATATTGGTCTAATTCTTTTGGTCTTTCGTCGGATACAGCCATAATATCTGTTTCGTCTACCATGCGAATATCTTCTACAAATTTGTCATTTTCTTTATCATGCACAGAAGCGGCCCATGTCCATCGTGCATGAGAAACCAAAATATATTGACCTGGAACAACATCTTGTTGTTCTGGGCCTATTGCTCGTACTATAAACCATCTAGGTCTAATACCTTCTTCTTTGCCATCATCATCTAACAAATGAACTCCGCTTTCAGTAGTTCTTGCACCAATTTCGCACGAACTTACTAATACTCTACTTTTTAGTGGTCTTATCTGCATATAACTCCTTTTCTTCAATTGAACCATCTGAGTATTCATACTCAATAAAATTTTTGCCATCACGTGTGAATTTACGTTCAGCAATTACTTCCCATTCTTTTTCTTCTATTATTGTTTCTTTTTTTGTTTTTGTTTTTTTCCCAGTAACTTTTTCTTGCAAGTCATCTAGTGTTTTAACTGTCTCTGCTGGAGCAGTTAACTTTTCTTCATAATATTCTTTTTGTATTTCTTGAGCCGGTACGTTTATTTCCCCGCCAGGACCCAATATATCGCCTCTAGCATTCATACTAACATTACTTACGGCTACTGCTGTATCATTGGCGGCAATCAATGATGCCATGTTAATTTCTTTGCCTCTCATTGTTCTTGTCATTTTAAAAACTCCTTTATGTCTAAGTCGTGATGTAAACTATTTACTTTATGCACACCTAATAGATATAAGCAATAACTAGCAACAGAACTGCCTCTGCCTACACCCCAAACAATATTATTTTCGCGCATAAAGTTTACAAAAAATATCATAAAACGCAATACATTTTTCATATTTCGTTCTTTAAACATTTTTATTTCTGTTTCTACTCTATCGATTTCTTCTTGTGTTTTTGTTAATTTTAATAGGTATTCGTATGGATCGATATGTGTATATTTTTCTGGTATGAACCAATTATCTAAACAAGTTTGTATGAATTCTTTTTTGTCTTTTGTATTGCTAGTAAATTGCAATTTAGACATATTTAAATCATATTCATCTATTATATTATTATATATTTCTAAATCTTCTGAGTGGGTACACTTTACATTATTTAAATCAGCACCCTCATACAATAAATTAAATACTGCTTTATCATCAAGAATAATTTCACCATTAGTATCTATATAATTATCGTACCACATTAGCCTATTGATAGTGAGTCGTTATGATCGTTGGATTCTTCGTATTCTTTACGTGTTCGTGCTTCGGATTTTTCTTGCATTGTCATGTCAATTTGATTAAGGATACCGTACATTTGATCTCTAACTCGTAGGTTTTGAATACCTGTAAGTTTCCTTGTTAATTCCATTTTCTTTTCTGCAAGTTGCTCAATAGTTAATGCAGAAAGATCAACAAAAGGATTAAACATTTTTAACTCCAACCATAATTAACCTTCTTCCGAAAGCTCTTCGGATAGTCTCTCCAGGACCAATCATCTGTTCCTACTTCTTTTATAGCAGTCATAATATTATCATGTTTTTTACTAAAATAATCTACTGTTTCTTTTTTTATTTCAAATCCTATTTCTTTATATATATGTTTTACAAAATCTAAATGGTTTAAAATATCGGGATGAGCGTCTGGATATTGGCTTTTATGCTCGGGTATATAGAAAATATCTTCAGGCAAAGCAGTTTTATATGTTGTATACATTTCTTCATTAATACCTTTAAATCCTAATATAGATTCATATGTTAAAGGAACCGATAATTGAAAGGTAATAGGTAGCCATTGAGCAGATATTATTGCAGTTGAATTTTGTATTATATCATTATTAACATCCCAATATTTTTTTAAAAACATTTTATCATATCTTTCATTCGAACTATTAAAAATATTGCCGTTGGCAACCCAACGATTATTAATATATCTGTCTTCGCGTATCCAACTAGACCATTGCACAATGATTAAATCTTTTTCTGTTAATTTATTTTTAATATCACATTCAATTAATCTTGCATGAATTCCTGCATTTCCTATGCCAGCAATCCCCCAATTTTGGAAAGGAATACCGAAATCATAAGCGATTATATCGGCCCATGTATACCAAATATAATTCGTAAAACTACACCCAAATGCAAAGAATCTATTGTACATTAAAAAATTCTTCTAACATTTTTATGTCAAAGAAAGGATTAAACATTTTTTCCGTTCATTTTATGTTCTATTTCCATTTCGTCTTTCTTTTTCCAACCTGCTACTCCTAGAATAGCGGCAAAAGACATATGAAACATTCCGCCCATTTGTAATGTCATTGGTTCCCAGCGAGTTGCATCGCATTTAACACCAACTGGATATCGTTCTTTATCATTGCAATGCTCTTCCATTTTTATATTCCACACCAATGGTGCAAAGAAAAAGTCAACTAAACATATAAACAAATAAACTATACCTGCCCAGTCTTTCCAATATTTGTTAATTGTTTTGTTTATACTCATTTTTTATTAATTTGTTAAAGTTGGTTCGCCTCTATCATAAAACTTCCAACCACCTTTACAAGGACTTTGTTTTCTTTTTCCCCAAGCGTTATCTGTATATACATTTTGTGTTCCTTCACACTCAGCAAAAAAAGGTGTCATTCCGTTTGGCCAATTAGATTTGGCAGAACATGCTATAACTATTATAGCAGAAACGAGACTTAAAATCAATATTTTTATTTTCATCCATGTGGCCTCGTTTCGGTATTTTTATATGGAGCATTGTTCTCCACGCATTGTCGGTAGGGTCTAGAACTAGACTTGTTAGACCACCTAGTACCTCTCTTATGACCATCTCCTGACTGTACCCAATAGCCATAACACCCTGCTTTAATTTGTCTTACTGTTTCGCAACCTGCAAACATCCATATTGCTATCATTACAAAAATTAATAATAATTTTTTCATAATAATTTTGTACCTTACTTAACTTAATTTACACTCAATGTTTTTTCTTCGTATGTTTCTTCGTACTTGCTTGCCGACTTGGCGGCTTCCCTTTGTCTTTGATTTCTTATTTTCTTATTTGTTGTCGTCCTCCACGGGACGAGTTATTTGAAACATGTTGCATTCCCATCCTTTTCCGGTGGTGTCACCACCCATATTATCTAATTCAGTTGGATCGTTTGGATCATCATCAGGCATAATATAACTGATACTATTCAAAAAATCATTCCCATCTAAATCAATTGTGTTGAACACTAATCGTCTTTCATCAAATTCATGTCCGTCAGGCAGTTGAAATTCACAATCAATAAAGCCACCTTTTTCACTACTATATGCAGTAAAATAATGTCCGGGGTCATAACAATAATTGTTGCCTTCGCTAGTATAGATTTCTCGTTCTTCACGAATCATTTCGTCTTCGAGCGAGTAGTCTTTACCTATATCATCAAAAGCATTTTCTTCTGCGTCTTCATATTTATCTCTAATTGCGTAAGCATTGTCATAATTAACAGTCTCTTTTCCGCCTTGTAAATCTATATCTATGTATGCATTTTCTAAATCACATCCGTAACAATGTTCAATGTCATCGCAGTCATGCCAGCCCTCGCCTTCTAAAAAATCCATATCTTCCGGAATACGATTTTCTTCCACATAATCAAATGCATCCCAACAATATTTTTCTAATTCTTCACTGCCTAAGGTTGTCCAATATTCATGTTGTTCTTCGGTCATAGAGCCTAATACAAATTCGCCTCCATATCCGCCAATATAAATTTTAACGGTGTTATTGCTTTCTTCACTCATACATCCCCATCTAATCTATTTTCGCTACGTTCAGCGGAAAACTGTCCTTCCGGAAACCTTGCTTTAAGTTTATCTGCATTTATTTGTAATACTTCATTAGGATCAACATTTAATGCTGTACAAGCATTTGCCCAATACCATGCTACATCTCCTAATTCTTTTATTAGTCTTGTGCGAATTTCCTTATCTAAAGATTTTCCTTGAAACAATATTTTTTTCACTACCTCAGTGAACTCACCGCCTTCTGATACTAAACCAAATGCGGCTGTTAAAAGTCTTGGTATGTTAATATTACCTTCTGTGTGTGCTGGTGACATTTCTAATTCTGCCAATCTATGTAAAAAAGCAGTATATGATTTTGATTCGTTACTTGTAATAGAATCTACAAATTGTCTATATTCTTCTAGTGTCATTCTTCTCCGTTATATATGTTTTGTTTTAGCCATTCATAATGTGTTGGTAATGTTTTTACGTAAGTTAAATTTCTTGCTCTTTTTTCTGCTAACCATTTATCCATTCCTTGTAAAACTTCTTTTGTGTTATTGAAATCGGCGTTGCGTCTTCTATGTTGATCTTTTATATCTCGCACATGCACCGGATTAAAACCCATTCCTGCCATAATAACACTAAGAGCTTCTTGTGGTTGAAAATGTTTATATGGATCTTCGAGAAACATATGTGGGCCTAACACTTTATCTTTATAATAATTTAATGCATCACATGCTGGAAAAATACTACCATCATATTGGACTTCATTAGTAATATATTTCCAATAATCTGTATCATTTCTTTTACAAAAAGCATAATGAAACATTATAAAAGATGCAAATGCCATATCTGCATGTATCCACGAATTAAAAGATTGTTTTAAATATCCTGTTACATTTTCACCATTATCGCCCATCTCCATAGCATTACAAATATAGGTTATATTTTTATGTGTAAGCAATAACCCTGTACTTTCCAATGGTTCAATAAATCCACAGCTCAATCCAACAGCAACAACATTTTTGCACCAAGGTTCCTGCCTAATACCTGTTTTCATATCTATATTAAGAATATCCCGTATTGGTTCTTTACCTGCAACAGGTTTTCTGTGCTTTAACAAATATTCTCTAAATTCTCTTTCTGCTTCGTCATCTGAAATAAAATCTGAACAATAAACATATCCTGTACCAATTCTATCATACAACGGAATATTCCAGCACCAACCGGCATTCATTGTTGTAGCATTGGTATTAGTTTCCATTTCCTTATTTTTATCTGTATAAGGTATAGATGTTGCTAATGCTTTATCATTTATTAATATTGACCCAAAGGAATCAAAAGGAACATTTAAAACTTTTTCATGAAGAACACTACTAAATCCAGTACAATCAACATAAAGATCTGCATCATACTTTGTATCGTCTCCTTCTAATTTTATATAATCTATATAACCATTTTCTTTTTGTTCTGCATTTGTATATGTACCTTCAATATGTTTAACTCCTCGGGGTATGCAATAATTTAATTTTAACCATTCTCCAAATTTAGAGGCATCAAAATGATATGCTCTATCAGAAACCTTTCCTGCTTGTCCTGCAAGAGATGTTGCTTGAAAATTATAAAAGAATTTTTCTTCGTTTGTTGTAAATTTATTATGGTCGATTAATTCAATTGTATCCCAAAGAAACTCAGCATATTCCGTCGATGGTGAATTACATAATAATTTTCGTTGAAACCATTGATCTTTTCTTTCAAGGGGAGAATGTTCTTCTACATACCTAGGATAAAAACCAAAAGGATAATGAAATCGTGTGCCCTTGCCATCCCAATTAGTAAAATCAATTGATAATTTATATGTTGCTTTGCAAAAAGGCATCCAATCGGTGTCCTTTACGCCTAACATTGATAAAAAATCGTTTATTTCGGCTAATGTACTTTCACCTACTCCGATTGTATTAATATTTTTTGATTCTATTAATGTAATATCTTTATCAGGAAATCGACTAATAAGACCTGCGGCGGTCATCCATCCAGATGATCCACCACCTAATATTATTATTTTATTAATTTGCATAAAATTTTATTTGAAATGATCTTTCCAGCCCAAATTTTGCGTACCATCTGTAGGAATGTCTTTTATTGGTGTAAAACTTTCACCACAACCACATACATGAGCATATTTAAGCCTTTTAAATATAAATCCTTGCTCAACTAAATTACCTACTCTGTAATCAACTTCTACATCACCGATAATTTCATTAAGCATATTTTCTTTTACTACTAGTTTAACACCATATTGTTCAAAAATTAAATCAGTCGGATCAACGTTATCTTCATAATCTAAACTATATTTCCATCCCGAACAACCACCGGAATTTGCGCTTACTCGAAGATATGCCTTATCTAGGTTTCTATCTTCTTGCAAACACATATTTGTAAATTCTACAGCGGCTTTTTCTGTTATTTTAAGCTCACATCCAGCTTGGGGTATTTCCATTGTTTGTCTCCATATGTTCGTACATAAATGATGTCCTACAACCACATGAACCTTTGGCTGATGGATTGTTGAATTTAAGCCCACGATCGTTTAAATCATTTGACCAATCTATTACTGTTCCGTTAATGTATAGGTGGCTTTTTTTATCTACCAAAACATTAAGACCAAACGACGCAAATTCTAAATCAAATCTGCTTTTTTTGGTTTCAAAATCTACTGTATAAGTAAAACCCGAACAACCGCCGCCTTTAACGCCAACTCTCACTTTTGTGTTGACGTCAACTGTTTGATCTTTCATGATACCCGATAATACCTTCGCGGCTTGTTCTGTTAAGGTTACCATGTTGGCGGAAAATCTCCGTCTGCTTTTTCGGTTATAAGTCGAATAAGATCATGCCGTTTTATCAATGCCGAGGCATGGAAATATCGGCCGTCCTTGACTATGTTGGCACCCCATTCATCACTACAATCATTCCAACAGTCTAATGCATTACGAATATAACTATCACCGGGTTCAGTCCAAGGTGGCCTATTCATATGTGTAATAGGAAAAGTAGGTTTAAGATCTGTTACTCCATAGTGTTCTTTGAGATGCTCTAACATTTCTTGAATACTCATGGCGGCAAGATCCTCATGTCCTACATGTTTACCTGTTCTGTTGTGTTTTTGTGGCATTGGTACTCACCTCGCTTCCGTAAGGGTACTCAAAAGTTCGGTTACTAATCTCGCTTTTGTTTTGCGTTTATCCAACTCGATGTTGAATTCTTTTCGACCTAACGCTTCTAATTGCTTCTTCGTCATCTTACTTAACGAAGCCTTTGTGTGTTTTGTGCTTGTTTTCTTGGACTTAGCGGGTGTTCGTTCATCCCCCACCATAGGAACCTCTGTAGGTTCATAGTTAGGCATTGCACCTGCCATTGCCTGTGCTTCATTATGAGCAACAGGTGCAGATGTACCGGCAAGCCAGTTTGTTAATCTTTTAAAAAATGACATATTACCTTTTTTATAGTTGTTTATTTTTATAATCTTGTATTGCGGCTTTAATAGCGTCTTCTGCTAAAACGGAGCAATGAATTTTTACTGGAGGCAGCGAAAGTTCTTCAACAATTTCTGTATTCTGAATCGACATTGCTTCATCAATGCTTTTGCCCTTGACCCATTCTGTGGCCAGACTTGAACTTGCAATTGCGGATCCGCAACCAAAAGTTT
>Ga0302135_10002622_pt1 | contig 10753 bp, 7 predicted proteins | sample CBN3_surface_MG_FD_203119 | JGI IMG/M metagenome (GOLD analysis project Ga0302135, IMG submission 203119) | Marine microbial communities from Western Arctic Ocean, Canada - CBN3_32.1 | ecosystem: Environmental > Aquatic > Marine > Oceanic | place: Canada: Western Arctic Ocean | collected 2017-09-15 | reverse complement strand
GACGCCCAGGTGACGGCCGAAACGGTGAAGGCCATCGCGCTGACCGCCGCCCAGCCGGTCGAGATCCTGGTCCATTCGAACATGGATGACGGCTTCGCGGCTCTGTTTTCCGACCTCGCCTGTTCCTGCGGCGCCGTGCTGATCGAGAAATACATCGTCGAGGAGCTGCTCGGCGGATCGGTCGGCCATTGCTTCGGCAACACCTTCGCCAAGCCCTACAAGCGCCTCGCCTTCCAGCGCGCGATCGCCCAGGTGACCGATACGCCGGGCACCATGGTCTATGGCGCGACCACGATGTACGGCCCGAACCATGCCGAGAACTATGCCGCGCTCGCCAATTACATCCGCATTGACGCCCTGGCCCAGAAAATGCGGCCGACCGGCCATGCCGTGAATCCGGTGCCAGTGACGGAGGCCGAGCGCATCCCCGATATCGAGGAGGTGATCGACGTCCATCTGTTGGCGAACCGGATGATCCATTTGGAGGATCCCTTCGATTCGATGTTCGACTTCACCGAGATGGACGAGGTCGCGTCGCGCATCGTCGAGGGCGGACACCGGTTCAAGAGGAACGTGCTGGACGGTTTCGAGGAGGCGGACATCGATATTCGCGACCCCTTCGAGATGTTCCTGGCGATCCGCCGCATCGGCTCCAAGCGCCTGGAGGAGCGGTTCGGCCCGGGCGAGCCCGATGCGGGCCGGCTGCGCGGTCGCCGCGCCGTCGAGCGTTCGACCTCGATCGAGGAGATGGAGGATTCGGGCGAAGGCTACGTCGGCGGGCTCGACCCGGCGGTTCGCGAGGTTATCGCGGCCTCGGGCCTCAAGCCCTGTCTGGCGACCACCGATGTCCACGAATACGCCAAGGTGCTGGTCGAGACGGTGCTGCGAAACCTCGACCTGCCGATCGTCGATGGCGGGGTTTCGACCGATCCCAACGATCTGGCCGAACATGCCAAGAAGGCCGGCGCGGATTTCATCGCCCTCAGCTCCTATAACGGCATCGCCCTGAATTTCGTTCAGGAACTCAAGGCGGAGATGGCGAAGCTCAAGCTTGACGTGCCGGTCTTCATCGGCGGCCGTTTGAACCGTATCCCGGACGCCAGCAACACCAGCCTGCCGATCGACGTGACAGCCGAGATTTCCGAGACCGGCGCCATCGTCTGCGGCAATCTCGACGACATGCTGGTCAAACTCGAGGCCATGGCGCGCGAACGCATGGCGCCCGAGGCCGGCGCGGAAGACGCAGCCTGACGCCAGGGGTAGATAGACATGGATCGCTCCATCGCCCGCACGCAGGTTTTTCCGGAAGCTGAGCTTCCGGACTCGGCCGCATTGCTTGACGAAGGGCGCAAGGCGGCGAAGATCCACACGCTCGGTCCTTCCGCCTTCCATGATCATTACGATGTCGAGTCCGAGGCCGAATACAAGCGGCGCTGCGGGGCAGAGGGGCGGGTGATGATGCATGCTCAGACCGGCTTCCGGGATCCGGCCAAGAGCCGCCGTGCCTATGGCGAGATCTGGGAGCGGTTGGACAAGGCGGGCTATCGGGTCGACCGCTACGGCATTTGCCTCGATTGGAGCATGGGCTATCCCGCCGCGATGCGCGCCGAGCTGCCGCGCGGCACGGGCCTGATCTTCGAGGGACCCGAGGACCTGGCGGCGATGACGGCGACCGCGCCCGCCGCACCCCATTTCGGCGATTTCGTGATCGGCACCCCGGCCGCCTTCGAGAACACGGTAGCGACCCTGGCCGCTGGTTCGACCTCGATCGGCAATCTCGGCCAGTATTTCACCTTCCGCCAGCCCCATTGGGACGATGACGTGGCGGTCACCGCTGAATCGCTCAAGGCCATGGCTCTGGCCGCTTCCCAGCCGGTCGAGGTGCTGATCCATTCCAATATCGACGACGGCTTCGCCTCGATGTTCTCCGATCTCGCCTGCTCGCTCGGCGCGGTGCTGATCGAGAAGCACATCGTCGAGACCCTGGTGGGGGGGGGCGGGTCGCCCATTGCTTTGGCAACACCTTCTCCAAAGCGCTCAAGCGTTTCGCCTTCCAGCGTGCGCTGTCGATGGTGACGGACACGCCGGGCACCCTGATCGCGGGGGCGACCACCATGTACGGCCCTGACCACGCGCTAAACGCGGCAGCCCTCTCCAACTATGTGCGGCTCGACGCCCTGGCCCAGCGGTTGCGCCCGACGGGCCAAGCGATCCAGACGATTCCCTTGACCGAGGCCGAGCGCATTCCCGATATCGAGGAGATCGTCGAGGTTCATCTGATCGCCAACCGGACCATCGAACTGGAAGCCCCTTTCGAGACGATGCACGACACGACCGAGGCCGACGCGATGGCCGAGCGCATCGTCGAGGCCGGGCGACGCTTCGCCCGCGCCGTGCTCGATGGCCTTGCCGAGGGTGGCATCGATACGGACGATCCCATGGAACTGATGCTCGCCATTCGCCGAACCGGCTCCAAGCGACTGGAGGAACTGTTCGGCCCCGGCGAGGAAATGCCGGGCCGCCTGCGCGGCCGCAAACCGGTCGAAACTTCAACTTCGATCGAAGAGATGGAGGAGACCGGCGAAGGGCACGTCGCCAATCTCGACCCAGCCCTGCGCGAGACGATCCGGGTGGCCGACCTGCGCGGCTGCGTCGCCACCACCGATGTCCACGAATACGGCAAGATCCTGGTCGAGACCGTGCTGGGGCGGCTCGATGTCGCGATCGTCGATGGCGGGGTTAGCATCGATCCCAACGACCTGGCCGAGACGGTGGTGCGCGAGGGCGCAGATTTCATCGCCCTCAGTTCCTATAACGGCGTAACCCTCGAATTTCTGCGCGACCTCGAGGACCAGGTGCATGCGCAGGGCATCGACCTGCCCATCTTTATTGGCGGCAAACTGAACCGCATTCCCGACGGCTCGAACACTAGCCTGCCGGTCGATATCGGCGGCGAACTGGCCGAGGCGGGGGCCGTCGTCTGCCGTAATATCGACGAGATCTTCGGCGCGTTGGGCTATATCGCCGCGGCCAAAGCGGCCAAAGCGGCCAAAGCGACCGAGGCCGACGAGCTATGAGCGAATTGCGCGACCGCGCCCAACTCATTCCCGAACTGGAACTGCGGCCGGGCGCCGAAGTCGTGGCCGAGGGCCGGGCGATGGCGCGCAAGATCACGCCGGGACGCTGCGCCTTTCTCGACCATTACGGGGTCGAGACTGAGGCGGAATACAAGCGGCGCTGCGTGGCCGAGGGGCGGATCATGCTCCATGCTGCCATCGGCTATCGCGACCCGTTCCGCACCGCGCGCGCCTGCGCCGATATCTGGGAGACGCTCGACAAGAAGGGCTACCGGCTCGATCGCTTCGGCCTCGTCTTCGACCGCAACATGGGCTATCCGCCCGAGATGCGGGCCGATATGCCCGTGGGCACGGGACTGATCAACCATTGCGACGAGGCCTGGGCGGCCATCGCCGCCGCGGCGCCCACTGCACCCTATTACGGCGACTTCATGATCGGCCAGCCGGCTTCCTTCGAGAATGCGGCCATGGCGATCCAGACGGGCGCCACCATGATGGGCAACCTGTCGCATTTCTATAACTACAAGCTGCTATACATGGAGGACGATGCGGGACGGGCGGCATCGACGGTCAAGGCCATCGCGCTCCTGGCCGCGCAGCCCAAGGAAATGTATGTCGGCTCCAACGCCGATGACGGATTCGGTCCGCTGTTCACCGATCTGGCCTGCACCTTCGGCCTGGTGCTGTTCGAGAAATATCTGGTCGAAACTCTGATCGGCGCGCGCCACGCCACGGTCTTCGGCAACATGTTCGCCGATCCCCGCACCCGCATGGCCTTCCAGCGCGCCCTGGCCCTGGTGGGGGAGGAGACGGGGCCGATGGTCTACGGCGCCACCACCCTCTACGGCCCGGACCTGGACGCGAATTACGCCTCGCTCGCCCATTACGTCACCTTCGATATCGCGACGCTGCGCGACCGTCCGACCGGCCATGCCCTGACCCCGATTCCAGTCACGGAATACGCCCGCATCCCCGACCCGGACGAGATCGTCGAGGCCCATATCGTCGCCAACCGGCTGATCGAACTGGCACCCAGCGTCGAGACCTTGATCGATTTCGCGGTAATCGACCGGATCGCAATGGACCTGGTCGCGGGCGGCGAGCGCTTCCGCGACAATCTCCTCAAGGGTTTCGCCGAGGCGGGGATCGATATTTCGGACCCGATCGAATTGTTGCTCGCGGTCAAGCGCGCCGGCGCGCGCAATCTGGAACGCTGGTATGGCCCGGGCAAGGAAGACCCGGCGACGGCGCGCGGCCGCCGGCCCGTCGTGCTGGTCGAGAATATCGCCGAGCTGGAAGCCAAGGGCGATGCTATCCTGGGCGCGATTCCTGCGGGTAAGGTCAAGGCGATCGGCGGCCGCGGCTATATCGCCTGCGTCGCGACGACCGATGTCCATGAATACGGCAAGCTGCTGCTCGAACATGTCATGCGCGGCCTCGATGTCGACACGGTCGATGGCGGGGTCAGCGCCGATCCGGCGCGGCTGGTGGACAAGGCGGCCGAGAGCGGTGCCGATTTCATCGCCCTCAGCACCTATAACGGCATCGCCCTGAGCTATCTGACCAAACTGCGCGAGGCGATGGAGGCCGCCGGGCTGAATATTCCGATCTATATCGGCGGCCGCCTCAACCAGGTGCCAAAGAGCTCCAATACGAGCCTGCCCGTCGATGTAAGCGCCGGTTTGGTGGAATCCGGGGCGATCGTCTGCAGCGATGTCGAGGCGATGCTCGACCGCCTGGCTGGCGATGCCGAGCCAACCGTTGCCGCGTCGACCGACAAGGGCGCCTGACACGAAACGCAAGAGGGAGGGGAAATGACCGAGCTTCGTGAACGTGCCCAACTTCTGCCCGAACCGGAATTGCCGGATATCGCCGTGCTGATCGCCAAAGGGCGCAAGCTAGCCGAGACCGTGACCCCCGGCCGCAACGCCTTTCTCGACCATTACGGCGTCGATTCGGAAGCCGAGTACAAGCGCCGCTGCGTCGCCGAAGGGCGGGTCATGCTCCATGCCCATATCGGTTTCAACGACGCGGCCAAGACGGCCCGGGCCTGCGCCGAGATCTGGGAGGCCCTGGACAAGAAGGGCTACCGGATCGACCGCTTCGGCTATTGCTTCGACGAGAATATGGGCTACCCGCCCCATATGCGGGCGAAGATGGGCAAGGGGGCGAGCTTGATCCTCGAAAAGGACGAGGATTGGCTGCGCCTGACCCGCGCCGCGCCGGTCGCGCCCCATTTCGGCGATTACATGATCGGCCAGCCGGCGGCGGTCGAGAATGCCTCGATGGCGATCCAGGCCGGCGCCACGACCATGGGCAATCTCGGCAGCTACTACGCCTACCGCATGCTCTATATGGACGACGACGTCGCTATGACGGCGGCGATTATCGAGGCGCTGGCCCTGGTCGCGGCCCAGCCGGCGGAGATCGTCGTCACCGCCAATACGGATGACGGCTTCGGCCCGCTCTTCACCGATCTCTCCTGCAATTTCGGCCTGGTCCTGGTCGAGCAGCGCATCGTCGAAACCCTGATGGGCGCGCGCTACGCCTCGGTTTTCGGTAATATGTTCGCCGATCCGATGACCCGCATGGCCTTCCAGCGGGCGCTCGGCCGGATGGGCAATCATCCCGGGCCGATGGTCTATGGCAGCACGACGAAATTCGATCGGGACCACACGGCGAACCGCGCCGTGCTCGCCAATTACCTGACCTTCGATATCGCGGCCCAGCGTCTGGCCCCATCGGGCCACGCGGTGACGCCGATTCCCGTCACCGAATACGAGCGCATACCCGATACCGACGAGATCATCGACGTCCATCTCTTCGCCAACCGTCTGATTGAACGCGCCCATACCGTCGAACCGATGCTGAATATCGAGGCGGTGGACGCGGTTGCCGACGATCTGGTCGCAGGCGGGGAACGGTTCCGCGACAATCTTCTCAAGGGCTTCGCCGAGGCGGGGATCGATACCGACAACCCGCTCGAACTGCTGCTCGCTATCCGGCGCACGGGCGCCAAGAATCTGGAATCCTGGTTCGGTCCCGGCGAGTTGGACGAGGCCAGCCCGCGCGGCCGTCGTCCCATCGTATTGGTCGAGAATATCGCCGAGTTGGACTCGCTGGGCGCCGAGGTCCTGGGCGACCTGCCCGAGGAACAGGCGGCGGCGATTCGGGATCGTGGCTATACCGCCTGCGTCGCCACCACGGATGTGCATGAATACGGCAAGATCCTGCTGGAACAGGTGATGCGCGGCTTGGATGTGGCCGTGCTCGATGGCGGGGTCAGCGCCGATCCCGACGATCTGGTCGCTGCCGCCCTGGCGGGCGAGGCCGATTTCATCGCGCTGAGCACCAATAACGGTATCGCCCTCAGCTACCTGACCAAGCTGCGCGCGGAGATGGCGAAAGCTGGACTCGATATTCCCATCTATCTCGGGGGCCGCCTGAACCAGGTGCCCGAAGGCTCGAACACCAGCCTTCCAGTGGACGTTTCGGCCAAGTTACGCGACGCTGGGGCCGTGACCTGCGAGAACCTCCCTGACCTGCTTGGCCGCATGGCCGAAACCGCCGGCCCTTCCGACCGGGCCGCTTGAGGAAACCAGACATGACAGCGTCGTTCGATCGTACCCTTCTGCTGCCGGAAGCCGAATTGCCCGATATCACCGACCTGATCGCCGAGGGGCGCAAGCTGGCGAAGAGCGTCTCGCCAGGCCGCTCCGCCTTTATGGAGCATTACGGCGTGTCTTCCGAGGCGGAATACAAGCGGCGCTGCATGGAAGAGGGGCGGATCATGCTGCATGCCCAGATCGGGCTGCAGGATTCCGGTCAGACCCGCCGCGCCTGTGCCGAGATATGGGAGCGGCTGGACCGCAAGGGTTATCGTCTGGATCGTTTCGGCTTCTGCTTCGACAACTCCATGGGCTATCCGCCCCATATGCGCGCCGGGATGCCGCGCGGCGTCAGCCTGGTGATGGAGACGGAAAAGGAGTGGCAACTGCTGACCGCCGCCGCGCCGGTCGCCTGCCATTTCGGGGATTTCGTGATCGGCCAGCCCGCCGCCGTCGAGAACGCGATCATGGCGGTCGAGGCGGGCGGGACGACCCTGGGCAATCTGGCCCAGCTCTATACCTACCGCCTGCTCTATATGGATGACGACGTGCAGCGCGCGGCCGCCTCAGTGATGGCAATCGCCATGACCGGAGCGCTCCCTATCGAGGTGCTGATCCATTCCAACAACGATGACGGCTACGGCCCGATCTTCACGGACCTCGCCTGCTGTTTCGGCCTCGCCCTGGTCGAGCGGCATATCGTCAACACCCTGCTGGGTGGCACCTATGCGGCCAGCTTCGGCAATATGTTCCGCACCCCGCTCAACCGCATGGCCTATCAGTGCGCGTTGGCGCGGATCAGCGACGCCCCGGCCTCGATGGTCTATGGCAACACCACGGTCTACGGCACGGATTACACGGAAAACCGGGCCTTCCTGGCCAATTACATGACCTTCGATATCGCGGCCCAGATGGGACAGCCGACCGGCCATGCCCTCGTGCCGATCCCGGTCACAGAATACGAGCGCATTCCGGACGCGGACGAGATCGTCGAGGTGCATATCTTCTCCAACCGCTTGATCGAGCGCGCGGCCAAGATTCAGCCGCTGATCGATTTCGGGGTCGTGGACGCGATGGCTGACGACCTAATCGCAGGTGGCGAAAAGTTCCGCGACAATCTGCTCAGGGGCTTCGCCGAGGCTGGCATCGACACCTCGAATGCGCTGGAGATGCTGCTGGCCATTCTGCGCGCCGGGCCGCGCCGGCTCGAAGCCTGGTTCGGCCCGGGGGTGGCGGACGAGACCGCGCCTCGCGGCAAGCGGGCCGTGGTCGGGATGGAGAATATCGTCGAGCTGGAGCGTATGGGCAGCGACAGCCTCACGGCCCTGCCGCCCGAACAGGTGGCGGCGATCCAGGATCGCGACTACACCGCCTGTATCGCCAGCACCGATGTTCACGAATACGGCAAGATGCTGCTGGAACAGGTGATGCACGGTCTCGATGTTGAGATACTCGATGGCGGCGTCAATGCCGATCCGGACGACCTTGCCGCCCTGGCGTGCGACGGCGGCGCCGATTTTATCGCCCTCAGCACCTATAACGGCATGGCCCTGTCCTATCTTCAGAGCCTGCGGGTCGAGATGGCCAAGATCGGCCTGGATATCCCGGTCTATGTCGGCGGTCGGCTGAACCAGGTTCCCGAGGGGTCGAACACCAGCCTGCCGGTCGATGTGAGCGGCAAGCTGGGCGCTGCGGGCGGCACCGCCTGTCCCGATCTGGAAACAATGCTGGCCTGCCTCGCGGCGCTGCCGGGGCGGGGCGACCGGGCGGCGTGAACCAGCGGGTCGGCTTCATCGGCACGGGCCAGTTCGTGCGGCTCCTGACGGCCGGCCTGGCGCGCGACGGCGCGGCGACGTCCGTCACAGTGTCGCCGCGCAACGCCGCCAAACTGGCTGCCGTCCATGGTGCGGTCGTGGTCGGGAGCAATACGGCGGTGGTCGATGCCTCCGATCTCGTCCTGCTGACCACCCGCGTTGAACATGGTGTCGGGTCGGTCCAGGGACTGCCCTGCGGGACCGGTCAGACGGCGGTCAACCTCGTTGGCGGGCTTGCCCTGGTCGATCTGGCCGCCGCCGTAGCACCTGCCGCAGAGGTCAAAGCAATGACCAGCAATGCCGCCGCCCGGGTGCCATGTCCCTTCCTGATCTATCCGAAGAACCCGGAGGCGGGCGCCCTGGGCGAAAGGTTCGGCACGGTCCATGCCCTGACCGACGAGCGCGCCTTCGATGCCACCGCCGCCATGCCCGTCTTCTTCGCCCTCCTGCTCGATTTGCCGGGGGAGGGGGAAGGCTGTTGCGCGGACCAGGGTGTCGCCCCCGAAATTGCCCGCGCCCACACGCTCGCCGGGCTGCGCGGCCTGACGACCCTGGTCGAGGGTTTGGCTGGCGGCGATGTCGATGTACTGATCGCGCGCACGGCGACGCCGGGCAGATTGACCGAGGGCGGCCTCGCCGATTTGAAAAAATATGACGCCATGGCGCCCTGGTGCGCCGCCATGGACAGAATCTTGGCGCGCGCCCTGGGGGAGAAATAGAGTATGGGCCGGACCATCGGCATCGTCGGCGCGGGACATTTCGCCGGGTATCTCGTTCAAGGCCTGATGCGCCTGGAGAAGCCGCCGCCCATCGTCGTGTCGCCGCGCAATGCGGAGAAGGCGCGCGAATTGGCGGATCGCTTCGGCGTTGCCATCGCCAAGGACAACCAGGCCGTGATCGACGCGGCGGATATTATGATCCTGGCGACCCGCCCGGTCCACGGCACGACGGCCATCGACGGCCTGACCTTCCGGCCGGACCAGATCGCGATCACCATGGTGGCGGGGATGACCTTGGCCGTCTTTTCAACGGTCGCCGCGCCGGCCCGCGTCCACCGGGCGATCGCCCATGCCGGGGTGTCGATCGGGGGGAGTCCGGTTTTCCTCTATCCCGACGCACCCGAACTGGACGGGATGTTTTCGGCTTGGGGGCCGGTCGAGGCATCGCCCGACGAGGCAGCCTTCGAGGTCGCCACGGTCTTTCCCGTCTTCTATGCCGGCCTCTACCGTATCATCGAAGAGGCCGCGCGCTGGGGCGTGACCCAGGGGCTGGAGCCAGCGGCCGCGCGCGACCTCGCCACCGTCAGCATGAAAGCCACGGCCGCTATGGCGGAAGCCGATCGGGAGCGTCCGCTGGGCGAAATCATCGACAGCCTGGCGACCAAGGGCGGACTCACCGAAAGGATGATCGAGGCGCTGGAAGAACGCGGCGCGATCGAGGCCTGGTCCGAGTCGCTGGATGTGGTCCTGCGCCGGGTGCGCGGCGATATGCAGGCATAGGCCGATTTGGCGCAAATCCGGAGACCAAGAAGGCTTCGTAAATTGAAGATCCCCGCCCTCCGGAGGGACGGAGAAGACGGGGATCCAGAGGTCGGGCTCCTTCAGGAATGTCATACCAGAGGCTTGGGCGAGGGGTGGTACGAGCCCTTGAGATGCCCGGGTTCGGCGTGAATTCTCGGGTACTCGCTCCGCGCGGAATTGGGATCGCATTAGTCTGGCGATCGTTCCTTTGGCGCTCTCTTCAATTCATCGACTCTGAAAATTTTTATCCTTCCCGCTGGGCCTGCTTTAACCCAGGACAAATTGCCCAATCCTTGAATCCGTTGATGGAGAAAGAGAGAGACGGATCATGACCTTTGACATTCGCGGAATCGATCACGTCGTTCTGCGCTGAGCCCTGTGCCGGGGCGTTCTCGGCAGAGAAGGCCGGCACAGTCGTACCGAAGAGATGGGCGAAGGCGATCACGGCCGCACGGGAAACGAACGCATTTTTTCCTCCTGTCTCTGACGGCGTTCGCGTCGCCCTCCGATAGGAAGTAGCCGAGGCCGCATAGCCCTTAGTGCCGATCATCGTACAAACGTCTTTGACGGCGCGGACCCTTCGGGCGACGACCGAGCGGGAGTCGATTGCGCTTCGGCCGGCGATCGGCTATCGCAGGCGGATCGGATGCAGGGATAACGGGAGGGTGAAATGGCCGAGGCAAAGCTCGTCAAGCCGGGGGTCGTGGTCAATTGGCTCAAGGGCGACCCCATCG
>Ga0302135_10002621_pt1 | contig 10759 bp, 10 predicted proteins | sample CBN3_surface_MG_FD_203119 | JGI IMG/M metagenome (GOLD analysis project Ga0302135, IMG submission 203119) | Marine microbial communities from Western Arctic Ocean, Canada - CBN3_32.1 | ecosystem: Environmental > Aquatic > Marine > Oceanic | place: Canada: Western Arctic Ocean | collected... | reverse complement strand
CACGACTATCGCCGATGCGTCCGCACTAGCGCGATCCGTTGTGGCAAGCATCGACGGAATCACGGGCGTAACGACAGTGGTTTGCCCGCCGGCGGTTTCTCTGGTCCCTGTATCGATGGCGCTCGGTCGATCGAACGTGTTCATTGGAGGCCAAAATGTCAGCGCAGAGGAGCAAGGCGCGCACACGGGAGAACTCTCCGCCGACATGCTGTCCGGACTCTGCACGTACGTCATCATCGGCCACTCTGAGCGGCGGTCCATGTATGGCGAGAGTGACGAGACTACCGCAGCGAAGACCGAGGCAGCACTCGCTTACGGTCTGCGTCCGATCGTGTGCGTGGGCGAGTCGCTTGAAGTCCGAGATTCAGGCGACGCAAACTCATACGTTGCCGCGCAGGTGACTGGAAGCCTGTCGGGGATTTTCGATCTGTCCCAGATCGCTATCGCTTACGAACCTGTGTGGGCCATAGGTACGGGGCGGGCCGCTTCCCCGGATATTGCACAGGAGATGGCGTCCACGATTCGTGATGCCTTGGCGTCGCTGTATTCGAAAGAGATAGCCGACCAAACCCCGATTCTGTACGGCGGAAGCGTGAACGGCGACAACGCAGCCTCATATGCAGTGTCGCCCGATGTCGATGGCGCTCTGGTCGGTGGCGCTGCCCTGGATGGTGTGTCCTTTGCAAAAATCGTTGAAGCGTTTGCAGCGTCCGTTTAGCGGACGGGTTATCTGCTAGCCAGCGATGCCAACGACACCAGACAAGAACATGACCGGTTCTAAGCCACGAATTTTGGTCGTAGTAGGGCCTACCGCCGCGGGCAAGACGGCACTGTCCGTCCACCTGTCGCAGGCGTTCAACGGCGAGGTGGTCAACTCAGACTCCCGGTTGTTCTACCGGGGATTCGACATCGGGACGGCCAAGCCATCAGCCCAGGAGTTGGCGGCAGCGACTCACCACCTGATCGATTTTTTGGAGCCGGAAGACTCTTTCGGTCTGGCCGATTATCTCGACGCGGCAAGAGCAGCTGTAGGAGAGATAACAAATCGCGGGGCGTTGCCTTTGCTGGCTGGCGGGGCGGGCCAGTACGTCTGGGGATTGCTGGAGGGTTGGAATGTGCCCCGGGTTCCGCCAAACGCTGAACTGCGTGCAGAGCTGGAGAGGGTCGCAGATGAACAGGGTGGTGAGGTGGTGTTCGCTCGACTACAAAAGGTGGACCCGGATGCGGCGGAACGTATCGACTCCCGGAACGTTCGACGTGTGATTCGCGCAATAGAGGTGGCTGAGGCGGGCGAGAACACCGGTCCAAGAAAGGCCGAAGAGCCTCCGTACGATGCGCTAATACTTGGCTTACGTATGGGCCGTGAACAGCTTTATTCGCGGATCGATACTCGTATCGATGGGATGATGATTGCAGGCTGGGTTGATGAGGTGCGGGCGATGGTAGCCAAGGGCATCCCGTTGTCTGCACCGGCGATGACCGGCATTGGATATCGAGAGCTGGCCGGATACCTCGCTGAAGAGCGGACCTATGCTGACGCGGTGCATGCCACAAGGAAGGCCACGCGTAGCCTGGCGCGTCATCAGGACAACTGGTTTTCTCACGACGATGACCGCATCAAATGGCTTGATGCGAGCGACCCTGAGGCGGCATCTGCGGCAGCAGATGACATGGTGTCGGCGTGGCTGTCTGAAGCTGTATCAAACTAAGAATATGGCAAAACACAACCCTAAAATATCTATTTACCTCGTGCCTGTTTGTCTTTAGAATGTCACGTTCCGGGGTCCAGGGTGCCCTAAAAATATTCTAGGCTTTTCGGGTCAATTTATTAGAGATATAGGAGCCATTTTTGGCGCTGCCATTCGTCAAGCTGCACGGAGCCGGAAACGACTACATCGCCATCGACGGTCGGAGGATCGACCGGGACTGGGGCGACCTGTCAGTCGCCATGAGTCGGCTCAATTTTGGGGTCGGATCTGACGGGATAACGCTCGTACAGGAATCTGACATCGCTCAGGTCCGTATGCGGATCTACAACCCCGACGGATCCGAAGCCGAGATGAGCGGAAACGGCATCCGGCTCTTTGCCAAGTTCGTGATCGATCGCAAGATCGCCATTCCCGGCCCTGATGGTCTGATAGTGGAGACCGGCGGCGGCGTTCGTACGGTAATTCCGACGATGGACGGCGAGCTAATGACGGCAGCGCGTGTGGCGATGGGCCAGCCGACGCTTACACCGGCCGATATACCGGTGGATGCGGTCGCGATGGGCAACCCGGACCGCGTTCTTGATTACGAGATCGAGGCCGGAGGTCGCAAGCTTAAGGTCACATGCCTCTCTGTCGGTAATCCTCATGCAGTGGTTTTTCCGGAAGAGGACGTCGACGACTTCCCGTTGCTGGAGATCGGCCCGTACGTGGAGAGTCACCCGTTATTTCCGAACAGGATCAACTTTGAGATCGCCAATGTTGTCGACTCAGGCACGTTGAAGGCTCGGATATTTGAACGTGGGGCAGGGGAGACACTGTCGTCTGGAACTGGAACCACGGCGACCGCTGTAGCGGCGAAACTCCACAGGTTTACGGACGATACCGTTCGAGTACAGGTTCCCGGCGGCGAACTCAGCATCACGTGGGACGGAGAGGGTGAAATCTATCTAGAGGGTCCGGCCGTTGAGGTGTATGAGGGTGTTTGGCCCGACTAGACGCCCACTAACACGATCACTCCGCCTACAATCTCTGCTTCGTCCATTTAACCGTTTAATCAGGAATAACCATGCACATCGCCGACCGCGTTACTCAACTCCCTGAATATCCCTTCGTCACGATCTCGCGCACGATCGCGGCCAAGAGGGCCCAGGGCATCGACGTGATCTCCTTTGGGATCGGCGACCCGGACCGTGAGACGCCGGGTTTCATCCTGGATGCGCTGGACAAAGGCACCCGCAACACCCCCAACCACCGCTACCCGGAATCAGAGGGCCTGCCGGAGTTTCGTAAGTCGATGACCGACTGGTACGAGCGCAGGTTCGGTGTGAAGCTAAACCCGGAGACCGAGGCGATCAGCCTTATCGGTGCAAAAGAGGGGATCGGCCACGCAGCATTGGCGTTCCTGAATCCGGGCGACATGGCGATCATGCCGGACCCCGCATACCCGGTGTACGACGTCGGCACCATCTTTGCTGGCGGAGTCAGCTACAAAGTCCCAATGCACGAAGAGGCCGGATGGCTGATCGACCTGGATGACATCCCAACCGATGTGGCCGACAACGCAAAGGTCTTATGGCTCAACTACCCGAACAACCCCACCGGCGGTATCGCTCCGGTGGAGTACTTCAACAAAGTTGTCGGGTACGCCAAAGCGCATGATTTGATCGTCCTGCACGATAACTGCTATTCCGAAGTCACGTACGACGGATACGATGCGCCCAGCTTCCTACAGGCTGAGGGTGCGATGGACGTTGGCATGGAGTTCCACTCCCTTTCAAAGACCTTCAACATGACCGGCTGGCGCATTGGGGCAGCGGTTGGTAACGCCGATCTTGTAGAGGCGCTACGGGTGATCAAATCCAACCTGGACTCCGGCGTACCGCAGGCCGTTCAGGAGATGGCGATCGAGGCACTGGACAACCACGGCGACTGGGTAATCGAGAACAACCGGGGATATCAGAACCGCCGGGACAAGGTCGTCGAATCGTTGCGGTCCATCGGACTGGCGGTTATCGCACCGCAGGCCGGTCTGTACGTCTGGACACGGGTGCCAGAGGGTTACACTTCGGAACAGTTCGCCAATGCGTTGCTTGAAGACCGTGACATCGTTGTGACCCCGGGCAGCTCCTACGGTACGTCTGGCGAGGGTTATATCCGGTTATCGCTTACCCTTAGCGATGACAGGGTGGACGAAGGGCTTGCCCGTCTACAGGACTGGAAGATCCCGCCGCCGCCTATTAGCTAGAGATCCAGAAGGCTTGGAGTAGCCAGAAAAACTTGGCCAAATCCTCAAGAATTAGGACATCACGGCGGCAGGAACGCGTAATTGTCGTGAGCGCACAGGTCCGCAGAGAGAAAACGCTCTGGCCGGTTGAAGACTCGCTTGACGAACTTGCGGCCCTCGCAGAAGCGTGTGGTGCTGAAGTGGTGGGACGCATGTCACAGATGCTTAACAAGTACTCACCGCTTTACATCGGCAAGGGCAAGATTGATGACGTGCTGGACGTCATACAGGCCGAGGATGCTGACACAGTGGTCTTTGACGACGAACTCAAGCCGTCACAGCAGCTTCGACTTGAGGACCTTCTCAAGGTCAAGGTGATCGATCGCAGCACGCTCATTCTGGACGTGTTCGCACGACGTGCACGTTCGGCCGAAGGCAAGTTGCAGATTGAGCTGGCGCAGAGCGAATACCTGCTGCCAAGGCTTGCAGGGCAGTGGTCTCACCTTGAGCGTTTGGGTGGTGGGATCGGAACCCGTGGGCCGGGTGAGACGCAAATCGAGACCGACCGTCGACTGGTGCGCAACAAGATTTCTCGCATCAAGAAGGAGCTCAAGAAGGTTCGGGTTCGACGTGAGGGTCAGCGCAATAACCGCCGCCGATCTGATCTCGGCGTTGCGGCGTTTGTTGGCTATACAAACGCTGGCAAAAGCGCTTTGTTCAACAAGCTGACATCGTCCGAGGTGATGGAGCGCGACCAGCTTTTCTCGACCCTGGATACGACCACGCGACAGGTTCACCTGCCTTCAGGCGCGCCGGCCACGATCTCCGACACCGTCGGGTTTATATACAAGCTGCCGCCGATCGTCGTGGAGTCGTTTGGAGCGACGCTTGAAGAGTTGGCAGAGGCCGACGTGATGGTGCATGTGGTGGACGCCAATTCCGAGTACGCCGAACGACAGATCGAGGTTGTGGACAAGATCCTGGACGACATGGATCTATCGCACGTGCCACGAATCCTGGTCCTCAACAAGATGGACCTGCTCACGGAGACCGAGCCTGATCAGCCGGGAGTACAGTCGCTGGACAGTCCCAGCGATGCTAAGGCACTGCTGAGCACGAATGGCGAGGAACCGGACTTTGCCACACTGGATCCGTCGCAACTCGGAGAAGACCTCCGAGGCGAAATTTCCTGCGTGGTGTTAGCGTCCGCATTCAAGGGTTGGGGTGTCGAACGGTTGCGTTCAGTGATCGATGTCGAGCTCAAAGAAGCTGCGGAACGCGCAGAGCAGGTGGCGGAAGTAGTCGGGTAGATTCCCGGGGTTCTTATCCTGAGACATCCGGCCAGCGAAGTTTCAGCCTGAGCCGTCTTCCTGTCATCCTGAACTCGATTCAGGATCTCCCGACCTGCACTCCGCCGCGTTCGCAGACACGACTTCTCCCTCATCCTGCACCTTCTCCCGCTGGGAGAAGGAACCGTCGACGCCGACGAGTGAAACCCAGCCTGAGGCTCTCGAAGGGTCCAGACGTGGCCCAACGCCACTCCCACAACCCAAAACAAGTAAAGGACCACAATGCCCGGCTTCCCCGATGCGCCATTCCCGACCAAGCCCTTCTACTCATGCGACGCAAACGGCCTGGAAGTGATCGACCAGGTAGACATGTCGAAACTACTCCGTGGCGGAGAAGTAGATACGTGGATGCGCCTCGAGACCGGCCCCGGCAACGTCATCGACGGGGCACCGGTCAAGATCGAGAACCAGCAGGGCTCTCGTGTCAGCGTGCAGTGCGAGACCGGGATCATCGAAATCGACTTCGAAGAAGAGACGATGAGTAAGACGGACGAGTCCGGTCGTGCATACGTCTACATGGGACCGCTAGACGAAGCAAACGCCGGAAACGGCTGGATGCCGCTGCGGTAGGTCTTGAGCCTATTTACCCCAGAACTCGATTGCATGGCCGTCCGGGTCTGACACGTAAAGGTGCATTGAGCGATCGCCGTGTGGCATCGGGCCGGAGATCGGGAGTCCGGCCGCTGTGAGGCGATCTGCTCGCGGTTGGACTTCGTCCTGGGCTATCGCCATCACGAGGTGGGCCTGCCCGATGTTGTTGCCGAAGTAATCGCCGGGTGAGTTCAGGAAATCGCTGGTCCAGATGCCGGGCTCCCATAGTCCAAGAAAGTGGTCCGGCCCGACTTGGATGATCTGGCCGACGGGCGGAGGCGTGTATCCATCGAACTGCACCGCCGTGTAGCCGAGCAGATCGACGTAGAACTTCCTGGAGACCTCAACGTTCTTCACGACGATGGCGACTTCGGCGAATCCCAGTGAGCGTATGTTTCGGTTCCTTTGTGATTGGTCATGTTTGGCGTGCAGGTAGGGCAGGGGGCTAAATTTGCGGCGACGGAGTCCCGTCTGGGTTCAATATATGGGCCTCGATGAGTGCCTCCCGGACCTCCGAGACCTGGGCTTCCGACAAAGGCAGGTTCGGGAGACGTGGGACCGTGCCTTCGTATCCCAACAGGTTTAAACCCGCCTTTTGCACGCCCACACCCCACGCCATGCCCAGGTAATCCATGTGGTTGATCCGGTTTTGCAACTCCCGGGCCTCGGCGTACCGACCGTCGAGACAGGCCTTGATTATGTCTCGAGCGATGTGCGGTCCCCAGTTGCCGAACAACAGGCATGCGCCCACGGCCCCGATTATGCCGCCGGGCATAAGAAGAGTCCCGTTGCAGGTCCAGAACTTGACTGAGTCATCTACGAACGGGGCTATCCGGCACTCGTAACGGTAGTTCAGGGACATGATGTATGCGAATACGTTGTCGAACGCCGTGATGTCCGAGATCTCGTCAGAGGTCACGTCGATACCCATGGCCGTCTTTGGCTGATGGATCACGATCACCGGGACCGGGCTATCGCGAGTCACCTGCTCGAAGTAATCCTGAATCGGCGCCTGCTGACTGCCGTCGCCGATTCTTGGAGGAATGCGCACCCGCACCATGTCTGCACCGGATTCGGCGTAAAGGTTGGCCAGTCGGACGGCTTCTGTGGGCGACAGCGTGTCGATTCCTGCGATAACAAATCGACGGCCGGCATGGGCATCGACCACGGTATTGATGGCTGAGACTTTTTCCGGCTCGCCCATGTGAAACTCTTCGCCGCCATAACTGCCGACAACAAAACCCGAGAGCGCCGTGCCGCAGAACTTGTCCACGTTGCGTGACAGAGCATCAAGATCAAGCGATTCATCGTCCCGAAATGGCATGTTCGTCGGAGCAACGATGATCGGGTCGGACGTCGTCGGAATGGGCATCGATGTCCCTTCAGGTGGCACTAGGACGGGTCGGTAATGAGCCGGGAGTGTACGCCAGCGTCGGGTCGTTGATTGGTGAGAGAGAGAAGAAGTGTCTGGCAGTAGGCGTCTGGCTTGGATATGAATTGCGTCGCACTATATTAGTTATGTCAATTATATAGTGCTTCTTCCGATGGTTATGTAAATTAGGACACGTTCAAAGGTGTCTTTAACGGACCTCCCTGCCGTTCCATGTCGTATCGTCCTTTGTGAGCGATCCATCAAAGAGAGTGCGTTGTGCGGTATATCCCGCTTCGCGTGCGTACAAAGGCGTGCTACGCTCGAATGAATCGTCGGCGGCCATGTGTTCGTCGGCCTTTTTATTTCGGCCCGCCTGCAAACCGTCTTGTGTTCATGGCACGTGTATCCGTATGGCACGTCTAATCGGCGGACCCAAGAGGTAAAATCGAACGTCATGTTGAAAAATATCAAACGCTGGAGTCCGATAATCCTCGGCGGGTTCATGGCGCTCGCCGTGGCGTGCAGCAGCGGCGGAGATGCCGAATCCGCAACGCCGGTTGTTGACGATGAGTTACCCGGTGGCGACCGGCTGATTGCCGACGCAACCCCGTTGCCGTTGCTTGATACCCCGGGGGGCATACCTGAGGGGCTTGAGCCGGTCTGGGAGACTTTTGCGGTGATTGCGCGTGAATATGTGGAACGAGAGAACGTCGATCCTGAGGCACTGGCCCGCGGTGCGATTCGCGGAATGCTGGATGCGCTGGATGACCCGTACACCTCATATGTAACGCCAACAGGGTTAGAGCGACAGCTTGAGTCGTTCCAGGGCGATTTTGAGGGCATCGGCGCACAGATAGACAACACTCCTGACGGCCAGCGCATCATAGTGGTCGCACCGATACCGGACACGCCGGCCGAGCGGGCAGGCATCAAGTCCGGTGACATCATCCTGGCCGTAGACGGCGACGACACTGAGGGCTGGAGCGTGATCGACGCCGTGAACAGGATTCGCGGAGAAGGCGGCACGCCTGTAGACCTGACAATACAGAGGCTCGGCGAGCTTGACCCGATGGTTGTGACGATCGTCAGAGGCACGATCCCGACGGCGAGCGTGTTCCGACGTGATCTCCATGACGGCGACGATAACCCTGAGGACCCGCCTTACTCGGTCGTCCGGATCACGCAGTTCACGGAACGGACGCCGGAAGAGATTCGGGACATCATTAAGGACGTCAAAGAGGCCGAGTCGAAGGGAATCATCCTGGATGTTAGGTCCAACCCCGGCGGCTTGTTGCAATCGACCGTAGATGTCGCCGGAGAGTTCCTGGATGGCGGCATGGTTACTTATGAGATCAACGGTCGCGGCGTTCGTCGTGATTGGCCGGCCGAATCCGGAGGATCTGCATTGGACATACCGGTGGTGGTACTTGTGAACCAGTTCAGTGCCAGCGGCAGCGAAGTGCTGGCTGCCGCGCTGAAGGATCGTGGTCGTGCGGCCATCATCGGAACCCAGACCTTCGGCAAAGGCTCGGTCAATATTCTGCGAGATCTTAAGGAAGACGACGGCGGGCTCTACCTGACCATAGGACGCTGGTACACGCCAAACGGCGGATTGATTGAAGGCGAGGGTGTGCTCCCGGACGTGACGGTTGAGTTGCCGTTTGACTCAGAGGTAGACTTGCAGCTTGATGCGGCAATCGAGCAGCTCAACTTCCAGTTGTCCATCGTTCAGGTGAACTAGGTATGGCAAAACGCTCTGGGGGCCGTGAACGCCCGGCGGTGACGGATGTTGGTCCGCGATACAAGACGATCGCACTGAACCGGCGCGCTCGGTTTAACTACACGCTGTCCGAGACGTTTGAGGCTGGAGTTGTCCTTGGAGGTACCGAAATAAAGTCAGTACGAGAGGGCCGGGTAAACATTGCCGAGGCGTACGCACGAATACGTGGCGGTGAACTGTGGTTGATGAACGCGCATATCGCTGAGTTCAAAGGCGCCAGCCACTACTCTGAGCACGACATGCTGAGGTCCAGGAAGCTGCTCATTCACAAGAAGGAGCTGCACCGACTGGAGATAGAGCTAGGCCGTGAGCGCTCCACGCTGGTTCCGCTGCGTCTTTACCTGAAAGACCACCTCGCAAAGGTAGAGATCGCCGTCGCCAAGGGCCGTCGTCAGTACGATCGTCGGCACGCGATTAAGGACCGGGAGACGAAGCGGGACATGCAGCGTGCTATGAGGCAACGAGTCCACTAAAGCGCTTCGCCCTTCCTTGTTTTGGGCTAGAACCTGGCCTGTCTTTGGCGCAAACGCTCGTAAACGCCCGATTTAACGCTCAGATATCACTTTGGACCGTTCGTTCGCGGTACGCTTAAGGAGTATCTGGGGACGCGTGGTTTCGACAGTGAGGCATCCGCCAGACTGCAAGCCGAGGGTGCCAACTTCCTCGATAATCCGCTGGCACAAAATTAACCGGCGAGAAACAACTCGCTATGGCTGCCTAAACTCAGCCACGTGGCCCCGGTCCTTCCCCTGAGGGGATCGATGGCCGCGTCGCTTACTCGGGGTGCTGTCCGCCTGACGCCGATTGGTGCGGACCTAAGATCATCGGCTGGTCGCTGAGGTAGCCTGACGGAGAGCGAACTCGGCGGCGAGATCATAAATCGCCGACTAAGCTTGTAGACGTTGAAGCGAAACCCTGGCTGGACGGGGAGTTCGACTCTCCCCCGTCTCCACCAGACCAACATTGACGAGCCGGTCAGCTTCGTCCGCCGTAAGGAGGACGCAGGCTGATCGGCTCGTCCGCGTGATGGCAGTTTCGAGAAGCCTAGCGAACGCCGGCTGGGGTTCGATCGCGTGTATACGTTTGTTGTCCAGGTCGATGAACGCCCGGGAAATCAAAGGGGCGGCCAGGCGCTGGCGTTCCGCATCCGTCGCCTCTTTCCAAACCATAGGGAAGTCGTCCAGAAGTTCGGATATGGCTTCCATCGAAGGCGACTCGACAGGTTCGGCCGCGCTAAGTTGTGCATCGATCTCCGATAGTCGGGCTTCGAATTCGGGTTGGGACCACGCCCCCTCGGCGTATGCGCGGGCGACTCGTCTGCGTTTCTCGGCGAGCCGTTTCAATTCCACAATGGGATGCTCGGTGAGTACGAGTTCCGTTATCCGGCTCCTCCAATTCGGAGCCAAATCGATCCCGGCGATGATCTCTGCTATTTGCCAGTCGATCCTGTGGGATATCGTGGACCGGCCGTTGGTGGGACACTGCCATCCGTGCCGCTCCCTGTACCTCGAATCTCCGAGGTTATTCCGTTTGGAGTGGATGGGCTTCCCGCAGTTGATGCAGGAAGCCAGGCTCTGCAGTGCCCCTGTTGGACGTCTGGTGGTACGCCTTCTACCCCTCTTGGTTCCTTTTTTAGTGCTAGCTGTAATCACAGCGGCTACGCGGGATGCCGATACTTGGTCCTAGTGCGCTGTCGTAATCGCCAATGTGTATCATCCGGCCATGCAGAGCGAA
>Ga0302135_10002620_pt1 | contig 10761 bp, 8 predicted proteins | sample CBN3_surface_MG_FD_203119 | JGI IMG/M metagenome (GOLD analysis project Ga0302135, IMG submission 203119) | Marine microbial communities from Western Arctic Ocean, Canada - CBN3_32.1 | ecosystem: Environmental > Aquatic > Marine > Oceanic | place: Canada: Western Arctic Ocean | collected 2017-09-15 | reverse complement strand
GTCCCGTTGTGTGCTTTCTGGAAGTCATCCTTGTACCTGCTGCGCAAGTCCATGATGGCTTGCATGTCCACCTCGTTGAACGTGGTAAGCATGGCCGCGGTCTGCTGGGCCTCGTGCAGGCGGCGCGCAACACTCGCCCGCAAACGTGTCATTGGCACCCGGCGTTCGATGCGCTCGCCGGGCATGGGCGGCGCAGTTACCGGTGTCGCGTCCAGCTTCGGGGTAGCGCTCGGCTGGCGTTCAGCGGCAGCAATCGCCTTCAGAACGTCTTCCTTGTTGACCCGGCCGTCCTTTCCGGTACCGACAATCGTCGTAATGTCCAACTGGCTCTCGGCGGCAAGCTTGCGCGCCGATGGACTGGCGAGCGCGCCTCCGCGGCTGGTGTCAGAGTCGTCTGTCGTTGCGGCCGATGCGGCTTCAGTCGCGACCACGCCCTCTTCAAGATGCGCCAGGGTTTCATCCGACAGAACGGTCTCGCCAACCGCTTTCAGGATCGCAGTGATCGTCCCGTCTGCCGGTGCAACAACGTCCAGAACAACCTTGTCGGTTTCGATGTCGACCAGGGTCTGGTCCCGAGTCACCTGATCTCCCACCTCGACATGCCAGGTCGCGACCTCACCGTCGGCGACCGATTCGGGGAACTCAGGTGTCTTAATCTCAATCATGGCCCTTCCTTTCAGTCCGTCCTGTCTGTGCAGTAAGTCAGTCCAATTTCTGTCCAGCGAACCCGCGTGACCCTCCAATATCACCGATCAAAGAGGTCGGTGTCCGCTCGAAATCCGTCAATCTTCCTGCTGACTAAAAAGTGCATCCTGGACCAATTGCTCCTGCTGGCGCACGTGCGCCTGCATGTAGCCTGCGGCCGCGGCGGCCGATGATTCCCGCCCCGCGTAGTGCAGGTACATGCCCTGATTGAATCGGTTTAGCACGCGACGCATGTGGTGCTGGCTGCTGTACCAGGCACCTTGATTCATGGGCTCTTCCTGGCACCACACGGTTGTCTTGCAGTTGGGGAAAGACGCGAGTGCCGCCAGCATCTCGTCTTCCGGGAATGGGTAGAGTTGCTCAATCCGGACGATTGCTATGTCTCCGGCATCGGCTTCACTGCGCGCAGCAGCGAGGTCGTAGTAGACCTTGCCCGCGCAGAAGACGACACGCGTTACCGCAGGTGCCGCTAGGTCTTCCTGCTCTGGAATGACATTCTGGAAATGCCCCTCGGCGAGGTCTTCCAGCGTCGAAATGGCCTCCTTGTGACGCAACAGACTCTTCGGCGTCATGACGATGAGCGGACGCCGGAGGGGGCGAATGGCCTGGCGCCGCAGCAGGTGGAATATTTGCGACGGGGTGGTAGGGACGCAGACTTGAATGTTGTGTTCAGCACAGAGCTGCAGGTACCGCTCCAGTCGCGCGGACGAATGTTCGGGGCCAGCGCCTTCATAGCCGTGGGGGAGCAGCATCGTGAGGCCGCTGAGGCGGCTCCATTTGTGCTCGCCGCTCGCAATGAACTGATCGATGACGACCTGGGCACCGTTGGCAAAGTCACCGAACTGGGCTTCCCACACGATCAGGATGTCCGGACTGGTTTGCGAGTAGCCGTACTCAAAGGCAAGAACTGCTTCTTCGGACAAGAGCGAGTCGTAGAGGTCGAATCGGGTGTCCGGATTTTGCAGCGATGAGATTGGCGCGTATGCGCTTCCCCCTTTTTGGTCGTGCACGATCGCATGCCGGTGTGAGAAGGTGCCGCGCCCGACATCCTGGCCCGTCAGTCTGACCCCGTAACCTTCCGCAATGAGGGTGGCATAGGCCATCACCTCGGCGTAGCCCCAATTGATTGGCATGGCGCCCGCCGTCATCTTGCGCCGGTCCTCCATGATCTTTGACACCTGCCTTTGCAGGACAAAATTCTCTGGAAGTTCGGTTAACTGGTTGGCGACCAGCTGGAACTTCTTCAAGTCCACGCGGGTGTCATGGGGCAAGTCCCAGTCGTGGCCGAGGTACGGCGCCCAGTTCATGTACATCGATGTGTCTGGCTCTTTCAGATAGTCCCAGGCAACCGCTGCGCCAGCGTCGAGATCATCCCGGTAAGCGCCGATTCGACGTTCCAGGTCAGATTTTGTCACGACTCCCGATTCAACCAATCGCTCTGCGAAGAGTGTCAATGTGGTCGGATGGCGCCGGATCTGGTCATACATGAGGGGTTGGGTAATTGCCGGTTCGTCACCTTCGTTGTGGCCGCGGCGCCGATAACAGACGAGGTCGATGACGACGTCCTTCTTGAACTCCATGCGGTAGTCGAGAGCAACCTGTGCAACGAACAACACGGCCTCCGGATCATCGCCGTTGACGTGAAAGATCGGTGCCTGCACCATCTTGGCGACCTCGGTGCAGTAGCGCGTCGACCGCGCGTCCTCGCGCTTGCTAACGGTGTAACCGATCTGGTTGTTGATGATGACGTGGATGGTACCGCCGGTATAGAAGCCCCGGGTCTGGGACATCTGGAAGGTCTCCATGACGACCCCCTGCCCCGAAAAAGCCGCGTCGCCGTGGATATTGATGGCAAGGACTTTGTCACCAGGCGCGTCACCGCGCCGGTCCATCCGGGCGCGCACCGAACCGACGATGACCGGTGCGCCAATCTCAAGGTGGGATGGATTGAACCCGAGGGCGAGGTGCATCTCGCCGCCCGGTGTCATCAGATTCGACGAATAACCCTGATGGTACTTCACGTCGCCCGAACCCGTGCCAGGCTGATAGCGGCCCTCGAACTCATCGAACAAATCCGCTGGTTGTTTGCCCAGAAGGTTAACGAGTACGTTAATCCGGCCGCGGTGAGCCATGCCGATGACCGTCTCGGCAACTCCCGCCGCCCCCGCCCGATGGATCAACTCGGCGAGGCACGGGATAAAGCTCTCCCCACCCTCCAGACCAAACCGCTTGGTTCCGGGGTACTTGCGCCCAAGATAGCTTTCCAGACCCTCGGCAGCGACCAATCGATCCAGCAGACGACGCTTGACCCCATTCGAGAAGGCAGGTTGGCAACGAACGGATTCGAGACGTTGTTGGACCCAACTCTGCTCTACCTGGTCGGTATGTGAGTATTCCGATGCCACGGACCCGCAATAGGTGTCCTCAAGGAGCGCGATGATGTCCTTAAGCGTTGCTTCATGGTTGCCAAAGAAAAGGGATCCGGTTTGGAACCGCGTATCCAGGTCCGCGCGGGACAAGCCGTGGTAAGCGAGATCGAGTTCCACCGCCGAAGCTTTCTCCTGCATGCCAAGAGGATCGAGATTCGCAATCAGATGTCCGCGGCGTCGATACGCTGCGATCAGTTCGCCGGCGGCAAACTGCTTGCGTTCAAAGTCGGCGCTGACGCTGCTGGCTGAAACGGGGGTAACGCGCGACTGATTCTTGGACAGGAGCAGGAAGTGATCGCGGATGGTCGCGTGCGACAGATCTGTGGCGACGGTCCCCTCGACTCGCGGCAGTGTTTCAAAGTAGCTCCGCCACTCGTCGGGCAGGTCATTGGGGTCCGCGAGAAATCGCTCATACAAGTCTTCAACGTACGCGGCGTTGCCGCCTGAGATGTGGCCGCTGCGCCACAACTGCTCCATGCTTTGCTCTTGCAATGACACCGCCTCATTACGCCGTTACGCGTACGCTATTCGGCCGCAAACTCTAACACAGGGCACCCTTGCCAAGTGCCAAGTGCCCAGTCGCGGCCGAATCTGGCCTCAGATGGCGCGGTCGAGGAGCATCTTGCGGATATGCCCGATAGCACGCGTTGGATTGAGTCCGCGTGGACAAACGCTGACGCAGTTCATGATGCCGCGGCAGCGAAACACACTGAAGGGATCCTCAAGATTAGCAAGGCGTTCGTCGGTCGCCGTATCACGACTGTCGGCGAGAAACCGATAGGCCTGCAGCAGACCGGCCGGCCCAATGAACTTGTCGGGATTCCACCAGAAGCTGGGACAAGACGTTGAACAGCATGCACACAGGATGCACTCGTAAAGACCGTCGAGTTTTTCTCGCTCCTCAGGGCTTTGCAGTCGCTCCTGGGTCGGTGCCGGTTCGTTGTTCATGAGAAAGGGCTGAACCTTCTCGTATTGTTTGTAGAACTGGCTCATGTCGACGACCAGGTCGCGGATTACTGGCAATCCAGGCAGCGGCCTGATCTCGAGTTTGCCCCGGGGTGCGACCTCCGAGATGGGCGTGATGCACGCAAGGCCGTTTTTCTTGTTCATGTTGAGGCCGTCGGACCCGCACACGCCCTCGCGACAGGACCGGCGGTACGAGATCGACGGGTCCTGCTCTTTGACGAGCGCCAGAACGTCGAGGACCATGAGGTCACGTCCCTCGGGGATGTCGACCTCGAAGTGCTGGGTGTAGGGCGCCACGTCCTTGTCCGGGTCGTATCGGTAAATGCTGACTTGCATAGTTCCTTGGGCCTTTTCTCGTCGAATCGATTTGTGGTTGAACTAACGGGGCCGATCTATGTCCGCGTCAAAGCGAACGTGGGTTGCCGGTTCCTGTCAATACCGCCTAACGGTGGGTTCAAACGTGTCCACCGTCTTCGGCGAAAAGTTGACTGGGCGTTTGCGGACCGAACGTGTTTCTGGCTCGTAAATCGAATGCACCAGCCAGTTGTCGTCGTCCCGGTCCAGGTAGTCATCCCGTGCGTGGGCACCGCGACTTTCCTTGCGTTCCTCGGCGGCAATGGCCGTCGCCTCGGCGACTTCCAGCAAGTTGTCCAGTTCGAGAGCTTCGATGCGGGCGGTATTGAATGCGTTGCTTTTGTCCGTCAGCGACGCAGTGCTGATGCGCGTGCGCAGGTCCGCGAGTTTCTCGATGCCGGCAAGCATCGTCTCTTCCTTGCGAAAGACCCCGAAGTTGAGCTGCATACACTGCTGCAGTTCCCCCTTCAGGCTCGCCACACTTTCGCCATCGCTGGATGACTCCCAACGCTCGAAGCGGGCGAAGGCCTGATCGAGGTCAGACGCGGAAGCTTCGCCAGCGTCCAGTCCCTGGTTGAGGGCGTCGATGATATGTAGTCCCGCGGCACGCCCGAACACGACGAGGTCAAGCAGCGAATTCCCGCCGAGCCGGTTGGCACCGTGGACTGATACGCAAGCGACCTCGCCAATGGCGTACAAACCATCGATGACCTGATCTTGGCCGGCCGCATCAAGCGTGAGCGCTTGTCCGTGAATGTTAGTGGGTATGCCGCCCATCATGTAATGGCAGGTTGGTACCACGGGAATAGGTTCAACGACTGGATCGACATGGGCAAACGTTTTTGACAGTTCGACGATCCCCGGCAGGCGTGAATGTAGAATCTCTTCGCCCAGGTGGTCCAGTTTGAGCAACACATGGTCGCCCGCCTCGCCCGCACCGCGCCCTTCGAGTATTTCATGAATCATGCTGCGCGCGACGACGTCGCGTCCCGCGAGATCCTTTGCGGTTGGCGCGTACCGTTCCATGAAGCGCTCGCCATCTTTATTGATCAGGTAACCCCCTTCGCCCCGGCAGCCTTCGGTGACGAGAACCCCGGCACCGGCAATGCCGGTCGGATGGAACTGCCACATCTCGATGTCTTGCACCGGATAGCCTTTGCGCAACGCCATGCCGACACCGTCGCCAGTGTTCACCAGTGCATTGGTCGTGCTTTGGAAGATCCGCCCTGCCCCGCCAGTCGCGAGCACGGTGGCGCGTGAATTTACGTAACAGACCTCGCCGGTTTCCATGCAAATGGCGATGACACCGACGACTGCTCCGTTCTGATTGGTAACAAGATCTGTTGCATACCACTCGCTGAGAAAGACTGCGCCCGCTTTGAGATTGCCCTGATATAACGTGTGCAACAACGCGTGGCCGGTCCGGTCTGCGGCCGCGCAGGTTCGCGCCGCCTGGCCGCCCTTGCCGAAGTCCTTGGATTGGCCGCCGAAGGGGCGCTGGTAAATCCGTCCACTCTCGGTTCGGGAAAAAGGCAGACCCATGTGTTCGAGTTCGAATACGGCCTTGGGCCCAACACTGCACATGTACTCGATCGCATCCTGATCGCCGATATAGTCAGAGCCCTTGACGGTGTCGTACATGTGCCAGCGCCAGTCGTCATCTGGATCGTCGCTGGCGATTGCGCAGGTAATACCGCCCTGGGCGGAAACCGTGTGCGAGCGCGTCGGGAATACCTTCGAAAGGCAGGCGGTCTTGCGCCCTGACTCGGCGAGTTGCAGCGCTGCGCGCATGCCCGCCCCGCCGCCACCGATGATGATGGCGTCGAATTCCATGGTCCGCAGCTTCATGACAGGTCCCCCCACAGAATACGTGTGCCCCAAACGAGATAAGCGAAGGTCAGCAGGATGCAGCCAAAGAGACTGAGCACCCGCCAGAGGTCAGCGCTCTCGCCCGCCGTGTGTCGGCGCAGATAGTCAGTGATGATGGTCCACATGCCGATCCAGCCATGCGCACAGATGGAAAGGAGCGCGAGCAGGGTCGCCACTTGCATCCAGGTGCTTGAGAAGAGGCTGCGCCATATCTCGTAGGTCAAGTCTGGCGTCGCGACGACAAACCCTGTCAGAAAGACGGCATAGAAGCCCAGCAGAACCGCAGTGACCCGTTGTATTACCCAATCTGCCAGGCCGTTTCTGGCGAAGCTTGTGACTTGTGTGAGCATGCGTTTTTTGCTGCCTCTCGCTGGTTGCCCAGGTTTTACGCGCTACTGCGCGCTCATTGTCGATGTTGTCGGATGTGGATGCTGGGGTTATAGCCAGGCAGGTTCGGGCGTGCTCCCAGGGTTCGACGGTGTCAGGACTGAAGGACCCAGATCGCTGCCAGCAAGATCAAAATGCTACCAAACAGCAAAGTGACTCTGGCGCCAAAGGTCGCTCCTTCAAGAGTGTCGCCGATTTCGAAGTCGAGCAGGAGGTGCTTGATCCCGGCGACAAGGTGATAGCCGAGGGCGGCGAGAATGCCCCAGGTGATGAACATCCCGACCGGGTGCGACATCATGGCCTTGAGTCGAAGGAACTCGGCTTCTGAGGTTAGCGATAGCTCGAGCGCGTAAAGCATGAAGCCAACCGCAACGAAGAGCGCGCCGCCCGCAATGCGATGCAGGATGGACGCGATGGCCGTCACCGGCCACGCCATTTTGCCGAGGTCCAGATTGACTGGACGAGAATCTTCGTTCAAGGCTAACGTTCTCCGTATTATTTCTGGCCTGCACGATTCCCGGGCGACCCTTTACCTCCCCGCTATCAGGCCTCTACCGGCCGATGCCCGCTACTTGCCGATGCCACGGGCCAACCTGTCGACAGCCCCTGCCGAGCATAACGCCCGGTTGCTACTGTGGCATCTTGCCAGCCACCTACCGTTCACGCCAGCGCACGTATGTCGTGATCGGCGATTGGTGCGGGCGCTCCGAGTCGATGGGGTGTTTGGACGAAACTCCTCTGACCACGAAGTGCCCTGCCGCGAAGTCCTCCGGCGAGGTCCTGCAGTGAACAGTCCTGCCGCGAAGCGTGGCCTCGAGAAGGCGCCTGACAAGTTCCTGTCCAAGAACGCCGTTCTGGGACGGGCACCGGCGAGCGGTGCAGGGATGCACCGCCACTTTTCTGCAAGATCATGCGAGGTTTGCTTGCAAACCGACCGCCAGGAATTGTCAGGATGACAATTTTGGGACAAGAACCAGCAAGGCTTGCTTTTTGTGCTGATTTTGCGCCGAGAACAATAGAGATTTGGAGGCTCAAAGACAATGCTTGACGCTCGCTCTGCAGGGCACGCGAGGGTGCGACCATCGCCTTTACAGCCAAGGGCGATTTGATTACATTGTAGCGCCTTTCGCTCACGAGTGAGACCCGATGGCAGAGAAGGTGCAGATAACAATCAATAACAAGACTGCAGAACTACCGGTTCTGGAGGCGACGGAGGGCGCGAACGTTGTCGACGTACGCGGTCTCATTGCCGAGGGCATCTACACCTACGATCCCGGCTTTCTGTCGACGGCGGCGTGCGATTCACAAGTAACTTACATCGACGGCGATGCGGGCATTCTGCTCTATCGGGGCTATCCGATAGAGCAGTTGGCAGAGGACTCCACACACCTTGAAGTTTGCTATCTCCTCTTGAACGGCGAACTGCCTTCTGCGGCAGAACTCGCGAGTTTCGAGGGCGAAATCAAGTCGAGACAAGCTGTCGAAGGCAGATTTCCAAAGATCTTCGACGCTTTCGAACCGACCGCTCACCCCATGTCGATCATTTGTGCCGCAACTGCGGGATTGGCGTCGCTCTACCATGACGGCAGTGACATCATGAACGAGGCCGACAGAAAGGACGCCGCGCTCAACCTCATTGCCAAGATGCCGACCCTCGCGGCGATGACCTACAAACATATGCTAGGTGAGGCGTTTGTCGCTCCGGACCCTGACCTCGGCTATGCCGAAAACTTCCTGCACATGTGCTTCGGCAAACGCGGCGAAGCGCCGAATGTCAGCCCGATCGTCACGAGAGCAATGGACCGTATTTTCCTGCTGCATGCCGATCATGAGCAGAACGCCTCGACCTCTACCGTCCGCCTTGCCGGATCAACCGACACGGATCCTTACGCGGCAATCGCGGCCGGAATCGCAGCCCTTTGGGGCCCCGCCCATGGCGGCGCCAACGAAGCTGTGCTGGAGATGCTGGCCGAGATTGGCGACACGTCCAATATCGCGTCATTCGTCGAGCGCGCCAAGGACAAGAGCGATTCGACGAAACTGATGGGCTTCGGTCATCGGGTCTACAAGAATTTTGATCCGCGGGCGACGGTCCTGCGTGAGTCCTGCCATGATGTGCTCGAAGAACTCGGCGTTGGCGACGACCCATTGCTGCCGATTGCGATGGAACTTGAGAAACTGGCACGTGAAGACAGCTACTTCATAGACCGCAAGCTGTACCCAAACGTGGACTTCTACAGCGGCATCATCCTGAAAGCTATCGGCATCCCGCCCAACATGTTCACCGTTATATTTACGACTGGACGAACCCCGGGCTGGATCACACATTGGGACGAGATGCTGCGAGCGCCTTACAAGATTGGGCGCCCACGGCAGCTTTACCTCGGCCCCAACCGACGCGACTACTTGCCAATCGCTGCGCGGTAACACGCGCCGAAACCACTCGACATTCTCAGTCACCCTGTGAGGTTAGTCTTGGATATCTCTGCGAACATTGAAACGACAAAAGGCAATATCAACCTGACATTGTTTCCGGATCAGGCGCCCGTTACCTGTGCTAACTTTGTCAATCTGGCCAACAAGGGTTACTACGATAACCTTGGTTTCCATCGGGTCATCGCAAGTTTCATGGTTCAGGGGGGGTGCCCTCTCGGGACCGGAACCGGCAGTCCTGGCTACCAGTTCGAAGACGAGTTCGACGCCTCGCTACGTCATGACAAGCCCGGCAAGCTTTCGATGGCGAACGCAGGTGCCGGTACCAACGGCAGCCAGTTTTTCATCACGCATGTGCCGACGCCACATCTCGATGACGCGCATTCGATATTCGGTGCCGTGAACGGCAGTGAAGATCAGGCCGTCGTCGACGCCGTTGAGCAGGGCGACAAGATCCTGTCAGTCACGTTTGGCGGTGACGTCGATGCCTTGCTGTCAGCACAGCAGGGACGGGTTGATGAGTGGAACGCAAAACTTGCCAGCGGGTTCCCCAACCTCGCCTAGGCGCGGCTTCTGGCATAGGCGAGGCCTCGGGTTGGCGGCCTGGGGATAGGTGCCGGACCCCGGGTCTGTGCGGGTCATCTCGCCAGAAACTTCATCGCTTCTTGCAGACCGTCGACGCTCAGATGGTACATCTGTCCGTCGACAATCCGCCGAACAAGCTCAGTTGATTGTGAGTCGCGCCAACCGGACTCCGGCGCAGGATTCATCCAGGCGACACGCGCAAAACGCTCGTCAATGAGATTCATCCAGGCTCGCCCCGCCTCCGCATTGTGGTGCTCGATGCTGCCGCCTTTCTCAAGAATCTCCTGTAGCCCCATCCGAGCGTCCCCGACGAAAATTACCTTCGTGTCACGCGGAAATCGGCGCGCCAGATCGAGCGTCGAAACGAGGTGCTGGGGACCACGATCATTGTTCGTCCACACAGACTCGTAAAGGAAATTGTGGAAGTAGAAGGTCTCGAGGTATTTGAACTCACCTCGGGCGGCCGTGAACAATTGCGACATCAACTCGATGTGCGAGTCCATAGAACCGCCAACATCAAGCATCAGCAGAACCTTGATGTTGTTGCGTCGCTCCGGAAGCATCCTGATGTCAAGCAAGCCACCGTTCCTTGCAGTCGAGCGAATGGTGCCGTCAAGGTCAAGTTCAAGCTCGCTCGACTCACGCGCGAACCTGCGCAGGCGCCGGAGGGCCATCTTCATGTTGCGGACGCCGAGCTCTGCTTCTTCGTCATAATCTTCAAACAGGCGCTGATTCCAAACCTTGAGTGCAGATTGCTGCGGCGTTGCCGTTTCTACATCCCGGACGCCTGCGCCGGGTGAGTCACTTTTGCCTTCGCCATCACCGCCCTCGCCATCGCGCCCGGCCCGGCCTTCTTCGCCCTCGCCCTCGCCTTCACCGTCTCCTTCAACTTCACCGTCTCCTTCAACTTCACCGTCTCCTTCAGCTTCACCGTCTCCTTCAGCTTCGCCCTTTTTTCGGTCGGTGTCGACAGGATCGCCATCCCTGGTTGAGGTGTTTGGCGGCTGCGGGCGGTGGTGCTCATCCGACGCTG
>Ga0302135_10002619_pt1 | contig 10762 bp, 13 predicted proteins | sample CBN3_surface_MG_FD_203119 | JGI IMG/M metagenome (GOLD analysis project Ga0302135, IMG submission 203119) | Marine microbial communities from Western Arctic Ocean, Canada - CBN3_32.1 | ecosystem: Environmental > Aquatic > Marine > Oceanic | place: Canada: Western Arctic Ocean | collected... | reverse complement strand
ACATCTGCAGATAGTCAGTGACCACGTCCGAGGCCGGGCCGCCGCCTGATCTACCAGCAAATCCTTTCAAGGAATCGAACATCTGCACCGCCGACAACACCCTTTGAAGAACCGCCACGCCCGCGACAATTGCTCCCATTAAGGGGTTAATCCGACCCGTCACGACAAGCAGTCCAGCCACAGCAATCGCGGCGTATATCACGCCTTTCATACGTTTTTCTGGTGGGGCCCGTTTCAACCAACTGACCAACAGCAGCGCACAGATGAGCAAGATGACCACTATAATCGGGTGCATATAAGGATTCTATCAGTCGGGTTTGCCAATTTGGCAAAGCAAATTGGAGACAAGTTGACCTCTATTGTCGCCGAACTGTTCCAGCGCATCATGTCCGCCGCTCGCGTAAGCAGCGACCGCACCGAGAAGAACCCCAAGTTGCTTTGCGCTGGAAGGATCAAAGCGACAATACGCCCCCTTCGTGAGACGAGCGATCTCCCGAAATGCCTGCTCCGCCGACTGATCAAAGCCCTCCTGAAACACGAAGACCGGGACGCCGAGCAGACCCAAATGAGCCGCTGAAGCACCAATTTGATTGATATCCTCTTCCATACTGTCCCCAATAAACACCATTGCATCGATCCTTTGCCGAGCTGCCTCCCGTTTGGCGTAGCACAGCAAGCGATCTATTTGGGTGATTCCAGCGGCGCAACGAACCTGCTCCATGCGCTGGCGCAGCCTAGCTGTCCCGTTGCACCAGCCACTCGTCATTAGTTCTCGAAAGCCGCGGTAGAAGCAGAGTTTTACCTGAAGTCCACCGAGTTCGTTGGTCGCGGTAAACATCTCCCCTTGTATGTTACAGGCCTGATCCCAGCTAGCTTCGCGGCTTGCCGTAGCGTCCATGGCAAACAGCAATCTGCCTCCAGGCTCTGTCCCATTGGGGTTCAACGGCGCTTTCGCCACCTGCCGTAAGAACGCCTCCACCTCAGCCGGAGTAGACTTTGTCGGCAAATTCGAGTTATCTGTTTGCATCAACCTGTACTTGTGACTGTTACCCTAATGCCTGCACATTGTACCCAGCCGTGCCTGTTTGGTGCAGCCGTCTCGACGTAGATTAGCTGAGAAGACCGACCACAATCCGCTTTTTTCTCGCGGCGAATTGGGAGCTGCTCATGAGCGCTATAGTTTTGTATTTTGCCTACGGCTCGAATTTATTACCGGTCAGAATTGAAGCCCGGTTAGGCCCGTGTCGGGCCCTAGGACTGGCCTGGCTTGACGCCTATACCTTACGGTTCCACAAGCGCGCCACCGACGGCTCGGGAAAAGCTGACGCCTTTCGAACTGGCGCCAGCACAGATCGGCTGTATGGCAATACTTTCGAAATTTCCGCACTGCAAAAGCGTCGACTAGATGGTTTTGAAGGTCCCGGATATCGTTGCAAGTGGCTCACTGTAGAGAGTCGGACCGGCCCCGTCACAGCGTGTATCTACCTTGCAAAACCCGATGAGATTGACCCTGCATTAGTACCCTTCGATTGGTATCACCAGCTGGTAGAACAAGGCGCTAGAGAGGCGGGCTTTCCACCCCACTACGTCCATCAGATAGCACAGGTCAACGCTCGCAGCGATCCAGACACCGTGCGCTCCCGAAAGCACTTTTACTTGTTGGGTAACCCGTCGGATGTCTAACTGAAGCAGCCAGTGCGAGTGTTCGGGCAGGTTTGCACGCTGTACACTAAACAGTCGAACGACCGGGTGTCTACGGCTCGGCCACCAGGTGGCATATCCGTACAGACGTGCCTAGAGAAGAGATGTCAGTCAATCGGACCAAGCTCTCAGCGTTCGTTTCAACGATTAGGTGTTTGCGCGAACCGCCGCGCTCCTGCTGGTCAACGAGGACGTCACTACTTCCCTCTCGACCGACAATGTTCCTGCCGCGGCGCAGCGTAGCGCGTCGACCTGCATTATCAACGCACTAAATGCCCTGTCTGGAGTCGAAAATTTAAAATAGTGTTTCAATAAATGAATCCTAAACAAGCCACTAGTGCGTAGCGATAGATCCACGACTTCTCCCCTCAGGAGACTAGTGAGGACCTCCTCAGAGTCACGCGGCGTCGGCAGCTGCGCTAGGTCAAGTAACGCAGTGTCCCCACATGTCGTTTCCGGGTCCGGCACCATCAACCGCTGCGATGCGCGTTCCTTATACAGCGACTTAGCCGCCTCCCGATAACAGCACAGCAACAGTACTTGGCGAACAGCGTTTGCTGCTGACGCCATGGCATATCGTTCAAGGCTATCCGCGTGTGACAGTGATAATTCGACGTGTGGAATCCGACCAGCAACTACACAGCGAAGCTTAGGTTGCCAAAGTAGTGAAGCTTGACGAGACAACCGACCTGGCGTTGCTGGACTTGCTTGGCGCACCAGCACCACTCACGCCCATTCCAATTGCGGTGGGGTCCCCGCCCCAACGTTGCCAATCAGTATTTAGCATGGATGAGCGGTGGCAACTTAAAGCCGTGCGCGTGAGTGGGGTGAGACACGATGGAACCTGGCAGAACGCTAACAACGTCATCCATCGTGCCACGTAGATTACGACGCAGGCGACTACTGATGCGGGCTGTGATGGAGCGCCACTGTTCAACGACCAATTACGGCTCGTCGGGATTTGTGCCGCTGCCTCACAACGAAGTGGTCATTACGACGTTGTTGCACTTGAGATCATCTTCGAGTTTCTCGGTCCCACAAGCGTTTTCTATTGGCCAGCGAGTAACTAAGGTGGCGCTTACACTTCGGCGCTTTCCCCATCCTGAACTTCCGTGCCTTGGGTTTCCGCAACGGCTAAGGCCGTCATGTTATTTATCCTTCGCACGCTCGCGGCCGGCGTCAAGATGTGCGCAGAACGTGCAGCACCGAGGAGAATCGGCCCAATCGTGACTGACTCGGTCACGGTCTTCAGAAGGTTGAACGAAATGTGCGCGGCATCAAGCGTCGGCATCACTAACAAATTGGCCGCACCGCTGAGTTTCGAATTCGGGAACACCCGTCCGCGGATCGCCTCTGATAGCGCCGCATCAGCATGCATTTCACCGTCAACCTCCAGGTCGGGGGATGACTTTGCTAGCAATTGAAACGCGTTACGCATTCTCGTCGATGAGGTGCTCGGGGAATCACCAAAGTTTGAGTGTCACAGCAGGGCCACTTTTGGCTCAATGCCGAATCGGCGGACAACCTCGGCCGCCAAGACCGTCATTTCGGCAATCTGCTGCGCAGTAGGTTCTGCGATGACATTGGTGTCGCAAAGAAACAGCGTACCCTTCGGCGCGATCACAACATTCATCGCATACAAGTCGGCCACTCCGGGGCGGCGGCCTAGCAAGTTTTGTAGGAGCTCTAAGTGCTCATGAAAGCGTCCAGCAATTCCGCAGATCATGCCGTCCGCTTCACCTCGGCGCAGCATGATGGCGCCAATCGCCGTGGTGTTGAACATCATGGAAGACTGGGACATCGAGTTTTTCCTGCAGCCTTCGCTCGACCTCAAAACACTCGGGTGCTTTGATGTCCTCAATATTGATGGCGCCGAAGGTTGGTTCTGATTTTGATACCACCTCGACGAGTTCATCAACACTTTTGGTGGCAATCTCTATGTCGAAGACATCAATGCCGGCAAATTTTTTGAACAATCAGGCTTTACCTTCCATGACTGGTTTTGCCGCTAACGGTCCGATGTCGCCGAGGCCCAATACAGCACTTCCATTGGTTATCACACCGACCAAATTGCCCCTCGCGGTGAGTTCATCTGCGCTCGCCGGATCCGCCGCGATTTCCTCGCAGGCGGCGGCAACACCCGGCGAGTAAGCGAGGGCTAAATCGTGTTGATTAGCGAGCGGTTTAGTCGGCACAACCTCGAGCTTTCCGGGCCTAGGGAACCGATGATACTCGAGTGCTTCGACGCGCAAATTGTTCGCCATGTTTGTTCTCGTTGCTAAATTGTTCTGACCGGCTAGTCGCCTGCCTAATTGCCTCGACCGCACTCAGTTGACTACGCGTGAGTGCCCGCAGTTCCAGCAGTGCGTGAATTGCCCCTCAAGTAGCTCGCCGCATTGCTCACACCGCCAGCCTTCACCCGGGTCAGCTAGGTTTTCCAATGACACGGCGCTCACAATTGCCGCAGCTTCATCAAACCGCGCATCATCCATGATCCACAGTTCGGGCCAGCACTCCCCGGGTGGTAATTCTCCTATAGCGCCTGATGTGAACTCGTTCTTGAGTAGGCACTCAATCCCGTGCGCCTCCAGCACATTGCGGAGGTGACCGACCATCGGCAATAGCTGGGAGCCGTACACCTTGCGCATTGCTCAGTGCGAACTGTTCGGCCCCTACGCGCCGAGTTACCTGTTCGCTCGATTGTCTATGAGTTCTTCGACGACGTTCGGATCGGCTAGTGTCGATGTGTCGCCCAGTTCAGTAATCTCGTTGGCGGCGACTTTTCGAAGGATACGCCGCATAATTTTGCCCGACCGGGTTTTCGGCAACCCTGGCGCCCATTGAATGACATCGGGCGCGGCGATTGGGCCGATTTCTCGACGCACAATGCCGACGAGGCTCTTGCGCAGTTCTTCGCTAGGTTCGACGCCAACCATCAACGTGACGTAGGCATATATCCCTTGGCCTTTGATGTCGTGTGGGTAGCCGACGACGGCCGCTTCAGCGACGGTTTCGTGCAACACCAGGGCGCTCTCCACCTCGGCAGTGCCCATCCGATGGCCTGAGACGTTGATGACGTCATCTACTCTGCCCGTGATCCAGAAGTAGCCGTCTTCATCCCGTCGCGCGCCGTCTCCAGTAAAGTACTTTCCCGGATACGTCTTAAAATACGTATCGATGAAGCGTTGATGATCTCCGTAGACGGTCCGCATCTGGCCTGGCCACGATTGTCGAATACAGAGGTTACCGGACGCCGCGCCCTCTAACACCTTGCCCTTTTCGTCGAGAATTTCGGGCACGATGCCAAAAAAAGGTAACGTCGCGGACCCCGGTTTTAGTGGCGTTGAACCCGGTAGCGGCGTGATAAGAATGCCGCCGGTTTCGGTCTGCCACCAAGTGTCCACAATTGGACAACGCTGTTCGCCGACAACGTGGTAGTACCACTCCCAAGCTTCCGGATTAATCGGCTCACCGACAGTACCGAGCAGTCTGAGACTCTTTCGGCTGGTTTTCGTGACCGGCTCATCACCCTGTCCCATCAGAGCCCGCAGCGCCGTGGGCGCCGTGTAGAAGATGTTGACCTGGTGTTTGTCGACGACTTGCCAGAAACGACTCGCATCCGGGTAGGTCGGCACGCCTTCGAACATCAGTGTCGTCGCGCCGTTGGCGAGCGGCCCATACATGATGTATGAGTGACCCGTGATCCAACCCACGTCCGCTGTGCACCAGTAGACGTCGCCGTCTTTGTAGTCGAACACATACTTATGAGTCATGGCGGTGTAGAGCAGATAACCACCCGTGGTGTGCAGCACGCCTTTTGGTTTGCCGGTCGAGCCGGACGTGTAGAGGATGAACAGGGGGTCCTCGGCGTCCATTTCCTCCGGTGGGGAGTCAGCCGACGCGTTCTCCATGACATCGTGATACCAAACGTCCTTACTATCATCCCAATCGACTTGGCCACCCGTGCGTTGCACCACGACGACGGTGTGTACGTTAGGACAACTGGCGACCGCTTTGTCTGTATTTGCCTTCAGTGCCACGGGCTTCCCGCCCCGCGGTCCTTCGTCGGCGGTGATTACGACTTGGCAATCGGAATCCAGAATCCGGTCCTTCAACGCTTCCGGGGAGAAGCCGCCAAACACTATAGAATGTACCGCGCCAATGCGCGTACATGCGAGGCTTGCAACCGCGGCTTCGGGAATCATAGGCATGTAGATGCACACCCTGTCGCCCTTGCTGACACCGCGCTCTCTAAGTGCGTTGGAAAACTTACACACCTCGGTGTGAAGTTCGCGATAGGTAATCTTCTTATCGATTGCCGGGTCGTCTGACTCCCAAATGATTGCAACCTGGTCGCCGCGTGTCTCTAGATGCCGGTCTAGGCAGTTGTATGCGACATTTAGCTTCGCGCCTTCGAACCATCTAATCTTGGCCTCCTGGAAGTCCCAGTTTGAGACCGCACTCCATTTCTTAAACCAATGAACGAAAGTCTCTGCTTGCTCCGCCCAGAAGCCGTCCGAGTCCGTCACCGATCGCTGATACATCTCCCTATACGTCGAGTTATTGATGAGGGCGTTGTCAGCGACTTCGCTTGGGACTTCATAGATTTTCGAATCCGACATATTTGACTCCTCGGTTTGCTTTTTACCGACCTACCAACACCATCACCCACTAGAAATTTGACTCGTCGCCGAGGCGTACTAACTCGTCTGCGAGGCCTTGCTGACTACTTTTCGGCGACCACGTATGCAATCCATGCGGCGTCCGCTTCGCCGACACTCGTTGCAGTGAATTCCCCGTTGCTCTCCCCGTCATCACCGGTTCCCTGCCAATAAACGGCGCTGCGCGAAAAACCGGCCTCTGCTAGGAGTTCGGCTAGTTCCGGCAATGTCCAAAGCCGCCAGTCGTACGTGAACGCCTTTTTTAGGTATGAGCCATCCGGAAACTTGAAGTGGATGTGGCAGCGCATGTCCCCCGTGATGGGATTATACGCCGCTTGGTCCCAGATATAGCTGAAACCGTCATATTTGGCGCGTTCCTTGGTTTCCTTGAACGCCTCGTAGCCGCCGTAACAATCTAGGATGAACAGACCGTCACTCGCGAGTGCTTCACGAACGCGGCGAAAATAGCGACGCAACGTCGTTCGTTGTTTGAAAATCCAATAGCTGAAGTTCATCGCTAAAACGACGTCGAGGGGAATAGTTTTGACACGAGTGACGTCATCACACAGTAACGTTATTCGGTTGGCGGCCTTACCCAGCGCGGCAATGTTGTTTGTTTCGCCCCAGGCGAGCACTTCCTCATCGAGGTCGACCCCGAACGCTTGGTTGTTTGCACGTCGTCGGACCCACTCGCACGCCGTGTTCGCGGTGCCACAGAAATCTTCTCTCAGAATGCGTGCGCGTGAACCGCGGAGCTTCTTGTAAGTGTCATCGACAAAGTCGATCTCGGCCTCGACACATTGCACAGAATCTTGGTAGAGCACGTGCCGATCCGCGTGCAACGCGAGTCCTTTGTCCCGAGCCGTACCGTTGGGCTTATTCTTCCCCATCAAAAAAACTCCCGTCGAACTGCTAGATGTGGCGAGCCGGAACCTGTTTACGCCTGAAAGTGGTGGTAGGTCATAAGGTAAACGATGTGGCGATGCGCTGAAAACATTGGTGCATTGATGAATGACGATACAACTCAAGGCATGATAGTGCCTGGTGCCTGGAACGCACAATTATCTGTAGTGGCGGTTGCATTTACGCTACGTCGGGGGAAGGGGCAAGCAACATGAGTGGAATCGCACGCGAGCAAGTGCGTTATGTTACGGCGCGAACAGGCGAACGACTCGCCTTCCAATATACGCCTGGCCGTTTACCGACCGTGGTGTTTCTGTCGGGCTATGCCTCCGACATGTCGGGTAGCAAGGCGCTTTATCTAGAGGCCAGGGTTAGGGCGCGCGGTCACGGTTTTTTGCGGCTCGATTACTCTGGTCACGGTGTTTCCGAGGGCGATTTCATAGACGGCTGTGTCGGCCGCTGGGCAGATGATGCGCTAACGGTGATTCGAGAAGCGACCAGCGGTCCGCTGTTGTTGGTCGGTTCCAGTATGGGCGGGTGGATCATGTTGATAGTCGCTCGCGAACTTGCCGATAGAGTGCGCGCATTGGTAGGAATCGCTGCCGCGCCAGATTTTACGGAGGAACTCATGTGGCATTCTCTAGACGCTACGCAGCGTGACGAGTTGTTAACGAGTGGGGAGCTCTATCTCGATTCCGATTATGTCGACGATCCGTATCCTGTCACGAGCAAATTGATCGCGGATGGACGCGATCAATTGCAGCTACAAGATTGTATTCCACTGACTTGTCCGGTCCGCCTGATTCATGGCCTCGAAGATAACGATGTGCCATGGAGAACCTCGATTACGCTCGCTGAAAAGCTTGATTCCCGCGACGTGCAGATAACGCTTGTAAAGGGTGGCGGTCATCGACTTGCAGAGGCGGAACAGCTAACACTGATTGCGGAAACCATCGAACAGCTTCTAGACGTTGTATCCGAGTCTGAACGATGAGTTTTTTCTGTACTCGCGCCAAGGTATTCGGATTGCATCTCAACTGTTAATGACCAGCGCCGATTTCAGTGCCGCATCGCTGTTGCGTCAACGACGTTTCTTGCCGCTGTTTGTGACACAATTAGCGGGCGCATTCAACGACAACGTGTTCAAGAACGCGTTGATAATATTTATCACATTTCACCCTGATGTGGCGTTGCGTGAGCACAGTGCGGAGTTCGTTAGTCTTGCCGCCGGTGTTTTTATCTTACCATTTTTCCTTTTTTCGGCGCTCGCGGGGCAACTTGCCGACAAATTCGAGAAGTCCGCTCTAATACAACGGGTGAAGCTGTTGGAAATAGTCATAATGCTCCTCGTGGGTGTGGGATTTTGGCTTAACAGCATTGTTTTCCTGATGGTCGTGCTTTTTCTGATGGGTACCCAGTCGAGTTTTTTTGGACCGTTGAAGTATTCAATATTGCCGCAACATTTAGCGCCTCATGAACTCACTACTGGTAACGGTTTGGTGCAAATGGCGACCTTCCTAGCCATTCTCATCGGCACGATGTTCGGTGGTTTTCTGGTCACGTCGCGCCCGAGCGGACCCGCGCTCATCAGTTTCAGCGTCGTTTTTGTTGCTCTTCTCGGCTGGTGGGCAAGTCGGGGTATCCCCGTGGCGCCAGCTTCCGAGCCGGCGCTTCGTTTGCGCTGGAATCTGCTTGCGGAAACAATCACGATTGCTCGCCGAGCGCGCCAAACACGGACAGTTTTTACATCGATCATGGGTATCTCCTGGTTCTGGTTCGTGGGCGCTACTTATCTGCAATTGCTACCCTCATTCACGCGCGATGCGCTCAACGGTGATGCCAATGTCGTCACCCTGATGTTGACAGCATTCTCTGTTGGCATTGGTGTTGGATCATTGTTGTGCGCGAAAATTTCTCGAGGTGGCGTAGAGACCCGATTGATTTGGATCGGTGGAGCAGGACTGGCACTGTTTTCTGTGTCACTGAATTTCGTTGCGCCGCAGCTCAGCGGTCCCGCTGCTGGTAGTGCGCTCACTGGAATCCAGGAATTTGTTCGCAGCCGCGAGAACTGGTGGGTATTCTTCAATTTACTTGCTGTGTCGGTGTGCGCCGGTCTTTACATCGTGCCGTTATTTTCGCTGATGCAAATTCACGCACGTGTTCGGCAAAGGGCACGTGTCATTGCGGCTAACAACATCTTTAATGCGCTATTCATGGTGATGTCAGCTCTGCTCTGTATCAGCCTCTTGTCGCTCGGTTTGCGCGCGGGTGAGATTATCGCCTGGACCGGGCTTGCGACCGCGGTTGTTACTGCGGTGCTGTGTCTTCGCGAGCCGGCTTTTGTAACTGGCAAGCAGCAGCTGTCTGTGGACGATTCCGCACGATGAACGACGTGCTTGATATGCTGGAAAAGGACCGGGTGCTTGTCAACTTTCGCGCTAAAGACCGTGACTTTGACTTGGTCTTGGACGTACTGCCGGAAGTCGACTCCACTAACCGGTACATGCTTGACGAGGCGGTTCGCGGCGCGATGACTGGCTCGGCCTGCTTGGCGCGCACGCAGACGGCTGGTCGTGGACGTAGGGGTAAGAGTTGGTTGGCCCCTGTCGGCAACATCTATTTGTCATTGTTGTGGCGATTCAACAACTCGTTCGAATCGGTAAGTGGTTTGAGCTTGGTTGCGGGTGCGGCGGTGGCGGAGCTTGTTGCTAGTTACGCGGTGAAGTCTGTCGCTTTGAAGTGGCCTAACGATGTCTTGTGCGATGGGAAAAAGATCTGCGGCATCTTGGTGGAAACTTTGATCCTTAAGGAAGATATGTGGGCGGCGGTCGTGGGCGTAGGTCTAAACGTTCGCATGAACGAGCAGCTTGGTAAAGATATCACGCAGCCGTGGACCGACCTCAGTACTGGAGCCGGCCGAGAGCTCTGCTGCAACGAGGTCGCTGGGCGGTTACTTGCCGCCTTGGTTCAGGCAATTAAACAGTTCGAGAGGCACGGTCTAGAAGCTGTGCTGCCACGCTGGAATCAGTTCGACATATTAGCGGGGCGCGAAGTCGTCGCGACGGCATCGCAAGGCGAGACGCGCGGTATCGCGAAGGGTATTGATGCCACGGGTGCACTGTTGATAGAGGTAGATGGGGTAATCCACCGTGTACTTTCCGGTGACGTGAGTCTGAGGCTGGCACTGTGATGTTGGTTGTGGATGTTGGCAACACGCGGTTCAAATGGGCCCGAGTGGGCGATACTGTCGCGACACTGTCATCGCGTTCGTTTGCCACGCCCGCTGAACCGTCGTCCCTTGCTTCAAGCCTAGATTGTGCATGGGGTGGTGAATTTCCGCCATCGCGTGTGGTTGTCGGCAGTGTTGCCGGCGCGGCGTTGGAACAAAAGCTTGCCGAATGGGTCCGAACGCGCTGGCAGGTCGATATTGAGTTGCTGCGTTCTCGCGCGATTGGTTGGGGTGTGTGCAACGGCTACGACCGACCGGACACGCTAGG
>Ga0302135_10002618_pt1 | contig 10765 bp, 9 predicted proteins | sample CBN3_surface_MG_FD_203119 | JGI IMG/M metagenome (GOLD analysis project Ga0302135, IMG submission 203119) | Marine microbial communities from Western Arctic Ocean, Canada - CBN3_32.1 | ecosystem: Environmental > Aquatic > Marine > Oceanic | place: Canada: Western Arctic Ocean | collected 2017-09-15 | reverse complement strand
TAAAAAATCTGCGCAGATATCTAAATAAGACATTATATTCAGATCTTCATATGACATATCCTCACCAAGTCCGTACCACATTCTCATTGATGCATTCGCAAACAAATTGAATATTATCCATGTTGTCCACCAAGCACCAAAACTAGAAGGAATTTCTTCATTCTCCCAATCTTCTTTATTAAAAGATGCTTTATATATTTCCTTTAATGCTTGGTATGGCCTAAATAGATTCGCAAACGGTATGAAATACCAACCAACAGACCATGCTGGAGTATATTTAAGACCTTTTATCTCTAATAATTTATTTATTTTTGCAGATAAATATATCCATCTTCCTATTATAAAAATAGAGGAAACTAGAAGAAGAGCATAAATAAAATTTATTATTTCTATTCTCGTATCATTTTTATCAGCAAGAACAGAAAAAACATCATAAGAGAATTCACTGTAAACAAAATAGGAGTTGAGCAAACTAATCTGCATAACGTTTGAAACAATATTTATTCCTGCGAATAATATTAAGGCATACAAGCAATACTTGGTTATTTTCGTGATTCTTAGTGTGCTCATGTTGTTGTCTCTTGGAATATGTTTGATGGTAAGTGAGGTTGTTTGATTGAGTCTCAACAGTGAACTCTAAAACTACACCTTGATGGATTACTCCACTGTAACCGAAACCAGTTTTCAAACCCCGAGACACCGAACCCGTAGATATCCCAACCTCAGGTGAGGTTTTTAGAACACTCGACTGGTAAATCTAAAAAAACCCATACTTCAAACTTATTCCACCGTGACTGCATACATTCGTATGTAAGTGTTGTTTTCCATCTTTTAAGCATTCATCTATTTAACCTGAAAAGACCTTTTCTTCTCTTTTTTTGCTGCTCTCTTTTCTTTAAGTGTTTTACCTTTTTTCTTTACGTTCTTTTTTTTGTCTAGACCTTTAGCCATAAGATATCTCCTATTAACATAATATTCCAAAATCTCTTCGTTTGTTTTGCCCTTATCACGAAGTTTCTTTATTGTTTTTCGGTCGGTTAACTTGTATGCATCGCACCAATCTTCTTCTGTAAAATAAACCCTCTGAACTGAATGAAGGATTATAGGATTTGATTGTGTAATTCGATTGGACTCTTCTTTAAAAGAAGGAATGTATTGGACCCCATCTATTTTCCCCCACCTATCCTTTTGTAAAAAACACTCCAACGGGGTGGTAGTGGACAAACAATATTATCCTCTTTGATTTGTTCTAATATTTTTTCTAATTTATCCATTCAGAAGTTTTTATTAAAACAGGTACAACCAAATCTACTCCACAGTTACACTTTTCGCCAGATTCCTCGGCTGATCCACGTCAGTACCTCGCAAGATGGCAACGTGATAGGCAAGCAACTGCAAAGGTATGGTGTATACGATCGGAGCGATAAGTCGGTCCGCGTGCGGCATCTTGATGACCTTCATACCTTCTTCGCTCTCGATACCCGTGTCGGCATCAGCGAATACGATTAACTGGCCGCCGCGAGCACGCACCACTTGCATGTTCGACTTCAATTTATCGAGCAATTCGTTGTTGGGAGCAACAACAACCACCGGCATTTCATCATCGATGAGGGCTAGCGGCCCGTGCTTGAGTTCGCCGGCAGCGTAGGCTTCGGCATGGATGTAGGAAATCTCTTTTAGCTTCAGGGCGCCCTCCATTGCAATCGGCCACATGGGGCCACGTCCAAGAAATAACGCGTGTTCTTTATCGGCGAAGTCTTTTGCCAGCTCTTTCAGCTGATCACTCATCTTTAACGTCAGATCAGACGCCGCAGCCGCATGGGTGAGGCTCGCAACGAATCCCCTTTCTTTCTCTTCTTCCATGCCACGATGCTTGGCCAACATGAGCGTCACCAAAAGTATTGACAACAACTGTGTGGTAAACGCCTTCGTGCTGGCAACACCGATTTCCGGACCAGCCTGCGTCATCATGACCAGATCAGATTCACGCACTATCGAACTGTGCGCACTGTTACAAATCGTTAGCGTACCCAGATAGCCCAATTCCTTGGCCATGCGAAGCGCTTCCAGAGTGTCGGCCGTTTCGCCCGACTGCGACAATGTGACGAATAGTGTGTTCTTCGGTACGAATACCTGACGGTATCGATACTCGCTTGCGATCTCGACGTGGGTTGGCACGCCGGCCATTGCCTCGATCCAGTACTTACCCACGCAGCCGGCGTTATAGCTGGTACCACAAGCAACGATATGAATATTCTCAACCCTGTCGAGCAGCTCTTTCGCTTTTGGCCCCAATGATTCGGGTATAACACGTTGGTTCGAAACACGCCCGTACAGCGTGTCAGCCAGCGCACTCGGCTGATCAAAAATCTCTTTCAGCATGAAATGATCGTAGGGTGCCTTTTCGGCGGACGCGCTGTCCCACTCAGTTTCGTGTACCTCTCGCTCTACGGCATTCCCTTCAGAGTCCACAATGCTAACGCCGTCGCGACGGATCTCGGCGAGATCACCCTGTTCGAGGTAGATGAATTTCTTTGTCACGGAAAGCAAAGCGGGAACACCGCTGGCGACGAAATTCTCTCCGTCACCCAGACCGATGACCAACGGGCTCGCGACACGACTAACAATGATGCGATTGGGATCTTCGGCATCAACCACCAGGAGCGCATACGCTCCCTCGAAGCGTTTGACCGCTTCGCCCACCGCCTCGACGAGATCAAGACCGTCCGTCAGGTAGTGGTGAATCAGGTGTGCAGCAACCTCGGTGTCGGTCTCGGAGTCAAACACATAACCCTTCGCCAGCATTTCGTCTTTGATCGGCTGAAAATTTTCGATGATGCCATTGTGAATGACCGCGACGCGTCCACCCGAGACATGCGGATGTGCATTGGCTTCGGTCACTCCGCCGTGGGTCGCCCAGCGAGTATGCGCAACGCCGATTTTTCCATTGAGCGGATTTTTCTCGAGTTTCTCGTCAAACTCAGCGACCTTGCCGACGGCACGACATAAACCGATTTTGTTGTCGCTATCTATAACGGCAATACCGGCAGAATCGTAACCGCGATACTCCAGACGCCTCAGCCCTTCAACAAGAACGGAAACAACGTTCCTTTCGGCAACTGCACCGACGATTCCGCACACCTACTTTGTTTCCTTTTTTACAGGCCGCGTCCAGCCTTCCACATTTTTTTGTCTCGCCCGAGCTACGGTCAAACCATCATCGGGTACATTCTTTGAAATGGTCGACCCGGCTCCGATAGTTGCACCCTTACCAACGGTGACAGGTGCCACGAGATTCACGTTCGATCCGATGGACGCGTCATCACCAATTTTTGTCCTGTGTTTGTTCACGCCGTCATAGTTGCACGTGATCGTTCCCGCGCCGACATTTACGTCAGCGCCAATTTCCGCATCGCCAATGTAGGTAAGATGATTCACCTTGCTGCCATCTGCGACGGTGCTTTTCTTGATCTCGACGAAGTTGCCGACCTTTACGTTGTCGGCGAGATCTGTGCCCGGTCGCAATCTTGCGAAAGGTCCAATCTCGCATTTGCTGCCGGTTGTTGCGCCTTCGATATGGCAGTTCGAATGCACGACTGTAGCTGCGCCGAGTTTGCTTTCACGTATCAGGTTGTTTGATTCGATAACCGTGCCGTCGCCGAGTTCAACATCCCCCTCAAAGACCGCATTCACATCAATGAAAACGTCCTTGCCACATTTAAGCGTGCCACGAATATCCACTCGCGCGGGGTCAGCGAAGCCGACGCCTTTTTTCATCAGTTCATCAACGAGCCGTGCTTGCAACGCACGCTCGGCCTCGGCCAACTGTTTCTTGTCGTTAATGCCCATAACCTCCACGCTCGACTCGGCCTTGATGCCGTGAACGTCCACGCCGTCTGCAACCGCCATTGCGATTACGTCAATCAAATAATACTCGCCCTGCGAGTTGTCGTTGCCAAGATTGGCTAGCCAGTCCTTGAGGCGGTCGCCCGGACCAAGAATCACGCCCGTGTTAATTTCGGTAAGCGCCTGCTCGTCGGGCGTCGCATCGTTTTGCTCGACTATGCGATGCACGCCGCCATTTTCTCGGACAATACGACCGTAGCCGCTTGGGTCGTCCATTTCGACCGTTAGTACGGCCAGATCGGAGTCGGGCGTTTCGTTTAAAAGGCGGCGCAGGGTGTTCGCTTTCAGCAAAGGCACGTCACCGGCAAGAATCAGAACTCGATTCTCCGTGGGCGTGTCAGGCATCGCCTGTTGCACCGCGTGCCCGGTACCCAGTTGCTCTGCTTGCAATGCCCAACGAAGTGTAGGTTCTGAAAACGCCGCTTGAACGGCCTCGCCGCCGTGGCCATAGACAACGCAGACATCATCCGCTTCCAGCTCTTTCACGCAGGCCAAAACGTGCGCCAATAAAGGCTCCCCAGCCAATGGCTGCAGCACTTTCGGCCGGTCAGAACGCATTCGCGTGCCTTGTCCCGCCGCCAGAATAACGATGCTCAGGCCCAAGCAGATCACTCCCTTATTCGTAGCCTGCGAATCATACAGGAAGTGCAGGACTGCGAACTTGCTTCAGGTCTCGTTAATTCGTGTGACGTATGGTGTAGCCATACGGTTAGTGACCCTTTTCCCCGTGCTTCTGATGGCGGCCTGTAATACCAGTGTTTACACTCGCGACGGTATAACCGACGGCGATACCTTCTATCTTGCGCCGAGCGCCGAGCGCCAAACGCCAACGCCAACGCCAACGCCAACGCCGATCCGGCATTTCAGAGCTGGGTTTCCTACAGCTTTATGAAAACAACGTGTCAGTTGGGCCTTGGTGAGAAAAACCCGGCTCGGGCGAGCAGTTTCGATTGTGAGTTCACGACCCGGCGGCATCTGGCCAACGCCTGGGATGAGTGGGTCTTTAATAATCAATAGCTTACGAACGACTTTCTCGATGCTCTGAGTGCAGTCAACGAGGCCACATTCCTCGCCGAATACACTGCGCATTATTTTGGGCAGAACGAATGGCTATTGCCGGTGGGGCTCCGGCGAGACGAATTCCGCGAATGCCGGCGAAAAAACCTACGGCGACATCGCCCAATGACCCGGCTGACGGATTCCTGGAACTATCCGCTAGCTAAGGGCAGCGGTTAGCGCTTGCCCTTGAGCTTCTGGGCCGCGCGATAGCGCGCACGGGCTTCGGCGAGCTCGCCTTGCGCTCGAGCGATATCGGTTTCTTCCGAGGCGCCCTTCAGGGCCTCTTCCGCCTCCTGCTGTGATGCCAGTGCGGCGGCCTCATCAAGCTGATCGCCACGTAATGCCGTGTCCGCAAGAACTGTCACGAGGTGCGGCTGGACTTCGAGCAAACCACCCGTGATATAGAAGCTCTCTTCTTTGCCGTTTTCATCCTGAACACGAACTTCGCCAGGAGACAGCGGCGTCAGCATCGGCGCGTGGCGCGGTGCGATGCCAACCTCGCCCATCTTCGCTGGTGCGAAAACCATAGAGGCTGTGCCCGAGTGGATTTCACCTTCGGCGGATACGATGTCGACTTGAATGGTTGCCATGGTCGTTCCCTACTGGAAGTTCTTCGCATTCTCGACCGCTTCGTCGATAGTGCCGACCATGTAGAAGGCCTGCTCCGGAATGTGATCATAATCACCAACGACGATCCCATTAAAGCCGCGAATCGTTTCTGCCAGCGAGACGTATTTTCCGGGTGAGTTTGTGAAGACCTCAGCCACGAAGAACGGCTGCGACAGGAATTTCTGAATCTTGCGTGCGCGGTTAACGATGAGCTTGTCTTCTTCTGACAACTCGTCCATGCCCAGAATCGCGATGATGTCCTGCAACTCTTTGTAACGTTGCAATACGGCCTGTACACCACGTGCACAATCGTAATGCTCGTTACCGATAACCAGCGGATCGAGAATTCGTGAGCTTGAATCAAGCGGGTCAACAGCCGGGTAGATGCCCAACTCAGCAATATTACGTGACAGTACGAGTGTCGCGTCCAGGTGAGCGAAGGTCGTCGCTGGCGACGGATCAGTCAGGTCATCTGCGGGAACGTATACGGCCTGGAATGACGTGATAGAACCGGTCTTCGTCGAAGCAATACGCTCCTGCAGAATACCCATCTCCTCAGCCAGTGTCGGCTGGTAGCCTACCGCTGATGGCATACGCCCCAGCAACGCTGATACTTCGGTTCCGGCGAGTGTGTAACGGTAGATGTTATCGATGAACATCAGTACGTCGCGACCTTCGTCGCGGAATGCTTCAGCCATGGTTAGACCGGTCAGCGCTACGCGCAAACGATTGCCCGGAGGCTCGTTCATCTGACCGTAAACCAGCGACACTTTGTCGATAACGCCCGAGTCAGTCATCTCGTGGAAGAAGTCATTGCCCTCACGAGTACGCTCGCCAACGCCTGCGAATACAGAGTAGCCGCCGTGCTCTTTAGCGATGTTATTAATAAGCTCCATCAGCGTTACGGTCTTACCTACACCCGCACCGCCGAATAGGCCGACCTTACCGCCCTTGGAAATCGGCATGATGAGGTCGACGACCTTAATGCCGGTTTCGAGAAGCTCCGTCGTTGCCGCTTGCTCTTCATAAGATGGCGGCGAACGGTGAATCGGCATGCGCAATTCTTCGCCGATCGGACCGGCGTTATCAATAGGCGTTCCGAGCACGTCCATGATTCGACCCAGCGTTTTCTCGCCGACAGGGACCGTAATCGCCGATCCCGTATTCGTGACATCCATGCCACGCTTCAGGCCTTCCGACGAACCCATAGCGATCGTGCGAACGATGCCATCGCCCAGCTGTTGCTGAACTTCGAGCGTAATTTTCGCATCATCAATAATCAACGCGTCATAAATCTTAGGGATCTGACCCGCCGGGAACGCAACGTCCACAACAGCGCCAATTACCTGCACAGTAGTTCCAGTGGTCATACTATTTCCTTAGCCTGATACGGCGGCTGCGCCACCGACAATTTCTGAAATTTCTTGTGTGATTGCCGCTTGTCGAGCCTTGTTGTACTTCAGCTGCAATCCATCAATGATGTCGCCGGCATTATCCGTTGCTGACTTCATCGCCATCATCTTCGCCGCCATTTCGCACGCGAAGTTTTCAACTGCGCCACGATAAACCTGCGACTCGATGTAACGCATCAAAACGTCATCAAGCAGCTCGCCGGCATCGGGCTCGTATATGTAGTCCCAGTGGGCCTGCAGGTCTTTTTTGTTGGTGCCGACACCACTGGCGGGCAATAACTGCGATACCACCGGCGTTTGTGTCATCGAGTTAACAAACTCGTTGTGCGCGAGGTACAGACGATCAATTTTTCCTTCGCTGTAAGCATCAAGCATGATCTTGATTGAGCCGACCAACTCATTAACGCTTGGCTTATCGCCCAGGTGCGTTGCTGTACCAACTACACTGCCACCCATACGACGGAAGAATGCGACAGCCTTTGCGCCGACCAATGCGAGGTCAACCTCAACCTTCTTTTCCTGCCATTTTGCAATTTCGCCGATCACTGTCTTGAATGTATTCGCGTTAAGGCCGCCGCAGAGACCGCGGTCGGTCGAAATGATGATGTAGCCAACCCGGGTAGCCTCACGCTCTGTCAGAAACGGATGCTTGTAGTCCGGATTGGCGTGTGCAAGATGTCCGACCACGCGACGAATACGCTCAGCATAGGGGCGTGACGCCACCATCTGCTTTTGCGCTTTGCGGATCTTGCTTGCTGCGACTTTTTCCATCGCACTCGTGATCTTCTGCATGTTCTTTACAGAAGCGATCTTCGAGCGTATTTCTTTTTCGCCTGCCACGTCTTTTTTATCTCCGTTGCCGCCCGTATGACGCGCTCCTACTGTAGGAGCGCGTCATACGCGCGATTCCTCTAATAAGCGCCTTTCTCACCAAACGCCTCGCAGATGCCTTTCAGGCTCGCTGCGATGTCGTCATTGTAATCACCGGATGCATTAATGCTTTCGAGCACGTCACCATGATTCGCACGAGCGAAGTCATGCAGTGCTTCTTCGTAAGCAACAACCTTGTCGACCGGAACCGGATCAATGAAGCCTTCGTTTACAGCGTAAAGCGACAGGCCCATTTCAGCGACTGACAACGGCGAGTACTGTTTCTGCTTCATGAGTTCGGTTGCACGCTCGCCACGCTCGAGCTGTGCTCGCGTGGCCGAATCAAGATCGGAAGCAAACTGTGCGAACGCCGCCAGCTCACGATACTGAGCCAGTGCGAGTCGAACACCACCACCAAGCTTCTTAATAATCTTGGTTTGTGCCGCACCACCTACACGAGATACCGAAAGGCCAGCGTTAATCGCCGGGCGGATACCTGCGTTGAAGAGATCGGACTCCAGGAATATCTGACCGTCGGTAATCGAAATTACGTTAGTTGGAACGAATGCGGATACGTCACCACCCTGAGTTTCAATGATCGGCAAAGCCGTCATCGAGCCGGTCTTTCCTTTGACCTTACCGTCCGTAATCTTCTCGATGTACTCAGCGTTGACGCGCGATGCGCGCTCGAGCAAACGGGAGTGCAGGTAGAAGACGTCGCCCGGGTACGCTTCGCGACCTGGCGGACGACGCAGCAACAGCGACACCTGGCGATAGGCCCACGCCTGCTTCGTCAAATCATCAAACACGATCAGTGCGTCTTCACCCTTATCGAGGAAATACTCGCCCATCGAACAGCCGGCATACGGCGCTATGTATTGCATCGCAGGGCTCTCGGCAGCGGCAGCGGCCACGATAATCGTATGTGCCAGCGCACCCTCTTCCTCGAGCTTTCTTACAACGCCCGCGATAGACGAGGCTTTCTGGCCGATCGCAACGTAGACGCACTTAATGCCAGTACCGCGCTGGTTGATAATCGTATCGATAGCAACAGCGGTTTTGCCTGTCTGGCGATCGCCTATAATCAGCTCGCGCTGGCCGCGGCCGATGGGCACCATCGCGTCAATCGATTTCAATCCGGTCTGTACCGGCTGACTGACTGACTGGCGCTCAATGACGCCCGGTGCAACTTTCTCGATCGGTGCCGACAGCGTCGTATCGATCGGGCCCTTGCCATCAATTGGTTGTCCAAGCGCGTCAACAACGCGGCCCAGCATAGCCTCACCAATAGGTACCTCAAGAATACGGCCGGTTGTCTTAACCGTGTCGCCTTCTGAAATGTGTTTGTAATCACCGAGGACAACCGCACCAACAGAATCTTGCTCAAGGTTGAGGGCCATACCGAAGGTGTTCTGCGGGAACTCGAGCATTTCGCCGTAACGTGCGTCGGCCAGACCATGAATGCGAACGATGCCGTCGGTGACTGCGATTACAGTACCAACATCGCGCGCTTCCGCGGATGCTTCGAAGTTCTCGATTCGCTCTTTAATCAGCGTGCTGATTTCAGAAGCTTTGAGTGCCATGTGCTTTTCCTCTTTATTTGATCAATGCAGTCGCCAGGCCTTCGAGCCTTGCGCGCAGTGATCCATCAATAACCACGTCGCCGGCACGAATAACCGCACCACCGATGAGATTTTCGTTTATTTCTGTTTCAATATTGACGTCGCGTCCAAGTCGTTTTTTTAACGACTTCGCAATGCCATCGATCTGTTGTTTACTGAGCTTCGATGCCGAAGTGACCTTCGCATCAACGCTGTTTTCAACCAGCGCCTTACTCGCCTCGAAATGTGTCGCGATTTCCGGCAATACACCGATGCGGCCATTTTCGATTAGCAGCTTCAGGAAGTTCGTGCCCTTGCTATCGCCACCGGAGAGCAGCTTTGCGCCCGCCTTCTTGAACAGCCCAGCCAAGAACTCAAGCCGCTGCTCGTTGTTGAACTCGGGGTTGCCGAGATATTCTACGAGCGACTTATCCGACAGCAGCTGAGCCGCAATTTCGAGCGACTCGGACCAGGGGCCGAGATCACCAGCATCATTCGCTAATTCGAAGACGGCCTGTGCATACGGTCGCGCTAGTGTGTTGTTATCTGCCATGACGTCTTAGAGCTCCTGAGCAAGCTTGCCCAGAATATCGTCGTGCGCCTTGCCATCGATCTCACGATTCAGGATCTTTTCTGCACTCGCAATCGCAATCGCGGAAACCTGGCCGCGAAGCTCTTCGCGTGCCCGGTTGGCTTCCTGCTCAATCTCGGCCTTGGCGGCACTGAGTTGACGCTCACGTTCTTTGACGCCATCCGACTTGCCGTCAGTGACAATTTCGTTCGCACGAGAGTGCGCCTGATCAAGAATGCCAGTCGCCTGCTTGCGTGCGTCGGCGACGATTTCGTCAGCTTCTGCAGCAGCCTTAACGAGCGACTCCTGACCCTTGTCGGCCGCAGCAAGACCTTCTTCGATCTGTGCCTGCCGCTCTTCGATCGCGCTCAAAATCGGCGGCCATATGTACTTCATACAAAACCAGACGAACACGAGCATCGCGATCGACTGGCCGAGAAGAGTCATATTAATATCCACTGGATACTCCTTACTGTAGGAGCGCGCCCTTTGCGCGACTCGCGCCTGGGAGCGATCGGCCGCGAGGCCGGCCTCCTACTACAAATTAACCGGCTACAGGCTTCAGTGCTTCTTGCAGCTGACCGACAAACGGGTTGGCAAACGCGAAGAACAGCGCGATACCCACACCGATCATGGCGACAGCATCGAGCAGCGCGACGACGAGAAACATCTTCGTCTGCAGCATCGGAGCAAGCTCTGGCTGGCGCGCTGCGCCTTCGAGGAAGCGACCGCCCAAG
>Ga0302135_10002608_pt1 | contig 10784 bp, 7 predicted proteins | sample CBN3_surface_MG_FD_203119 | JGI IMG/M metagenome (GOLD analysis project Ga0302135, IMG submission 203119) | Marine microbial communities from Western Arctic Ocean, Canada - CBN3_32.1 | ecosystem: Environmental > Aquatic > Marine > Oceanic | place: Canada: Western Arctic Ocean | collected 2017-09-15 | reverse complement strand
GGAACTATGACGAACCAGATTACTCAGACTGATCTACAAAACGCACTACCCGACGTTAGTTCGGATCAGAAACTTTCTGGCATCGTTGGTGAAGCCACGGTACATCGTGACAAATGGGGCATCCCGCACATCACCGCCGACAATGAGTCGGATATCTTCTTCGCTCAGGGTTTCGCAACTGCACAAGACCGGCTCTTCCAGATGGACTATGACCGCCTGCGCTGCCTGGGCAGGTCATCCGAGCATCTTGGTGAGAGCGGACTGACGCAAGACAGGCTCATGCGAAGACGCTCACTGAAGATCGTCTCGAAGCGTGATCTGGAAGTCTGCAGCCCGGAAGCTCGTGTAATGATTACGGCCTACACGGCCGGAGTAAACGCGTTCATCGAATCAAACGAACCACTTCCCGTCGAGTACAAGCTAACCGGCACGAAGCCGGAAAAATGGGAAGACTGGCACTGCATCCTCGTCTACAAAGTTCGCAACACGGCGGAAGGTTCGTTCCAGACAAAGCTCTGGCTCGCAAAACTCGCAGCTGAAATCGGACCCGAACGCACAGCCGCTATCTCTCCCGGCAGCCAGCCAAACGCGCTGATGACGGTTCCGCCCGGCGCCGAATATTCAGGAGCAGTAGTCAACGCCATCAAAGAACTGACGGACGTTGTAAACGCAACAGAGTCGCTTCGGGAAACCGACGGCGGGTCGAACGGTTGGGCGATTTCAGGCGATCGCACCGAATCTGGGCTACCGCTGGTTGCCGGGGACTCCCACAGAGGACTCGAAGTACCCAACGTTTACTACCAGGTCCACCTCAAGGGCACAGATTTTCAGACTCTTGGGCATTCCATACCCGGCGTGCCAATGGCGATGCATTTCGCTCACAATGAGTACGTTGGATGGGGCATGACGCACGGCGGAGCCGATACACAAGATCTGTTCGTAGAACAGCTTCGACGTTCCGACAGCAAGGTCGAATACCTATTCAAAGACCAGTGGGTCGAGGCTGTCAGATCAGTCGAAAAAATCAACGTCAGAGACGGAGCATCAGAAGATATAGAGATTGTCGAGACACATCACGGCCCAATCATTTCCGGAAGTGTCGACTCTGGCTGGGGCATTGCGATATCCGACCCGGGGTCGCGTGGCGGTACGAGGTGGGTCGACGCCGCATACGGTGCGATGAAATCTAAATCGGCCGATGAGCTGGAAACAGCGTTCGACACTTGGACCGACCGAGTAAACAACTACCCGTACGCCGATGTTCACGGCAATTTTGGTTACCTTTTCAAAGGTCGTGTGCCTTCGCGATCCTCAACCAACGGTTGGGGTCCGGTGGCGGGCTGGACAGGTGAAAACGAATGGAACGGGTTCATCCCGAATCCCGACCTCCCTCGCTCCAAAAACCCCGACACAGGCTGGGTTGTGACCTGCAACCAGCGGGTTGTCGACGAAGACTACGAACACTATCTAACGAACATGTATGGCACCGACTACCGAGCACGACGCATACGGGGTCGTATCGAAGATCTTGCCGACCGCAAAGCTACAGTCGCCGATATGTCGTCAATTCACGCCGATACAGTCTCCATTCCAGCAGCCGCATTGACTAAAGCGATCCTGGCAGTAGAAGGGCTCGACGGAATCTACGCCAGCGCAGCTGAGCAACTCGGAAAGTGGGATCACGATCTAAAAGAAGACTCAGCAGCCGCGGCAATCTACGCCGCATCAACTCGAGAGCTTAACAAGCTGCTTGCGATACGGGCGTACGCCTCACTCGCTGGAGGAGTGACCGGTGAGTCTGTCGATGCAGGAGCCGAGGACCAGTTGCGTCGCCAGCTCAAACCCGACTACATTCGAAGGCTTGGTGAAGGAACGCTTGCGGAAGCACCCTATGGCTTCGAGACGAGTGACTTGGCTGAGAGCGCCTTCAAGGCGGGCGTCGACTATATGGCAGGACGCTTCAACGATGATCCCTCCACCTGGCGCTGGGGCGATCTACACAAGACGGGCCATGTGCATCCGCTGGCAGGATCATTCCCTGACTCAGCCGAACAGCTAAACCCGCCCAAGGTCGAAGCATCTGGTGATGGCGACGTGCCGTTCGCAAGCGGTAGTCCCACACCGGCAGAATTTGCAATTAAATCGGGCCCAATTAACCGGTATATCCACGATCCCTCCAACTGGGGCAATGGTCGCTGGATCGTTCCGCTGGGGTCATCAGGACATCCGGCAAGCCCGCACTTTTCGGATCAGCAGCTGATGTGGTCGAAGATCGACACTATTCCACAGCTCTGGGACTGGGACGAAATAGCCGAGAGTGCTGAATCTACCCAGCGATTACAGCCCAGCTAAAGCGCCGATTCGTTCTCAAAACTACTGTTTTTCTCTCTTCTGTGCGAACAAGCACGGAAGTTGTCACGCGATTACAAAAAATACTGGTGAAATTCGCCATCACATTCGTCGAATTACCGTAGATCAACGCCTATCGCTCGATAAAACCGATAGTTATTACGAATAACGTAAGTACAGAACCTGCAATATGCTAAATTCGTGCATATAGCGTTGTTATCATTCACTTACATAACGAAATACGTCGCATTAAGTGATATCATTGACTTAGTCCACCGGATGGGTAATAACGAAATCCACTGGTAGGACGCTAAACGGTGCTTATTCCGTCTAGTAGTTTTTTTGTGGAGAGATTAATTTGAACAACGTCATCCGTCTCGCATTAGGGCGGCTTGGCCACGCTTTCGGTACACATCTGGTGTCACCGCAAGAGCTGACTCAGGCTTACCTACTCGGTGAACAGGTCACACACCACAGCAGCATTACCGATAGCAAAAATCGCGTGTACTACCGACTCGGATAGGCCTCCAATAATCCGAAACCGGTAGTGTGCTAGTGGTGCACTTCGAAACGAAACCCTCGATCGCAAGACCGAGGGTTTTCGTTTTAATTCGATGGTTGCCTAATTGCTAAAGGTTGAGCAGCTGTTCTAATGCCACTCGCGCTCATCCTCAACAGTTCTGATATTTCGCGCCGGGAACGGAGCGTACGGATGTTGAGCCAGCTTCGACTCGTCTATCTCAATCCCCAAACCCGGCTCGGTCGGTAATTCGATGTAACTGTTATGGGGTTCGAGGTATCCCTTCGTCATGTCACGGCAAACCTCCTCGACATTCACGAAGTATTCGTAAATGAGGAAGTTGGGAATCGTCGCCGAGGCGTGAACAGCGGCCGCACACCCGATCGATGTCGAGTTGTACCCGTGTGGAGAAACCCCGATGTAGTGCGGCTGCGCCATCGCTGCGATCTGCGTAAGCTCGAGTATCCCGCCGGTATTGCAGATATCGGGATTGATGATGTCGACTGCTCGCTTGTCGAAAATCTCTCGGAAACCGTTTCGCGTGTAGTGAGCTTCACCGGTTACTACCGGAATAGTGGTGTTGTCTTTCACCTCCCGAATCGCATCGATATTGTCGGGAGGGCAGGGCTCTTCGAACCAGTAGGGGTCGTACTGCTCCATCTGCTTCGCCACTCGAATAGCGTTCATCGGCGCAAGTCGACGGTGAACCTCAATTAACAATTCTATGTCCGGCCCAACTGCCTCACGTACCTTGCCCACCGTGTCAGCAGCCTGCTTCAGTTCGTCTCGATTCACGTACTCACGCCACGGCCCAGGAAACGGATCGAACTTGAGTGCATTGAATCCCCGCTCCTCGACCATCCCGGCTGCAGTCTGGGCGACTTCGTCGGCATTTCCACTAGCCCAGCCGTTAGCGTAAACCCGGATATGTGGCCTGACAGGTCCGCCGATCAAATTGTAGATAGGCTCTCCGACCGTCTTACCAACAATGTCCCACATCGCGATTTCTATGCCGCTCAGTGCGCAATGAAGATCCATTGCTGATCGCTTGGTAGCGAAATCTTCGTGGGCGACGTGCATGAAATGCCGTATATGAAACGGATCCCGGTCGATCAGATATCTCGCAAGCTGATCGACATGAGTCTCGACCTGGGTGTCCCGGTCCGATTGTGAGTACGCCTCACCCCAGCCGGTGATCCCGGCGTCGGTTGAAAGCTTTATGTAGATAAAGTTTTTTCCGACTCCCGGATTCCACTTGATTACTTCAACATCGGTGATTTTAAACTTACCGGCTCCAGAGTCGATTATCAGGATCTTTAGACGATGCAACTATTTCTGCCGCGGCATATTATACCCGGAGGGGGTCGAAGTGATTCTTGAGCGTACCCAGCGTGCCCAATTTGTCAGACAAACGACGTGTCAGACGAACTTAACGAGCGCCCCGCCGATACCCTCGATCTCGATAGACACCTCATCGCCGAGATTCACCCACTGTGTTTCGACAACGCTGCCCAGCATCACGACCTCGCCAGATCGCAAGTGCTTTCCACGGGCAGCCAGCGAATTCGCAAGCCACGCGAGCGCCTCGTACGGGTGACCGAGAATGTCGCCGGTAACACCCTCACCAACTCGTTCTCCGTTTATCGTCATATACCCGATTGCCGTCGCGAGGTCCGGCGCTTCGTTCGCTGGTTTTGGCTGGCTCAGAACAATTCCAGAAGCAAAGAAATCATCCGCTATCAACGATGGCGTATCCACGGCTTTATAGTCGGTCCATCTATCATCCACGATCTCAATCGCACCGAACAATGCCTTCACAAAAGACGCAACCGATTCTCGTGTGAACGGGGAACCGTCACTCTCCGGAAGTAGATCGGAGCCGATAAAAGCTGCGATTTCGCACTCAACTCCAGGATGCGAAAAATTTTGGAACTGAGCTGAAGTCGTAATATAGTTCGTCGACGTGTTGAACACCCCACCAGCACACGGATTCCCGATCCCGAGATACTCCTGCATCACCGGAGTGGTGCAGCCGATCTTGTAACCGACTCGCTTGCCGTATCCCGTCTCATCCAACAACGCGTGAAGCTGCTCCTGCACCTCGTAAGCCTCCGCCTCGTCAGCGGGTCGGTACTCATCAGGAAGGCCGTCGATAGTCTGAACTCGTACTCGGTTGAGTGCGAGGATCCCGGCCGATAGTTTTTGTTCTTCTTTGTTCATCGAGTCTTACGTTCAGTCGCTTCAATCAAAATAACCGTCTGTATATCAACTACCTGATTCTATTGGCGTACGTATAATCGCGCAGCTACTTGCCCAGTTGTTTGACGTGTGTTTGGCAGGCGTTGCCAATTATTTTATGAACTGTGCATGACTTGAAAGCTTTGTCGATCAAAATACCGCGCCGGATAATAGCCGAGCTGATAACGCACGCGCTTGAAGATGATCCCAACGAATGTTGTGGTCTGCTTCTTGGCACGGGCGACGACGTCGACGAACTTCACCGCATGTCGAACGTCAATAAGAAGCCGAACAGCAGATATACGATGCAGCCCGGTGAACTACTTGAAGCACAGGAAAAAGTAAAAAAGTCAGATCGCGAATTCGTTGCGATCTATCACTCGCACACCTTCACTCAGGGCTACCCGTCACTCACCGACGTAAAGAACGCAGTCAAAGTTTCGAGTATCTCCACCAGGCACGTTATAGTTTCGCTCGTCGAAAAAACTCGCCCCGTCGTCAGAGCATTTGCAATCGACAGCGATTCAGAAGTGACCGAACTAGTAATCCAGACCGACGGCGAACCATACCGCGCGTCCGACTAGACTTGCCGATAGCACGAGTGTGTCCCGGCGACCCTGTCATTGCGAGGAGCTGCCCTGAGCGACGTGACAATCAGCAACCAACACGCACCCAGCGAACAATTCAGCCTACACCGTCGCTGCCATCGATTATTATCGTGCAACCACACCATTCTTAAACAACCACCACTCAAAGCTATCGCTCAAAGCGAGCCAGCTGGCCTCGAGAATGTTCGTAGAGGCACCAACCGTGTACCAGACGTCCTTACCGTCCGCCGATTCCACAACCACCCGCACAGCAGCACCGGTCCCAACACCTTCGTTGACGACCCGCACTTTGTAATCGGTCAGACGAATCGTAGATAACTCCGGGTACGCATCCGTAAGGCCCTTTCGCAGAGCACCGTCCAGCGCCCCCACCGGGCCATCGCCCTCGGCAGCTGTGTGTTGAATATTTTCGCCAACACGAACCTTCATCGTGGCCTCCGAAAGCATCGGATGTTCCGTGCCGTCGTCTCGCCATCCAGTTCCAAAAGAAGAACGTCGCCTGTTTTCAACTATCACCATGAAGTCGACAAGTTCAAAAGGCGTTTCATAATTCGGGAGAGCACGACGGAGTACCAGATCGAACGACGCGTTTGCGCCTTCGTACGAGAATCCCTTCGACTCCTGATCTTTTACATGCTGAACAATTCGTCGTGCATCAGCATCATCGAGCTCATCATCAAGACCCATCTCCTTGATGCGGTGTGCGATATTGCCGCGACCCGACAACTCGGAGATCACCACGTCGTTGGAGTTGCCGACCAGTGAAGGCTCTATGTGCTGGTACGCCTGAACTGATTTCTGAGTGGCAGCGGCGTGCAGTCCACCCTTGTGCGAAAACGCACTCGAACCCACAAATGGCTGGAACGGTGACAGTGCACGGTTGACTCGCTCGGAAACGAAATTCGATACCTCTGTAAGCGTTCCCAACTGCTCATCTGAAATCACCGAATAACCCATTTTCAAATTCAGGTTTCCGATAACGCTGATCATGTTCGCGTTGCCAGTCCGCTCTCCGTAACCGTTTATGCAACCCTGCACCTGGTAGGCACCCGCCTCTACAGCGGCAATCGCAGATGCCACAGCGGTGTCGGTGTCGTTGTGGGAGTGAATGCCGATCACGGCGTCATCACCAAGATCGCTCTTGACCTGAGTCACGATCTCAGCAATTTCACTCGGTAGTGTGCCGCCATTTGTGTCGCAAACAATAACTCGTTCAGCACCCGCGTCCATGGCGACCCTGAGCGCCTGCAGCGCGTACTCGGGGTTCATCTTGTACCCGTCAAAAAAATGCTCGGCGTCGAAGAAAACACGCCTTCCCTCACCCTTCAAATAACGAACCGAATCGGCAATCATCGCTAGATTCTCTTCGAGCGATGTCTGAAGAACGTCTCTTACCTGGTACTCAGACGTTTTGCCGACAAGGGTCACAATAGGTGCCTTCGTATCGAGCAACGCCTTCAATGTAGGGTCGGATTCAACATCAGCGTTGGCGCGTCGAGTGTTACCGAACGCTGCTATTTGGGCGTGCTTAAGATCGAGTGACTGCACCCGCTGGAAATACTCGTCGTCCTTTGGATTGGCACCGGCATACCCGCCTTCGATCACATCGATTCCGAGTTGATCGAGGCGCTTCGTAATAGCGAGCTTGTCCTCAACAGAAAGCGAAATACCTTCCTGCTGGGTACCGTCACGAAGTGTCGTGTCGTATAGCTCAACTTTTTTATCCATGTAGCGCTCGAACTCCTAATACATGCGCTTCAAACGCATTATTTACGGGCACAAAAAAAACCCATCCCCAAAATCACCAGGGACGGGTCGAAATGACTCGCTGTACCACCCTCGTTGCCAGTGCATCTAAATATTAACACTAGCCGCTCAGCAGAGCACAGTTGATATGCCCCCGTGAAAAATAACGGAACACGAATCCGATTGCGCCTACTTGTAGAATTTTTGTAAATCCACTTTCGGGCAACGACTCAGGAGTGATTTTCGATCGGTCTTCAGGTACCCGCTCTCACCATACCGGGCTCGCTCAACCAACAGAACCAATCTACTCTTCTCCATCTCACGGAACCTGAGTTCCGCAGCGCATTAAATACCAATGCTATCACTAACATCGATCATGCACGAAAATGCCCTCGGTGGGCGATCCTCAACAACACAGCGCCTCCGTTTGGTGCGGCAGTAATTAGCAAGAAGGCTGGATCATGCCTAAAATATGCCAGTATCCTGCGCAAAGTCTTATTTATCAGTCCAGCGCACCCGTCAAAAATTACACGAGCTTGGAGCTTTGATTGAGCGAGTTTGAATGTAACGATCTTGGTCTTGTCGATTTACTTAGTTGCGAATCGATTGGCGAACCGGGCCAGCGGACGTTCAACATTACCGTCCGTAGCGAACGAGGCGAGGCAGTAGTATGGATGGAAAAAGAGCAACTCTTTCAGGTAGGAATCTCGCTGAAACAGTTCCTCGCCACACGTGAAACCCCGCCTGATCCCGCTCCCTTCGACGCTCCGCCAATCGACTCACCAGTCCCGGTTCACGTGGAGTTTAAAACGGGCGACATGTCGCTTCAACACGACCCAGCGTCTGATGTCTTTACGCTCACCGCCACCGACATACCCGTTGAAGATCAGGGATCTGAGCCGCTCGCCCAAGTGATCTTCAGCTTTCAACGATCTCAGGCGGAAGAGATTTCAAAGCGATCAGTGGTTATCGTTGCAGCCGGTCGAAAGCCGTGTCCGTTATGCGAAGCACCGCTCACCCCAGGCGAAAATCATTTTTGTGCGAAAATGAATGGATACAACCCGACCGAAAATCCTATGGATGAAGGGCGCTCGTGAACCCGGAATCGGCGAGCGATCACGACTCCCGCTCGGATGGGGATAGCGTCGCGCTTCAGCAACTTGCAGAGTGGCCGATAACAGGAATGGGACTGCAGCCGGGTGGATCGAACTATGTCTTTGTCGTTCGGCTAACTGACCCGGTCAAATACCCGGAACTGCTGGACCAGGACACTTCTTCATCAGGATCGACCCCAGAAACCCCAGATACACGAGAACAAGACGAAGTATCACCCGACGAAATCGACGAGTCTGCTTCGATCTACGCCATCTACAAACCCCAATCCGGAGAACGACCGCTCAGGGATTTTCCGGGTGGCACACTCCACAACCGAGAACGAGCCGCCTATCTTGTCTCACGTGAACTAGGTTGGCCCAATATCCCGCCAACCGTCATCCGAGCAGGTCCGCACGGTGAGGGGAGTGTGCAGCTATTTATCGATGCCGCACCTGTTTCAGACAACCAAGAGCCTGAGAACTACTTCTCTCTCCGCGACGAACGTCTCGAAGAATTTCGTGACATGGCGATGTTCGATGCCCTCGTACACAACGCAGATCGCAAGGGCGGTTCGTGCATAGTTTCGGATGATCGCAAGCTGTGGGCCATCGACCACGGCCTGACCTTCAACCAATTTGCACGCCGCAGAACCGTTATGTTCGAATTCAACGGTACGGAGTACCCGACGAACCTCCTGAACGACGTTGAAGTTCTGGTCGATGCGCTGGAGTCCGAATCAAAATTGAGCGCTGAACTGAAGCAGCTGATCAGTCAGCCAGAAGTTGAAGATGTTGTGACACGTGCAAAAGAGATGATCGAGTTCGGCCACTATCCTTACCTCGATCCCGATGCCAACGTGCCGTGGCCAATGGTCTAGGCGAATCACTCCACATGCCCCTATCTCTATCAAAGCAAGACGCAAAACGAATAGCCATCCGCGCGCAGGGTCTTTCGGGCAAGCGATCTGAAACACCAGCAACACTCGACGATGTAAACCGCTCGATTCGCGCGATGGGTCTGCTCCAGATCGACTCAGTTAACGTATGCGTGCGCTCGCACTACATGCCATTGTTTTCACGACTGGGCAATTACGATCAAGGCTTGCTCGACCAACTCGCCTACAAAGAAAAATCCATCTTCGAAACATGGGCGCATGCCGCCTGTTTTGTACCCGTCGAAGACCATCGCCTGTTTCGACAGCGAATGGGCACCGAAGACCTGCAGCAGCGCGTAGCTCGATTGGTGAAAGAGAAACCAGACCACCGAATATCAAAGCTGGTCACCGAACGACCGGGTTTTCTGGAAGACGTCCTCGATCAGGTGCGGAACCGAGGTGAACTGACCGCGTCAGACCTCGAAGGAGCCGGCAAACGCAGCGGTCCGTGGTGGGGCTACACGTCTGGCAAAATCGCCATGGAGTGGAATTTCGCAGTCGGGACAGTCTCGATAGCCGATCGCAAGAACTTTGCACGATATTACGACCTTACAGAGCGAGTGATTCCGGCTGAACACCTCAATGGTTCGACGCCCTCCGTTGAAGAGTCACATCGAGAGATGATGCTGCTCGCAGTGCAGGCTCACGGGGTAGGTACTGCAGAAGACTTCGCCGACTACTACCATCTCAAAAATGCTCAGGCAAAATCTCGACTGGGAGAACTTGCCGAATCCGGCGAAATCCAGATGGTCGATGTCGAAGGTTGGGACGAACCGGCATACGCACCACTGAACATCGAGTCCACCGAATCTGCCAATGCGAGGGCGCTACTAACCCCCTTCGATCCGCTGGTCTGGAATCGAGATCGCATCGAGCTAATATTCGACTTCTTCTACCGGATAGAAATCTACGTCCCAGAACCCAAACGTCAGTACGGCTACTACGTCTACCCCTTCGTACTCGGCGACGATCTAGTTGCTCGCGTCGATCTGAAGGCCGAGCGGGACAAGAGTGTTCTGAAAGTCAAAGGCGCCTTCGCGGAAGAAGGTCAGGATCACGAATACGTCGCGGCGAACCTTGCAGACGAACTCCGGCTAATGGCCAATTGGCTCGGACTGAAACGAGTGGTAGCAGGCCGAAAAGGCAACCTCATCCCGGAACTTCGCGCAGCGCTAAAACACTAGGGAACAACCAGCGCTCGCTCCCTATACGCGCTCCAGATACATCACGGCGAACATGTTGTTCGCGTCTGTCCAGACGTTCTTCACTGTCAATCCGACCTCACCCGCCATCT
>Ga0302135_10002605_pt1 | contig 10794 bp, 17 predicted proteins | sample CBN3_surface_MG_FD_203119 | JGI IMG/M metagenome (GOLD analysis project Ga0302135, IMG submission 203119) | Marine microbial communities from Western Arctic Ocean, Canada - CBN3_32.1 | ecosystem: Environmental > Aquatic > Marine > Oceanic | place: Canada: Western Arctic Ocean | collected... | reverse complement strand
TCTTTGTGGTAATCATTGGGGGGTTCGTTTTCAGAATGCTCTTCGAGTAAGTCCCAACTTCTAAGCAGTAATCTTACAAAGGTTTTTTTATCAACGGCCTGTGCTTGGGCCATTACTACCAGAACATTGCACAAAGCAGCTACCCCTAGACTAGGATTAGCTGCCGCTGACTCGTTAAGGAAAAGCATTTCAATCACATACTTTTCTAACTTTTCTAGCTCTTCTGATTTAATTTTCTGAGTCATCGTCTGCCTCGCGTTCCCGTATCTCTTGAGCTATCTCACGGGGGTCTACATAGTCAGGGTCGGTTCTGTCAAGGTACTCGTCAAGGTCTGTCAGTACTGGGTCACGGCCTGTCATTGTCGTTCTCCTCTCTAAAGCTGATGATGCCATCCAAAGAAGAAACCAATTCCCGCCGAGTCAGTTCCTCTTCGGCTAATGCTTTTGCAGCTTTCTTACCGGGCCACTCTTCCGGCCATATCCAAAAGTCTTTACTCCAATCGCGTACATTGATAACACCTCTATTGTAGGCTTGCAGAGATTGTAAAAGCTCTTTCTTGTTGGCTGCATTGAGTGGCAGCAAAGCATACTCAGGCGATATTTTCCCATCAATATAAAGGTTGTGTCCGTTATTTTGATGCCACTCTAAGTTAATACTCCGCTCGGTTGCGAGAAGTAAGTTGGCGCGTATGGTCTCTATGATGCTTTTAATTCTTTCTTCTACTTCACTCATCTTTGTTCTCCATTGTCGTAAAAATAATTCCACTCAATTTCTTGCGTGGCATCTTTCCAAACTGCCCCCACTTTTTCTCCTTCCTCATCTATTGCTTCCGCCTCTATTCTTGACTCAAACAACTTGAGGATGTTTTCCCACACAACCTTTAGGTCCGAAGTTTGCAGCTCATAGGCGTGTTCAGTGTCTGTCTTCTCGACCCAAGTCCAACCAACAGATTCGGCCCACTCAAACCAATCCATAACTCGTTCTCCGCTTAACGGTCCTACTTCAGCGCTTATGGTGTAGCTCATTCTTATTTCTCCTGTGTCACTTCAGTTAAGTCCTCGTCCCCGACATCGGTGACGATGTATTCCACTTCTCTGCCTCTTTCTAAAATCACAGCGCAGATGCGGTCTTTCTCTACTTCAGCACAAACCACTGAGCCTAACCCTTCTTCGGGTCTGCGGCGGGCAAAGAACTTTGCAATGTCTTTGTCTGGGGTCCAACTGTATCCGTCCCATCGCATTGGGCTGTTGGCGTTGTACCCTCGATAAATCGAGACAACTTCTGGAAGTTCTTCCCAGTGCTTCTTTTCTTCTGAAGTCTGGGGGCATTTAAAACTGTACCATCCGTTAAAAAACATATCATAATGATCATAATCGTCTACGTGTACGCCAAATTCAGACATGATCCAGAAGGCTTTTAGATACTCGCCTTCTGACTCAAACTCTTCTCTTGGCCTAGGGTGGGCCATCTTCGTTCTCCTCTAATAAAAAGTTTTCACATATAGAAATAAAAATATAATAAAGGCTGGTGAAGAATATCCACCAGCCGATCTTGATTAATAGAACATCCATGATCCTCTCTCATCATTTAATTGTTATAGTCTCTCCAAATTTCTCACTAGAGAAGTTGGGAGTCTTGTCGGTAGTGGCCCAGAGTACTGGATAGTCTGGCTCCTCAGCATTCACTGAGCCATGACCGTCTGTGAAATAAACCAAACAATCTGCGCTGATGTCCTCATCCTCAATGTACTGAAACACTGGATCAAATTGTGTGCCGCCACCGCCTAGAGGTTTGATATCTTCCAACTCAATGTCCATTGCCCACGGGCCTGATCCTATGCATCTAGCAAAAGTCTGGCTGCCTCTAACCCTAGTATCGCAATAGATTATTTTCACATTGCTAGGGTTAAGCACCTGTACAACATTGTTGATATGAGTTTTGATCAATCCGGTAAGCTCATCAGTTAGCGAGCCTGAAGTATCCCATGCAAATACCAACTTAAAATCAACCTCTTTGGTATATGATGGCAAGATATGTCCAGTGTGTAATAGCCTGCGGTTAGGGGTGTTAAAGCTGCTACGCCCAATGACATACTGAGTTGTCCACTGAGCTAACTGCTCATACCAAGGGATTTCATCTACCTTGTTAACCTCAAGGGCATTTCTCAAGGCAGCATCTGACTCACCGATACCTACAGTTTTTTCAGCATCGAATGCAGCCGATACATTAGCCCCGGCCTTCAGCTCTTCAGCGGCCTGCTCAGCGGCATTGAGAGGCTCACCATCCTCATTAGTCGCGTCCCATACCTCACCTATAAGCGGCTTAGCAGGGGCAGCGTCATCGGCCTCATCGCCGGGAGATTGGCTATCCTCAGGTTGGTCCTCAGGTTGGTCCTCAGGGGTCTGCTCAGAGAGTAGGATGTTATAGATTTGCTCAGCGGTTTTATCCCTGAAGCGTTCATCGTAAAGACCGCCTTCAGGTAATCGAAACACTTTGCTATCTACTATGATCCAGTTAATGGCATAGTCACAGGCTTGATTCCAGAGGTCAGCGTCCCGGCCATTCCTTCTCAGGTGATGACAGAAAGCAACGTGTAACACCTCATGGGCAATGACCGAGATGATCTCGATCAATGCCAGAGTAGCTACCCATGTCGGGTTGTAATAGATGGCCTTGCCATCAGTCGCCATTGTCTCAGTCTTATCGGACTTGATAAGGTTGAGGTTAAGGGCAAGCGTTGCAAACCATGCATGGCGTATCAAGAGCTGGGTCATAGCCTTGCTCATTAAGTTACCCATAGATGCCCCCCAAATCCGCAACGATGGCTTTGGCTTCTCGTTCCACCCGGCTTCGCTCGCCTGTGCTGTTCTTGATCCCGTCAGGCGTGATAGTAGCTAAGGTAGCCTTGAGCTGCTTGGCAGCATGAGTAATACGGGGATCATCAGTGAGGTTAAGATGCGGAAGAATCTTAGCCAGTTCAGTCACCTTAGTAACCGTGCTGTCCTTGAAGCGTCCAACTACCTTACCCGTGGCATCATGACCGTACTTGTTACAGACCTCACCTAAGTGCCTCACAGTATCCACTAGGCGCTCTTCGACAGTAGCCATCGCGTCATTAATGGCAGTATTTACACCGCTTTCAATATTTACCCGCAGCTTCTCATTGCGATCATCAGAGAGGTTATCGAATCGGAAATCAGTAGTGTCAGAGAGAAGGGTATAGCCAATATCCAGTGTGAATTTACCTACAATCTCCTCGATAGTTGGATAATCTGAAGGATTAAAAGCATCGCCAAGCCTGAGCCTTGCTGACCCTATCGCCTTCGCAACCTCGCCTCTAAGCTCCTGTTTGTGGTCTTCCCATTGCTGCTCAGCCTCGGCGTAGTCATGCTCCAGTTTGTCCGATAAACTGGTTGGCATAATCCGTAGACCTACCTCATAGGGAGCGCCTAAAGGGTTCACAATCTGGTTACGAATTATGCCCTTGAGCTTGCTCAGCTTTTTAATCGCAGGACAAGTGAGCAAAGTCTTTTTAGACTCGAAAGAATCTGCGCTGCCATTCACCAACCTAGCCAGTTTGCGAGACAGCTTAGGGTCAGTCTTCTGATTAGAAAACTCAGTGATTTTAAGTCTAACTAATATGCATTTTTCTCTAATTGTAGCCATTATTTTATCCCTTATCGGTTGGTGAGAAATAAATCTTGGTTGTTGTCCTTGTAATCCCTGTAGACTGCTGTCTCCATCAGCTCAGGATTCTTAGCAGTGGCGAGCCTCACAAAGGTAGCCCCAAACTCTGGCCCTAGAACCTCATGGCAGTAGCTCACTGCATTTGACCATGCATCATCTAGCGTCTGAGTGTCTGAGAAATGTAGATTCGCGCTTACCTTGTAAGCGAGATTGCTGATCAAAGCCCACTTAATGTCAGGCTTGTTAGCAGCTACCTCAGGTCTCTCTCCGCGAAAGATCGAGCCAAAGTTGGGTATCTGATTGACCACTTTAAGAAAGTTACAGAATTGAATGGCAACCCCTTCGCTCAAGACACCGTCTGCCAAGTAGCCTTGCAGCACCTCAGGTTTAAAGTCATAGTGCAGGAAATCACTGGTGATCTCCCATGTCGCAGGACAGGCAAAGCCTGTGATAGTCTTAGCCTTCTTCGATTCAATCCCATTGGGGAACTCATGCACCAACTGAGGTTGAAACTTCAGAAAGGCGGAGACCATTGGATGCCAGTCAGATTTGGCTGCATACTCGACAAGCTCATCTGGACAGGCGTAGATGCCTACATCAATAGCTCTTCGCGCATTAGCTACGTTGGGTACAACTCTAGAGCCTGCGCTGTCGGCTAGACGATTACCCGCTCCAATGATTAGCCATCCCTCAGGGATGGTGTATGAGCCTAGCTTGCCCTCATTGATTAGGGGCATCATGGCATTCACCATGTCACCTTCGGCCTTGTCTATCTCGTCAACAAAGAAGATGCCAAAGGCGGGTGTCCCCGGCTTAGAGAGGTCAGGTAGAAATTCGGGGGCGGCGAAGGTTGTCTTACCTTCCACGATATTTGGCACACCAATCAAATCCCAAGCGCCATGATTAGCCACGTTAATCGTAGCGAATCCCCACTCGTTACCAGTGATCTCAGTAAGGCGCTCAACAATCTGTTTAATAATTGCTGTCTTGCCTATGCCTGAAGGCCCATGTATACGGTCAGTATGACGGACACCTCGCTCGATATTCACGAGAGTTCGCGTGATAAATTCCGAAGCATATGTGCTTAAAGTTTTTAAGTTTTTCATAGTTGTCCTAATAAGATTGAGTTGGATAAAAAGAAAAGGTTACCCCTCGCATCACGCCTGCATTACTTGAAAATATCTGCAACGCCTAATTTGAGGGGAGGTCTATTGCTATGCAGCCTCCTTGGTTACTGAGTTGTTGTATCCGCGCAGAGAGGCAGTGACTACCTCCGTGACACGAGTGTGAGCGGCAATGAATTGCCGGGTAAGCTTCTTGCGAACAGCTTTAAGATCGAGCTGAGAGCGCTCTGAAGCGGTCACCTGAACGTAATGTTTAGTGCCTGAGTATGTGCCTTCACCGTATATCTTGAGGGCATCGATTAGCCGGGTTTTCTCGGCTGTGCGGGTTGCTATTTCAGCGGCGAGCGTGGCTATCCTGTCTACTGCTACGCCTGTGGCGTATTGATTGTGATTGTCCATGATGTGTCCCAGATGTGTGTGATTAAAAGAATTACAATTGATGGCACTCGGTTAGGGAGCGTTATTATTTGGCAACCCATATAGTAGTGTTTAATTCATGTCTGATAGCGGCTATCAGCTTTTCATTCCCTTGTACTGCTTCATTCTCAACTAGATAGTCGTTAAATGAAGCGCGTATAGAGTAATCGTATTGCTTGGCGCACATTCGGATAAATAGGCAATGCTCGGATATAGGCGCGTTGGCTGTAGGTAATGTGTAGATCATTTTCCTTTTCCTTTTTTAACTGTTTCAAAGAACTACAATTGATGGCACTCTCTGAATGCCATCTCAGTACCTCCTCAGTCTGCTGTCGTGGGTGATATTAAGTCTTGAAAAGTCTGGCTTGATCGTGTTGCGCGCTTCACCGCCGGGGGAATATTCCACCATCGCTCAGGTATGGCTAACCCGAAAGCCGAAGGGTAATAACTGGCTTGCCATCCCTTGTCGGCATGAGTGACATAGACCAGTCCGTCACTGTGCAGGGGTGTGCGAATAATGAATCGTTCCCCGGCAATGCTATAAATGACATCGCCTTCTTTCACTTCTGCTAGGCCGTTCCGTGTGTTAAAGGTGAATGTTTTTTTCATAGGGGTAAGCTCGCTACATAAATTAAGATGAATGAATAAATAACCATGAGTGCTATCTCGATATTGAATTTGTTCATATGACTCCTAGTGGCTGCGGAATGAGAGGGCCAACGCATGGCGTAGCTCTTCAGGCGTATGGCCTGCGTCTTCGTTGAGGGAATCTCTAACGTCTTGAGTGATGAAAGGTAGCGGCGTGTAGCCCGCTTGATTTTCAATGATCTGAATCGTGTAGCCATCCTCAGGATGGCGGCAATAATAAATCTTCGAGGTCATTACTCAACCTCCCCTGCTGTTGCGTGGTAGCCATAGTTCTCTGCCCAGCTTTTTTGTGCGGCAGTCATACCCTTCCAGTTTTCTATCCAATAGCCCCGACTAGGAATATTATCGGCGGGTATTACTGGAGTTCCTTTAGGAATTGTGGCTAGTTTGCCGTATGGCATACTGTTATAAACAATCTCGTGTTTTGTTTTCATGCTCATGAGTTAAGCCACTCATCGAATGACTTAATGTACTCGCCTGTGCCTTTGACACTGGCGACATAGATGTCGTACCGATCTTGTAAAGTTTCCATAGTGTTGTTCTCTTTTTATGGTTGGTTGATAAAAAGACTCTCCCACTTTTTAAAAATAAGAGGCTTTGCCCTCTCGCAGCTCTGCTGCCTTCTCTCACTTGCACCGGAGCGGCGTTAGCCCTTTCGGTTTAAGCGTCTGTTAGGTCCGATCCCATAGCCTCTTACCCTCAGATAAATAAGTGGCGGTTTAACCGGGACAGTGAATGTCAACTACATATAGCGTCCTCTTAAGTGATTACAATCAAGGCCACCGTAGCGATGGCCTTTGTTCTAATCCCTAACTGGTTGAGGTTCTCAGTACCTCGTCACTGTAAGACTCTTTGAGGCGGCGTTAATTGCATACCGCTGGTCTTAACTGGTCAGCCTGTTACCAAAATCACAGATTCCCCAGCTCCGCATTTGTTAGGTCACACGAGACCCACACGTTATCCTGCGGTTGACCCCATGTAACTCAGGCATGGTTGACCTGTTCCACATAACCCACGTTGTAAGGATGGGTAGCTCGCTGAGTGACTGCACTCCTGAGGCGGGGAAACGCCGACATCATGTCAGCGGTAAATCTTATCTAAAACTCGAACAGGGCAAGTGTACAGGACTGAAGCAATAACACAACTACTATATAGATAAATAAACACACTATTCCAATAGACTGATATCACGGACCGGGAAGCCATTGATTCCATTCGCTTATTCATGGGCAGTGAGAGATTCACCTGTTGCTGTATCAGTAGTTTGAATTGATGACTTATTGACGAGAGGCTCTCAGAGGCCCGTCACTGCATTTCACTGTATTTCTCTGCTGATTGATCATAAAAGGTGCGTTCGTTCGCCAATCTGAGACCTTCTCGCGGGGGTCTGTGAGACGCTGGGAAAAGAGATAGCACGATGTGAGGTTCGCGCAGGATGGCACGGCGGCCTGTCAGAGACCCCACAGCGATGGCTAAGGACTGCGTATATCAACACTCTAGACCGGGTCAAAACAGGGACGTTTTTTGTACCCGTATAAATAGGTGCGCTAAAATTGCAGTAATTATTGCGTCAGGTAATGTGGGGGCTTATGATGTTAGCTACATATAGTAGTGAGAGATTGAGCATGGCGAATAAAAAGGACACTTTATCAGCGAAGCAGCATTTATTTGCAACCTTGGTGGGCAGCGCGGGCCTTACATTAACTCAGGCATATAAAGGTGCATATCAGGCAGACAACATGAAAGTCGCTAACATCAGGAAGGAAGGCTCACGACTCGCTGCACACCCCAAGATTTCCCCCCTCATCAAACAGTATTCTGCTAAGAGAGAGGCTCTTGCACATAGCCTAGCCCTCTCTCAAGGACTGTCAGACAGAGACAAGGTACTCACCCAGTTAAGGCATATGATGGACCATGCCGATCCGAACGACAGCAATCGTATAAGGGCGACAGTAGAATTAGGCAGGTCATGTGGAGTATTCCAAGACACTGTTGAGATCAAGACTGAGCGTTCGAGTACAGATATCGCTGAACTCCTTCGAGATAAGCTCGATAGTCTGACTGCCCCCAACAAAGATGACCCAGTCCACTAGCCAACAATCTAATAGACCTGACCCTACCAATCTAATAGACCTGACCCTATTAACTAACTACACTTGACCCCTAATAAGACACTACCTGACCCCTTACCCCCACCCCCCCCGAAGCACAGATAGCCGCCATATACTATGTACAGTATTTCACACAAACGATTATTAGATTTGAACCCCTTTTTTGCTAATAGAAAGATACGTTTATAGATCAACAAAATTTTTTGCAAAATTTCAAAAGTTTAGAGTTTTGTAGTGTTGACACCCAGTTTGTCAAGGGGCATGATGTGCTATAATTATCCGTTCTATACTTAGGACATACGTCATTAGTATGTACTAAGACGTACATTCTAGTTTTTTAATTTTTAAGGTGGTACTAGCTAGTAGCTACTATAGACGGCTGTACTATAGAGGGCAGGATAATTGGAGCTGACAGAAGCTGATAAGAATAGTATTAGTCAGTTACCTGTAGCTGATCAACAGGAGTTTTTGGCTCTTTTTGAAGAGCTTGAAGCTGCTAAGGTGCGTGAGCTTTCCCGCACAAGCTTTATAGATTTTGTTAGGAATATGTGGCCTGCGTTTATTGATGGTGAGCATCATAAGATAATGGCTGATGCCTTTGAGCGTATAGCTAGGGGTGAGTTAAAGCGGTTAATAGTCAATATGCCGCCTCGTCATACGAAGAGTGAGTTTGCCTCTTATTTGTTGCCTGCATGGTTTCTGGGGCAGTATCCTGAAAAGAAAGTAATACAGACTGCCCACACTGCTGAGTTGTCGGTAGGTTTTGGCAGGAAGGTTCGTAACCTTGTTGCTGATGATGATTTTAAGAAAGTTTTCCCAGAACTAGCTTTACGGGCCGACTCCAAGGCTGCTGGGCGATGGAGTACCAATAAAGGTGGCGAATACTTCGCTATTGGTGTTGGTGGTGCTGTTACTGGTAAAGGTGCAGACCTGCTTATTATTGATGATCCCCATAGTGAGCAGGAAGGACAAAGCGCTGACCCCGCTGTCTTTGATAAAACCTATGACTGGTACACATCCGGCCCTCGCCAGCGCTTACAACCCGGCGGTGCGATTGTTATTGTTATGACACGCTGGCATATGCGTGACTTAACCGGGAAGATTATAAAGACTGCCACCCAAAGAGAAGGGATGGATGAGTGGGAAGTTATTGAATTTCCTGCTGTTTTTAATGAAAACCAGTCTGATGAGAAGGCTTTATGGCCCCAGTTCTGGAGTCTTAACGAATTAGTTGCTTTACGCAGTGAGCTACCGTCATCTAAGTGGATGGCTCAATACCAGCAAAACCCCACTTCTGAGGAAGGGGCGCTGGTAAAAAGAGATTGGTGGCAGATATGGGATAAGGAAAGCCCGCCGCAATGTGAGTTTGTTATCCAGTCTTGGGATACGGCTTTTCTTAAAACTCAAAGATCAGACTATTCTGCCTGTACTACATGGGGAGTTTTCTATATTCCCAATGAAGATGGCGAGACAACTGCCAACATTATTCTTTTAGATGCCTACAAAGAACGGTTAGAATTTCCAGAACTTAAAAAAGTGGCTCATAAAATGTATCTTGAGACCCAACCCGATGCGTTTATCGTGGAAGGGAAGGCAACAGGAATGCCGTTGATCTTTGAATTGAGGGCAATGGGTATTCCGGTATCAGAATTTACCCCTTCACGAGGAAATGATAAGGTGGCGAGAGTCAATTCAGTGGCTGATTTATTTGCCTCTGGAATGGTATGGTGTCCTGAAACCCGCTTTGCTGAAGAAGTGATGGATGAGTTTGCTGCTTTCCCCGTGGGTGAACACGATGACTTGGTAGATTCTTCTACACAAGCGTTAATTAGATTTAGAAAAGGGGGCTTTATCAGGCTTTCCTCTGATGAACCCGAAGAGGTTCATATGCCTAGAACGGCAGATTATTACTAAGTTTACGGGAGTGTAATAGTGGTGCAATTCCACGGGTTAATCTATCGGAACCCTGCAAGTAGCCGCTCCCACCCACTAACAGGATCACACTATGACTGACGAAGAGTATGAGAAGTTTATTAAAGATTTTAATAAAACCATGCTTAGCGGCGGTGACTTAGAAGCTAAAACCACCGACCTTGGCAATGGTGTGGCGGCAACGGTTTATCAGCGTAAGGATGCCGATCCAAAGTTAAGAGTAAAAAGGAAACACGATGGATAACGAAGAGCATTTTAAAAAACAAGTAACTACACGCATTAGCCCTGCCGACATTGATTACTTGCAAGATACGATTGCTTTCCAGAAACATTATAAACGGCAATTGCGGCTTGGGAATGATTGCAAAAACTTAAACCCCTATTTCACCGATGAGGTGGAAGAAAGAATAGACGAAATAGCGTTGCGTCTTAAAGATCAATCCGACAATACACCCATGATTGATATGGCCGACCTAGAAAGAGCGGCTCGTGAACGGCTTGAAGCAGATAAAAGGAAACACTAGCCAATGCATGAAGCTCCAGAAACCTACAAGCATGACGACTTACTAGACGTTAACGAAATACCTCATAACTATAAAGACTTAAAGGGTGCGCTAACTGTATCCGAGAAAAGCAGGACACGGATGCGGCATATACTGCCTTATGGTATAGAAATCCATGATGGCAAAGAATATTTAAAAAACCGCAATCATGAAATCATGGCATCAAGAAAAGCTGTTTCTAAAGAATCAGGTTGTTTTTTTGATGATGGTTGCCCTCCGTGGCGAAATTTAAGTGTAAATTCTGACTCACGCCTGCGCTGCGAGGCTGTATTGACGGCTTGGGTATTAGACAAACCGCTAGACTCTTATTT
>Ga0302135_10002604_pt1 | contig 10795 bp, 11 predicted proteins | sample CBN3_surface_MG_FD_203119 | JGI IMG/M metagenome (GOLD analysis project Ga0302135, IMG submission 203119) | Marine microbial communities from Western Arctic Ocean, Canada - CBN3_32.1 | ecosystem: Environmental > Aquatic > Marine > Oceanic | place: Canada: Western Arctic Ocean | collected... | reverse complement strand
CTGGTGAACCCGGGTCGCCTACGCTACCCGCCGGGCTCCTGCCAGCGGTGCCGCTTGATCTGAGGCGCCGGCTCGCGTATTGGTTCGCCTTTCTGATCTTTTTCCTCACCTTTGTCGCTGTTCCCGTATCGCTCTAGTTATCAATTTACGAATCGGAGTAAGATGATAAAACGCTATGGTTACAGGCTTGTCGGCCGGAGTGTGATAAAGAAACTTGACAAAGTTGCCTAGCTGATAAACATTGGTTTTCAGGTGAAATTGTCAAATGTCTGGCTGGTGAGGGAAGCCCCATGGCGCGTCACAACCGGGATGGGTCCGGAGCCGACCAAAGCGGCTTCGTGTACCACGTGAGCTACCAGCCTGACTCGCTGCGGCACGTGAAGGTGACCCGCGTGCTCCAGTCCGGGCGGCAGTCCACCAAGACCCTGTTCCGGAACCCAGATGATCGTCAGGAGGCCCCCCCGGGGGAGCGAGTCCGGACCCGTATCGTGTCGCCGGACCAGGGGCTCGACTTCGAGGTGGCCGTGACGGACATCAAGGGTGCGGTTGCGCGTGTGCGAGTGGCCTTAATGGTAGTGAACGAAAAGGGGGAGAAAGAGGAGGTGGAGTTCACGCTGGAGAACGACCTGCGCCCACCGGCAGGTTGACGTCCTTCGTTGAGCCCGGGCCCGGGGGGAGCAGCACTCCCCGCGCTTTACGCGCTTCCTCCGCTGCCCTTCGCTTGGGATAACCGGCGGGTCTATCTTGTCCTACATGGCACCCATCCAGCACGACGTGGAGGACCCTGGATTCAGTCTCCGTGGTCTGTTGGCTCCAGTGCGTTCGGTGGGGCAGGGAGTGCTGGCGGCGGTGTCCACGGTGGGGAAGGGGGGGCACCTCGCCGGGCGGGCAGTCGGAGCCATTAAGCAGGTGGACATTTGGGGTCCTCGTCTGGTGCCGCTGCTCGTGACGATCGGTCTGGCTTCGATTCCGATCGCTCTCTTCATTCTGACGTTCACCGGCATGGTCCTGGCGCTCCAGGCCTCCTACACCTTCACTGGTACGGTTCCCAAGTATTTCGTGGGTGCGCTCGTTGGAAAGACCATCATCCTGGAACTTGGGCCTGCCCTCACGGCGCTCGCGCTCGCGGGCCGGGTTGGTGCGAGCATCGCATCCGAGTTGGGTACCATGCGCGTTACCGAGCAGATCGACGCCCTGGAAGCGTTGGCCTACGATCCGGTGGCCTACCTCGTGGTGCCACGCGTGCTAGCCGGCATGTTCATGTTTCCGGTCATCACGGTATTCTCCCTCGTAGTTGGTATCGTCGCAGGCTGGCTCACATCATTGGCCATGCTCGACATGACGACGCCGGAATTTGTGAAGGGGCTCAGGCTCTTCTTCGACACATACGACGTGCAGTTTGCGCTCATCAAGGCGTGGAGCTTCGGCTTGGTGGTGACCGGAGTGGGGTGCTTCTATGGCTTCCAGACCACGGGCGGTGCGGAGGGGGTAGGGCATGCCACGACCCGCGCAGTGGTTGTGGGGAGCATGATCATTTTGGTCTTGGACGCGTTTTGGGCAGCGGTGCTGTTGTGACGGTGTCGAGTTGAGCATCGAGGTGAGGGGTATCCATAAATCCTTTGGGGGCGATCGCATCCTCCGGGGCCTTTCATTTGCTGTCCAAGAGGGGGAAACGCTTTCCATCATAGGTCCCTCGGGGGTGGGAAAATCAGTCACCCTCAAGACCATCATCGGTCTGATCACACCCGATTCGGGCGAGGTGTGGGTGGATGGCAAGAGCGTCCATGCCCTCCCCCGCTCGGATCTGTTTGAGCTTCGGCGAAAGGTGGGATACGTCTTCCAGTTCGCCGCGCTTTTTGACTCTATGTCCGTCGGCGAAAACGTTGCGATGGGACTGCGATGCGTCACAGGAATGACCGAGGGGGAGATTCGGAAGCGGGTATCCTACTGCCTGCACATTGTGGACATGGGCGGGACCGAAGAGCGCCGCCCTTCTGAGCTCTCGGGTGGCATGCGGAAGCGGGCTGGCCTGGCACGCGCGATCGCTACCCAACCGAAGTACCTGCTCTATGATGAGCCCACCACCGGCCTTGACCCGGTGACGACGACTACGATCGACGGTCTCATCAACCGTATGGCAGAGGAGCTCGGCGTCACCGGCATCGTAGTGACCCATGATATGGCGAGCGCATACCTGATTTCCGACCGGATCGCAATGCTACACGAGGGGTCTATCAGGTTCGTGGGCACGCCTGATGATATTCGTACCACGGACGACCCGGTTGTCAGGGGGTTTGTGGAAGGTCGTCCCGATCTGCCCCGGGAGGTCCCGGCATGACAAGAGCACTCGACTCGTTGCTGAAGAGTCTGCGATGACCCAAAGAAGGGAGTTGGCGGTGGGGTCGACGGTCATAGCTGCGATTCTGGTCGTGGCGGTCGGGTCCCTCTGGCTTCAGGGCACGAATTGGGGGCGACGGGCTACGTACGTGGAGGCGTTGGTTCTCGATGTAGGCCAGCTTGCCGTGGGCAATCCGGTCAGGCTTCGTGGCGTATCCATTGGAAGGGTCGCGAGCATCAGAGTCGACCCGGGGGGAGATGTGGTGCGGCTCGGGCTGGAAGTGGAGGGTGCCTTCGATCTCGGAAACGCTGTTAGCGCTGGAGTGATCATCGCCCCCCAGTCGTTGTTCGGGGACTGGCAGGCCGAGATCGTCAGGCGCGCGCGCTTTCCCCAGTTCGACTACTTCGATGTTCCGGCCGCGGATCAGAGCCGAGATACTCTGGTTATAGGTGGCTACGCTATCCCCGACATCTCCCGCCTGACTGCTGCTGCTGACGAGATCTCCCAGAACTTGAGTGTGCTGACGGGGCGTTTTGACCGTGCATTCGACGAGCAGACCGTCGACCAGTTTCGTAGCGTCATCGCCAATCTCGCGGTGGTGAGTTCGGAGGCCCGAGACCTGATCAGCGAACAAGCATCAACTGTCGAGGACGTGAGTGCGGACATCGCGCGCGCGGCCGGAGAGATCAGCCAGGCCTCGGCCCAGGCCAACGCCACATTCGAGGAAGTTAATGCCATCCTCAATCGCGGCGACGTGGATTCCATTCTGGTGAGCGTGCGAAATGCTTCTGCTAACATCGACCGCATCGCGGTTCAGGTGAACCGATCGGTCGCGAGCCTAGATCAGACCGTGGCCAAGGCAGATTCTGCCTTTGGCAGCGTTCAACGCCTCGCCTCCCGGATGGAATCGGGCCAGGGGGCGCTGGGACGGCTGCTGGTAGACTCCACGCTGGCGGTGCGTGCCGAGAGTGCCATGGCACGACTTGACTCGCTTCTCTCCGACATCAAGTCCAATCCACGGCGTTACGTGCGCCTCTCGATCTTTTGACCGTTGAACCTCGCTTGAACGCGCAGCGTGCTGTCCGGGAGGAGAGAAGCGCTGGCGGAGTAGTGGTCAGAGTTCTTGAAGGCGTTCAGCACGTTCTGTTGATCCGTGATCCTTACCACAACTGGGGGCTCCCCAAGGGGCACCTGGAGGAGGGTGAGGACGCGCTTACTGCGGCGATCCGTGAGGTGCGGGAGGAGACGGGTCTCGATGGTCTAGAACTAGTGGCGGAGCTGGGCTCCATCGACTGGCACTTCCGGCGAGGGGAGACCCTGACCCACAAGTTCTGCACTTTCTTCCTTATGCTCTCGGCGGAGGGCGACCCGACCCCTCAGGTCGCCGAGGGGATCACTGAGTGCGACTGGCTCCCACCGGAGAAGGCGATGAGCCGTGTCACCTATCAGAACGCGCGGGCGATGATTAGAACCGCGCTTCAGCACCTCGAACCGAATGTGCTGAGCAACCCGCCTCAGGGCTGAAGCGGGCCAGCGCGGTTCTCCCCCGTGTGCCATCTTCTCAGGCTTGGGGATCATAGTTGTCCTGGTTAACGTTCTCGGTTATTTAACCGGAGTTCTCCGTTCCCGACCGATAAGCCATCATGGCTCAGGCTGACTGATGCAGGACGATATCAAGGACATCACGATCATCGGGGGTGGTCCCACGGGGCTGTTCGGCGCCTTCTACGCAGGTGTGCGTGAGGCTTCCTGCAGGATCATCGACTCGCTGCCCGAGTTGGGCGGCCAGCTCGCCGCGCTCTATCCAGAAAAGGACATCTTCGATGTCGGAGGGTTCCCCAGGATTCTCGCCAAGGATCTGGCAAGGAACCTGATAGAGCAGGGCACACAGTTTGGTTGCGACGTTGTCCTCGACGAAGAAGTGGGTGAGGTCGAGCGTGAAGGGGACCTGTTCCGACTGGTCGGCCGGTCGGGGACCTATCTCACCAAGACGATTCTAATCGCGGGTGGCAAAGGTGCCTTCGAGCCACGGCATCTCAAGGTGCCGGGTTATGATGAGTTGCTCCACAATGGTGTTCACTACTTCGTCAAGGATCCGGATAGCTTCCGGGACAAGCGGGTGATAATCATAGGTGGCGGGGACTCCGCGCTGGATTGGGCCCTGATCCTGAAGGATAAGTGCTCGGAGCTGACTCTGATCCACCGGAGTGAAGCCTTCAGAGCTCACGAATCTTCGGTGGTCGCGCTAGAGGAGGCGCTCGCTTCGGGCAGCATCTCGCTGCACGCTTTCCATGAAGTGCGCGCCATTCACGGCAACGGGACGGTCGACGGGATCACTATCTACGACAACCGCACCGACGTAGACATGCACGTGGAGGTAGATGCGGTACTGTGCTTCCTTGGTTTCAAGCCTGATCTGGGCCCCATCAAGAGATGGGGGCTCGAGGTTAATAAGAACAGGATCGTCGTTAACCAGCTCATGGAAACGAACATTGGGGGTATCTACGCGGCGGGGGATGTTGTCGAGTACGATGGGAAAATTGATCTGATCGTTACCGGGTTCTCGGAGGTGACCATCGCTGTGAACAACGCGGTTCACCAGATGAACCCGGGCGCGCGCGTGAATCCCGGTCATTCCACTAACCTGGCGATATTCAAGGATTAGTAACGGGGGGCGTAGTCGGCTAATGGGTGAACAAACGAAGGAACGGTTGGTGATCATCGGTTCGGGGCCGGCGGCCTGGACGGCGGCCATCTATGCAGCCCGGGCCAACCTGGCCCCCCTCGTGTTCGAGGGAGCAGGCAGCCGCACCATGATTCCTGGTGGGCAGCTCATGTTCACGAGTGACATCGAGAACTATCCTGGTTTTGTGGAGCCGATCTCCGGTCAGGAGATGATGATGACGTTCCGGAAACAGGCTGAACGTTTTGGCACTCGCGTCATCACTGACGATATCACGCGGGTGGACTTCCAGGCCTACCCTAGGCGCCTGTACACGACCGACGGCGGGGAGACCGAGGCCGACGCTGTGATTCTCGCCACTGGTGCCAACGCACGATGGCTGGACGTCCCGGGTGAGGAACGGCTCGCGCGGTCCGGTGGCGGGGTGTCAGCGTGCGCGGTTTGCGATGGTGCGCTGCCATTTTACCGAAACCGTGTGCTCGCCGTAGTGGGGGGGGGGACACCGCGATGGAGGAGGCGCTCTATCTCACCAGCTTCGCCTCGGAGGTGGTGATTATTCATCGTCGTGATGAGCTGCGCGCGAGTCCCATCATGCAGGATCGGGCCAGCGCAGACTCGAAGATCAGGTTCCTATGGGACACTGTCGTCGAGGCGGTGCTGGGCGACGAGGAGATCACGGGTCTCCACCTACGGGGCCGAGTCACGGGTGAGGAGAGCGCATTGGAGGTGGGTGGCCTGTTCGTCGCGATCGGCCACGATCCCAACACGCAGTTCCTGGGGGGAGAGGTCAAGCTCGCGGCCGACGGTTATGTGGATACGTCGGTGCCGTGGAGAACTCAAACCTCGGTGGAGGGCGTATACGCGGCGGGGGACGTGATGGATTCGTTCTACCGCCAGGCTGTTACCGCTGCAGGAACCGGTTGTATGGCCGCGCTTGAGGCCGAGCGCTGGTTGGCCCATGGTGGCATGGCTACTCTCGTGGCAGTCAACCAGGACGAACCGGTCTAGTAGGTCACCGGAACTGCGGCGGCGCGCTAAATCCCGGCGGCTGCGTCAGCCGTTGAGCGAACGTCCCCCATCGACTACGAGCACTTCACCTGTAATGAATGGCGAGGTTGCTAGAAAGAGCACGGCGCGGAGGACGTCCTCTGGGGACCCCAGGCGTCCCAGCGGCGTGAGGCGTCGTTCCCGTTCGCTATCGGCGGTATCGGAAGACTCGGGCATGAGTACGGCACCCGGGGCGACCGCGTTCACCCGGACGTCGGGTGCGAGCACTTTGGCGAGGATCTTGGTGAGGTGGAGGAGAGCGGCCTTGGAAACCGCGTGGTGGGGATGGTGGGTCCAGGGGTTGAATGCCCCAAGATCGACGATGTTCACCACTGCGCCGTGACTCTCCTTGAGGAGAGCGGCGCTTTCCCGAACAAGTAGGAAAGGGCCGCGTAGGTTCACATTCATCACTTGGTCCCAGGCGTCGACGTCGACGTCGAGGAGATCCGCGTGCTGAAAGGACGCCGCGCTGTTCACGAGCAGGTCTAGACGGCCGCAGCGTTCCCGCACTGTCTCTGCGATCGCTTGGACCCCAGCCGGATCCGCCATGTCTCCCTCCACCAGCACTCCCCGGCGTCCCATCTCGCCGATGCGGCGCACCACCTCCCGTGCTGCCGTCGACGAGCTGTAATAGTGCACGGCGACGTCATAACCAGCCGCTGCTAGCCCCAGCGAAAGCGCCCGCCCGACGCGAACTGCGCCACCCGTTACGAGTGCGACTTTGCGGTTAGGGGAAGCCATGGTGGGAGGTCGCAGTACGGAAGGCTCTGGTGTTTGCTGGACAGGGCGCTGGAACCCCCCACGAGTGGTTTAGGGTCCGCGCCCGGAAAGCTGGGGGGCAGGATCCGCAGTCGGCTTGAGGGGTGGAAGTCACCCGCCGTACCGAGTCCCTAACGGTCCTGAGCCAAGGCAATCGGAGAGAACAACATTCCCGATCTTACCAGCAAAGCCGTCATCGTCACCGGCAGCACCCACGGTATAGGCCTAGCGGTCGCTCGTCGCCTGGTAGCCTTAGGTGCCGACGTCGTGGTCACCTCCCGCACCGCCGAGAAGGTGAGGGCGATAGCCAGCCAACTGTCGGACGAAGGTCCCGGGCGAGCGGTTGGCATCGCCTGCGATGTGCGTGACCATGACGAGTGCACGTCCCTCGTGGCCGGTGCAGTCGAGGCCTTTGGCCGTCTCGACGTCCTCGTGAACAACGCCGGGGTTGGGCACATGAAATCTGTGAAGGAGATGTCGATCGAAGAGTGGCGGGACCAAATCGAAACCAACCTTGGCGGGGTGTTCTACTGCTCCCGCGCCGCTATCCCGCATCTGAGCGCGAACGGCAATGGATGGATCATCAACGTCGGATCGCTTGCCAGTCGCAACAGCTTCGCCGGTGGTGCTGGCTACAACGCCAGCAAGTTCGGACTGCTTGGTATGAGTGAAGCTATGATGCTAGACCTGCGCTTCGATGGCGTCCGAGTGAGCATCGTCATGCCAGGGAGTGTCCAGACGGATTTCGGGGGGCTCTCATCGACCAAAAAGGAGTGGGCGCTCCAGGCCGACGACGTGGCGCTGGCGGTGACGCAGCTACTCGAGTTCCCGGCGCAGGCGCTGGTGAGCCGGGTGGAGATGCGTCCAACGCGCCCGGGGAAGTAGCAGTGCTGGTCACTCCATCGGCAGAGCGGATGCGCGGGGTCCAGCCTTGGCGGCGCCTGTTCCACGCTGGCAACGGCCTCGTCGTTGCCTTCTTCCCACCGGTACTCGGCCTAGAAAAGCGGGTGTTGCTCCTGATCTTGAGCAGCTTGTTGGTAGTTCTCCTTGCCTTCGACCTTGTCCGTCTTCGTGTCCCCGGGGTCAACGCCTTTTTCTTCAAGGCGTTCCCATCGCTTGCGTCACCGCGAGAGGCCAAGCAGGCCGCGTCGTCAACTTGGTACGCCTGCGGTGTAGTCATCGCCTATGCGTTCTTCCCCGTGCGCATTGCTGTTCCCGCGATAGTTGTGCTGGCTCTCGCCGATCCCATGGCAAGTGTCGTAGGTCGGCTCTGGGGTCGGCGGCGGGTGGGCAACGGGACAGTTCTGGGGAGCCTCGTCTTCTTGTTTGTAGCGTTCGCGGTTCTGAGTGCTTTCTTTGGCCCCGCAGCTGCCATGGTGCCGGCGCTCGTCGTTACCTGCGTCGAGGTGGTGCCGTGGCGGTTGGACGACAACCTCACCGTGGTGGTCGCGGGGGCGACCGCGCTCTGCTTGATGGGGGTGTGAGCCAGCCCCTCCCTTTTCCGATCCCCGCTTGCCTTGCAACTTCTTCCGGTGCGTCGTCGAGTCATTCCAAGCCCGGAGGCCTCTGTGGCTGTTGATTACAGGATCGAAAAGGATTCCCTCGGGGACGTGCGCGTCCCACGGGACGCCATGTACGGAGCCCAGACGCAGCGGGCGTTAGAGAATTTTCCGATCAGTGGCCAACGTTTCAGCCGGCCCTTCATCCAGGCCATCGGCCTGGTAAAGGCTGCTGCTGCGCAGACAAATAAGGAGCTGGGTCACCTGAGCGTGCGGGCGGGTGATGCGATCGCGCGAGCCGCCAGTGAGGTCGCTGACGGGAAATGGGATGATCACTTCGTGGTCGACGTCTACCAGACGGGGTCGGGCACTTCGACCAATATGAACGCGAACGAGGTGATCGCCCACCGCAGCAACGAGATCCTCAAGGGCACCTCAGTCCACCCGAACGACCATGTCAACTTTGGGCAGTCGTCCAATGACGTGATCCCGACGGCTATGCATGTGTCGGGGAGGGTCGCCATTGAGGAGGAGCTGATTCCGGCGCTCCGAGCATTGGAAAAGGTGCTTCGCAAGAAGGCGCGTGCCTTCGATAGGGTGATGAAGTCAGGTCGCACGCATCTAATGGACGCTACACCGGTTAGGTTGGGCCAGGAATTCGCTGGGTATGCGACTCAGGTGGCGCGTTCGGTCTCGCGGTTACGTCACGCTTCTGAGGAGCTGGCCGAGCTGGCCCTCGGGGGGACAGCGGTGGGCACCGGAATCAACACGGATCCGAGGTTTGCGACCAAGGCGATCGCGAAGATTACTAAGGCCACGGGCATCAAGTTCCGCGAAGCGGAAGACCACTTCGAGGCACAGGGTGCCAAGGACGCGTTTGTCAGCGCTTCGGGCGCCCTCAACGTATGCGCGGTTGCGCTGATGAAGATTGCGGATGATATCCGCTGGATGGCGAGTGGCCCGACTTCTGGAATCGGGGAGATCCTCTTGCCGGCTGTTCAGCCCGGAAGCTCGATCATGCCAGGCAAGGTGAATCCGGTGATGGCCGAAGCTCTCACCATGGCCTGCGCCCGTACGATGGGGAATCACGTGACGGTCACGATCGGCGGGAGTCGCGGCAACTTCGAGCTCAACGTGATGATGCCGGTGATGGCCGAGGCATTTCTCGAATCGATCAAGCTGCTCGCAGGGGCATCCCGCGCGTTCACGACCCGCTGCGTCGAGGGGATCGAGCCCAACCACGCGCGCGCGAAGGAATTGCTCGAGAGGAATCCATCCATCGCCACTGCGCTCAACCCTTATATTGGCTATGATCGGGCTTCCGAGATCGCCAAGCAATCCGCCAAGCAGGGACGGTCAGTGCGGGAGGTCGTGAAGGAGCTCGGGTTGATGAAGGGTGCGGAGCTCAACCGGGCGCTTGACGTTAGGGCGATGACGGAACCGGGGCTGCCTGACTAGGAGATGGCTCCGAAAACGAATCAGGTGGATCCTGATCGCCTGCTCATGTCAGAGAGCGGCGGCACCTCTCTCGGCAGGGAAGCCAGGCGCCCCTGAGGTGAAGCTCTTCGTAATCGACTCACCTAAATGAATCCGCTTCAGGCATGGGCAGGCCGCCGTGAGGGATGACCCGGGTGACGTCTCCATCGAGGTAGGGTGGATACGCCCACACCTCGCCGCAGTGGATCACTTGGATGAACTCCGGCTGAGAGGGCCGGTAGCACCGGCTCAGTGATATTCCCCCACATGCGGTCCACGTGCGATATCCGCACGTGAGTAGAGTCGGTCCAGATCGCGAGCCGGACGTTTTTGCGGTCGGTCGCGCTCATCGGGCGGACAACACGACGGTGTCCGGGGAAGCTGTGAGACAGGAGGAACAAGAGTCCTTCGGCTTCTGGTATTGGTTCTACTCCCATATCCGGTGACCCCGGGGTCCTGACGAGTCGACGTTCTGAAAGATCCATGAAGCCGTCGGCGCTGATCTTGATTTGGCGCTCCTTGGTGGATTCCCTGGTTGGTGCGGTCTATTCGCAGGGATTGGCAAGCCTGTGCAGAGGCTGGTGCACAAGGACCGTGCCTGGGACAGGTCTCGCGGCTGTGAATATTTAAGTCATTGTGGTGCAGTTACTTACGATGCCGTGTCCTGGTCTCGCTTCGTCGGAGTACGCGTGGTCTTCGGCAATCGCTTCCGGCAAGGAGGTAAGGCTTGCCGACGGGCAGGAGTTGCGAACGACGGTTGTCGGCGGCGGCGTGGACGCACAGGGGGCCCTCGTTGGACAGCAACTCTCCGCCATCCTATATTGCTATTGCGTGTTTGGAGGGCTCATTTATTGAGCCAACGCAAGCGAAGCCGGGACTGACTTCCGAGGTCGACGTCACGCCTCTGCGAGGAGGAAGGCGAAACCCGAGGGGGGGTCACCAAAAATGGTACCCGGGCTTCAATAAATCCCCTCCCAGCGCGTTTCGGGGTCG
>Ga0302135_10002603_pt1 | contig 10798 bp, 10 predicted proteins | sample CBN3_surface_MG_FD_203119 | JGI IMG/M metagenome (GOLD analysis project Ga0302135, IMG submission 203119) | Marine microbial communities from Western Arctic Ocean, Canada - CBN3_32.1 | ecosystem: Environmental > Aquatic > Marine > Oceanic | place: Canada: Western Arctic Ocean | collected... | reverse complement strand
AGATCTGCTGGTTCCTTGCACTCATTTGCAACAAGGTAGTCCAGCAAGCTCTGTAAACACTCTCTGTCATAATAGATACCACACAGGCCTGCAAACGGTCCGCCGCCGCTACAAAAGTATGCCCCTCTGTAAAACGAATTCTTGCCTATGTAATGACTTGGGCTGTAGAACGTCAGTGTGTTACCATCCTGCTTCAACTTGATGCATCTCATCTCGTTGATGGCGTTCATGGCGTAATCCCAAAACCCATCGGCGAACACCACATCATCCTCGCAGATAAGAAAACCCTTCTGGTCAGTCTCAAGGGCGAACTGGATGGTGCGCATGTAATTCCGGGTGAGCTTCCGGTGCGCGGTGTCCGCTCCCTTGTTCAGATCCGGAGGAGCCTCATGAAACTTGACCTTATCCGTGTGCCTATAGAACCACCACAAATAGTTGGGATCCCCGCTTCCGATCATGAGATCGACGCCCGCTAGGCGATGCGTCATAGGGTCACACATCCACAGGCTAGAAAGAGTCTGGTAGATGTAATGCTCTCCTTGGCCCATCTTGCTACCGCCCTGTATCCCCGGGATATCTCTTCGATTGCAGGTGAACACAAGAACTCTTATGTCCTCTGGCCCGATTATTCTCTCGGCAGCATCCGGGCGTAACTCATCCATCAACGGGTAATCGCTCACAGCTCAATCCTTCCTCAGAAAAAATCGTTCATAGGGTCTTTCTTCCCACACAGGATCCCAACACTTGGGTCCCCCTTCTCGGCCAAATCGAGGATCCGTCCAGTAGTAACCTCCCCTGGATGTCCCGGCTGATATATCCCCAACGTGCTGAACGTAACCCTCGGGAGTTCCGTACCGGGTCCACTCCTTGTTGCTCCAGGCCCAGTAGAGGTAATCCGCGGGCCTCTCGGTCTCATGGTCCATCAGATAGTCCAGGAGGCTTTGAAGGCACTCTCGGTCGTAGTAAACACCGCAGAGCCCCGTGAAATCTCCCGCAGCGCTGCAGAAGTGACGGCCTCTGTAAAAGGACTTCTTCCCTATGTAATGGTGCCGACTGTACAGGGTCAGCGTATTTGCTTCCTTGGGCAACTGGGTACATCGCATCTCATTGATGGCATCCAAGGCATAATCCCAAAACCCATCGGCGAACACCACATCATCCTCGCAGATGAGAAAACCCTTCTGGTCGGTCTCGAGGGCGAACCGTAGGGTGCGTGCAAAGTTACGAATAAGCTTCCTGTGGGGCTCATCGTTGGTTCCGGTGTTGAGTCCCTCGGGAGCCTCATGGTACTTGATTTTATCCGTGTGTCTGTAGAACCACCACAGGTAATTGGAGTGGCCATCTCCTATCATGAGGTCTATGCCTGCCACACGGGCCGTCCGGGGGTCGCACATCCACAGACTCGAGAGCGTCTGGTAAATATAATGCTCCCCGTGCTCCACGGGTTTGTCGTCCTTCTTGCCGGGGCGATCCCTACGATTACAGGTGAATATCAAAACCCTGATATCCTCAAGACCCAGGACACGCTCTTCGGCGTCCGGACGCAGGTTTTGCATAAGGAGATACTCGCTCACTTCGCTGCCCTCGCACGTTCCTTCTGACGTCTACGGAAGATGTCCTTGTTCCTGCTCCATCCGTTGGCCTTGTGGGGCTTGTTCACAGCGGCGTGCAGCTGGTGTACGACCTCCACGGAATCCAGGGAGATTATCTTCAAGCCATAGGCCAGAACCACCTCGACGAAGTCATCATCCTCGTAGGCAACCCCCTCGTCGTACTCCGTGCAGAAGCCCCCTATCTGCTCGAATATGCTCTTGCTCATAGCGGAGCAGAAATGCAGGCGCCTGTTCTTCACACGGCCGTGTTGATACCAGATCTTGAACTTGAAGCCCTGGGCCTCGAGGCCGGGCGGGTACACCTTTTCCACCCGCCCGGGGAAAGTGGACAGCCAGCAGGAACCCACCGCGTACCGGGCCTCGTACACCTGCAGGTAGTCATCGAACCTATCCAGAGCATTCCTGTAGTGCAGGATCTCGGGCCCGTTGAACAGGATGAAATTGTACTTGGCCTCCCGAGCCCCTTGGTTGTGCATGCTGGAGATCCCTTCCTTTTCGGCCTGTAGGAGGTTGACATCGATCTCTGGGAACAACGCCAAGACATCCCGGAGCGCCTGGCGCCACCCGGGCCTGGCATAGGAGTACGGATCCTCTATGATCACAACCTCGTAGTTCTCCCTGTCGGCGTACCAATACCGGAAGGAAGACAACGTGTTATACAACTGGTCGGGCCTATCATAATACAGCATGATCATGCTGTATCCGTTGGGCTTCTCCACGTTGCAGTCTATGCCATATTCGTTCACAGAATCTGCCTTATGTGGTGCGTAACGGTGTTGTTGTAGTTGTCGAGCGTCTCAGGGGTTAACCGCATGTTATGCCACTGGGCCGACTCGGCGCCGGCGTACCAATGGATACCGATCGTCTCCGCGGGCAGCTCCTGGTGGATATGGATGTTCGTCCAGACGTGATCTAGTTGGTCGAATATCCAGGGGTACACCAGGCGTACCGGGATGTTGTGCAGGTTGCAGTCCCCGTAGTGTTCCTCAAGGATATCCCAGCTCCTCAGCTGTAGTGCCTTGCCGTGCCGAGGCATGTGGTTGGCAACCTTGGCCAACCAGTTGTAAACATTGATGACCCCCGCGGTCTGGTAGGTCTTCTTGTCGAAGCAGGTAAACCCGTTCTTCCAGACATCTCCGTAGAATTTGCACCCTGGTGCTGCGGCGAGCAGTCCGATGGAGAAGAACTCCGTATAGCAGATGGACATGCCTTTGTCCTCGAGCATGTCGTAGTAGGACTCTATGGGCGCCGTCCAGAGGATGTCCATGTCGGCGTAGATCCCGCCTTCCTGGTGCAACGTCTGCCACTTGAAGAAATTACTCTTCTGTGATGGCGTGATCCGCGTGGCCCATGAGTTCCCTTTGAGGTCCAGTACCTCCCATGGCTTGATGTTGATTCCCAGCTCTGGGACTCTGTCGAAATAGTCCTCCCCTTTGTAGCAGAAGAAATCCTGTTGATTCGGACAGTCCCATGTCTTCTTCATGGCATTGTCCGGACAGAGATACAGGTCCATCTGCCAGTCCGGATTCCAATGCCGGAACGACTTTAGGGTAAGGTATCTCAGCCATGACATCTTCTCCCCAGACCAGAAAAAGAACACTCGTTTTGGTACTGTCACAGCCATCCTACGTCTCTCCTGTGCTTCTCGACATTCGCTAGGATCTCCGCACGATGTCTCTCTGTTATTCTGTTTCCGTGGTGCCTCTTGGCGTACAGCAGCTCCGGAACGCATCTGAAGTCCGCGCCGGCCTTGCACGCCATCAGCATCCAGTAAAAATCTTCGCTGTATTTCAGGTGCTCCGGGAAAGGCCCCACCTGTTGATACACTGCGGTGGGTATCCACACACCTGTGAGCCCTATGGGGCATTTCGTCTTCAGGACCTGTCTGAATTCCTCGGGCTCATAGCACTTCGGTTTCAACGTGTTGTAGAACGTCCCGTTGTCCCGCATGTAATGCCCATAGGAATACAGGACCGTATCGGGGTGCTGCATCGAGAACTCCCACTTCTTCTGTATGAGCTCCGGTAGCAGGAGATCGTCAGCAGGGCACCACACCCAGGCGCTTCCTTGGACGTCCTTGAATGACCGATTGATAACCACTCCCACGTTCGGCTGCTTATCCAGCTTGACCGCACGTATTCTCGTGTCCTTGGCCGCGTACTCCTGCATGACATCCCAGGTGGTGTCCGTGGATCCGTCGTCGTAGAGGAGGTACTCGAAATCCCCGCGGGTCTGCGCCAGTACACTTTCGATGGCCCACCCCAAGAGATTTCCCTGGTTCCAGCATGATGTGAATACCGTAACCATTGTTTAGTCCTCAGGTCCTCCGATAGTTGCTAAGTAGGATCTTCGCGACCTTGTCGCTTACACGGGGCTCCGTGTATCCCTCGGGCACGGTGCCCGGGTCCAATAACAGTGCGGCCTCCACGGCCAACTTAATGCTCTCCGTATTCCGGCCAGCGACAATGGCACTACCGCTCTCCTGAGTCTCGGGGCGCTCCGTGGTATCCCGGACAACCACTACCCGCTTCATCATGATAGCACACTCCTCCTGGACCGTGCCGCTGTCCGTGATCACGAGCTTGGCCTTGACCTGGTGGCTGATGAACTCCTGGAAGCCCATAGGATCCACGATGTCGAGGCCCTCGGTGCATAGCCCGAACTCCTCGATGCGCTTGCGCGTACGCGGGTGTATAGGGTATATGACCTTCATCTTCTTCTCCTTGACCACCCAGAGCAGAGCTGCGAGCACCTGCCAAAGCTTGTCTCGATCATCTACGGTCTCCGCCCTATGCATGGTCACCAGAACGAAATCCTCCTTGGTCACAGGAACGAGCTGATTCTGGTGCTTCAGCATGACTTCGTGGATCGGGTTACCTGTGACTAATATGCGGGCCGCCGGGATCCCTTCGGCGAGGAGATACTGCTTACTGTTTTGGGTATATGGGAGCAGTACATCACTGCAGTGATCAATGAGCTTCCTATTGACCTCTTCGGGAACCTTGTCATCGTGGCACCTGTTACCGGCCTCCATGTGATAGACCGGGACACCCATACGCTTGGCCACGATCGCCCCCAAACTGCTGTTGGTATCCCCGAGGACCAGGCATTTGTCCGGACGCTGCTCCGCAATGATCTTCTCCAGACCTATAAAGATAGCAGCTGCCTGTTCTGCGAATGTCCCTTTGGCGTCGAGGCGTAAGTCGGGTTCGCGCACTCCCAGCCCGTCAAAGAATATCCGGTCAAGCTCATGGTCGTAGCTCTGTCCGGTATGGACGATGTATTGGTTGCACACCGTGTCAAGCTTCTCGATGATCAGGCTTAACCGGATGATCTCCGGCCGGGTTCCGAGTATAGTCAGTACCTTCACTTCCAGTTAGTCTCCTGCCACTTAGCCATCTCCACGATCATCTCCCCGACAGTAGGGGGCTCTGAGTATCCAGCCGCCTTCCAGATATCGTAGTTGAGATGTGTATCCCGTGTGAAAAGAGTGCGGTCGCACAGCGTACCGGCTTTCACTGCATTGACGGTGACATCGCTACATCCGTAGGCGTCCAGCAGGTTCTTCAGCAGTTGATACTTGCTGACGCTACCCGACGGCACTAGGTGAACCTTGCCGGGCAATGAGAGGTCCTTCAGGATAATCCCGCGACAGACCTTGGCGAACGTATGGGTGGTCACACCATTCCACTGATGATTGGTGAACCCGTTGACTTCCGAGCCATTCTCCTGGCCCAGTATCCACGACATGAGGAACGAGGACCTCTCAGGCTCCGGTCCGATGATGGATGCCCGGATATTACAGAAGTTGTCTGCGATCACTTCACCGAGGCTCTTGGTCTTACCGTAGGCATCTGTGGCGTCATGGGAAGCCCCTTCATCATACCCGCCGACCTCGCCTGAGTATACACAGTCCGTGGCGATCTGTATTACCTGCGCATTGTTATTACTGGCCTTCTCTGCGAGGAAGTGAGGGAACAGTACGTTACATGCCACCGCATTACGGATCTCTGCTGTATTCTCCTGCATAAGATAGGGCTTTGTTATGCCTATGCAGTTCACGATGTAGTCCGCTTCTTCCGTGAGGTGATCTATGGCGTCCTCGTGATCGGAACCTATATTCAACACCTTATCAGCTATCCCTGTGAGGCCGACTTTGTTGTTGCGGGTAGTTACTGTAACATCTATGTCGGGATCTTCGGCCAGCACCAAGGCTACCATTCTACCCAACATTCCTGTTCCACCCAATACGGCTACTTTCTTCATTCTACCGTTCCTCCACTGCCCAGGGGTTCCAGTAGTCGGCGTCATACCGAACGTCGTCTCCCATGCTCTCTTTCAGTGTCCTGGTAGAGAAGTACATGAGTTTAGTACAAGGGGACAGGCTCATAGACCCGTTGGCGTATCCCGGCGGAATGTACAACACAGAGGGCGCCTGTGCGGACAACACTGTCCTGTACACCTCTGTATCTTTACTAGGATAATCCCAGTCATCGATAGGCACGGCTGCCACGATGGCGGATCCCTGCAAGACCGTGACGTACTTGGACTCGCGTCTATGGGCATGCCAAGCCCTAACGAACCGGCTCTGGTGATTCTCCACCGTGTAGAACCTTCGAATACCCAGGGCACTTGGGTCGAAGTCATTGACATACGACAACTGTCCCCTGTCGTCTACTGAGATATTACCGCTTATGACATCGGGCGTGTCCATCTTAAATTCTCCTACACCTTGCTTACCAGGAAACCGCAATTGGAATACCGGGGGTTATCCACATCTATGCGCCTATCCAATAAAAGCTGTTTGACCTCAAGGATTCCATCATCCACGGTAAAATGAGGCTCGAATCCCAACTCTTCCTCCGCGTGATCCCACCGTACCCTGTAGTTACGCTGATCTTCGAAGGGGATATCCCGCACCTCCATCTCAACATCCGGGAAATGGCTCCGCACCTGATGAGCGAGGTCGATAATCCGGATGTTCTGACGGCCGAGATTGAAAACACCAGTAACCTCGGATGTTAGTGCCCCCTCGATCTGACGCGCCACATCCTTGACATGCAAGAGGGGTCGAAACTGATCCCCTCCAAACACCGTAAGAGCCCCTCTCGTATGCGCTCGCGCCACCAGTGTGTTTACTACGAGATCCAGCCGAATACGTGAGTACAGGTCACCCACCCCAAAAAGAGTACCCAAGCGAAACACAAGAGCGTTGCTATTTGCGAGTGCTGCTTCCGCCTCCACCTTGGTCTCCGCATACACCGACAGGGGGTTAGTAGGGGACTCCTCCGTCAAGACACCTTGCTGCGCCCCATACACAGAACACGTCGACATAAATATGATCCGAGCGTCTGTCGCCTGGGACAATGTTTCGACGCTGGCGTGATTTACACTCCGCGCCTCAGCTGCACTGACTTGGCAGGCCCCATCTCCTACAATAGCTGCCAGCCAAACAATAACATCGGCCTCCTGTACCAAGGGACCTAACCGATCCCAATCCCTTACATCCCCTCGTGTAAACGGAACCTCCCGGCGATAAGCCTCTTCGTACAGCAGCGAGTCGTATACGTGGATATCGTACAACCCTTGGCTTAGAAGGTCAACCACAGCGCCTCCTACGTAGCCAGCCCCACCTACTACCAAAACCTTCATCGACATCTCCCTATACCTTTATACTTACAGATCCCCCGTCATACTCCCGACACAAGATCTACTATCTCACAGGCGCCCCCGGAGCAGGCAAGCTCCTGGGAACCTAAAGTATTATCATCATCCTCGTAATCAACAAGATCATCCCAATTGACATCTTTTGGAATAGCATCCAAAAGGGCTTCATAGGTCTCCTGATCACACACCTCTTCCGGCATCTGCTTGTAGACATGATCGTCCTTGGGCATAAAGGCTATACCGCTAACGATATCGAAGTTCCGGAACACCCAGTCACCTACACCTAACCATTCGTGCTCCGCTATATCTACGGTTATACTGGGCTTGTGTTCACACCAATGCAACTGATAGAGCTTCCATAGCTCGAGATGATCTAACGCTGTGATGTCTTCCCTAATGACCGCAGTATCCGGTGCCTGTATCGGGAAACTAAAGATCCAGCCATGCTCCGGCTTCTGTACATCATCCTCACAGGGAAACCCCTTGTCATTCATGAAAATAGCAAGAGGATCCTTTTTATCTGCGCGGACGCGGCGGATGTAGTGCCTACCCCTGCGCGCATGTATGCCCGACGAGCAGTTAGTGAGCTGACTACCATTCCCCGAGGGCTTAACACAGGTGATAGCCGTTGCAGGCATAATACCTATTTTATCCGCCCACTCCTCATTAGTGGCAACGGCGAGCTCGCGGAGTTCACCAAGGAACAGCGTGAGCTCCTCAACATCCTCCCGGCCCGACATTAAAGCGTTGTCGAAGATACCTGTAAAGGAAACACCCAGTAGATACTCGTCCTCTGCGTTCTTCCGCCACTTGTCACGGAGATACCTAAAGTTAGTCATAGTGGCTTGTACGGTACCTAGAATCGTTGCTAAGCGAACCTTACGGCGGATATCTTCCTTGGAATCTCCGACACGCAGGACTACCTCGGAAAGATTACAGAACTGGAGACTGCGGAGGATGATCTCGAAACAGGGATTAGTACCGAACTCATGATTGGGGTCCCGACGGCCGTAACGAGCTGCCTGTGTCTGAGCTGCCACCCTGTTAAAGATCCCGCGCTCCCCCGACTTACTCTCGTATATAGCCAGCCACTCGTTAAAGAACGCCGCCATACTGGGAGTTTCGGTGTAAGCTGCGGAGTTGTTAGCGAGACGGCGCCAGGGTGTGAGCTCATACCACTCCCCCATCTTAGCGCGGCGCATGCGATCATCACTTAGGTTGGACAGAGAGCTAAGAGCGGCTCGACGGACACCGCCGACGACAACGATATCCCCGACCCGGCAACAGATGTCGTGGCACTCCTCGCTATTAAGACGAGCTCCTGCGGCCTTACGGAATATCTCCACGGTGAAAAGGAATAGCTCCTCCAGGGGCTGGGGACCAGAGGCACGACCGCCGAAGGTATTCAAACGTGCACCCTTTTCGCGGATATCCGAGATATCCCATTTAGGAACCTTGCCCTGGTAAAGCTGTTGAATAAGCGAACGAAAGGCCTCGCACCACCCGCCTTTACTATCGCGAACCCGAATCGTGTACTCGGTGTCCTCGAACTCAGCCGGGACGATCGGCATCTCGGCTATGAACTGACGCTCAACGGAGAAACCGACCCCGGTACCGCACATCAATACATAAAGGACTTCACTGAAGGCAACGGGATCGTCGATAGCAATGTAGGCGCAATTATAGCCGCCGACATTGCAACGCTCCAGAGCGGGACCTGCCGTCATCAAGGCGCGCATACTAGGCAATATCTGATTACCCAAAATCGCCTTCCTAAGCTCCCCCCAAGTATCGTCGTCGATAAGGCCGGGGACTTGAATCGTAGACATGTATGTGATGTACCTATCCACAGTCTCTTCCCAGGTCTCGCGGCGTCCGGCTTCGGGGAGCCAGCGTGCGTATCGGGAGAGATGGATCATCTGTTGGTACTGGGTCGGAAGAAGCATGATTATTTCCTCGGTGCTTAGGGTTTAGAAGGGTGCGACGCTCTCGGAAACGTGTATGGACAGTAGCGTCCGCCGCCCTGAATTTCCAGTTTTTTTCTCAACGTTGCTGCCTCTGAATCACCTGATTGGAGATCCGGTGCTCATCTATTAGTTCCAAAGCCCTCTTGGAGGGGAGCTTAAAAGAAGTGTCTTCAGGGCTATCGTCTATTTTAGATAGTATTTCCAATAGCCTTTTTTCTATTTCATCGACCTTAGGAGCCAATACCTCCTGAGTAGATTTAATGTCCACTAAATTGGCGTCGATGCGGGAATCGATAGTCTGAACCCCGGTCCACAGCTGAGCAGCTGCTCCTACAAAAACCGTAGCTACCAAAACGGTAACCGCGTTCGATACGATTTTATCCCAATCTAATCTCATTTCTCTACCTCCTTCGATTCCGGTAGCGCCGGAAGCTCCGGGGTATCGGTGACCTCTGGGGTCTCCGCCGATGCCTGCTCTGTCTCGGGTACCTCATTCTCCGGAGGCGCGTGTTCGGTCTCAGCCGCTTTCTTAGCTACGGGAGCGGGTTTATCATCCATAGGGCGTTTCTCCGGACTCTGTTCCGGGGACGGCGGTTGTTTATTAGATTTACGCCGCGCAACTCCAATGGCATCTTCTATCTCACCGGGTTTCTGTACAGGCCACTTCGCTGTCCACGCGGCGTCATCGTCAGCGGAGTAATCGTACTGCATCATATATGAATCAATTGACGCCAACACCCTGTCCACAGAAATCATTTCCAGGCACTTCGGTATCACCTGTCCGGATTCCGTAGCCACCGGGTATTCACAGAGATTCTCGTAGTCCTTACGATCCCCGTCCCCCAGCGGCTCTACTCGGGACTTCCAACACCCGCCGTGGCTACAGCACGGGAGCTGCCCGCAGTTATGGATATAGTCATGAGTTGTATAGGCCTCCCATATAGCAGGCTCGCGACCCCCCGCGATAACAATACAAGGCCTGCTATGCCGGCGGTACCGTGGATGCATCTCCACAGCCGCCGCCAAATGCATAGGCAACGATACCGGAGTAAGCACTCCGGCTGAATGATAGACTAAACGAACGAGCTGCCGCATCGTAGTCTTGCCGAGCAGGTTGACTACGTTATCCCCCTTTAGTTCGGGGTGGAAGTGTCCTTTGGACATGCTCCCTATCTGCACCCATGTGATATGAGGGGTTCGATCCACGACTTCCTGAAAACGCGCGAATTCCCAATGCTTCGCCGTGTAATCGTTCTTCCGGCCCGCGTCAATGATCCAGAAAGGAACGTTCTTACCCTGAAGCTCATAGATCTGGCTAAACCACGTCTTCTCTTCGTCGCTAAGATAGAGGGCACCCCAGGGATGACTCTGATCGATGGGGATCCCTAACTTAGATTCTAGATCCTTACGAAAACCGTGGACGAAGTGGTGAGCTCCTCGGTTAGACGTGTTGACCAGCTTGTACTCACAGGCCATCCACATAGCATCGGAATCCTTGGCTTCCAGGGGGGTGTGGTTGGGATTGGAAGCCCATAGGTCATTCGCCGGGGT
>Ga0302135_10002602_pt1 | contig 10799 bp, 20 predicted proteins | sample CBN3_surface_MG_FD_203119 | JGI IMG/M metagenome (GOLD analysis project Ga0302135, IMG submission 203119) | Marine microbial communities from Western Arctic Ocean, Canada - CBN3_32.1 | ecosystem: Environmental > Aquatic > Marine > Oceanic | place: Canada: Western Arctic Ocean | collected... | reverse complement strand
GAGAGCTAAGACCGAAATACTGTGTCAGAAGTGAGAATCTTAGAAGTGACCTAGCAGTGATGCTATCTCAGTACTACTCGTTAACAGACGAGCAAAGAGCTACAATAGTCTCACAGCAAACAAAGGTGAAACATCAGTACGACCACGGAATTTTCTCACACTTCACACAGAGTCAACTGGCACAGTTGTACGAGAAGAGTCCTGTGTGGACAGAGATCGAGTCTCAGTTTTACGGAAATCTGTTAACTGAATAACATGGATGATCAGAAAAACAAACCAAGAAGGGGAAAAACATGAGAAATCTATTGACATTGGTGTTGGCATGCTGTATGCTATCACTGTTCGCCGCCAACCTGACGGCTCAAGACGCTACAAAGTTCCGCGTTAGAGGCGGGCATCTACACAGTACTCACGACAACGGTGCGACGTGGCATTATTCAGGACCGCAAGAATATTCTCGGGTAACTGGACTTGATGCCTACACAAGACGAAGCCAACGTATTTATTTCAGAGTTCCGACGCCATGTCGGGCTATCTGGCTGCCAACTCTGAATCACACGTGGCGACAACGAAACTATCGTGACGGTCAAGTTGTTGGTGACTGGTATGGTGGGGGATTTGGATACTTTAGATGGGGACATGCAGCTCCACTAACGATCCAATATCCATACTGATCGAGGAGTCGAAAGTCTCATGGCTGGGGCGGTGGATTGCAAATCCATTGACTTGTGGTTCGAATCCGCCTTCGATCTTATCTCAACATCGCATGGGATTTTCCATGCTGACCAGACATATTCTGGGCTTCGGTAGACTAATCCAGACCTAGACCAAAAGTCATACTCTCCATTCAATCGGTAAACATAAGGTCGCCCCTTAACAAAACCCGATTGTCAGGTATGGTAGGTTGACCTAGACGCATGTGGAGACATGTGAATTCCGGGTGGGTAAAAGTTGGAGTTGAGATTTTGGGGTGGCTAGAAGGCTAGGTTTGGTCCTTGCAAGACTGAAACTATGGGAGCGTTACCCATCCATTCCACTAAGCTTTGCGTACTGAGGGTATGGAATCCCGGAAGCATGACTTTTCGTAGCCTGTGCGAGCATGACGCACAAGGGGAAGGCAGAAATCTATCCTCTAGACAGCGTGTTAAGCTGTGGGCTACACATGGTGATATTAGTGTAATGGTATGCACGACTGCTTGTGGAGCAGTAAGAGACGAGTTCGATCCTCGCATTTCACCCCTTATAGGAAGAGTCTCGGCATGTTACAACCGATTCCCGATCACCACCTTGGTTTGGTGGCAGTTGCTAATGAAATCAAGAGGTCTATTCAGAACGAAAGAAAAGACTGTGATTGCAACGTAACGGAATATGTACGTATCGACCTGTGTCCTGACCCAGATATGATGTCGGCTATCTCACTAATGAAAGAGCTGATCGAAGAGGAAACGCGATCAACAATAGCATATGATTGGTGTCTACAGGAAGACCGCATGTTCACCGTTGATCTGGATGAGAGACTTCAGGTTTTAGCTCCAAAAGAACCTCGACGTCAAATTTACTATGGAATGAGGCTACGCAAATGATAAGCACATCTGAAAAGCGGCTACTCAAAGTAGCTCTAGCCCTGTCTCTTGGTTGGATGGGGATTCTTACTGTCGTACTAATAGTTATGGCCTGCAAAATTCCTTGACAGGAAGGGGCTGTCGGTGGCTACGCCCACCAAAGATTTTGACATGCTTCAGGATGACATCTTTCATGGGACAGGGCCGCGATGAACGACAGACCAAGAAAATGGACAAGCTTTGGACAGATGATGCAGAATCAGTTCTCCCAAATTAAAAAAGTGCAACCTAACAGCTCTCCTGATTCCTTGCTCATGTGGAACCTAGAGGCTGTTCTAGTACACAATAACAACAAGCTGGGGGAATCTATGAGCAGCATGTTACACCACCTCTCTTCTGGATACAAGAATGGTCGCCAAAGCGACTAAATAAGGAGTAGTATGTCTAACAGAGATAATACAGTTGAGTTACTAGGACACTATGGATCGGACACAGCCATCGCCTGCTCCGCTTGGACGTCAACCTCGCGGGAGCTAAGCGAAGAGAAGCGAGGGAGAATTCCCGGTCTGATCAAGATGCTATGGGACGCGGGGCACGAGACGCCCTTTGAGAAGGGGATGGTTCACTTCCTTGTGGACACAGATATCGCTTCCCACATTCACATGTTGAAACACCGCATTTCCAGTATGAATGCGGAGTCAGCTCGCTACAAAGAGTTGAAGGAAGACAAGTACTACATTCCAGAGGATTGGGAAGATGTTGAAGCTAGCAAAGGGGCAAGACTACATCCGTTTGATGATTACGCTATAGATTTTAGCGATGCTGACGATATGAAGTGGACCAGTCTATTAGAGTGGTATACTAAGTTAGGCAACTCTATGTATCATCAATGTGTAGAAGACCTAACTCCAGCACTAGGTCGCAAGAGGGCTAAGGAGTCAGCACGGTTCTTTAAGACGTACAACAGTCAGATTCAAGGCGATGTCTCCTTCAACATGCGGAGCTTCGCCAACTTTCAGAAGCTAAGAAATTCGGAGCACTCACAATTGGAAATCAAGAAAATAGCTCAACAGATGCTGGAGCTTGTACAAAACATAGACGGCGAACCCTTCAAGCATACGCTGGAGGCTTTTATGACGTAAGGAGCAAAAGATGTTTTACCTGAACAACGGTCAGGTTACCGACGCGGGACGTAGAGTTGTGGGCATTGTCCGCGACTCTCTTTTCGTGCAAGAAAAGTGTGACCATAAATACAAGAACGGACTATCGCCCATTGAAATGGAGCAGATTTCCGAGCTAATACAGAAATCCAAGGGCAAGCACCGATGAGAAAAAAGCTGGCAGTCATCATGCAGATGTACTACGTCGATTTGTGGGAAGAATTCAGGGATTATTTGCAGAATATAGTTGACCCCTTCGATTTGTATGTTACAGTTACCGAGTCAGTGTTATCTCTCAAGGAGTTTCAGCAGTTCACCAAGACGGTCACCGACCAGTTCCCCAACGCCTCTGTAGTCATGATGCAGAACAAGGGGCTGGACATTGGACCTTTCTTTCTGACGCTGCACTCGATACTGAAACGTGAGATAGATTACACTCACGTCATGAAGCTTCACACCAAGAAGTCAACCCACACTATGGGCGAGGGTGGCGACGGGTGGAGAGCGGAACTTGTGTCTGCACTACTGCGAGACACTGATAAATACATGAGCAACATGGACCTGTTCAAGGATCGTGGCATAGGGATGATCGGCTCTAAGAAGTGGGTGACATCTCACCTAGAGAGCAACACAGAGACAGTCGACTATTACAAGCGGAAGCTGAAGATAGTCAAGGGTAAGCACTTCATCGGCGGCACGATGTTCTGCATGAGGTTTGACATCCTGAAGAGATACCTAAACCCAGAAGTCACAATGTCGATATACAAAGAGTTGGAAGAGGGATACTTCAAGGATTGGGACGGTCCCACGAAGACTCACGCACTGGAGCGGATTCTTGGCTACATGGTTGAGGACTCCCTAATGAAGGTGGTGGGCGTATGAACCTTTGTATCTTTTCGCATTACTCAGACACTCCCTACATCCCCTATTATGTAATCACCTATTTGAAGGAGCTGAAGAGGCACAACGATGAAGTTCTGTTGATGACCAATCAGCGGGATATAGGAAATGAGACGGGATACATGGACAGTCTGGGTATCCGGGTGACTATGGTGGAAAATGAAGGATTCGACTTTGGAATGTGGAGTCAGGGGCTTGCTCTGGTCGATACTACTCAGTACAAGCGGATTACTCTGGCTAACGACTCGTGCATCCTATTCAAGGAGTTGGACGATATCTACGCGGAGTCGGAGCGTTTTGCTTACTATGGGGCGATGAACTCCAACGAGATTAACTACCACATTCAGTCATTCTTCTTAGTGATCAACAAGGATGCGATCAGCACGGTCAAGGAATACTTCGACAGTCGGGGAATCATTAAGTCGGGAGTCGTACAAGACGTTATACATGTCTACGAGATTGGGCTTAGTCAACACATGATCCAGAAAGGTTTGGGAATAGGTTCTTATGTCAATTGCAATGATTATCGATTTAGGGACGCTAATGTCATGCTATTGCACAGTCGTGATCTCTTGGACAAACTTCCTTTTGTCAAAACCAAAGTCACCGAAGGCAAATACCGCCCAGAAGAAAAGTCCTACATGGAACATTTCGGATTCGACTTCGACTTCGATTACCATCAAGCGATCAAAGAGAGGCGAAGTATATGAGTACACCCGTGTGTCCACATTGTGACCAATCTCAGTTTGTTGTCAAAGAGCCGGTAATGCTCTTATCAATGCCTCCAAAACAGGAGTACTTTTGTAAGCAATGTAATTACAGTTGGCATGAGGTTGCTGAAGCTTATGAAGCGAGAGAGGCTGAAGATGAAGGTGAAAGTTGATAACTGGCACATCCAGTATAAGAAGCGTGGAGAGACCGTCTGTGTGATTAAAGACGGCGTTGAGCAGAAGAGTATGTCTGCTGACACATTTGAATATTGGGGAATGGTTAAGTTCCCGAAGGCTCTCTACATTCTGATCACATCCAGTCTAACTAACTCTAACACCTACGACAGGTTTCTGGACAAATTCTATGCAGAACGAGAAAAATCTTGAACTAAATGTCTTGACATGGGACATGCGGATGCTAAAATTGGCCCAAGAAGTCTCAACGTGGTCCAAAGACCCAAGCACGCAAGTCGGAGCTGTTCTGATCAATAGCAAGCGACACGTGAAGTCCGTGGGCTACAATGGGTTTCCAAGGAAGGTGGCCGATGATCACAGGCTCCAGCAGAGAGAGAAGAAGCTCAAGATCATACGTCATGCTGAGGTGAACGCTTTCACGTTTTGCTCAGACGATCCGGAAGGATTTGCTATTTACACGTACCCGTTTATGCCTTGTTCGGTCTGTGCGGGGGCGATCATTCAAGAGGGCGTTATCAGAGTGGTGACCTTCACGAATAGCGTAGCTCGCTGGGCTGAAGACTTTGAGACAGCACGAGGGATGTTCAACGAGGCTGGGGTGGAGTTGGTGGAATATGACTGTTAGTCCTATACAAGACGCGGTTCCAAGGATATTTAATCACATCAGAGACAGGTTCCCCTTTAACCCTCTTGGGTCGGTAGTATTTTTTTTTCCATACGACAAGAACAGTGGTTTAATGTCCGATAGGTACGCTTCACAATACCAACACATGTTGAGGATTCAGTATGAAAAAGAGAAAGCGAAAGATTGGAATAAGGCTCAAGAAGTACATTAGGAACAGAGACAGATGACTTTCAGATACGCTGTTGAAGATAGACTAGAGGATTTAGAACCAACCTTAGAAACACACTTAGAAAGAACTCATGTATGAACTGTGATTTTTGCGATGTACGCCCCTGTAAGTGTGATGTTCCTACATTGCACAAGGAAGATGTTATTGCTGCAATTGGAAGGGAAGAAGAGTTTGACGGTGAAATGCCTCAAGACCTGTTTGATAAAATTTCCGAGAGCAAAGAGACGATGCAGCAGGCTTTCCGGTTTGCGGCTCGTAAGACCAAGATGAGCATTGCTAGGAGAATTGGTGAGCTTTAACATAATGTGTATGGATAAGCGGAGAGTCGACTAATGTCTGTTGAGCACGTCGCAGATGAAATAGAGGGGAGTGTCTCCAATTTCTGGTGTAGTCATCAACAAAAGATCATAGAACTATGTGGCGACACTCCAAACGCTAGGTCGCTGGTTGGCATAGATGCTGTATTACTAAGAACCTGCGGAATGTTGATGAGCCATTCAAAGATGCAGAATGGACCAGTGAAGACGATACGGCTGGGTGGCTGAGTATGGTTTAAGGCGACGGATTTGAAATCCGTAGGGTTCGCAAGAGCTTCAAGGGTTCGAATCCCTTCCCAGCATTTTCAGTGTTTTGGACGGCATCTGGTTGGATCAGGACTTTATAAGTCCATGCAGAAACGAATTAACCCCGTAGAATTTCAATGAAGGAGCGAAATATGCCTATTACAAACCTAGAGGCGCGGACTATCAAGGATATTGTCAACTCTTACATTACAGAGGAAGACGCTAAAGAAATGTTTACTGAATTGATTGAAGATGTGGCTGATATTACTGATAACGATTCAGTAAAACAATCCCTTCTAATGTTGGGGAGACTTTACGATTCCTAAAAGGGATGAGCCTGCTTGCTAAGACTGAAATTTTTAGAACAAAACCGAATTGGCTAAGGAAGCTGTTTGCTAGACAGTTGCGTCTCGCAAGAGCGTTGCAGGTTCGATTCCAGTCGGAGTACGACACAACTCTACAGTGTGACTTAACTCACATAGCGCATGGTATGCAAAGCTGGTCGAGGTGGATTTACTAAACCCTTCAAGTGAGACCAGCCTGTAGAGACACAACAAGGCGTTATTGCTCTCGTCTGTCCGGTTGACAGGCTCATTCTGATAAGATGAGTGTATTGGGTTCGACTCCCGAGGGGGCAACTAGGGTGTAGTAGCATAATGGCAGTGCGGCACCTCGCAGGGTTGGAGTTACAGTTCGGCTGGCTCCTTTATCGCAAAGCAGGATCGGGTTCAATTCCCGGCTACACCAATGATCTTACATCATCGCAAAACCATATTTATCCACATTCCACGTTGTGGGGGAACCAGTATTGAAAAGCTGTGGTTTCCAAAAACGGTTGTAACTCGTCAATCTGACTACCAGAAGTTTATCGGATGGCATGAGACATACCAGATGTGGATGCAGCACGCGACCATGAGAGAAGTTTTGGAGTTGTACAGAGGTGAGGGGGAGATTGGGACTTACTTTTCCTTCTCCTTCGTGAGAAACCCTTGGTCGCGAGCATTGTCGGATTGGTGGTGGATGAAGAAAAACCTAAAGACTGAAGCCTCGTTTGACGATTACTTAAACATCAGGGGCGATTTTCACAACGCCTGCTATTCGATGGAGAAAGAGTATCGGGGCGACCATTTCAAGACTCAATACGAGTATTTGTACAGGGATGGGGAATGTCTTTTGGACTTTATTGGACGTTTTGAGAATTTTCAGCGTGACTTCAACATAATGTGTGATACAATGGACATACCTCGTGTCAAACTGCCTCACCACAACAGGTCTTCTTACGAGAAGCCCTATCAGAAGCACTTCACCACGAGCCAAATTGAGTTGGTTGCGGAGATTTTTGCGGAAGACATAGAGTTATTTGGATACACGTTTGAGTAATGTGTATAATAACACTAAGCTGACACTTTAGGCCCGGTAGTTCAATGATAGAACAATTGTTTTGTACTCAATAGACGGGGGATTGATACCTCCTCGGGCCTCTTTTTGAAAGATTGATAACATGGATGATCCGTATGAACCGCGTATGCAGTGGACGGATTGGTTGGGTTTCGCCATTTGGACTATTTTCATAGCAACCCTATGCTTCGTGAAATGCTAATTGATGAACTTTCTGGCATGATATCTGGAACCTATGAAAAGGATAAACATGAAACAATTCCTAGTGATCGACGTGGAAGCTGACGGACCTTGCCCCGGATTGTACTCAATGGTGAGCCTTGGGGCGGTGACTTGGGACGGGGAAACGTTCTACAGAGAATTCGCCCCCATCTCAGATGATTGGATGCCCCAAGCACTCGCCGTATCCAACATCTCCCGAGAAGAACATCTCAAGTACGACAGCCCTCAGCAGTCCACCATTGAGCTATTCCAGTGGCTGAATGAACAAAAGAAAAAGCTCGACAAACGCCCAACAATGTGGTCAGACAATCCCGCCTTTGATTGGCAGTTTGTCAACTACTACCTGCACAAGTATACAGGGGCAAATCCTCTGGGATTCAGTGCCCGCCGTATTGGAGATTACTACGCTGGCACTAAGAAGCAAGTCTTTCGTGCAAACGAGTGGAAGCGTATGAGAAAGACCGCCCACACTCACTACCCTCTAGATGACGCCAAGGGCAACATGGAAGCTCTAAAACTCATTCTCTCAAAGAGGTAGACATGGAAATCAAACCATATGACATTCCTAGACTTTTTGAGAGCGTGACAATGTCCAGAGACTTAGATATCAAAATTGACATGGACCACACTAGGCTCTATGTGTTTTTCTTTGGGAAAACAGTCGGGCTGGGAAGAAAGTGTTACCCCAGATTGAAACATTTCCCAACAGACAGTAGATTGGCGAGAACTGCAAATGTCCTTGGAGAAGCTTATAAAACTACGGAGAGACATGAACGAGATTCGCTTCGAAACGGTGAATAAGGTTCTGTCCGATGTTCAAAGACATGGAAACGTTCTTCTGTTAGGATGTAATTCAAGCAACAGAGACATTAACCTCCTTCATTTGTTAAAATTAAGACCAATGTATGTGGTATCAATGATACTAGAAAGAACCTATGGTAAAACCAACAGCACTGTTTGACATGGATAACACACTGGCCGATTACAATTTGGGGATTTTAAATTCTACGTAAAGGGGATTGTTTATGGCGACGGTTGAAGACCTCTCTCCCAACACTAAGTGGAGACGCACTGAATCTGACGTAGAAGTATGTATTAGTCATATCCACGAGGGACATGTATATTTCCTGTACTCCGCAGTTGGTCTAATGCACCTACCGATAGATGAGTTTCTTAGCAAACACACAGCTATTACCATGCTCGTAGAAGACATTGCTAAGCAGATCGTTGAAGAGTTAGACTACGATATGTACAAAGAGATGTTCATTGTTAATCCGGAAGACGGAGCCGACTTCGTCAAGTTTATTAGAAAGTTCTTTGAATGAAAGCTGTCAAGTAATAAGTGTATTACACACAAATACTCTGGGAGACAGGCCAAATGGTTAAGGCAGCAAGCTTATACCTTGTGTAGCATCTGATAAATGCGAGATACGGGGTTCGATTCCCCGGTCTCCCACTTTCTTTCTTTTCTTTTACACGCAGGGACGTCGATCATCGTCGCCGTCATGGTTAAATTTCTCGGGGCGGGTTAGAATGTCAAAGACATGTAAAGTGTGCCAAGAAGACAAGCACGAAAGCCACTTTTATGCTATTAAGAAGGGGCTTGACTCAACATGCAAAGGCTGTAGGAATCTCATCAACAAGCAACGAAGGATTGACAAACAAAAGACCAAACGACAATTTGTCAAGACTAAGAATCTTACATCTAAAAAAGCTATGATGGCTATAGAAAAAGGCATGAAACATTGCTCCTATTGTGTTACAATTAAGGGTGTCGAAGAGTTTCATCTAAGTAAAGGTGTGCTTAGCAGCTGCTGTAAAAAGTGTAACAAGGTTCGCCAGACTGACAGAAACCATAGAGCAGAAGTTCGAAAAGGCAGAACTAGACACTACCGGGACAACATAGACGGGTACACATGTAAAGTATTGCAAAAAAGATACGGCATTACTTTAGAACAGTACAATCAAAAACTCACTCAGCAACATGGTCAATGTTTTATTTGTGGACGAACTTCTAAAGAGAACAAGAAAGCCTTAGCGGTTGATCACGACCACGAAACGGGAGAAGTGAGAGATTTATTATGTGCTAAGTGCAACTTAGCTATTGGTTGTATTGAAGAACGAGTTGATTTGTGCGACAAAATCAAATCCTACTTAATTAGACATAGTGAGGACGGTCTATGAAAACATCACAAGAATGGTACGACGGAATAAAAAATGACAATGAAAAGCTGATACAACAAAACAGCCAGTGCTCTATCTGCGGCTTGACTCCAGAAGAAAACGGTAAGGCTTTAGCAGTCGATCACGATCACGACACAGGAAAAATCCGAGACTTGTTATGCAACAACTGCAACGTAGTAGTTGGGTTCTTAAATGAACGTATTGATTTGTGTGACAAGGTTAAGGATTACATCTCTAGACATAAGGATTAGAGACATGGCTTATATGCACCTGAACAATCTTTATAAAGACCAAAAAATCATGATGTTCCGAGAGTGTTACGCTCTTGAGAAGATTCATGGGTCGTCTGCTCACATTGACTTTAACGCTGAGATGCAGTGCTCTAAGCTTGTTGACGGCGAAATGGTTCTCACAGACAATGGAATTAGCTTCTTCTCTGGTGGCGAGAGTCACGAGAGATTCGTTGAAATCTTCAAGGATAATGAGCTTCTAGTTGACAAGCTTGGCGATCTATACCAAGCTACTGTCTACGGCGAAGTCTACGGCGGTAAGTGCCAAGGAATGTCCAACACTTACGGAAAAGACTTGAAATTCGTCGCCTTCGACGTTAAGATCAGCGGCATGTGGCTAAGCGTTCCACAGGCAGAAGATTTCTGTCATGAATGTGGGCTGGAATTTGTTGACTACGTCAAGATTCCGACTACAATCGAAGCTATTGACGAGCAGCGAGATCGCGATTCTGTTCAGGCTGTGCGTAACGGCATAGGTGAGGGTAAGAAGCGAGAGGGAGTTGTTCTTCGTCCACTGGTTGAGTTCACTCGGAACGACGGTGAGCGAGTTATGTCTAAGCACAAGGGTGACGACTTCAAGGAGACTAAGACTCCGCGTCAGGTTACTCCAGAACAGCTTCAGGTTCTTTCAGACGCAGAGGCTGTAGCCGACGAGTGGGTTACTCCAATGCGTATTGCTCACGTTCTCGACAAGCTTGGCAACCCCAGCATGGAGCAGATGCGAGACGTTATCTTCGCCATGCAGGAAGACGTCAAGCGTG
>Ga0302135_10002600_pt1 | contig 10805 bp, 11 predicted proteins | sample CBN3_surface_MG_FD_203119 | JGI IMG/M metagenome (GOLD analysis project Ga0302135, IMG submission 203119) | Marine microbial communities from Western Arctic Ocean, Canada - CBN3_32.1 | ecosystem: Environmental > Aquatic > Marine > Oceanic | place: Canada: Western Arctic Ocean | collected... | reverse complement strand
ATCTCGCCAATTGGTTCCGCTTACGCATATTGCAAAGCGGGTGCTGCTGGATAGTATGCGCCGCGCATAGGCGAGCGGAACAGCAAGTCTAGCACTCAAACGACCCATCACCCGCACAGATACCGAACCAAGTCCGAATCGTACGACAAAGTCGTTGTATCAAATCGGGCAGGAGAGCGGAAACCGGGAACAGCCATGGGGGTTCCCGCGGTGTTCTGGCCGTAGGCATATTCAGCAAGAAGTGGGAGCGATGCGACGTCCTCAGCGTTGTACCTGATCAACGTTTCCAGGGCATTCGGTTCCCCATCTTGCGCCATGTTCCAGAGCACTACAGCATCGCGACCGCTGAGCATGGAAAGATCATCACCGCGATCCAGCCCGATTGCCTTCTCAATTTTCTTGAGTCCGCCTCGCATCCCCACGCCCCTGAGCACATGCATCATGTCGACATGCGCAGCGTTTTCCAGCAGCGGTCCCAGTTCTCTACGAAGCCACGGAACATCGAATGAAAGCCCGTTAAATGTCACAACCAGCTTGTAGGCGTCCAGATCCGATGCGAGTTGATCGAGGTTGTCACCACGTACATACGCCTTGAACCCAGATGAATCGACTATTCCGCACATGGTGATGTACGACTCACCACCCAGTCCGGTGGTCTCGATATCAAGAAAAGCAGTCTCATCCTGAAAATTTGGAAGCAGTCGCCATCTCTCGCCAGCGCGGTAACGTTCACCAAAATAAGTAGCATCGCGTGCGGTCAATGCATCTGAAGACTGCGCGAGTGATTCCTTCTGCTCGTCGCTAACGTGGTCAGACGCAATAGCATCATCCCAGTGCCTTACACCCGCAGCCCACAGATCTTCCTCGCCGTCGACGCTGATGCCTGGAAGATGTAGGAAGGAATTGTTTAACAAGCTGGGTCCGGAGAATGAGTGGCTCTTGTGTGCGTGCACAAGACTAGCGCGTTACCGGACCGAACTAACTACAGGCCGTCAGGAGATTCGCCCGCAAAACGGTCACCCATGGCTGTGATCAGGGTGTCGGTGACCAAAGACTGCGAACCATCGTAGATAACGATCATGCGGCCGTTTTTGAAGAATTGAGGAGTGTCTATCCAGTTGACGTATTTCAGTCCGGTTCCGTATCCATCATCTGATACCAGGGCGGCCTGTGCTTCAGCTTCTTCGATACTGGCAAATTCGAAAGCGAGGAGTTCCTGCCCACTGGCGATTATTTCGACTCCCGGAACTGAGAACACATCAGAGAACAGAAATTTGTTCTCTCTCTCTGGCCGTCAACACTCATCCCTGCAGACTCGAGAGCTGCGTAAAGGGTGTCGTAAGAATGGGCTGGCTCGATATTGCCACCACCAGAACAGGCAACAGCTAGTATCGAGATCGTTGCTATGACAACTAGAAGGATACGACGCAGCATCACAAACTCCGTAATACATTAATGACCGGTTGTAAGTGAATAAATGTTAGGTGTGCGGAACGTGGGGTAAACACGTAATAGTTCTACTGGCGTACGTACATACCTGAGAAGGACCCAGTACCCAGCACCCGGCCACGGATTGCGTCCGACACCTCGACAGGCTCGGCATTTCCATCAAGTTTCAACGGTTCAGACAATGCGTATATGAAGAACAGATATTCATGCTCTTCTCCCTGGGGCGGGCAGGGGCCCCTGTACCCAGTTTCATCGAAATCGTTCCGACCCTGCCTGGTTGAGTTTTTAAGCTCGACGGTAGTGGGCTGATCCTCTTTAAGAGACCGCGTCGTCGATGGCAGGTCGTAGAGAGACCAATGACGAAATATGCGTCTTGGAGCGTCTGGATCATCGATAACGATGCCGAGCGAGCGCGTTCCCGCTGGTACGCCGGACCACCTGAGAGGAGGCGACATGTCATCGCCGTCGCAGGTGTACCGTACTGGGATAGGATCGCCGTCGTCGAAGGCAGGCGATGAGAACTCGATAACTGATATCACCGAACTTGCAGGATCAAACACCTTAGGAGTTGAGTCTTCACCGCCGCAGGAAGCGACGATCAGAGCGACCAAACTCAAGATCAACAACGCTGATAGTTGCGATCGATATTTCGATTTACGAAAACGTAAAACCAAGTCGTGATACTGCCGTAAAAACTGTGTTGTCCGTGCGCTACTTACTCGCATTGAGGCCCGTGATTCGAGAGGCCTTTGAAATTGTTTCACACACTCGGCATTGCCGAAATCTGGATATGCCTAAATACTGCAAGCAATCCACCAGAAATGCGGTTGTTAGATGTATCGTTAATAGCGTCACCCAATGGGGACTCACTGGGTGACATAGGCCTCGTCGGCTATCCAAAGCCGATGAGGCCGCTTTTTGTTAACGACTGGCGTTCGTTAACTTGTTCGCCGTTTGCTAAAGAGTTTTCGCTAGCAAGCGCAGGTCGTTTGCACCGAGAATGCCCTCGACCGCTTCGGGTGAGTGGCCCCGTTCCAGCAATGCATCTGTCACGAGCGGCATACGGGATATATCGTCGAGACCAATCGGGAAATGAGAAGCACCATCGAAATCGCTCCCGATTCCAACGTGTTCCGCCCCGGCAAGTTTTATCGCAAGATCGAACTGATCCATTAATCGACTCATTGGCGGACCCACACCCGAACCCTTGCCCTTGCTCGTCAGGAAATCGAACGGATCGTTCATATCTCGCTCAGGCGCCTTCGTCGGTTGTATGCTCCCGTCAGACGGATCGGTCCACACAAAGCCAGCGACGAAGTTGACGTTCATCACTCCATCGGCTTCGCCCAGCGCAACGATCATGTCGTCTGGCATGTTGCGGTTGTGACTCTGTAAAGTCCTGCAACACGAGTGCGAAGCGAATACCGGCCGCTCTGAAGTTTCTAAGACATCCCAGAACGACTTGTCTGATACGTGCGAGATGTCCACGAGCATACCCAGTTACTGCATCTCGGCGACCACGCCCCGTCCGAAGTCAGTCAATCCACCGTGACGTTCCTCGTTGTGGCTATCGATCCAACCCGTCGCAGCTCCCCAGGCAAGAGTGATCGAACGCACTCCTACGCGATAGAACGTGCGCAGAATGCCCAGATCTTCATCGACACCGCGACCACCTTCTATCGAGATCAACACGGCTATCTTGCCCTCTGATCTCGCCAGCACAACATCTTCAGCGTTCAATGCCAAGGCAAGATCGTCAGGATTTGCATCGATAGTGCGGTGAATGGCGTCTATCTCTCGTAGCGTCAGACGCATCGCATCGAGGTCGCTCGTCTCGTCGTTGATCCAAACCGCAAAGAAGGCAACATCAACTCCGCCTTCTCTCAGGCAGGGGATATCCACGTGCCCTACATCGAGTCGAGTAGCGAAATCGGGGTTACGCCACAGCAAGTGGGTCGCCGTATCGATGTGCGTATCGAACATCAGCGAGCTAGTGTGGAGCTTTTGAGCTTCGGCAGAAATATTCGGAACGGTTCCCAAGTTCAATCTCCAATAATCACAGCGGCTGCCTTCATTGCAACAGCGACCGATAGAAAAATACTGTCAGGCGATAACAGATAGTCACCCGGCGCCCGAATATTACCGACATGGCCAGCAACGGTTCAAGAAGAATTCTATCGCTCCACCTACAGGAATCGAGGATAATCCGAGCGAAAACGGGAAATGCTTCCTATAGGAAGACTCACCGGCTCGACCGTTCGGGGTCCGCATATAACCGGCCTTGCAGATCACCTTTTTACTTTTCCGAGTCTTGCGTCCTGTTTTCTGCCGTTGTCGCGTCAGAATTAGGCAAAAAGGTTGTGTTGTATCTTTCTTCAACAACTTTGAATATCTGCTCTACTTCCATTCCTTCCAACCGCATAGCCTCCATCTCTTCAAAGGCATGCTCAAATCCTGCCGGCAACACCATAACAAGCAGCTTGGCGGGGTCTTCACCTAACGTCGTATTGGAACAATTAACAGAAAAGCCCCTGCATTTCTGCAAGGGCTTCTAAGTTTGGTTCGCTATGGAGCGGAAGACGAGGTTCGAACTCGCGACCCTCTCCTTGGCAATATGGCGATTCAGTATGGGTCGAAATGGGGCGACAGGATCTTACAGCGCAGCAACCGAACATTAGCAACAACCTTTTACTGTGGGCTTGGCTGCTCGGAAGGCTCAGTGCGCGACGAAGGTGGTAGATCGTCCTCTAGGACCTCTATGCTCATCCACTTATTCGCCCCGATTGGTGTCTTTAGGGTGTCTTGAACAGAAAAGCCCCAACCGAAAATGATGTTCAGTTGGAGCCTAGTTTGCGATATGTGGTCGGGGTGCTCGGATTTGAACCTGTTTTCAAGCCGGTTGTTGTCAGAAGTGTTGTCAATCCACAAAACAATGGGACGGATGGTTAGTCCGCCCCCGAGTGTTTTACGAATGGAGCCAACGGTGAGGATTGAACTCACGACCTGCTCATTACGAATGAGCTGCTCTACCACTGAGCTACGTTGGCGCTGGAGTAGCTGATTGAAGCAGTATCTGAGATCACTGACACAAGCGCCAATTAAGCCTACGACTCGTGACCCAGTTCAGCAACGAAATTAGCTACCGGTAAAAACCAATCCACCTGCGAAGTTACAGGCACCGAATCGGCTATTCATCGGCGTCGGTTGTGTATCCCATCTCGTCGGCAACCCGATTTGAGGGTTTCAATCCCGACTTAGTAGCAAGCTCAAGCCGGTTGCCCTCGGGGTCATAGACGTAGAAAGCGCGCTGACCGTCGAACCGTTCGATCGGCCCCTTGATGATCTCATACCCGGCCGCGATCATCGCCTCAAGAGCCTCGTCAAAATCGTCGACTTCAAACGCAGTGTGGATGTTTGGCGTGTCGTCCGGCGGACGCTGGGCGAGATGAATCATCGTGCCATCGGCCGCCTGCATCCATATCAGCCCATCGCCACCTTCCTCCGATGGAATGATCTCCAATCCAAGCAGGTCCTTCCAAAACCCAAGGGCACGAGCGCGGTCGCGCATTGGCATCGATTGATGATGGATGGTATTTATTTTTATTTTTGCCATTTGATGTTTAGTTATGCTTCCAACAAGTACAAGCCAAGCGGTTACGAAATAGAATTTCCTGCCTTATCGAGTGCGTTATAGCAGAACTCAGCCGCTCCGCGTGGGCTGTAATCGGCCTCTCGTGACTGCTGAACACTAACCTCGGCAAAAACGGGCATGTCTTCAAGCCCGTTTGCACGCAGCGCCGTCAGGAAACCCGGAATGTCGATACCACCGTCCCCCGGTAAGCAGAATTCGACCTGGCCATCAACTTTCTCACCATCCTTGATATGAACCATTGCGGAGTGAGGGGCACAGAGATCGACACTGTGGACCATTTCGCTTCCCTCAACAACAAAATGAGAAATATCCAGATCGAGCTTCAGATTTGGATGTTTGGTCTGTTCCATCATCCACACAGCTTTTTCTGGGGCTTCGAAGTCTGTTCCGGCATGAGCCTCGATAGCGACAATGATGTCGTTCTCGGCTGCCATGTCGGCAAGTGACAGGAAAGCGTCTCGTATCTGCTCTTTTCCCGATTCCCAGGGCGGTGCGGAGTGCCCGGGAGTCGTCGTGATCAGCATCGGTGAGTCGTCATAGTGCATGCGCTGGATCATCTCGAACTTCTTCTTTGTGAGCTCGAGCATTTTTATTCGGTCCGACTGTGGCGCACATACATCAATTAGAGCGAACAGGATCGGTGAAGAAAATCCGAGATCCTGAGAAAGCTTGCCAAGTTCACTCTGCTGGGAGGCAGTGAAATGATCAGGTGCGGACGGCCATCCCTCCGCCGCACAAACTTCTAGAGCATCGTATCCAACGTCTTTAATAAGTCTTACAGCGTCGAACGGGTCGACCATCTTTAGTGCGTACGTCGAGTACCCGAGAGTAAATGCCATGAATCGAGATCCTTCCAAAATCGATGGGTTTCAACACAAATTCGTGGGGATTCTAGCAACGCTGAACCTTTGGCGGGCTCGGAAACAAACGTGTTCAAACGGGAATATGTGTGCACACACACACAAATAGAGCGCGTCATAGTCGTTGCGCGAACCACGCATTAAAGCTGGGTCCTTATCCCTCACTGATCTGGTGTGTACACCGGGCGATGGATGTTGAGGAGAGGTTGATATTAGTAATACTGCCCTGGCGGTGGATGTTCGCTCGATAGCTCTATGCGCTCTGGCCGGGAGTTGCGTTTGAGTTTTCTGGTGAGATTCCACCGCCGGGGTTTTTATCCCGGTAGGTCTCGCGCGCACAGGCGCTTCGCTTTTTCTGCACACCCACAGAAGCAAGCAACAGACCATGAGCTGCCTACTGAGATTCCGGTTACACAGCAGGGAAGGCCGCTACCGTTGGACACAATCGTTCCGAGTGAACACACCGTTCTCGATTTCACCGTCGAGGTGCCCGATAACAACATGGCACGAGCACTGGCAGATGATGCCGCAACAATAGCAACCGAGATCAATCGTGTTGTTGTGACCAATCCTCAGACAATCCAACTGTCGATACTGGGACTGCTGGCTGAAGGGCACATCCTGCTCGAAGACGTTCCCGGAGTGAGTAAAACACTTCTCGGCAAGACGATCTCTGGCGCTATCGATTGCGAATTCAAGCGAATCCAGTTCACATCAGATCTCCTTCCAACCGATATCACCGGCACGACTGTGTTCGACATGAAAAGCTCGACGTTCAATTTCGTCAAGGGCCCTATCTTTTCCAATATCGTTCTGGCTGACGAGATCAACAGAACAGGCCCACGCACGCAATCGGCCCTGCTTGAGGCGATGTCGGAAAGCCAGGTATCGATCGAAGGTGAGGTAATGAAACTGCCCGCACCTTTCATGGTTATAGCGACACAGAACCTTTCTGAGAGTCACGGCACCTTCCCGCTACCAGACAGCCAGAAAGACCGCTTCATGATCTCTATGGGCATGGGAATGCCTTCTCCTGAACAAGAGGTTGAGATTCTCACCCGTTCACAACACGGCATGCCAGAAGCGAGGCCGGTCATCACAGGTGATCGAATCGTTGAGATGCGAGAAATGGTCAAACGCATCGAGGTCAACTCGAAAATCAGGCAGTACATCGTGAAACTTGCCGGTAGCACACGCTCCAACTCCTCCGTACAGGGGCTCAGTCCTCGTGGTGCGGCCGCTCTCCAGCGAGCCTCGCAGGCGTGGGCAGCTATTGAAGGGCGATCTTACGTCGAGCCGCAGGATGTCTCTGAGATCGCACCGTATGTCATAGCTCACCGGTTGATGATGCAACTAGCGTCCGCCATGTCGGCACATGACGTTGTCAAGACAGCCATAGACGAAACGCAGGTGCATGCCTAGTCATGCGGAAGACCATTCGTACACACCAGGGAGTTATCGAAAGGGCAGAGGCTTCGTGATAACGCGTAGAGGCATTGAATTCGTCCTTACCGCTGTAGCAGCGTTCTTCGTCGCCAGCGCCACCCGCGTGGGCTGGGTACACCTTGCCGATGCCATCCTGTGGGGAGTGGTGATTCTTTCAGCCGTAACACCGTGGCTGTCCGTATACGGCCTGAAGGTGAAACGTGAAAAACGTTTTATCTCGCAATCCAATCTGCCCGGTCCCGTCGAAGGCCAGTCGCTTGATGTCGACATCAACCTGGTCAACAAGTGGTGGATACCCCGATTCCTGCTGAACGTTCAGTATTCGATCACATCTCAACGAACGGAAACCGATGAATCGGTAGTACTAATCGGAGTTGGACCGCGTACGAACTCCGAAGGAACTTCCAGCGCCAGGATATCGATGCACGGTGCACACAAACTATCCAAGGTTTCCGTCGAGTCGATGGGGCTATTCGGCCTGTTCCGTCGTCGCCGCACTTTTACAGCCGCAGATTCGGTTCTCGTGTACCCATCATGGGAAGAAATCAAACAGGTCGGCCTTCTTGAAACATCGATGGGCGTATCTGAAGGCCAATCTAAATCTCGTTCGGGAATCGAAGTGGCTGGGACACGACGATACGTCGCCGGAGACCCCTACAGGAATATCCACTGGCGAAACTCGGCTCGTACAGGTCGACTCGCCGTAAAAGAGTTTGACTCGTGGTCGGAACGATCAGTCTCGATCGTAGTCGATGCTGATGAACTGCCAGTGAAGATCGAAGGCGATCGTGCTTCGGACTACGGGGGGTGTATGGCCGCTTCAGCGGCAGCACCGCTGATCGAATCCGGAGGAATGGTACGAGTCGTTACCACCGAGGGTGGGCAGATACGAACATCATGGACAGAAGTGATGACCGATCTGGCACAGATCGAAGATCAAATAAGCGGGACAGCTTCTCGCTGGATAGAGGACATCAGTGTCGGCGAGCGCGTTCTGGCGTTCGTTCACTCGTCAAACTCGGAACTCCTATCTTCTCTCGCTGCAATGGCGCGTTCAGGTTCTGAGATCGCAGCCGTCGTCTTCGCGGGGTTTATGGCGGGCGACAACACAGGACACGCAGTGAACACGCTCACGTCGGTGGGTATTAGTGCAATTTCATGCCACCTCGGCGAGTTCTCTCAGGCCGTCAAACAGATGGAACAGGGCGCTACTGCTGTTGGCACACCAGCCGTTGTGCCAGTACTTGTACCTGTCGATCCCACCCAAACTGAGCAGGTGGCAGCATGACCACGACCGCACAGCCAACAACAGAATCAGCTGCTCTAAAACGCTACGAATCTACGCTCGGGAAGTTCTACAAGAAAATCTTCAACGATCGTCCGGAGCTGTCCGTTCGAGTGCGGGTGCTGATCGCTATCGCGACAGTGAGGGCTTCGCTTTCGCTCTACTTCATCGGTGTCTCGCCAGTCATTCCTTTGCTGACTATTCCGGCAACCATCGTTGGTCACTTTGTTGCGAAGAAAGCAATCAGCCGAAGAATGCCCTGGATTTCGATGATGATCGCTGGAACCATAATTTCGGCAGGTGTGATGATGCGGTTCGAACTTGTAGAGGCCCTGCAGGGGGAGAGAATTCCAGTTGCCAACTTCCTGCTCATTGCGGGCGCAGCCTCCGTCTTCGACGCCCGAACACGTGCAGGTCTCTACACACAGCTGGTTTTTAGCGGACTCGTTATGTTCTTTGCTGCTGAAAAAGCCTTCGGTAACGAATTCGTGGGACTTCTTGGCGGCTACATGGCTATCGTGGTGATTTTTTTCGCTACTGCTCAATACGTCGACCTCACCAGTAAAGCGTCCGTGAGAGGCCTGAGCACAAGATTTGGCTCGGGCGTTTACTGGGCAGCGGCCGGATTCACCGTCGCAATCGCCTCTTTCGTGTCGTTCATGATCCTCCCGTGGGACACATCGCAGACCCCACAAGCTGCACGTGCGGCCTTCCTGCCGGTAACAGGCCAGGATTCTCCCCTGCCAAAAATCGATCCGCAGATGGCGCAGAATCTTCTCGATCAACCGGCCGACCAGCTCTCCGGCGATATGCAGATTGCACCTGACCTGTTCGCCCGAAACGGCCCCGAGAGCGGAGCAACGGTCGAAGGCGGCATGTTTGGCGCAGCAACCGATATCGCCGGAGAAATCGATGGTCGCCCACTTGTGAATGAAATTGGTGGCGGAGAGCGCGTTGCATATGTACGGAGCGCTGTCGCGAGTTACTGGCGAGGCAGGGTTTACGACACGTTCGATCCGACCGCCAACGATGATCTCGGAATGTGGTATTCGACGATCGATGACGATCACAACTACAGAGGGCTGTTCAACCAAAAGAACAACGCCGATTCATCTGATCGGTATCTCCAGACCTACTTCATTCAACAGGATCTGGGTAGTAACCTGCTGACTGGCTACGAGCCGATCGCAGCTGCCGTGCCGAGAGACAATAGCGGTCGTATTTCTCTCACACCGGGTTCTACCTACCAGGTCGTTTCGAAACAACCCGAAACCGATCCCGACTTCCTGAGTCGTGAATACGGCGCTATTCCAGCAGGGCTCGGTGTTCTCCAACGCCTTGCTTTTGCATTGACCAAAGATGCAGAAACCGATTTCGATAAAGCCTCGGCAATAACCCAGTATCTGCAGTATCTCGAGTACGACACCGAAGCGAAATCGCCGCTGGAACCGTCCACTGATCTAAACAGGTTCATCATTGGAGGACTACCCGGATCAGCCATCGACTTCGCGTCGGCACTAACCTTGATGGCCCGTTCGGCAGGCTTGCAATCACGTGTCGCAACCGGTTACTTGCCCGGTGAGTACAACGCGTACTCAGGCGCTAGCACGATCACCCCGGAAGACGCACATGCCTGGTCGGAAATATATTTCAGGGGCGCAGGATGGATTCCATTCGACGCGTCTACCCGACCCGATCTGCCATTTCCTTATGAACTAACGGAAGCCCCGCCTTCCGGCCTGAGTTCGCTTCTTGACCGACGACTCGGTGACAACCTTGCCGCAGCTGCCGGAAAACCCCCCGGAACCATTATGAAGGGCCTCGAATTTGCCATGAAAAACGGCATCGGATGGGGGCTGTTTGCGATAGTCGCAGTTGCAACCGTCTCGATGTTGATCTGGTACCTGTTCTACTACAAGAAGCACTCTTCAAACAAGCCGATATATTTCGAATACTCGGAGATCGATGGGAACAACCGCAAAGCGGTAATCGCAGCGTTTACCTCGGTAGAAAAACACCTTGCAAAAAACGGTTTCAGGCGTCGTTTGCCGAACGAGTCGTATCGTGAATACGCGTTCGCTGCTCAGTTTTATGCAGGTGAATTCATCGATAC
>Ga0302135_10002597_pt1 | contig 10813 bp, 7 predicted proteins | sample CBN3_surface_MG_FD_203119 | JGI IMG/M metagenome (GOLD analysis project Ga0302135, IMG submission 203119) | Marine microbial communities from Western Arctic Ocean, Canada - CBN3_32.1 | ecosystem: Environmental > Aquatic > Marine > Oceanic | place: Canada: Western Arctic Ocean | collected 2017-09-15 | reverse complement strand
TTGCTGCAATGGCTGAGGCGAAGGTGCAACCCGTGCCATGGGTACTTGTGGTCTGCACGCGGGGAGAGCTGTATTCCCTGAAGCTGGTCCCGTTGAATAGAACGTCCGTGGCGTCATCCCCAAAGTGTCCACCTTTGATTACCACGTAGCGAGGCCCCATGCCTGCGATGACTCTTGCGGCTGCTTTCGCTTCCTCCAGGCTCGTCACCGGACTGCCTGAAAGGACCTCCGCCTCTCCCGCATTTGGTGTCACCACCAGAGCCTTGGGCAGCAGTTCCGTACGCAACGTCTCCACGGCCTCCTCTCTGAGAAGACAATCGCCGCCTTTGGCCACCATTACCGGGTCAACCACTACGTTACGGAGCGCATGCGCTTCAAGGCGGCCTGCCACCATGCGAATGATGGCTGAGCTTGAGAGCATTCCCGTCTTGACCGCGTCCACGCCAAGGTCAGAGACAACGGCGTCCACCTGTTTGCCCACCATCTCAGGACTCAACTCCTCTATCCCTGTCACGCCAAGGGTGTTCTGGGCCGTGACCGCGGTAAGCGCGGACGCCCCATACACTTGAAAGGCGGCAAAGGTTTTCAGGTCCGCCTGGATTCCAGCGCCTGCTCCAGAGTCAGACCCCGCTATGGTCAAAGCAATAGGCATCCTCGCCATGCAGACACTCCTTTATAGGGATTACAGCGGCGTTGGCCTACCCATCCAACAGTTGTACGCGGCTGGCCAGTTCATCGAAATCGTAGCCTTCAGCCGCTGTCGCACGGCGGGCAAAGAGGGCCAGGATAATGGTCGCCGTTGTGGAGACCACCACGGCTACGAGAAAGCTTGCCAAGGTGTTACCGGAGGCCAGTATGTGCCACACGTCGGTAAGCCCTTGAAACGACCACCAGCCAGCGAGGCTCTTGGTGGGGAAGAATAGCGCGCCAGCCGCCATGCCGAGTACTGAACTCACCACAACCATGGTGCCTGTGAACCGGCGGACGTACAGCCCCAGGAACACCGGCACCACTGCGGCCGTGCATACAAGGTCTGCTATGAGGAACAGGTATAAGACGCTATCAAAGAGGAATCCAATGACCATGACTGGAATGATGAAGGCCGTTGTGATGAGCCGTGATGAGGTCAGGAGGCGTCGGCCCTTCAGATCCGGGCGCATTCGAGGCAGGTCACTGGTGAAGATGCTGGCTATGCCGTTAAGGAGTGTGTCCATACTGCTCATGACCAGTATCAACGCCAGTACCATCAACGCCAAAACTACTGACCCAGGGAGGACTTCCAGCGCCAGGTTGAATAAGGCAATGGGGTCATATGGCCCAGATACTCCCTGTCCAATGGCCCAGAGCCCAAACAGCCCTCCAATAATGATGAGAGGTATGACCAGTAACCCACCTGCCAGGAACCCGTTGCGAACGTCAGCATCTGACTTGGCGGCGTAGACGCGCTGCCAGAAGCCCTGGTGAAAGAGATTGGCCGCCAGGATGGCGATGATGAGAGAAATGCCTAACTCTACGCCAGGTTGGTACGTGAGGGAGAGGAGATTAGGGTCCGCAGCACGCACGGTGTCGAATGCATCGCCCCACCCCCCAAGCTCTGCCAACGTTACCGCCAGCACGACGATGATTAAAGGAAAGATGAAGAGAAATTGAATGTTGTCTGTGAAAATGGAAGCGCGTAGGCCGCCATATACGGTGTAAGCCAGGGTGGAACCGCCCACTAGAATGAGCGTAAACATGAGCGGCGTGTCCGTTATTGCCCTCACTGCCCTGGCAATGGCCCCCATCTCAGCGGCCAAAAAGACCAACATATAGAAGACCATGATGGCCAAGACCATGCTGTAAGCGGCCTTGCCATAGCGGAACCATACAAATTCGCTCAGAGAGTGGCCCTGTGGCATAAGCCTGCGCATGCGCGGACCCAGGACTGCAAATGCAAAAATGGGGACCGCCTGCCCCACGGCGTAACCAATGACGGCTATCAGCCCTGCCCACGTTGCTGCTTCTGCCGGACTGAAAAGGATCCACGCACCCATGATGGAGGCAACAATGGTGGCAGTGGAGGTGATGCTGCCAGTGCTGCCCCGGGCCGTGATGTACTCCTCCACGGTGGGCTGATGGCGGCGGGTGTAGGCAATGCCCAACGCTGAGAACCCAAGCATGGTCACTACGGCTGTCAGAAGCCCCCAAGATTCAAGAGACATGTGAAACCTCCCTTAACAAAGCAATGGGCCGCTCACCAGTCTGGGAGCGGCCCATTGCATGCATATAGATGCATGTCATACGCTTCCTCCGCTGGCATTACCCAGGTCAGGTTATAAGGGTCGCCTTCACGGTGAAGGCCTCTCAGCCGGGCATATCCCGGCTCCCCTGCTCCGTCTGTGTTAAGGTGAACGGCAGCGGCATGATAGGTGGGAGCTGGATGGTCGTCAAGTAACTTCATAGCGTTTAGGCACCTTTCCCATGACGAGCAAGAGACAGGCTCAAGGTGTGAAAAAGATGGGAACGGCGTCGCTATCTTGGGAATGTTAAGGAAATGTTCCAAATAGCTATGTACAAACTGTTGCAGGGTGGCTATAATACCGCCCGCTAATGTGCCCAAATTTGACGGCGCGTCGCAAGGTGATTTGCGTTCAGGCGCTTCTGCTGATAGGAAGGTAGAGGCGTTTTTAGCGCGGAGCCTTGTGCATGAGATTTCAGCGCAAGATAACAGGAGACAGGAATGTTCTCTCGGCGAACACTTACAGTTGGTTTGATTCTCGGTCTCATGGTGGCGATGCTCGCCTCCCTCAGTGTTAGCGCCCAAGAAGAGCCGGTCACGCTGAGTGGCTCGGCAAGCTTCAGGGACGCAGATGCATTGAGTGACAGCTTGGTCATAGACCTTGGGGGCGTTGATGCTCCTGCGGCTGGGACTAAATATGAAGGTTGGTTGAAGGACACTGCTGGTAACGTTATCAGCGTGGGTACGCTAACCCGTACTTCAGGGGGTGAGATTAAGGCCACGCACACAGACGCTGCCGGCGCGAACTTGCTGGCAACGTACCAAGTATTTATTATCACGGCCGAGCCTGACCCTGACCCCTCCACCGCACCTTCCGGGGTGGTGGTTTACTCCGATGCTGTAGAGACGGGTGCCTTCGCGCACGTTGGGCATCTGGTGGTGGGCTTTAGCTCCAACCCCAACGGCAAGGGTATTGCCACGGGCCTCCTAGAGCAGGCTGGCGTGGCGTTGGCTCACGCGAATCTAGCCAAGAGTTCAAGCACTTTGGCTGACAAGCAGAAGCACGCACAGCACGTTATCAACATCATTGAGGGCACCACTGGCGCCAACTTCGACGCTGGTCCCGGTAACCCTGGAGACGGCAAGGGCATTGTGAACTACGCGGCTGATGCTGCGTCTCACGCCTCCCTTGCAAAGGAAGCCGCGCCTGACAACGAGACCGTTGCGGCGCACGCAGACGTGGTCATTGCCTCTGCCAACAACGTCATCGCTTCTGCGGAAGGCACACGGAACAACGCACTTCAGGTGTTGGCAGCGACTGAGGACAACATCATTGTTGAAATCAGCCTGAACAACATGATTGCAAGCGCGACTCGGGCGCTCAACGGTCGCGACGTGGACGGTGACGGCAATGTCCGGCCCTTTGACATCATCACTGATGGCGCTGTAACAGCTACCGCTGATGAAGGTGGCAGCAAGCTGGCCTACACCTCCAGCCAGGACATGGCACAGTTTGTCCCTCTAGCGGGTGACGTTGGTACCCCCGGCGTTGGTGACGCACTGGTACCCCCGGTCATGCTGGGTGTCCTACTTGCCGGTATGGCCCTTGCGGCCAGCGGTGGGCTTCTGATGCGCCGTCGGCGTGAAGGGGCAACCGTCTAGTTAGTCCAAACGAGTAAACGTTAAGAGGCCCCGCTTCCAAAGCGGGGCCTCTTTTTATTGTGCGGAATTTACTGAGGAGAGGTCACTCCCGTAGGCGCAGATGCTTGAACAGTGCTGGGTGCACCTGCCGTGCCTGCTCTACAGCCTGATCCATGACCTGCCGAATGGAGAAGTGCGCGGTGGGCTGTGTACGTAGCTTGAAGAGGTGATAGCACTCTCGCAGGTTCATGGTGGTGATAGCCCGTCGGCGGTGCGCGTGAGTCACCAGGTACTGGGCTACCACTGGCATCTCACCGGCCACTGCGTCAAACCCCTTCTGTGAGACCTCCATGGCCTCATCAAAGAGGGCTTCCAACCCTGCATCTGCCATCAGCGGCGGAGTGAGGTATCCCAAGCCAGTACCAGATGGCTGAGGCATGTAGCTCTGCATGCGGTGGCGCTTGAACTCACGGTACGCGCCGTAGTCCATAGTTAACTCAAAGGTGTAATACACCGACTCAAGCTCCCTGACAGGTGTGTCATGGCTGCCCAGGCGGCTCAGAGATTCATCGATGACCGCGTGACGCTCTTCATCTGACATGCCGCGGACGTGTTGCATCACCTCTGCATAGGGCCTGTGGCCGTACTTATAGAGGAAGGCCGCCACCACCTTTAATTCGGCATCAGGGTCGTAGTGAATGAGCAGGGCCTCTGCTGCTGATGCCTGGGGCTGTTGGAACGGTTTGGCCAGCTCTTGCTGTGCTTTACGAGTGCCCATCAGGTAGTCATTAGGCTCTGTGTACTTGATGAGCGTGGGCGTTACCTCACGCCCACGTTGCTTCAACTCCTCGCCCAGTGTGCGTTCCTCGGCTAACTCTGACGATAGGAGTTTGAGGACGGCGTGCTCCATGCTGCGGGCGTTCAGTGTCACGCCCACGTTGGTCAGCGCGGCCGAGGGCAGGACGAACCTGCAAGAGTCGGTGGCCTCGCGTCGCAGGCGGACGTTGTACGTGCCGTCGCGCTCATTCTCACCTTGAGGCAGCGTAGTCCGCAGGTGGGCCTGAATGCCGTCCACCAACTGGCCGTATAGCTCAAAGAGGCGTTGGCAGGCGGTTACATACGTCTCATACAGAGGGGTGCCTTCAAGCTCTTGAGGTACGTGGAAGTAGTCCTGAGGTAAGATCTGATAGCGACTGGACTTCTCCGTGTAAGAGGCCAGTCGATTGTCCTCCAGGGTGTCAGCCGCCAGCCGGGAGAGGTTCTCCACGGCCATGTGGATGATGGCGTGCTCAGCCACCGATGCGTGTCCGTAGTTCAACACCCATCGTTCGTGGAAGTCCGCTGCTTTCTCCGCCGTCACCAACTTTTGGATCTCGTCGAAAGGCTCCGGCCTGCGAGAGGTCATCGCGAAGATGACGGCAATCTCTTCCTCCGTGAGTTTTTGCTGGTTGAAGGGGTATGTGCGGAGGGGGTAGGCCGTGGCCTTTGCCATGCGTGTCTCCTATGAGATTTTGACTAGCGGAAGTTGGACAGGCCGTTGGGAATAACGACTTCAATAATCTGAATACGGTCGCCGTTGAGGGCGCGCTGCAACTCCCAGAGGAGCTGATCAAGGTTGTCGACGCGGACTGCATCCACGGCGTAGGCCTCAGCAAGCTTGCGGAAGTCCGGGTTCTCCAGGTGGACGCCGAAGTTCCTGCCCCCCATGGACTGGTCCTGGTGGAACTTGAGAGAACCCCAGGCGTTGTCGTTGAAGATGAGCACCACGGGGGCCAATCCGTACTGGACCGCCGTTCCAAGCTCCTGCATGTTGTATTGGAAGCCGCCGTCTCCCGTAACGCAGACCACGGGGCGGTTGGGCAGGGCGGCTTTCATGCCAAGGCTGGCCGCGAAGCCATAGCCAACGCTCACCCAACCGTGGGGTAGGTGATACGTCAGCGGTTCGTAGGCGGGAAAGCAGCGCTCCGCACAGTAGACGGGCATTGTGGAGTCAAAGACGATGGTTGCATCGCGAGGGAGGATGCCTCGTATGGCCTCCCACATGTGCAACTCGTTGGGGAACTGCTCTCGCACCGACGCCTGTGACTTCAAGCGCAGGTCCATAGCCTCCGCATGGCCGCTGCTTGACGATGGTTCTCTATTGCTCAGCGCGTCCAGCAACTGACGTAGCACCGCCTTTGCATCTCCAGCAAGTCCCACTTCCACCGGGTAGTTGCGCCCAAACATGGCGGGGTCTATGTCAATTTGAATGAGTTGCTTGGGCAGCTTGAGGCCCACGCCCGTCGTGGAGCGGTAGGGCAGACTGCCGCCCGCCACCAGGGCTACGTCACAGTTGGCAATATATTCGTGTAGAGGGTTCTTGCCCCATAGCCGTCCGCCTAGGGATGAGCCCAAGGCCAGAGGATGGTCCTCTGGAATGGCACCCTTGCCGCCGTCACCGGTGACCACGGGCGCGCCCAATAGCTCAGCTAGTTCCACCAACTCGGCGGACGCGCCACTCGTCATGACGCCCTTGCCGCCCCAGAGAACCAGATTCTTGGCGGATGCCAGCAACTCAGCGGCCCTAGTCACACTGGCTTGTTCCGCTTTGGCCTTTGGCAGTTCCCTGGCTGGGATAATTTCAACGTCCGCTGACTCGCCAAGGAGGTCAGTCGGTATAACCACCACAGCGGGGCGTGGGTGCTGCGTTTTGAGGTGCTCCATAGCGCCTGCAATCTGGTTCGGCACGTCCGCCACGCTCTCTGCCATTGACTGCCAGCCGCTGACAGAGGAAAACATGCCAAGCTGGTCCTTCGGTTCGTGGGTAGAGCCGTGCCCTTTATTGACGAGGTCGTGCTCTATGTCAGTGGTGATCTCAAGGACAGGGACTGAGGAATGGTAGGACTCACCGAGAGCGCCCACGGAGTCTGCTGCGCCAGGCCCACTGCTGGTAATGAGTACGCCGGGGGTGCCGGTGGCTCTGGCGTAGCCGTCAGCCATGCAGACCAGGGCATGCTCATGCCGTCCGCCAATGAACCGGATGCGGCCCTGCTCCGTCGCATCCCGCAAGGCATCAAAGATGTGCAGATTGTGGACGGAGACAATGCCAAAAACAGTAGTGACACCTTGGGCGATGAGCGATTCAACGACGGCTTGGCCGCCGGTCATTTTGGCCATGGAGACGCTCCCTGGAACGGGTGCGCCCATGATACCTGCGGACGGCCCATCATGGAAGAATGGACTGGCACTGAGCAGACGGCCCTACGCCACCAGGAGCAGAGGAGTCTCCAGAAGGCGCTTGACCTCCACCATGAACTCAGCGCCATCTGCGCCGTTGGAGGCGCGGTGGTCTGCTGAGAGGGTGACCTGCATGATGTCCCTCACCACTACCTGGCCACCGTGTGGAACAGCCTGCGGCATAACCGCGCCAATGGCAGCAACGGCTGTGCCAGGTTCATGGATGATGGCCGTGAAGCTGTTTATCCGGTACATGCCCAGGTTGCTGATGCTGAAGGTGGCCAAGGTGTACTCGTCCTGGCGTAATTTGCCTGACCGTGCACGTTCCCCAAGGTCTTTGGTCTCCCGCGCTATCTGCACCAGAGACTTCGTTTCGCAAGCCAGGACGGCGGGGACAATGAGCCCTGCCTCCAGAGCTATGGCGACGCCAATGTTGACGTGGGCCGGCACCTCAAGGTGGTCGTCCTTAAAGATGGAGTTGAACTTGGGGTAACGCTCCACCGCCATGGCGCATGCCTTGATGATGAGGTCGTTTACGCTGACGTGACCGGCGTCTGCCAACGATTGGTTCAGCTCTTTGCGGAACTCCATGGCCTTGGTCATGTCCACGCTTACTGATACGTAATACGCAGGGACGTCCCGGTTGGTCTGTTGCGTGCGCCGGGCTATGGCCTGACCCATCTTGGTGAGAGGTATCTGCGTTGCCTCTCCTGGCGCCACCGGGGCGACAGGCGCAGGCGCGCCCTTGGCTTGGACTGGCGCAGCCTTTTCGGCAGGGGCCTCTGCGGAAGTCTCCTCTACTGGAGCCTCCGCTACGGGCTCCTGTTCAGCCGCTTCTGGCGTGGCAGCCGGACCGGACTCCACGAAGGCCAGCACATCATCTTTAACGATGCGCCCTCCGGGGCCAGTGCCCTGCACTTGGTTTATGTTTATGCCATGCTCGTCAGCAAGACGACGGGCCACTGGCGACGCCCGCAAGGGCTCTCCCGCTGCTGCGGGAGCTTCGGTTGCTGGGGCGGTTGCAGGCTCCGGGGTTGGTGAGCTGGCCTCTTCAGCCACAGCAGCGGGCTCAGCAGGTGCTGCTGGCACTGGCGTGACTGACACGTCCGGTATCTCTTCACCCTCTGCGCCAATGAAGCCTATGACCTGGCCCACGGGGACGGTCTTGCCCTCTTCCACCACAATACGGCGCAGCACGCCGCTGGCGGAGGCCTCCATCTCAATGGTTGCCTTGTCCGTCTCAATCTCGGCTATGGTCTCGCCACGCTTGACGTCATCGCCTTCGTGCTTGACCCACCGGACCACCGTTCCCTCGGTCATGTCGTACCCCATCTGGGGCATCACGACTTCTGTTGCCACGCTAAGCCTCCGTTAGTCTCGAATCGGGTTATATGCCTATCACCGACGCGAGCGTATCCACTACTTTTTGCGCGTCAGGAATAGACGCACGTTCTAGGTTGATTGCATAGGGCTGAGGAACGTCTTCACCGTTCACCCGCGCCACGGGCCCGTCCAGATAGTCGAAGCACTCCTCTTGAATCTGGGAGGCAAGCTCTGCGCTGAAACCGCCGGTACGCCAAGTCTCTTCAACCACGGCTACACGACCGGTCTTTTTCACCGATTCATAGATAGTCTCCATGTCCAGAGGGCGTAGGGAGCGCAGGTCAATGACCTCCGCCTCAACGCCGCGCTCGGCCAGGATTTGGGCTGCGTCCAGGGCCACGTGCACCATCCGTGAGTAAGCCACCAGGGTGACATCAGAACCACGGCGCTTCACGTCCGCCTGGCCGAAGGGCACCGTATACCATTCATCAGGCACCTCACCCTTGAGGCGGTAGAGCAGGGCGTGTTCCGCCAGCAAAACGGGGTCTTCATGCTTGAAGGACTCCCGCAGCAGGCCCAGAGCGTCATAAGGAGTGGAGGGCACCGCCACCGTCATACCAGGGACAGATGCGTACCAGTTCTCAAAGTTCTGGGAGTGCGTGGCCGCCAGACCCGCGCCACCGCCCGTTACGGCCCGTACCAACAGAGGCACCGTGAACTGGCCTGCTGACATGTATCGAATCTTGGCTGCATGGTTCACTATTTGGTCCATGGCCAGCAGGCTGAAGTTGAGGGTCATCAATTCAACCACAGGTCGTAGGCCGGCCATGGCAGCCCCAATGCCCGCGCCCGTGAACCCAGATTCAGCTATGGGAGTGTCCATGATGCGCTTGGGGCCGTAGTGTTCTAGGAACCCCTTGGTCACGGCATACGCGCCGCCGTATGCGCCAATGTCCTCACCCATGATGAACACACGGTCATCAGTGTCCATGGCCTCTTTCAGGCCGTGGCTCAACGCTTCTCTGTACGTGATTTCTGCCATTGTCCTCAGTCCTCTCTGCGCCTAGCCCAGGATGTCGTCGTAGAGTGTGCTCAAATCCGGTTCCGGGCTCTCATCAGCGAATTGGACAGCCTCGTCGATAAGCGCTTCCACTTCGCTGTCAATGTCGTTCAAGTCGGCCTCCGCCACTATCTGGTCCCCAATGAGCTTGCGTCGCAGGGTGGTGATGGGGTCCTTGGTCTTCCAGTAATTCTCTTCATCCTTGTGACGGTACTCACTGGGATCAGCCATGGAGTGACCGCGGAAGCGATAGCACATGCCCTCCACGAAGTATGGCCCGTTGCCGCTGCGCACCCAGTCCACCACCTCCGTCATGGCTTCACGCACTGCCAGCACGTCCATGCCGTCAACGCGCTTGCCCGGCATCTCATACGCCTCTGCCATGCGGTAGATTTCCTTCACGGCGAATACGTCTCCGACAGGGGAGCCCATGCCGTAGAGGTTGTTCTCGCAGAAGAAGATAACCGGAAGATGCCATATGGCGGCAATGTTCATGGCCTCATGGAACTCGCCCTCGTTCAGGGCGCCGTCGCCCAAGAAACAGAGGACAATGTTGTTTGTGCCTTTGTACTGCTCCGCCAGAGCGAGCCCTGTGGCTATGGGAAGCTGTCCGCCAACGATGGCATACCCACCCATGAAGTTGATGCTGGCGTCAAACAGGTGCATGGAGCCACCCTTGCCTTTGCTGGAGCCCGTGGCTCTGCCAAAGAGCTCCGCCATGGCAATCTTGGGGTCCATTCCCCGGGCCATGGCGTGGCCGTGGTCCCTGTAGTGGGTGATTACATAGTCGTCAGGCCCCAGCGCTGAGATAGCACCCGCTGCTATGGCCTCCTCACCTATATAGAGGTGAAGGAACCCGCGGATTTTGCCTCGCATGTACTGAGAACCGGCCTGTTCTTCAAACACCCGAATGAGCTGCATCTTCCGGTACAGGTCCACCATCTCTTCTTTCGTTAACTCTTGGGCTACTTTCATGAGCACCCTTTCTCTCTATGCGGCAGGGCTAAATGTGAATAGCCTTGCCGTCTGCGGCCAGGGCCGCTTCCTTTATGACTTCCGATACTGTTGGGTGAGCGTTTACCACCGCGCCCACTTCTAAGTTGGTGCCTTCAAGCACCCGGGCAAGGCTCAGCTCACCCAACATTTCCGTTACTTCAGGGCCAAGTAGGTGGCCGCCCAAAATCTCTCCCGTACCCGCGTCTATGATCAACTTTGCCATGCCCTCATATTCATCCAAGGCCAGAGCTTTGCCGTTGGCTATCAGCGGGAACTTACCTACCTTGTAGTTGAGGCCTTGCGCCTTGGCCTGTTGCTCAGTGAGGCCCAAGCTTGCCACCTGTGGGTTGCAGTAGACC
>Ga0302135_10002594_pt1 | contig 10819 bp, 8 predicted proteins | sample CBN3_surface_MG_FD_203119 | JGI IMG/M metagenome (GOLD analysis project Ga0302135, IMG submission 203119) | Marine microbial communities from Western Arctic Ocean, Canada - CBN3_32.1 | ecosystem: Environmental > Aquatic > Marine > Oceanic | place: Canada: Western Arctic Ocean | collected 2017-09-15 | reverse complement strand
TCGTCTGCACCGGAAGGACGTTTTGTCTCGACAAGACCGAGTAAACATTAGTGTTCGCGCGTGCAGCCGCCTCGGAGGGACGTATCTGGTCGTACTGGCTGTGGCCGCCTTGCCTGGAGTTGGCGCTCTGCATGGCCAGGAGCCCGCCGCGCTGGTCTCGGAAGAGGCGCCAGCTTCGGCGACAGGGTCGCTGCTGCTCGGTGGCAGGGCAGCCGAGATAGCCAGCCGAGTCGAGAAGGTCGATCCAGCCGAAAAATCTATCCCAGCCAGAAACGTCGACGTGACCAGTGTTGCTACTGGAGCGCTGGCGGGTCGTCGCGTCGTGCGTGTCGTGCTCGCAGGCGAGCCACCGCTCGTAGACGGCCGATTGGACGACGTTGCCTGGCGGGGTGCGGCGAAGCTCACCTCCTTCGTTCAGGAACGGCCGATCGAGGGGGAGTCGGCCACCGAGGACACGGAGATATACATCACGTACGACAGCCAGAACATCTACTTCGGGATCTACGCGCACTACTCCGACCCGGACTTGATTCGCGCCAATCGAGTCGACCGGGACCGGACGGGACGGGATGATACGGTCATGGTCTTTTTCGACACTTTCCTGGACCAGCAGCGAGGCTACGCGTTCTCGGTCAATGGCTACGGCGTGCAGGGCGACTCGTTGATTGGCGCCAGAGGGAGCGGCGGCTTTGGCGGCGGTTTTGGTGGCGGCCCAGGTGATTCGTCGTGGAACGCGCTTTTCTCCTCAGCCGGCAACTTGGTCGAGGACGGCTGGACGGCCGAGATGGCGATCCCGTTCAAGAGTCTGCGCTATCCGAAGCAGGCCGGGGCCGAGATGCATCGTTGGGGCTTTCAGGTCCAGCGGAAGATCGGAGGCAAAGACGAGGTCGTCGTCTGGGCGCCCACCTCCCGGAGCGTGATGGGCTTCCTTACTCAGATGGGTGTGCTGGAAGGCATGTCCGATCTCTCCACGAGTCGTAACCTCGAGTTACTGCCAACAGTCACGGCGGTCCAGACCCAGTCGCTGAATAGCACCGGGGAGTACGACCGGTCTGGTGTCCAGGAGGGAGGGATCAGCGTGAAGTACGGCATCACGTCGAATCTGACGCTTGACTTCGCGGCCAACCCGGACTTCTCGCAGATCGAGTCTGACCGACCACAGATTGACGTGAACCAGCGCTTTCCGCTGTTCTTTTCTGAGCAGAGGCCCTTCTTTCTAGAAGGGAAGGAGGTCTTCAGCCTTTCCGGTCCGCTGAACCTCGTCCATACGCGGACCTTGATCGACCCGCAGTTCGGAGCCAAGCTGACGGGCAAGATGGGGAAGATGACGATGGGTTTCCTTGTCGCCAACGACGAGGGGCCAGGTAAGCTGGACGACCCCAGTAATCCAGCCTTCGGTCAAACAGCAACCTTTGCGATCGCTCGGATTCGCTACGATTTCCGGCCCGAGTCGAGCATTGGCCTCATCGTCACCGACCGCGAGTTCGTCGACCAGTACAGTCGCGTGGGGGGTGTTGACGGGCAGTTCCGGATCGGGAGCAACCAGAGAGCCGGCTTTCGGATCGTGACATCCCGGCATCGCGACAGTGCAGGGGTCGAACTGAGCGGCGACGTGGTGGACGGGGGGTATCGGAAAGAAGGCCGAAACCTCAGCTATTCGGCCAGCTATTTTTCCATCAGCCCTGGCTTCCGCACCGATACCGGATTCATCCGGCGCGTGAACCAGCGGCGCGCGAGCGGCGGCGCGTCGTATCGCTGGTGGCCAGAAAGCTGGATTCGCAGCTTCGGACCGCGCCTGAGCTACGAACGGAACTACACCTTCGCAGGTACGCTGCAGGACCGGAAGGTTGGGACGAGTGGCAGTTTTAACTTTGCCCGCAACATCAGCCTCAGAGTGAACTACAACCGCGACATGGAGCGGTTTCTGGACGTCAAATTCGAGAAGACACGCTACGGGTTCGGCGGTACTGTGGCCACCAGCCGGATCTTCTCGTTCGGTGGGTTCTTCAACCGGGGCGATTCGATTCGCTACGTGGAGAACCCGTTTCTGGGCCGCAGCTCGAGCTTGAACCTCTTCACGACGCTCCGGCCTTTCTCACGGCTTCAGTCCGATTTAAACATCTCAACGAGCCGCTTCAGCGATGTGCGAACCAATGCCGAGCTGTTCGACGTCAAGATCTTCCGGTCGCTCATCACCTACCAGCTCACCGAACGCCTGCTCGTGCGTAGCATTCTGGAACACAACACGTTCGATCGGACATTGGGTGCCAACCTGCTCGTCACCTACCGCGTGAATTCAGGAACCGTTTTCTTCGTCGGGTACGACGACCGCTATCGGGAGAGTCGGAACATCGACCCGCTCCTGTACCAGACGCCAGAGCTGCGACGGACGAACCGGGCCATCTTCACGAAGCTGCAGATTCTCTTCCGGTATTGAGTGGCCTGGCGGGTCACGCTAGGTTGCCGGTGGTGGGTGGGCGCGGCACCGCATGGCACTGGTGGGCGCCTGCGCGGCATCAGCTACTTCCGGTGATGGCGCAAGACGGTTCGCTTGTCGGAATAGTGCGATCGCACGTCAATGTAATCGGCGTGCGATAAGCCAAGCTCGCTTGCCATCTGGCGAATCTGGGATTCCTCGTCCAGCGTGATCGCCTCGTCAGCCGCCGAGACGGCGAAGAGGCACCCGAGCAGATCCCGTCGCTGCGCGTCTGACGCAAGTTCTCGGAACTCGCGCGTGACAAGGAAGTTCTCGGTGCCGCCGAATAGACGATTCTGATTCTTGGCGATCTCGACCACTATGAGCGCCTGCGCTTCTGGCACGTGGCCGACGCGTTGGACGAGGCTCACCATTTTCGCCGTTTCCTCCTCGGTGACGTGTAGATCAGCCCAGGCAGCCCGGCTCAGAACGTACGCGAAAGCTGCGAGGTATCGTGCGCGATCGGGTTCCAGCTTGTCCAGCTCACTTACGATGCGACGGACCGTGTTCGAATCGCCCTGTGCGGTGGCAGCGCTCGGTGTCGAGCGCTGGCGCAGCCAATCAAAGACAGACATCAGATATGTGGCATTTTCTCACAGTCGCAGACAAGATGGATGAGGTGCGAGTCCACGCCTGCTACCTGTCCGAAACGTCAGGTCGAGGGGGCGTCACGTTCTTCATAGGCTGCCCGTCTGATGGATTGTTCTGGTGGCCGAAGTCCATCGTGACGTCAGCGGTGCCTTGCTGGAAGGCGCGGGTGAATCGCCGCATCAGCGAGCGTGCCAGTAGACGCCGGAGAGCTGGAATCAAGCAGAAGAATCCAAAGAAATCCGTCAGAACACCCGGCGTGATGAGCACTGCCGCTGCGACGAGAATGAGCACGCCTTCGACGATCGGCACGGCCGGGAGTCCTCCGGTGTTGAGGTCCCGCCGCAAGCGTCCCAGTGTGTTGAGCCCCTGCTGACGGGCCAGCGACGCGCCGACAATTCCGGTGCCGATGACGAGCCCGATGGTGGCGATGGGGCCGATGCGCTCACCGATTTCGATGAGCAGCACCAGCTCGACAACCGGCACGGCGATGAAGAGGAGAAGAAGGGGTCCCACTGGTGCACGACGTCCCCGCCACGCGAGCCACCACGGCCCCGGCGCACGTCACTAGTATTCTAGGGCCTATCAGCCGACTCGTGACCGTAGGCACTTGGTCCCTTCCGCAATTCGCGCCCGGCCTAAGCAGGTCGCATCGGTGCCGTCGAGTGCTCCGGTTGGCGGCCTGCCGTTACCGAGTGAGATAATTGGAGGCGTCGGACGGGCCCATGAAGAAAACTGCCAGGAAACAGGCACAGCGTCGGAGAGCCACTCCCGCCTACATCCAGGCGCTGAAGTGGGCGCTCGTCGCCTGCGTCGTGGCGCTTGTCGTATATGTCGTGTCGCAGGGGCCAGGCGTTGCGTTCGACGAAGACGCGATCGCCGTTGTGAACTTCTCGGGTCTGACCGAGGCTGATAAGAAGACCGCACTCGTAGCGGCGAACAAGGGACGCTGCGGCTGCGGCTGCGGCATGACATTGGCGCAGTGCGTCGCCACTGACATGACGTGTCCCAGGCGAACTGGTAATATCGAACTCATCTCCGAAATGGTCCGCGAGGCCAGCACTAGTATCCTGGAACCGTGATTCCTGGCGGAGGTTCTTTCGCGCGGCGCCCCAATGGCTAGGTGCGACGACTCTGCATGAGAACACCTGCGATACGCTCATCACTGAGGAGAAGAGTGCCAAGACTTCAACACAAGGCGATTCTTTTGGCCCTGTTCAGCGTAACCGTGGTTGCGCTGGCGGCGCAGTCGCCTGGCGGCGAGGCGACCTCCCAGGCCTGGCCACAGTGGCGTGGACCGGCATCCACCGGCGTGGCCCCTGGTGACGCCCCTCTGCGGTGGACCGACACCTCCAACATCGCGTGGAAGACGCTTATCCCAGGGCGCGGGTTCTCCTCTCCGGTCGTGTGGGGCGAGCGTATTTTCATGACAACTGCCGTGCCGACCGGCGTGAAGGGTCCACCATCGAGGGGCGGTGGCGGAGGGTTCGCGGGCGGCGGCGCTGGTGGTGGTCTGGAGCACCGCTTCGAGGTCTTGGCTCTCGATCGTGAGACCGGTCGGGTGGTTTGGCAGCGGACGGCGACCGTCGCGACACCGCATGAGGGCTACCACCGTCAGTACGGTAGCTTTGCCTCCAACTCGCCCGTCACCGATGGGTCGCACGTGTGGGCGTGGTTCGGATCTCGAGGCCTGTATTGCTACGACATGCAGGGCACGCTTCTGTGGAAGAAGGACTTCGGCGTCGAGTTGCAGATGCATTTGCAGTTCGGAGAGGGTACGGCGCCGACGCTCCACGGCGACCGATTGTTCCTTAATTTCGATCACGATGGGGACTCGTTCATCGCTGCTCTGGACAAGCGAACTGGTGAGGAGGTCTGGCGGACACCGCGCGAGGAGATCTCGAGCTGGACGACGCCACTGGTCGTCGAGCACGGTGGCCGGCACCAGGTCGTCGTATCGGCACCGACGAAGACCCGGGGCTACGACTACGACTCCGGCCTCCTAATCTGGGAGGCTGCCGGGCTTGGCCCGAACTCCATTCCAGCGCCGGTGCAGCTCGGCGACCTTGTAGTTGCCATGAGCGGATTCAGAAATCCTAAACTCATGGCCATCCGGCTGGGGGGGAGCGGAGACCTCACCGGAACCGACAGCATCGTGTGGAGCACGACGCGCGGCACCTCTTATACGCCGTCGCCGGTGCTCCACGATGGCATGCTGTACGTGCTCACGGATTCCGGGATGCTCAGCAACTTCGATGGGCGGACCGGCACGCCTCATTATCAGCAGGTTCGTCTTCCCAAGCCGTACAGCTTCAAGGCCTCGCCGATCGTCGCCGGCGGAAAGCTCTATCTCGCGACCGAGGACGAGGATGTCGTCGTCGTGAAGCCCGGCCCGACGTTCGAGGTGCTGGCTACCAATACGCTTGCCGACGAGTCGTTCATCGCGACGCCGGCCGTGGCCTACGGCGACCTGTTCCTTCGCAGTCGCACGGCGCTCTATCGCATCAGCAGCCGCTGACCCAGGAACGGCGCTGGTCACTTCAGGCCACCGAGGCGTGCCGCTCATCGCACGCTTGAATCCCCGGCGCGCGGGCGTCTGCATTCCCAGGAGGGCGGCGGGGATCGACATCGCCTGGTGCGCCCGACGCTGAAGGCCCGCGTGCCGAGAACGGCGACGCGCATGTCAGTCTTTACCCGCGGTGCAGGCCAGCCAAGCAGAAGTAGCACAGTGACGTAGGCAACGTGTCCGCGCTGGGCAGCGCGGTTCATCTCGGAGCATCGCGGAACCGCACCGCCATGTCGAATGCGGTAGTCTCGCTCGTCCAAAGATCGATCCGGCCCTGATGGCTGCTGCGTCTCAGCTCAGCTCTCGGCGCCGATAGAAGAGTTCCCCCTCCCACGGAGAAGAGGATGCCTGCGCCCAGAGAAGCTCCCTGGCGACACTTCGTCGAGACCGTCCAGCGCGGCGCTCGTGTGCCCTTCTCTGAGCACTGGGACGTCTTTCGACGCTCGAACCAGAATCCGGGAGACCGTGAGGGTCCGCCGATTGCCTGGTGGCCCGATGAGGCCGTCCGAGAGCATTCGAACCTGCTGGCGCTTCAGCGGGAATGCGGTCTCGCGAGCTACGAGGAACTTCACCGATTCAGCGTCGAGCATCATGAAGCGTTCTGGGCGGCCGTTCTGAGGCGTTTGGGGATCGTCTTCGACAGAGAACCTGATCGGATTCTGGCTCCCGCGGATGGCGTCAAGCGTCCTCGGTGGCTCGTCGGCGCCGAGCTCAACATCACGCGAAGCTGTTTCTCGGCACCTGCCGACAGGACGGCAATCCTCTTTGGCCGCGAAGACGGGACTGTCGATCGATTGAGCTACGGTCACCTCGAACGCGAGGTCGATCGGTTTGCCGGTGGCCTTCGGGCGCGCGGCTTTCAGCCCGGCGATGGCGTGGCCCTGTACATGCCAATGACGCCCGAGTGTGTTATCGCGTATCTGGGAACGATCCGTGCGGGATGTCGGGCTCTTTCGATTGCCGACAGCTTTTCCGCTGAAGAACTCCACCGCCGTATCGAGATCGTCGGCGCTCGAGTTGTGGTCACCCAGTTTGCCTATCGCCGTGGCGGACGGAAAATCGAGCTGTACGGCAAGGTGCGGGAGGCAGCGGCGAGATTCGCTGAACCTCCGATTGCGATCGTGGTTGCCGCGCAGACCCTGGAGGCCGAGGACGTCCGATGGGACGAGTTTCTTGCCGCGGATGAGCCGGCGGGTGTGCCGTTTTCGGCCGGTCCGGACCACGTCACGAACGTACTGTTCTCGTCCGGAACGACCGGGACGCCCAAGGCCATCCCCTGGACGCAGCTCTCTCCTCTCAAGGTTGGTATGGACGCGCACTGTCACCAGGATGTGCACCCCGACGACGTGGTCTGTTGGCCGACGAATATCGGCTGGATGATGGGTCCGTGGCTCGTGTACGCGTCGCTGCTGAACCGGGCAACCATGGCGCTCTACGAGGGATCGCCAGCCGGGGCCGGGTTCACGACGTTCGTGCGGGAGTCGGGGGTGACGATTCTTGGCGTGGTGCCGTCCATTGTGCGCAACTGGCGTGCGTCGCAGTCCGTTGACGCCGGGTCCTGGCCGGCCGTGCGTCTGTTCAGCTCGACCGGCGAGGCGTCAAGCGCAGAGGAGTATCTCTGGCTCATGAGCCGTGCCGACTATCGCGCGCCGGTCATCGAATACCTGGGTGGCACGGAGATCAGCGGCGGTCATCTGACGGGCACCGTACTCCAGCCCGCCTCTCCGGCGACGTTCTCCACGCCGGCGCTCGGCGTCGACGTCGTGATTCTCGGCGAGAGTCATGCGGCTGTCTTTGAGGGCGAGATGGGAGAGCTGTTTCTCATCCCGCCTGCGTTAGGCCTGTCGCAGGAGCTTCTGAACCGGGACCACGACGCCGTGTACTATGACGGCTGCCCGCCCGGACCGATGGGAGAGCTGCTTCGACGTCATGGTGACCATTTGAGCCGGATCGGAATGGGCTACTTCAAGGCACAGGGTCGCGCAGACGACACGATGAACCTTGGTGGCATCAAGGTAAGTTCCATCGAACTGGAGCGTGTCGTGAACGATCACCCCGCCGTTCGAGAGAGCGCGGCCGTGGCCATTCAGGTGGGGGGAGAGGGAGCCGAACAACTCGTGCTCTTCGTCGTATTGGAGTCGGGTACCTCCGAGGTCGGACTGAAGAAGACCCTGGCCGAGGCGATCTCGGCCCACCTGAATCCGCTGTTCAAGGTTCGCGATGTTGTTGCGGTCGAAACATTGCCGCGAACCGAGTCGAACAAGATCATGCGGAGAAGCCTCCGGGCGAACTACGCTCCAGGGCGTTGACCCGGTGGTGGAGGGACAATGCCTTCGCGGAGGGTTCCGCGGGGTAGACGGAGCTGCGATTGCGGCATGATGAACCAGGCGACAAGATAGAGCGCGGTCCCGAAGACGATCATGCCTGGCCAGATGGTGAGGACGCTCCAGAGTAGCCGGATGGGCGTCGCGCCTAGGTCGAAGTGCTCCGCGAACCCTCCACACACGCCCCCAATCCGCCGGTCGTGTTCCGATCGCTGTAGCCGGGGTGTTGCTGAGGTCGGGGGCGCCTCTGTGTCGGCCTGGGGAATCAGAGCCCAGCACACGACGTAGGCGAGCACACCGCCCATGATGAGTCCTGGTACGACAGTCAGGAGTATCCACCCGAGGCGGACGAGCGTGACGTCGGTGCCGAAATACTTTGCGAGGCCTTCGCAGACACCGGCAATCTTTCCGCTGGAAGGCCTTCGAGTGAGACGTCGTGTTCGGGACTCGGCGGTCAACTGAAAGCCGCAGTCTCTGCAGTACGCCGCTTCGTCTTCAACTGTGGCCGAGCAATTCTTGCAGATCATGGCTTGCACTCCATGCTGGCTTATACGTCGCCAGAAGGCCACAGGATTCAGACCGCCTTCCTCGCTGGGTGCTGCAGGCAGGCCATGGCCACGATGTGAAACATCCCAGCGTTCAACAGGAGCAGCGGAGTTCCTGGTAAGAGGTGGGACCCTGACAGCCAGCCACAAGATATTGGCCTCTTATCCGTCTTAGTTGCTACATAATGGGGTACAGGTTTCACTCGCATGCCGGTTCCGATGGAATCGAAAATTCCAGGGCTCGGAAACAGCTGTCGATTGATACGATTCCCTAGCGAACCGGTCGGTGCTGGGGCTCGTCTTTCGAGGTTCTGGCGAGGGCAAGCTTGCCCAGAAAGGGGGGAAGGGTCACGTATGAGCGTTGCGCGCAGGTTGTTGACTCTTTCCCTGCTGACCGCCCTCGCAGGGTGCACGACGGGCCGGCCAGCGGCGGAGACGTCGAGTCCGCGAGAGGATGTCTTCCTGGTGCCAGACACGGTCACCGTGCGCGACGTCGTGCCGGACGGAGCGACCCTCGAGGTGCTGCTGCGGGCGCAGGGCCTGACCTCGGAGGGTGTCACGCGCGCCATCGCTGTTGCGAGGACCGTGTTCGATCCGCGAAAGCTCCGAGCGTTTCAGCCGTTCATGCTGGCACGGACGAGCGATGGCGGGCTTCGGCACTTTGAGTACGAGATCGACGCTGATAGTCTGTTGCGGATTGTTTCCGAGATCGATACGGACTCCTTGCACGCGGAAGTGCTTCCGATTCCGAGGACGCTGGAACTGGCGGATACCGCTGGTCTCATTAGCAAGACGGCTCCCTCCCTGTACCAGGCGATGCAGGAGGCAGGTGAGCGTCCCCAACTCAGCATCGCTCTCGCCCAGATCTTCTCCGGCGAAATCGACTTCAATTCCGAGCTACAGCCTCTTGACAGATTCGCGGTGTCATTCGAGAGGCTGACACGCGAGGGTGGGTCCTCGACCTACGGGGACATCTCGGCCGCCGAATTCCACAATAACGGTCGGACCGTGCGTGCTATTCGGTTTGCTCCACCCGGGGGAGAGCCCGGCTACTACGACGAGAACGGCCGATCGCTGCGGCGCTTCTTTCTGCGTTCGCCGCTCAAGTTCGAGCCGAGAGTTACATCGGGATTCTCTCTCCGTCGGAGGCATCCGGTCCTGCATGTAGCGCGCGCTCACAGGGGCGTGGACTATGGCGCACCGAGCGGGGCGCCCGTCGTGGCGGTGGCGTCCGGCAGCGTGGTGTCCGTCAGCAGGGATGCCACCAACGGTCGGATGGTCCGGCTTCGCCACGCAAGCGGATACGAAACGTACTATCTGCACCTCTCGTCATTTGCCTCCGGGCTACGCCGTGGAGCGCGGGTCCTGCAAGGCGATCTGATCGGGCGCGTGGGATCAACGGGCTTGGCCACAGGTCCGCACTTGCACTACGGCCTTAAGAAAAATGGGGTCTACGTCAATCCTCTTCGGGAACATCGCAACATGCCGCCTGGGGAACCGGTGCCGGCTGACGCGATGGAGGCGTTCATCGCGGTGCGGGGCCCCAGCCTCGAAAGGCTCGACCTCGCTATGCGGGCCATGCAGAACACCCATCCCATGGCGACCGTCGCCTCGCGATAGAGACCCTCACCAAGAACCCTGCTCCTCTCGCGACATCCTCGCATGCAGCGGGACCTCGGGTTGCGGGACTCGACGCTCGCCGACGACCATGAGCCGCCGGTCTTCGCGTTCCCGGATGAGGGACCAGGGGGAACCCATTGCTGCCCCGTAGCTTCGACGGCGCGCCGCCACTCGTCCCCCACAGCCTTGACGGTCTGGTGCCGATCGCGGCAGAAGAGAATCTCTGTCTGTTGTGCCACGCTACGGGCAGCGCTGACCCCGACGATCCTCCGCAGGTACCCCACAGCCACCTCGTCGACCGGCGCGCCAGCCCTGAAGTCGTGAGGGACTCAGTGGCCGGCGCGCGCTGGACGTGCCTGGCGTGTCATGTGGTGCAGAGCGATGCTCCGGCCCTTGTCGTGAACACCTTCGGTTCACGCGGCCGCTGAGGATCGGAAGAGCCTACTGGCCTGGTAGCATGATGTGGGCGGTGGTGGTGCCCGCATCCATGATCCACGCACCACCCTTGCCGGGTTTGACCGGCAGGCCGGTGGATGCGGCCGTCGCATCCGGCACGGCGATGGTCGTGTGTGTGCCGGCCTTCATCGCGTCGGGTCCGTTCGTGCTGATCCACGGAGCACCGTACTCGGGCTTCACGCGGGTACCGTTCTTTTCGGCCGCGTCGACCAGCGCCTTCTCCCCGTCGGAGGTCTTGCCTTCC
>Ga0302135_10002592_pt1 | contig 10824 bp, 12 predicted proteins | sample CBN3_surface_MG_FD_203119 | JGI IMG/M metagenome (GOLD analysis project Ga0302135, IMG submission 203119) | Marine microbial communities from Western Arctic Ocean, Canada - CBN3_32.1 | ecosystem: Environmental > Aquatic > Marine > Oceanic | place: Canada: Western Arctic Ocean | collected... | reverse complement strand
CCAGCATTGTGGCGCCAACCGCTAGCGAGAACGGTATGTATCGAACCTACGTCGGTGCGACCTTGACCGCCAAAGCATTCGATAGCGTTTCACCGGGACTCGGCAAGTGGTTGGTTTCGATCGCCGCCTGGTTATTTGCAGTGTCGACGATGATCTCCTGGAGTTATTACGGTGAGCAGGGGATGGTCTATCTTGCCGGTGAAAAATCCGTTCTCGGCTACAAAATTGTCTTTTGTCTGTTAATCGTGATTGCGACCTTGGGTTTCATCAAGACTGATGCTGATCTCGACAATATCACCGGCATAGGCACGGGCGTGATGCTATTCGCGAACATTCCTATTTGCTGGTTCTTCGGCTATCAGGCAATCCGCGCCTATAAAGACTACATCGTACGGCTCAAGTCCGGACGTATGGGGTCCGATCATCCTCCGCCCCATCTCGACGACCTGTTATCGGGACGCGACGTCGAGAAATAGCATGCTGCGATCGATGCTCTGGCTCCTGTTGCTCGTCGCGGGCGCGGTTAGTGCCGCGACCTGGCAGGAGATCGTTGAACAGGCGTTCGATGAGATGGAAGACGACCTGTCCGAGAACTTTGCTTACACCGAGACCCGACGGTTCAATGATGGTGTATTCATCGGTCGTTACGACCCCCGATTGCCGGAAGAGGCGCGTTGGATTATCACAAGTATCGACGGTCGCGAGCCAAGCGAGAAAGAGGTCGAGGATTTCCTGGAAAGAAAGAACAACGCGCAGGCGGACCAATCCGATGACGAAGGAAGCTCGATAGCGTCGATCGTTGCAGACGGCAGCCTTGCGCTGCTCAACGAGACTGACGCTCATTGGGTGTTCAGCTTCAAGCCGACGGCAGGCACGGAAGAAGCAGCAGAATTCATGAAATCTGTTGATGGGATGGGATGCTAACGATCGTCAAACAAGGGCATTACGTTTCGCAAATCACGATGCAAAATCGCGAGCCGATTAAACCCGGCAAAGGCGTCAAAATTCAAGATTTCCGAACTACGATAGATTTTTCTCCGGCACAGTCCGGCGGTCCAACAGTACCAAGAAGCATTCAGACCTCGATTCGGGGCAAGGCCATGTTCGTTATCAAAATTAACAAGTCGGAAACACTCGAGTACAACGACTTCGAATTTGTGGCCAGGGAGCCGCTTGATTAACCTTGTTTGCTTTTCCTCTGCAAGCCGTTGAGAATTTTGTCGAAGCGCTCTTTCGCTTGCGTCATGACGCCACCGCATTTCACCTCGTCTACAACGAATGATTCCAGGCGCCCAACAATGTCGTCAATGTCCCTCTCTCCGAATGGTTGGGACTGCTCAATGGTCGCCGGCGAATTGTCGACTGCACCGAACAAATTGATCCAGATTTCGGATTGCTTTCCCCAGGCCAGCAGATGATAGAACTGAGGCCCCGGTCGGCCATCTTTGCTCTGCAGCAAACTGATAAGGCCCGCGACCAGCGATAACGGTAGGAGTAACAGGTCCCGCAGTCCGTCAACAAGGAGCTTGAACTGCAGGACACCAACGTCGCGAATCAACGTCCAGCGTTCGGCGGCAGAGTTTTCTTTGTCCTAGGACATATTCATGGGCTGGTCACTTCAACAAAAGTCAATTAAGACAAGTGATTATAGATGCTTTGACTAGCGTGCGACGACCCTTTGCCGTAGTGTTGGACGCGATCAACACCGGCCCGACAGAGACTATGCCGACCTACCGAAAAACGCCTCAATTTGAGCACGGACTTCCAGAGTCCACAGGCGTCCTTGTCGTCAATCTCGGCACGCCCGACAACCCAACCACCGGTGCAGTGCGCCGTTTTATCAGAAGCTTCCTTTGGGACCCGCGAGTTGTCGAATATCCGCGCCTGTTGTGGTGGATGGTTCTGAATCTCGGCATCCTGGTTATTCGCCCACCGCGGTCCGCCGCCGCTTACCGAAAAATCTGGACAGACCAGGGCTCGCCGCTGCTCGTTCATTCTCAAGCAGTAACGGCGAAGATTCGCGAGCGCCTGCAATCGACCTCGGATTCTCCGGTGCGAGTGGAGCTTGCGATGACCTACGGCGAACCCTCCATCGCGGGCGCTGTGGCGAAGCTCATCGCAGACGGCTCTCGCCGTATTATCAGTTTGCCGCTGTATCCACAATACTCAGGTACAACGACCGCCGCCGTTTTTGACGCCGTCACACGCGAGCTGGGCGAATACCGCTGGGTTCCGGAGTCGCGTTTCATCAACGATTATCACGATGCTCCGGGATACATCGATGCATTGGCCGCCAGCATTCATGAGAGCTGGAAGACCAATGGAAGAGGCGACAAACTGTTGATGTCGTTTCACGGTATTCCTGAAAGCAACGTGTTGAAGGGCGATCCCTATCACTGCCACTGCCAGGAAACTGCGCGTCTCCTGGCGAGCGCCCTGGGCCTTGAGGAAAATGAATGGGTAATTTCATTTCAGTCCCGCGTCGGACGTGAGAAGTGGCTTTCCCCCTACACTGAAGATACGGTGAAAGAGCTCGGTGCCCGGGGACTGTCGCGACTCGACGTCGTCTGCCCGGGCTTTGCGACGGACTGTCTCGAAACGCTGGAAGAAATCGCGATGCAGAACGCGGAGTTTTTCATCGCGGCAGGCGGTGATTCGCTGCACTACATTCCATCGCTTAATGCTCGCGATGATCACGTCGAATTCCTCGCCGCTCTGGTATCACAGCACACGTCCGATTGGGCAAGCACTATTTGATCCTAGTGGCGGTAAATATCCGAGACTCGTTCCGCCTGGCGTCGCAACGCCGTACCGATTCCCGCTTCATCATAAAGTGCATTGATCTCGCCGAGTTTGGGTGCCGCCGGCTGCATTAGCGTTTCAATATTGTCCATCGGCGCATCACAGACGATGCCGGTCAATCGACGCGCGAGATAGGCATCTTCTTTATGCGTATCGAGTTTTGCTGCCAAGGTCTTCGCGCCGCGCACGTTAACCTCATGAACCCTGTCGAGGTTTGCGTATATGTCGTCGAGACTTTCGAAATGCCGCAGTAATCCAACCGCCGTCTTCTTACCGACACCGGGAACGCCTTTGATGTTATCGACCGCGTCGCCGGCCAGCGCAAGAAAGTCTGCGATCTGCTCGGGCCAAACGCCGAACGAGCCGGGAATCTCCTCATAGCGCAATTTACCTTTTCCGGCGAAATCCCAAAATATATCTTCCTTGGTCAACAACTGTGTCAGGTCTTTATCACGCGTGACAATCGTCGAAGGCCGCCCTATATTTCGGCCATGATGAACGAGCGTTCCAATTAGATCGTCGGCTTCGTAGGCGGGGCTGCTGTGTTCCATGAGTCCGAGCGCTCGAACGAATCGCCGGCACTGGCCGAACTGACGCTTTAGGTCTTCGGGCGCCGGGTCGCGATTCGCTTTGTACTCCGGGTATATCTCCGTGCGGAACGACTCCGTCAAACTCTCGTCAAAGAGAACCGCTATGTATTCCGGTGTGACCTTTTCCATGAAGTCGCCGATAAAACGGCAAAAGCCGTATAGCGCATTAACCGGATTGCCATCATCGTCGACCATGTCGTCCGGCATCGAGTAGTACGCCCGAAAGACGTACACGCTGGCATCAATCAGATACTGCATTGCGGCTGCGCGCCCTGCGCGCGAAATCAATCATGAAAATGCACTTCAACAATCTTCTCCCCGTTTGAGAGATGATCGCTGAGACGCGCGTGTAGCGGACTGGAGCGTGGAATGTGCGCCAATAAATATTGCATCTGGTCGGCGAGGACGCGCCGCCCTTTAAGATAGATGTACTCGGCGTAATTTGGGGTGAACGGAACGGCTATCAATTCCATTGCTGCTTGTCCCGGCGTTCGGCCACCTTTGTAGTTGTTACACCGCCGGCAGGCGGTCGCGACATTATTCCATTTGTCTCGCCCGCCCTGCGACACCGGCGTAATATGGTCGCGCGTCAGGTCTCTTGTCATGTAGCGCATGCCGCAGTAGAGACACAAGTTCGCGTCTCTCTTGAAAAGAGTGCGATTGTTCAGTGGTGGTACATAACGGTCCCGATTTCGCGACAAACTCTGGCTCGTGCCATGCGTTGCGATGATGGAATTGATGTCGATTCGGCTTCGCGTACCGTCGCGGGAATTGTAACCACCAAAAACGGAGTAAAGGCGAGTCCCACAGTCGTACGCTACCTGCTCTGAGTGATAAAGACGCACCGCTTCGCGGTAGTCAATCCACTCGAGCGGCATTCCTGCAACGTCAGTTCGAAGAACCTGTTGCGAAATATCGGATGCGAGTCCTGCGAGCATATCCGTCCCCCGTGGGTATGCTCCGATTATGACAAACTTTAGAGTGCCTTCAACACCTCATCGAGCGTTTCTTTTGCATCACCAAATAACATTCGCGAGTTTTCTTTGAAGAACAGCGGATTCTGTACCCCTGCATAGCCCGTGGCCATGCTTCGTTTCAGCACAATTGACGTAGCCCCCTTCCAACATTCAAGAACCGGCATACCGGCGATTGGACTGTCGGGATCAGTCAATGCTGACGGATTGACGATATCATTTGCGCCAATTACGACGGAGACATCGACGTTCGGGAAGTCTTCGTTGATTTCATCCATTTCGAAGACGATGTCATAGGGCACCCTTGCTTCTGCGAGCAATACATTCATGTGTCCCGGCATTCGACCCGCGACCGGATGGATTCCGAAGCGCACATTGATTTTTTTCGCGCGCAAGGCTTTGGTGATTTCAAATACTGTGTGCTGCGCCTGGGCAACCGCCATGCCGTATCCCGGAATAATCATAACTTCTTTGGCGCCAGCCAGTAGCGCAGCCGTCTCATGCGCGTCGATCGGTAAAACCTCGCCCTGATCCTCACTACTTTCTCCACCTGACGGAGTGCCACCACCGGTGCCAAAGCCACCGGCAATCACTGCCAGGAACTTGCGATTCATGGCGCGGCACATGATGTAACTAAGGATCGCGCCGCTCGAACCGACAAGTGCACCGGTCACGATCAAAAGGTCGTTGCCAAGCATGAAACCGGTCGCAGACGCGGCCCAGCCCGAATAACTGTTAAGCATGGAGACCACAACCGGCATATCAGCGCCACCGATGGCCATTACCATGTGGATACCGAAGAGAAGCGCGATAACCGTCATGATCATCAGTGGCTCCATGCCGTTACCCGCCGCGGACTGCAGTACGAACTCACGACCGAACCAGATTGCCCCGAGCAGGAGGCCCAGATTGAACCAGTGCCGTGCCGGCAACGTCAGCGGCTTGCCGCCGATGCGGCCGGACAGCTTGCCGAATGCAATCACTGAACCGGAAAATGTCACTGCACCGATGAGAATGCCAAGATAGGTCTCAATATCGTGGATCGTCAGTTCAACACCGCTAAAGTGCGAGAGCCTGCCAGGATCCATGAAGCTTGCGTAGCCAACAGCAACTGCCGCCGCACCGACCAGGCTGTGCAAAACAGCAACCAGCTCCGGCATCTGGGTCATTTGCACACGGCGGGCAAGAACGACACCAATCGTTCCGCCGATAAGCAACGCGACGAGCAAGATCTCGTAATGTCGCTCTACGACACCGAGGATCGTCGCCAGTAAGGCGATCGTCATACCAATAATGCCGTACCAGTTGCCACGGCGTGCGGTTTCCTGGTTGGACAATCCACCCAGGGCCAGAATAAAAAGTATGGTCGCAATGATGTATGAGACTGTGACTATGCCTTGGCTCATCATCTCAACCTCACTTACGGAACATTTCGAGCATACGCCGCGTAACGGCGAAGCCGCCCGCGATGTTGATACTCGTCAAAAGAATGGTCACCGCGGCAATCCACATAATTGTCGTATTCGTTGCGCTGATTTGTAACAGCGCACCAATCACGATGATGCTCGATATTGCGTTGGTCACACTCATCAGTGGTGTATGCAGCGCGGGCGACACATTCCAGATCACCATGTAGCCTACGAAACAGGCCAAAACGAATACTGTGAAATGCGCCATGAACGATTCTGGCGCGACGGCCCCCAATCCCAGCAATGCAAGGCCACCAGCAATCATGCCGACGATCGGACCCATGACGGATGGCTCTTTCTCGACGACGACCGGTGCCGGCGCAGCTTCGGCCTTCTTCGGCACTGCTGATAGAAGCGCTGCGGGCGGCGGATACGTTGTCTCACCACCCTTACACACTGTTGCGCCACGAACGACTTCATCGTCAAAATCACTGACGACGTTGCCATCCTTCTCGGGCGTCATGTCTGTCAGTAAATGTCGCAGATTGGTCGCGTACAACTGACTGGACTGTGCGGCCATTCGGCTAGGTAAATCGGTATACCCGATGATGGATATACCGTTTTCAGTTTTGACGATTTGCTCAGCTTCGGTTAATTCGCAGTTGCCGCCCTGCTCAGCGGCCAGATCAACGACAACACTACCGTCCTTCATCGAATGAATCATGTCGGCCAAAATCAACTTCGGTGCGGGTCTGCCGGGAATCAACGCGGTGGTGATAATGATGTCGACTTCCTTTGCTTGCTCGCGAAACAAGGCCATCTCCGCGTCGATGAATTCTTTGCTCATCGTCTTCGCGTAACCGCCTGCGCCCGAGCCGTCCTCATCTTCCTCGAAATCGAGCATCAGGAATTCTGCGTCCATACTCTCGACCTGCTCTTTGACCTCGGGACGAGTATCGAAAGCGCGAACGATTGCGCCCATACTTTTGGCAGTGCCAATGGCCGCGAGGCCCGCGACACCGGCACCGATCACCATTACTTTTGCAGGCGCTACCTTACCGGCAGCGGTAATCTGACCCGTGAAGAATCGTGGGAAAAGCTGCGCTGCCTCGACAACGGCGCGATAGCCCGCGATATTGGCCATCGAGCTCAACGCGTCCATTTTTTGTGCTCGCGAAATACGCGGAACGCTGTCCATTGCCATCGCGGTGGCACCACTGTCAGTCAACTGTTGAAGCAGGTCCGGGTTTTGTCCCGGCCAGAGAAAACTGATGAGGGTCTGCTCGGCACGCAGCTTGCTGATCTCGTCGCCCTCGGGGCCGCGAACCTTGAGAATTACATTGGCATTCGTCCAGATATCATCGGCAGTGTTCACAATCTCGCAACCGGCGTCTCGATAAGCGTCATCTGAGTAATTCGCAGCCGTACCTGCACCCGCTTCGACCGCAACATCAAAGCCCAGCTTAATGAGTTGCAGCGCAACCTCCGGAGTCGTCGCAACCCGTTGTTCGCCAGCGTGAATTTCTCTCGGCACACCGATTCTCATACTTACCCCTCCATTAGGACTGCGGCAGTCTAACGGAGGCGATCTCGAGGCACAAAGCAATCCGGGTAAGAATTTAGCGTTCTAGTCTCGCGTCGGGCGTCTTGGTCGATCCCGGATTCGATCGTGAGCGCGCTGCTTTTGTTCGCGCGTCATATTGTGGAAACGATCTCGCATCTTTTGGCGTCGATCCCGATTCATGCGATTGAAGCGACGGAAGTTATCTCGTATTCGGCGCTGTTCGTCAGCAGACAGGCTTTTGTAGACATCGTAGCGATCGCGGATCAATTCGCGGCGTTCATTGGATAGTCGGCGCCACTCAGAAAAATCACCTTGTGCCTGTTGGCGCTCGTCAGCCGTCATCGTTGCCCAGCGCTCGGCGCCGCGCACCAGGCCCTCGCGCCGCTTGGACGGCAGCGTATCCCACTCATTGGCGAACTCCGCCAGCACTGCCTGCTGTGATGCATCAAGACTGGCCCAGACGAGTTCCTCTTCGCCGTACGAAATCGGGCTGAACAATAGCAGCAGTGCGACTCCCAGGATGGTTTTAGCTTTCATCATCTTTCTCCGTCGATTCTTCACCTTCCGGTACGGGACCGCGCCGTTTGTCGTTTTCGGCTACCGCTTCTTTATCAAAGATAAGCCAGTCTTCATATGATTCTTCCCACATTCCCAGATATTCCAAAAACGCCATGTCGGGAACCTCTTCATTTTCTCCCTCGGCCTCCGCAATGGCAGATGTCGCAGCGCAGAGGGCGATACCACAGAGCATCGTCTGCAAGCGACGACTAACCAAGGTCTCCATTGCCTTCAAATTCCTGTGTATCAAGCCAACTGTAGAACTCGAGGTCCTCAATCATTTCTATGCTTTCTTCACTCAGCAATATGTCGAGGTCGGTGGCCGGCGCGCTAATAACATTGTTCTCGCCCGGCCCCCCAAACGTAATCATGACCAGAACGACTGCCGCGGCGACTCCGGTCGCGGGCATCCATCGCTGCCATTGCCGATTCGGATGTTCAAGCTCAGCTAACGCAGCTTGCCGCGCTCTGTTCAAGCGTGACAGCGTCGCGGCATCCAACCCGTCGACCGAGCGATCGAAGGCGTCTTTCGCCTGCTGCGCCAGTTGTTGGTCTGTCTTGTTCATTGCCAGTGTTCTCCCAATTTATCCCGCAGCGTGTGCACAGCCCGGGAATAATGTGTCTTGACGGTGCCTTCGCTGCAGCCCATCGCGACAGCAGTCCCCGCAACGTTGAGGCCTTCAAACGTTCTCAGCATGAATGCCTCTCGCTGACGTGAGGGCAATTCGTGCACGGCGAGCTCCATGTCCTGCATAGCCTCCGCATTTTCCAGCTGCTCGTCCGGGGAGCGTCCCGCGGGATCCGGCGCCGCCGCAATAACATCACAGTCATTGTCGGCAGGTTTCGCCTTCTGAAACCACACCATAACGCGGTTCCGGACGGCTTGACGTCGATGCCAGTCACGAATGCCATTTTGCAGAATTCGGTAGAATAACGGCGTCCACTCTTCACGGTCATGGCTGGCGTAATTCCTGGTCAGCTTTATCATCGCATCCTGCACTAGGTCCAGCGCCTCGTCCCTGTCGCGCACACCAATCTCGGCGATTCGCAGAGCACGCCTTTCCACCTCAGCCAGAAACTCCCCAAGTTGCCGTTCCTTTTGCAGTGTCCGTCCTCCTGTCGGTTTCGCTGTGCACGATACCGCAAAAACTGATATGTCTTCGGTCATATCCCTTGACTCCACCGCGTAGTGATCTAAGTTATCTGTCCTGTTTAACGCCCGAGAGCCACGGTAGTTGACATGGCAAAGCCGGGTTCTCCTAGGATTATGTAAAATAACGTGAGCAATAAAACCATACTCAAGGTCGCGGTCAATGTCCCATTGTCGCGCGAGTTCGACTACCTGCCGCCGCAAAGGGGTCAGAGCGCTTCTGGCCACGAGGGCTCTGAGACCTTTGTGGGTTGTCGAGTATTGGTACCATTCGGGCGACGCCAGCAGGTTGGCGTCGTTCTGGGTCGATCTGCCGAATCAGACGTTCCCGCCGCGAAACTCAAACAATGCTCGGAAGTCCTGGACAGTGAGCCATTGCTGTCCGATAACGATCTTTGGCTAGTCCGCTTTGTGAGCAACTACTACCATCACCCGATTGGGGAAGTCGTCGCGGCCGCACTTCCGACTTTGTTGCGGCAAGGTCTTCCCCTTCACCCGACCATCGAAAAGTTGCTTGGGACCGATCTCGCCGCGCAGACGGACGTCGAGGCCCTGGTCCGCCGAGCACCGAAGCAGGCGGAACTTCTAATGATGCTCCTCGACGCCGGCGGCGATGGAATCGACACGGAGCGGTTGACCGGGATGCTCCCCAATTGGCGCAGAGCGGCGAAAGGCTTAATCGACAAAAGTCTCGTCAGCCTGTTCGAAGCTCGCGCCGATGAATTAGATGTGCGGGCACGGAGCGACGAAACGCCCGGACCTGATCTCAACCCGGATCAGCAGCAGGCCCTTTCGGTCTTACGCTCCGAGGACGGCTTCGGCGCCTATTTGCTCGATGGCGTCACTGGCAGCGGTAAAACCGAAGTCTATTTGCAGCGTGTTCGGGACGTTCTGCAACGAGGCAAACAAGCGCTGTTGCTGGTGCCGGAAATTGGCCTGACGCCGCAACTGGTCGATCGACTGCGTGATCGCCTTGGCGTCGAGCCCGTGCTTTTACATTCGGGACTAAGCAATAACGCCCGACTCGCCGCGTGGCGGGCGGCCAGGTCGGGGGTCGCGAAACTTATTGTTGGAACGCGCTCCGCAGTTTTCACGCCGCTCCAAGATCCTGGCCTGATAATCGTTGACGAAGAACACGATCACTCCTTCAAACAACAGGAGGGCCTGCGCTACTCGGCACGGGACCTGGCGATTGCGAGAGCCAAACACCAGGACGTACCTATCATTCTCGGCAGCGCAACGCCGACGCTCGAGATGTTGCAGCATTGCCGCAACGGACTCTACGAGCATATTGTCCTGCCCACCCGCGCTGGTGGCGCGCTACCACCGACGCTGCGACTGGTCGACACTGTACGTGCGCCTGCAACCGATGGCGTCAGTGAGCCGTTAGCTGAGTCCATACATCGGCATCTGGATGCCAGGGGCCAGGTGCTGATTTTTCTGAACCGCCGTGGTTTTGCCCCAACACTGATCTGCAGTAGCTGCGGTCATATTGCCGGGTGTGACCGCTGTGACTCGCGTCTGACCGTGCACGCCGGCAGCCAACAACTCCGCTGCCATCACTGCGGTGCCTGCCGATCACTGACGGAGCAGTGCGAGGAATGTGGAGAGACTGTAAAGCCGCTGGGAGAGGGCACGGAGCGACTTGAAGACTCATTAGGCCGTCGCTTTCCCGACGCCGTCATCAGTCGCATCGACAGCGATAGCACGCAACGAAAAGGCGCGATGCACGAGGCGCTGGAGAACGCCGTGTCCGGACACGCGAACATACTGGTCG
>Ga0302135_10002586_pt1 | contig 10834 bp, 10 predicted proteins | sample CBN3_surface_MG_FD_203119 | JGI IMG/M metagenome (GOLD analysis project Ga0302135, IMG submission 203119) | Marine microbial communities from Western Arctic Ocean, Canada - CBN3_32.1 | ecosystem: Environmental > Aquatic > Marine > Oceanic | place: Canada: Western Arctic Ocean | collected... | reverse complement strand
TTATTCGAGCTCGCGCTGCGATCTTCTTAATTCGCGCACCATTGTATCCGTGACTGCAGAACTCCCTGCGGGCTGCCTTGAGGATCTTATCCTTGGTCTTGGCGGTGTTGCGTTTTACCGGACTACCCTCCCCAGAACCGCCCTTGGAGGTGGCTGCTTTGGTGTCCTGATGGTTGGTTTTCGCTCCCATTATTATTCCCTAATATTGGTTTGAATATTTCCATCTACGCAATCAGAAAAGCATTGTGCACCGAAAACAGCCTTAATCAAACATTTTAAATTTGAAGTAAGTAAATAATTTATTACCAGCACAAGACATATCGTCGGATATCTGGTATCTTTTCACGAGTAAATTTTTCGCAGGCTCTTCGCTCATCTGCAGCCTGGGTGGTCATTTAGCTACGGTAGAGGAACGGCGAAAAGTTAACAAGGGATAATCGAGTAGTTGCCGTGTTTCGCTCGAGCTCACCTAGACATTTGGAGGACACCATGGACCTGATTCTTAGAAACGCTCGCGTCTCCTCGAAATCCGGGGAAATCAAAACCGATATCGGTGTCAACAACGGGCGCATTGTGGTAATTCAGCCGAATTTAGAAGCAGATGGACAGGAGCTGGACCTGTGCGATCGCATGGTTTCGCCCGGGTTTGTCGAAACCCATATACACCTCGACAAGTCCTGTATTCTGGATCGCTGTAAATCCGTAAAGGGTGACCTAGACGAGGCGATCGAACAAACCTCGACGGCGAAACTGGCCTTTACTCCGGAAGATGTCTATGCGCGCGGTGCGCGCACTCTGGAGAAAGCGATTCTGAATGGAACGACGCACATGCGTACACATCTTGAGGTAGATCCGGGTGTCGGTTTGCGCAGCCTGGAAGGTATTCTGCCCCTGGTTGCCGACTACAAGTGGGCGCTCGATCTGGAGATCTGCATTTTTCCACAGGAAGGCCTGCTAAATAATCCTGGGACCGACGAGCTCATGGTCGAAGCCTTGCAAAAAGGCGGCTCGATTGTAGGTGCGGCGCCGTACACCGATTCGGATCCACACGGGCAGATAGATCGCGTATTCGAAATGGCCAGGGAATTCGATATTGATATAGACATGCACCTGGATTTCGGACCGGATCCGAGTCAACTGGACCTCGACTATGTTTGCAAACTGACCGACAAGTACAACTATGGCGGTCGCGTCGCCATCGGTCATGTGACCAAACTATCCGCAGCCAGCCCGCAGGCATTCGCGCAAGCGGCGCGGCAGATGGCTGATGTGGGCGTCGCGCTAACCGTACTGCCGTCGACCGATCTATACCTGATGGGGCGGCACATGGAGCATAGTGTTATGCGCGGCGTAACCCAGGTACACAAGCTGATCCAGGAGGGTGTCAACTGTTCCCTATCCAGCAACAATATTCTCAATCCATTCACACCGTTTGGAGATTGTTCGTTGATACGAATGGCGAATTTGTATGCAAATATTGCCCAGGTAGGCAGACGCGAAGACATCGTTGAATGCTTTGAAATGGTAACCCGGCGTTCGGCGAAGTTAATGGGTGTACAGGACTACGGCCTGGAGGTCGGTTGTTGGGCCGATATGGTGGTGCTGGATTGCCCGGACAGAGCCAGTGCGGTAGCGGAACTGGGACGGCCGATCTATGGGTTCAAGCGAGGGCGGATGACCTTCACCCACGAACCGGCCACGATGCATCGACCCGCCTAGTTTAACTGGATGCAAGACTATGACTTTGAGTGATCACTCAAATAAGATCGTGCGTGAAAATACATTGGGCGCGTTCTGCGATCAGGATCAGATATCTCTCGCTGGGCGTGCCAGCGGTCCCCTCAAGGATGAGTGTTTTGCAGTAAAGGATGTATTCGATATCCGTGGCGCCCGTACCGGGTTCGGAAACCCGGACTGGCTTCGAACTCATCCTCCCGCAAGTGAAACGGCCTGGGTAATACGCCAGTTGCTATCCGCCGGCGCAACTATGATCGGTAAAACGATTTCGGATGAAATGACTTACAGTCTGACTGGCGAGAACGCCCACTATGGCACCCCGGTCAATCCGATTGGACCGGACCGCGTTCCTGGCGGGTCATCGAGCGGCTCCGCAGTAGCAGTGGCCGGGGAACTGGTCGATTTCGCCCTCGGTACAGACTGTGGAGGATCGGTCCGCGTGCCGGCAAGCTATTGTGGAATATATGGAATCCGCCCGACCCACGAACGTATTCCGCTGACAGGCGTAGTGCCGTTTGCCTCGAGCTTTGATGTGGTGGGCTGGTTTGCCCGCGATGCCGATATGCTGGCGCGGGTTGGTTCTGTATTACTGTGTGATACGGAGGATTGGCCAAGACCGAAGCATATGTCGCTGGTGAGCGACAGCTTCGCTCTGGTAGATACCGAAAGGCGCAACGATTTGCTCCGGCTATCTAGAGAACTGGGAGATAAATTCGGTGGTTACGATGAAATAATCCTTCGTCCAGACGGCCTGGACGAATTGCGAGAAACCTTCCAGATCCTTCAGGCAGCGGAAATTTGGTTCAATCACGGCGCATGGATTAGTGAGGTCAAACCGGCATTCGGGCCAGGTATCCGGGATCGATTTGAGCGTGCCTCGACAATAGGATCGCAAGACGTTCAGGTCCATACCGAAAAACGCGAACGATTCAGGGAACAAATGAACGAGCTTTTGAACGATGGCAGAATTTTGTGCCTGCCGACGTCACCCCGGGCGGCGCCGTTGCGCAACATCCCGATCGATACCATGGAAGTCGCCTACCGTAACCAGGCTATGTGCCTGCTGTCTATAGCGGGCCTTTGTGGATTGCCGCAAGTCAGTATTCCGATCAACGACAACACGGACCGGCCGCCGATAGGATTATCCTTAATCGGTGCAAAAGGAACGGATATGGCTTTGCTGGCGCTGGCTCGCGAGTTATCGTCTGCCAGGTAACCAACCCTGGCAAAATTGATGGAGGCTTTTCAGCCACCGCCATACAAAGCAAGATGGACTTCATTCACGGCATGCGTTAACGCGGCAGTGTCTTCGTCACTCCAATCGCGCGCACTGCCGTTTTGATGCACCGATATCCATCCGCCGAGCTGTCCTTCGACAAACAATGGTCCCAGCATCTGCGCTCGAGTGCCATAGATATCGATTAAAGCCTGCGGAGGTGAGGGCCCGTCAGTATAAACATCATTCTGCACCAGCAGACGGCGCTCGCGCTCGAGCCATTTCACCGTTTCCGCGGCGCGCTGATCCAGGGAACCCTCCGCTTTAAGTGATTTGGCGCCGGCAGACAGTGCTTCCGCGGCGGGAAGATTGACATGAAAGCTGTGCTCTACAACATCTACCCGCAGTGTGGTCCGACTCGCATGGGTGCTCGCCAGCAGATCTTCCACAATGCGATCAAGAATCAAAACCAGAGCTTCAGTTTTCATGGCTTGTTCTGTATTCGTCTGATTACCAGGCACACCAACCTCCATCGATAGGAATAATGACCCCGTTGACGGCGTCGGAATCTGATGATGCCAGAAATAATACTGTCCCGGTTATCTCATCAGGTTTGAAGAAATCCACCTTGCTGGGGGTGCGCTCACGCAGGAAAGCCCGGTGCTGGTCGCCTTCGGGACTATTCCAGTTGAAGACATTGTTGATCGGGGTCTCAACCGGTCCCGGTGCGACCGCGTTGACGGTAATCCCGAACTGGCCGAGTTCGCAGGCCAGGGCGCGGGTCAAATTGACCACTCCCCCTTTGGATGCACAATAGGAAATACAGTTGAGAAAGCCGCCGAGGCCCGCTATTGAAGTCATATTGACTATCTTACCCTGTTTTTTCCGACGCATCTCGGGAGCAACTGCTTTGGCACAAAAAAACTGTGACTTGAGATTGACGTCAAGTTGCCGGTCCCAAATTTCCTCGGTGGTATCATCGATGGAAACAACATCGAGAATACCCGCGTTGTTGACCAGAATATCCACTGTAGCGAACTCCGACATAACCTGGGCAACCATGTCGTTAATCTGTTTGACGCTAGACACGTCGGTTTCGATTGCGAGCGCCGTAGCGGCATTCTCGTCATTGATTTCAGCGGCTACTTTAGATGCGGATTCCATGTTCAGGTCCACAATTGCGACTTTGGCACCTTCGCGCGCGAGAAAAATTGCGAATTCCCGCCCCAACCCCTGCCCGGCGCCGGTTACGATTGCTACCTTATCTTGAAAACGCATATTGAACTCCCTCGGTTGATTACAAAATTGTAAATACCCCTAAATCAGGGCGAATCGATATATCGGTGAACATGATGCGGAGTTTTCGCCAGGCCAAGGCAGAAAGCGCCGACAATCGGTTCCAGCGCATCGAGTTCGCGTCGTCGTTCCGCGGTGGTTTCGCGAAGACGATCCACCGCGGCGCGGACCTTGTTCTTCAATTGCTCATAATCGACTGTGGTGACAACACCCTTCTCCACTACCATACGACCGCCGACCATGACGGCATCTACCGCCTCGCCATTTTCGCAGAAAACAAGCTGGTTAAGCACATCGTTCAGCGGCAGATAGTGAATATGATTCAGATCTATAAAAACGATATCCGCCTTGTATCCCGGCGTGAGCTGACCACATGATTCGAGGCCCAGAGCCCTGGCGCCACCCAGGGTAGCCATCGACAAGACATTACCGGAGCTGAGCCAGCGATCATAGTCGGGTGTCTGCGCTCTCGACACCAGTGAAGCCAGGCGAGTTGCCTCGAACATGTTCAGGTGATCCGAGCAGGTGGATGTATCGGTTCCGATCCCCACGTTAATCCCGGCGTCTAGCATCGGAGCTACCGCCGCCAGTCCGTTACCGAGACGCATGTTGCTGCCCGGATTATGAGCCACGGACACTCCATGGTCGGAAAGCCTGAGCAAATCATCGTTGTCGAGCCATACGCCGTGGGCGGCGGTTAATTGTGGGCCAAGGAATCCTAGTTTATCCAGGTGGGCGGTAAGACTTGTGTTGTAACGTTTCAATCCCGAAACAGCCTGTACCTTGGATTCTGCAAGATGGGTGTGCATACCGACGTCGAATTCATCCGCCAGATTTCGACAGCCGACCAGGAAATCGTCGCTGCAAAACAAGGGTATCGTCGGGGCGATGCCGAACTTGATCTGATCAGTTGCCTGCGGCCAGTTTTCCAACAGACCACGACAGGCCTCAAGTGACACTTCATATGGCGAGGTGCGAACTTGATCGACCGCAGATCGCATGTTCTCCGGCAGAGCCTCAATCAAACCGGGAATGGCTTGCCAGAATGTTCTGTCGGCCAACATCGGTGAAATAACCGCGCGCATGCCGCTGTCTTCGTACGCCCTGGTCACCGCTGCCATGCCGGCCGGGCTTGGCAGCGGAAGTTCCGCTACCATGTCGTAACAGGCTGTGCAGCCGTGTCGTAGCATTTCGGTTGCTCCGAGGAGAGCGCCGAGATAAAGATCCTCCCGTGTACGTTCCGCACTCATCCAACTGCCCGCGTTGAGATGCATCTCAAGCGACCATGAGGCGGAACAGCCCTTGACCAGCGTGTAGTGGCTGTGGGTATGCGCATTTATCAAACCCGGGATCAACAGCTTGTCGCTGGCCGGGATGACCTCCGAATCTGCGGGTACCTCCATTCCGGGAGGTCCGATCTCACAAATCAAATCATCGACGACGAGTATATCTGCGGCTTCGCCGCGGTGCTGGCATGCATCAAGTAGACAGCCGCCACGGATGACCTTTGGCCGGGCTATCGATTTGATCGCAATCGACAAGGTGGGATTACTCCGTTCCTGCATCATCGGCAACGATGATGCAGTCGGCGGGAGCAAAACTGACGGTTACGGCACTGCTGATAGCAGCAACCGGATGTCCCAGGTTCGGATCGATTACACTGATAATCCGGCTAGAAGGCAACTTGATCCTCGGTTCCATAACAGCGCCCGGGTATTCAACATGGGATGTCGTTCCGGAAAAGCTGTTTACCATTGACGCTGCTGACTGATCTGACAGCGTCATACGTTCCGGACGCACACTCGCGGTTTGAGGTGAACTTGATGGCGGCAAGTCTTGATTGACTAACGTATCCAACCCGTCGTCGGTCCGATAGTTTCTGCAGCCCACATCATTATTATGCTCACCAAACTCGCCTTCGAACCAGTTCATTTGCCCTAGAAATTCACCGACAAACCCAGTCCGCGAATAATTATAGAGCGATTCAGCGTCATCTTGTTGAACAATTTTTTGCCTTGTTCATGACGATGATGTGGTCCGCCATGTTCATTGCCTCTTCCTGATCGTGGGTCACGAGAATACTTAGGTCCTGCAGCATTCTCTGCGTCATCGGTTCAAGGACCGTGTTCGACGACGGAGTTAACATACCGACACGCAGTATATTCAGTCATAAGGTGTTTTCCATTGCTGGAGGGATGGTACGGTAGCGAAATGAGCCGTGGAGGAGATTAAACGAATTTCGAATTCGTTTTCTGCTTCAATATGAGTAGAGGCGGTTTGCCTGAACCTTTGTCTTTGGTGCAGAGTTTGGACGTCAACCGGACCGCATTTTGACGCGCGATACGCGTAACTGCCTAAACAAACTTAGTATTTAGACCTTCATATTTTTTAGAATATTTGCCAACACTGGATAATTTGGATTCACGATCTCGCGTCCGACCTCAAAGTGGTGCATGCCATCAAGCACGAAACAATCGACCGTGTGGCCGGCAGCAGCCCAGGCAACAGAGAATTCGTGACTCTGGCGCTGAAATTCAGGCAACTCGCCAGTACCCCAAGCCATGGTGAGGGGAGTATCATTTTCCGGAATCTGTCGAATAGAACTGTTCCGGCGCGCTGACTGTTCGGTTAGATCGAGATAGGTATTGCGATGACTGAGACGGACCGGTTCCAACTCATATATGCCACTGCAGGCAACGGCGCTTTTGATAATGTTCATCGGAAAGCCATAGTCATTTTCCCAGTCGGTCACCAGCATCATACTGCAGATATGACCGCCCGATGAATGTCCGAGGCTGTGAATTCTATTCCTGTCCCACCCATAATCGTCTGCGTTGTGCCACGCCCAGGCGATAGCTGCTCGATTTTGGCGAATGATCTCATCAAGCGAGACTTTCGGCGCCAACGCAAATTCTAATACGAGAACATTGACTCCTGCTGCGACGAGAGACGGTGCGATATAGGAGCATCGATCTTTATCGTACCGCGTCCAAGCCCCGCCATGATGATAGATTGCAACGGGGGCACCTTTAGTTGCTACAGGGAAAATGTCGAGGCGTTCCATTACAGTGGGACCGTAGAAAACGTTCTGTATGCAGTCGAGTTCGCTCCGGATTTTAGCGCTGTCTTTTGCATTAATGTCCATCAGCGCAGCTGCATTAGGCACTAGTGTCGACTGGTCGTACTGTCGGTTCAGTTCCTCCTGCGTTAAATTTCCCCAGACGATATCGCTCATGATGTCATTACCCGATATTTTTGGAATATTACGAATATTAGGTAGCAGCAGATGCAACCCGTATTGCCAACTCACTGATACGCTGGTCAAACGTCGGCCATACTACCAAGATAGAAGATATAGACGCCCACTTTAAAGCAGATTAGAGGGCTACCATTACTGATGGATACCTCAAGGTGGTATAAATCCTAGCGCTGTATTAATTGCCTGAAAGGATGCGTCTATGAATCACACTAAACTTTACATTGGCCTTGATGGTGATAATACCCGATGGTACTCCCATATGCCTACGCGCCTACGGCGCTGCATAGAGGTCGTTTTGCTCCCCAGATCGGTGATTATGCTCACCAGCAGGAGATCTTTCCCGGTATCGGTCGCGTGGGAAGGGCCGGTGGTTGGTCAGGCCTGCGCGCGCGCCCACAGCTGGCGGGCTGCGCGGGCGCCTTCCCGCCGAATCACCTCCTCGTCGACCAGTGTCGCTCGGCCCCCCTCAACCACGACGCGGCCGTCGACGATCACGAAATCGACGTCCCGGCCCTGAGCGACGTGGACGACGTTGCCGAGCGGGTTTATGTCCGGCGTGAGGTGGGCGCGTCGAAAGTCGAAGCCGACGAGGTCGGCCCGCTTGCCAATCTCGAGGCTTCCGATCTCATGATCGAGCCCCATGGCCCGGGCACCCTCGAGGGTCGCCATCCGGAAGACGTGGTGAGGCTGCCAGAAGTCGGTCACGGCGTCCTCCTGGAGGCGGCCGATCGCGAGCGCCCAGCGCATGACCTCCACCATGTCGGCGTGCATGTTGTCGGTCGCCAGAGTCAACGCGGTACCTGCGCGCCGGAGCCGGGAGGTCGGCGCCGCCGCGCCGCCGAGAGCATTCCCTCGGGGAACGTGGCAGACCATCATGCCGGCCCGCCCGAGCCGGTCGATGTCGTCGTCGGTCAGGAACAGGCAGTGGGTGCCAAGCAGCCGGTCGTCTAGGAGGCCAACGGCGTCCAGGAGCTCCGCCGGGGTCAACCCGTCGCGCTCTCGCACTCGTTCGACCTCAAGCCGGCTCTGCGCGAGGTGGATATTCACGCGCAACCCGAGGCTCCGGCGAGCGGCGTCCACTTCCGTCAGCAGGGCGCGGGAACAGGTGTCGGGCGCGTGGGCGGCGAGCTGGACGCCGAGTCGCCCCCCCTCGGTGCCGTGCCAACGCTGGGCGAGGTTCGAGGCATCGGCCAGGGTTCGCTCCCCGATCTCCGTCCGGTGCTCCCACTTCTGCTGATGAACGGTGGAGAAGTCCACGTCGTGGATCCGGCCGCAGGCGAACACACGCATCCCGAGTTCCCCCATCGCGGGCAACGTGACGTCGGCATGCACGTAGCTGTCGTTGATAAGCGTCGAGCCGAACAGCATGGCCTCCAGGGCACCGAGCCGGGCCAGTGCTACCGCCTCGTCGGGGGTCACGTCGTGCCCGTGGGGGACACCGGGCGTGTAGGCGGGCGCGAAGCCCATATCCTCGGCCACCCCGCGAACCATGCATAGGATCGTGTGGGTGTGCACGTTCACGAACCCGGGTGTGACGACAAACCCGCTCGCGTCGATGACCCGGGTCGCGGTCACCGTCCCGGCCTCGGAAGCAGAGGCGACGAAGGCCAGACGCTCGCCTTGGATGCCGATGACGGCGTCTTCGATTACCGGGCGATCGGCGTTCCCGGTCAACGCGACAGCGCCGCTCACCAGGAGGTCGAAGACTTGCGGGTGGGTAGACAGGCTCATCTAGGGCGGCGCAGAGACCGGAAGAGGCCATCATAGGCGATCCACATCACCACGAGGAGAAGGAGGACGCCTACCGGCCGCGTGAGGATCACCCATGGAGGCTCACCCTCGAAGATCGCCATGGCACGCCTGAAGCTGGTATCAGCCAGCGGCCCGAGTATGATGCCCATGACCAGGGGACCAGGGGGAATGCCGACCCGGTTAAGTATGTAGCCCACGATGCCGAACACGATCATCACGTACACACCGATCATGGTCACGTCCGACGCATAGGCGCCGATCAAGCAAAGCGGGATGAGCAGCGGCATGAGGATCTGGCGCGGCGTGGCGAGCAGCTTGATGGTCGGCTTCGCGATCAGGAGCGCGATGACGTAGGTCGAGATCGAGCCCGCCAGGAGAGCCGCGTAGTGGAAATGCACCAGGCCGGGATAGCTGAAATTGATCATAGGCCCGACGACCACATTGTGGAGGTTCAACGCACCCAGGTACATCGCCGCCACGACGCCGCCTGGAATGCCGAGCGTCAGCATCGGCAGCAGGGTGCCACCGATGGACGCGTTGTTTCCGGTCTCCGCGGCCGCGATCCCATCCAGGGAGCCTCGCCCGAACTTTTCCGCTTCCTTTCCCTTCGCCCGCCGCTTGGCGATGCCATAGCACACGAACGCCGCAACATCGGGACCGAGGGGTGGGATGGCACCAATTGTGGCGCCGACGATGCCGTAGCGTGTACCGGTCTTCGCGATTCTGCCGAATATCCTCAAGGGTGGAAATATGCGTCCGCTTCGGTGTGGCATGCTATAGGGGGTGCGGGACGGTAGCACCCGTAGCACCTCGGCCAGGCCGAACAGGCCGATCATGATCGGCACGAATCCCAGCCCACCATAGAATTCGTTCATGCCGAACGTGTACCGCGGGTAGGCATTGACCGGATCGAGGCCGATCATGGCGATCAGGATGCCCAGCCATCCGGAGATCCAACCCTTTACGGGGAGCCCGCTGGCGGTGAGATTTCCGGCGAGCAGGATCCCGATCACGGACAGGAGGAACATCTCCCATGCGCCGATCTCCAGTGCCAGGGCGAGGATGAGGGGGAAGAGGAAGACCAGGAACATCAGCCCAGTGAGGTTGCCGATGAAAGACGCGGTGAGTGCGGTGCCGAGCGCGAGACCGCCCTGGCCCTTCTGGGCGAGGGGAAAGCCTTCGATACCGGTGCAAACGGCAGCGGGCGTGCCGGGGATATTGACGAAGATCGCCGAGATAGACCCCCCTAGCGTGCTCCCCATGTACACGGCCAGGAGGAACATGATGGCCGTCTCGAGGTTCATGATAGTCGAGAAGCCGATGAGGAGTGCCATCGCCATCGTGGTGGAGAGTCCGGGCAAGGATCCCCAGATGATCCCAAGAAGCGCCCCCGCGAAGCTCGCGAGAAGCAGCGTCGGCTGGAGTGCGACCGAGATCTGGTCGAAGAACGAGACGAACTCGCCGATTAGATCCGGCATGGCTCAGGATCTCTTAAGGCAGGATGATTGAGAACGCGTGTTTGAAAGTCTGGGAGAGGAAGGCCGTCGCCCCCAAGGAGATCATAATCACCCACA
>Ga0302135_10002585_pt1 | contig 10838 bp, 12 predicted proteins | sample CBN3_surface_MG_FD_203119 | JGI IMG/M metagenome (GOLD analysis project Ga0302135, IMG submission 203119) | Marine microbial communities from Western Arctic Ocean, Canada - CBN3_32.1 | ecosystem: Environmental > Aquatic > Marine > Oceanic | place: Canada: Western Arctic Ocean | collected... | reverse complement strand
CAGGTGGAGAACGGCTACTACGACCTCGCGACACCGTTCGGCGCGATGGAATGGACGACCGATCACATGAACCTGCCTGGTGAGTTGCGCGGCAACATCCGCCACAACTACTACGAGGCCGGCCACATGATGTACGTGCAGGAAGACGAGTTGATGAACCTCAAGACCAACATCGAGGAGCTCATCGACATGGCCGCCGCACGTCGGGTGCAGTAGCTAACGGCGGTAGACCGCGCGACGGTGGCCGAGCTTGATGATGAGCACGATGACCCGTTCATCATCGACGCTGTAGATCACCCGGTAGCTGCCCACCCGGATTCGATAGACGTCGTGATAGCCGCTGAGCTTCCGGCACCCGAGTGGTCGCGGGCTGTCCGCCAGTTCTTCGATTCCGTCTCGCAGCCGCTGCTGCGGCTCGCGGAACAGCTTCCGCAGCCTGCGTTCGGCGAGCGCCGTGATCTCGAGGGCGTAGGTCAACTGTCCTCGTCGAGTCCCAGTTCAGCGAACGGCCGCGTGGGCTCGTGGCGGATCGCCTTGAGGTCCTCGATGTCCTCGAGTTCTTCCAGCCGGTCGATCAGCGCCTCCTGGACGAAGAACGCAATCGTCTCGCCGCTGGATTGGCACCGGTTCTCGACGGCACTCTTGATCCGTTTTTCTATCCGCACGTTGAACTGCACATTAGGCATCGACGGCCACCCCTTGCTGATTTCAGAGCTGATAGCAAATGGTAGCGAGCCGATTGGACCAGGTGCACCCCAGCGCCGTCGCTGGGCCAGCCGACGCTACTCGGCTAGCAGTTCGGCCCGGACGAGAGCCGGGGGCAAAGAGCCGATCGTGAGCAGGCGGTCGTAGAACTCGCGGGGCTCAGTGGGCTCGCCGTACTTGGCGATCCACGCGGCGCGCATCTCTTCGATCTTCGTCGAGCCGATGAGGTAGCCCAGGAAGTAGGTGGGGCGACCGGTGTACATGCCCACTTCGAGTTCGGCGGCCATCCGGTCGAACCGGACCTCCTCGACCATGAAGTCGACGGCCTCGTCGAATGTCATCTGGCCGGTGTGGAGACTGGCCTCGAGGATGACCCGTGCCGCGCGCCACAGTCGGTTGCGTAGCTGCGTGAGCTTCACGTCGTCTCCCTCGAGGAATCCGAGCTCGAACATCATCTGCTCGGTGAACAGGCCCCAGCCTTCCGAGAAGATCGATTCGCGCACGTAGTGCCGCAGCCGGCGGGGATTCTCGTAGACCTTCAGCGCCTGGGCGTGGTGACCGGGATAGGCCTCGTGCACCGCGATGATCGGGATCCACGCCGTGTGGTGCGCAGAAAGCCGTGCCTCGTGCTGCTCCGGCGTGAGGTTTTCTTCGATGGGTGTGAGTACGAGACGACCCTGCAGATCGTCGTCGTCCGGACCGACGCTATCGAAGGTCCCGAACGGCGAAGAGCGCCGCTGCGCCGGCGGCGTGTCGACGGTGATCACGTTCTCACCCTCGGGCAACGTCAGCACGTTGTTGGCGTAGACGAACGCCTGCGCCGCGCCCATCTGTTCCTGGTAGGCCGCCTTGAGGCCCTCTGCCGTCGGATGGTCTTTCTTGAGCTCCTCGTAGACCTCTACCCAGTGCTTGCCTGGCGCGATCCGCTCGGCAACTTCCTGGGCCTCCAGCGTCGTCTCCGCGAACGCGGCGCGTCCCATCGCAATGATGTCTTCCGCGTCCTCGGCCATGCCCCAGCGATTCTGCAGGATGTAGTCGTAGTGCTCTTTGCCGATCGCCCAGCTGCCGTCCGACCGCGGCAAGAGATCGGTCTCGAGGAAGGCGAGGTACGACGCCAGCTGCGCCAGCGCCTCCGTTCCAGCGCTCGCGGCGGCGCCCTCGAGAAGGCCCAGGTTGGATTCGAGAACGGCGTGCGTGGCGCGTGTCTGGAAGATCGCCTCGCGCGTCGAGCGTTCCGGTGGTCGAGTCAGATTCGTCCGCGCCTGCGACAACGCGCCGGGAACCGCACCCAGAACGATCGTGGCCCGCTCCTGGTCAACCTCGCCGCCGAACTCGGGGTCCGGGAACAGGCCGTTGATCTGCCGACCCGGCACGTAGAGCAACGGCTCCATCTCGGTCGCGCGTCGGCGTTCCGCCGAATAGATGTCAGAGCGCAGGAAGCCGATCATCGCGGCGCGATCCGTGTGCTGTGCCAGTTCGAGCGGCACCGGATCGAGAGCCCCGAGGTCGGCGAGCAAGGCCCGCCGCGGTTCAAGATCGGCCTCGAAGCGAGCCGTGGAGAATTCCGGTGTGCCGGTCGCACGCAACGCATCGAGGTTCCAATCACTGCGATGCTGACTGACGATCTCGATGTACTCGTCAACGAGCTGGTCGAGCGTCGAGCCCGCATCAGGCGCCGGCTCGGGGGCCGCGCAACCGCCGCACACACCCGCCGCCAGAACCAACGACATCATCTTGTGCAGGACCATCGGACACCTCGGATTGGTTGGCTAGAAAATCAGATGTAGATGTTGCCCGGACCGGCAACTCGCCTAACAATGCCCGCATTCTACGACCCTCACCAGGAGACCCCTCTTCGAAATCTCCACTCATTCGTCCTGTTAGACGTCGGCTCGACCGTTGTGTCCAGCGTTAGGGCGCGTTTCGTCCTCTAGGTCGCCTCGTGACGATCCGGCCGGGAGCCCCGGGCCCTGACACGCATGCTGTAGGAACGCGCAGAGGTCCTATTCCCAGGCCCTGAGTCCTATTGTGTAATGATCATGTGTAACCGTATGATCCATACATGGCAGAAAAGTTACGGGTTCAGGTTCTGCTGACCGAGGAAGAGCGCGAGCGGTTCCGCGGTTGTGCCACCGCGGCTGGCACTTCGCTCAGCACATGGCTTCGCGAGGCCGGGATCGAGCAGGCGGGACGGCGCGAGCGACGCCAGAAACTGGACACGGCGGAAAAGCTCGAGGCGTTCTTCGAGGAGTGCGATGAAATCGATGACGGCGCCGGCCCGGAGTCCAACTGGGACGACGTGAAGGCCATGGTTGCCGAGTCGAAGATCCACGGGTTGCCGAAACCGTGATCTTTGTCGACGCCGACGTTTTCATGTACGCCGTTGGGCGCAACCATCCGCTACGCATGCCCTCGCGGCAGTTCTTCACCATTAGCCGGGTGAGCAGCGTGCCGCTATGCACCTCGGCGGAAGTTCTGCAGGAACTCATGCACGCCTTCATCAGCGCGAACCGCCAGGCCCGGCTCGACGCCGCACTGCGCCTGGCCGGTGACGCGTGCGGCCAGATCTGGGACGTGGAGGTGGCCGATGTGCGCCTTGCCCACACCTTGCAGCCCAGTTACTCCGGGCTGTCGTCGCGCGACCTCGTTCATGTCGCGTCGTGTCGCCGCCGCGATGTTCGGGAGATCAAGACCTGGGACCGCGGTCTCGCGGCCGCTTTCGGCTAGCGCGCGGCCCGGGAAACAAGCGCGGGCGCGATACCGGATGAAACTTCGTGGTGGCTGGTCGAGAGCGTCCTCTTGTCGATGCTCGGTGGCGCGGGCGGGATCATCATGACCTTGTGGCTGCGTGGTCTCATGCTGGGGTTCCAACCTCCGCTCCCCGGGCCCATGGACCTCTTCAACTTCCCGGTCGACTGGCGGGTCGTTTCCTTCACCTTCGGTATAGCACTCGTCGCCGGCTTGCTCTTCGGACTCGCTCCGGCGCTCCGCAGTTCGCGCACTGACCTGGTATCGACACTCAAGGAAGGGTCTCGCGGGACCGCGAGCTCCGGCCGCAGATTCGGTCTACGGGGTGCTCTCGTAGTTCTTCAGGTAGCCGTCTGCGTGATCTTGCTGGTTGGCGCCGCCCTCATCGTGCGGAGTTCACAACACGCCGCCGACGTGGACCTCGGGTTCGATCCAGCCGGCCTTCTGACCTATCGCGTGGACATGGACATGCTCGACTACGAGGCGCCCGACGCGTCGCAGTTCTTCGACACGGCCACGGAACGCATCAGCGCGTTGCCAGGAGTCCGCGCCGTCGGACTCGCGAGTCGGATGCCACTCAGCTTCGGTCTCAATACGAACGGGATCTACATCGACGGCCGACAAACCAGCTCGGACGATCCGGCCATTTTTGTCGACGCCACCACGGTTAATGGCGGCTACTTCGAAGCTCTCGGACTCGATCTACTCGACGGACGCTGGTTCGGCGCCCAAGACACTTCCGACACGATCGATGTGGTTGTGGTTTCCGCGGCGTTCGAGCGGGAGCTATTTCCGGAGGGCGCCGTCGGGCAGCGGTTCTACAGCGACGGCCTTGGCGGCAACGCTTTCGAGATCGTGGGAGTGGTTGGCGACACGAAAGTCCGAACGGTCGGCGAGGAACCACGTTCCTACGTCTACTACTCGCGTGAGCAGCGCACCCGTGTGAGCGGGCCGTTCGCGATCCGTCTCGATCGCGACTCACCCGAACTGCGGGCCGCGGTACGGACCGAACTTCTTGCTATCGAGCCCGAGCTGATTTTCAACGAGGACAGCGACATGCTGGCCGTCCTGGGCGCCTCGCTGTTCCCGGTACGATTCGGAGCAGGCATGCTGATCGCGGCAGGCGTGATCGCACTTCTGCTCGTCTCGGTGGGTCTCTACGGCGTGATCGCGTACTCGGTGGCACGGCGTGCCAAGGAGATCGGCGTCCGCATGGCGATGGGCGCCCACGCCGGTAACGTCGTAGGCATGGTCGTCGGTCAGGGAATGCGCGTGGTCGGCATCGGCATTGGCATCGGACTGGTCGCGGCCTTCGCAGCGACACGACTACTCTCCACGATGTTGTACGGCGTGGATCCTTCAGATCCCCTGACGCTTGCCAGCGCGGTCGTATTCCTGGCGTTGGTGGCGCTGGTTGCGTGTACGCTGCCAGCGCTCCGCGCGACCCGCGTTCACCCGGCCGAAGCCCTGCGGGACGCGTAGTCCGGGGCCGGGTTGAACCCGCCGCACGGCGGGGTGCGCGGAGTTGTAAGATCGCTTCTGCGTCTCTGAGCGCGTCGCGACCAGAGGCCCATACGGTATCGGGACGGCGCCGGGCCCTGTGCGGTGCAGATCTGTGAACCGCGTCAGACCCGGAAGGGAGCAGCGCTAAGCGGGATCCTGCAGGTGCCGCAGGCCAACCCGGCGTTCGTTCCGCTTTTTCGCCTTCACTCAACTTGCCCAGACCCAGGATCGAATGGCACGGCCCACCTATCAGGTACTCGCCCGCAAATGGCGACCGCAGCAGTTCGACGACGTCGTCGGCCAGCGCCCTGTCGTGCGAACGCTCGTGAATGCCTTGCAGCAACAGCGGCTGGCGCACGCCTACTGCTTCTCGGGGATCCGGGGTGTAGGCAAGACCACCATCGCCCGACTGCTCGCCAAGGGCCTCAACTGCCGCTCGTTTGAGGGTCCGACCGCAACCCCGTGCGGTACTTGCGAGTCATGCGTCGAGATCATGGAGGGCCGCTCGCTCGATGTCTTCGAGCGCGACGCCGCTTCCGATCGCGGCATCAACGAGATGAAAGAACTCATCGAGATCGCGCGCTACTCGCCGTCGCGCGACCGCTACAAGGTCATGATCCTCGATGAGGCGCACATGCTCACGGCCGACGCTTCGAACGCGCTGCTCAAGGTCCTCGAGGAGCCGCCTGAGTACATCGTCTTCGCGCTTGCCACGACCGAGCCGAACAAGATCCTTCCCACGATCCTGTCGCGCTGTCAGCACTACCAGCTATCGCGTATCAGTCAGCGCGAAATCGAAGAGCATCTCGCCAAGATAGCCACGGCTGAGAACATCGCCATTTCCGCCGACGGGCTCGCGCTGGTAGCAACCGCTGCCGACGGCAGTTTGCGCGATGCCCAGACCCTGCTCGACAAGCTGATCGCCTTCGCCGGCGAGTCCATTGACGAGGCCACGGTGGTCGACCTGCTGGGACTCGTCGACCGCGTGCTGTTGTTCCGAGCGGTAGACCTCATTGCCGCGGAAGATGTCGCTGGAGTACTCGGACTCGTCAACGAGATGGTTCAGCAAGGAATCGATCTGCATCAGTTCGCGGTCGACCTGCTGGGCCACATCCGCAATCTGCTCGTGGTGAGGACGGTCGACGAGCCGGGCGAGATCCTGCACCTGCCCGTCGCCGACCTCGAGATGCTTACCGCGCAGGCCGCACACTTCGAGATCGACGATCTGGATCGCGCCTTCACACTGTTGGCTGGCAGCGAGTACCGCATCAAGATGGCCGAGCAGCCGCGCTATCACCTGGAGGTGATCCTGGCGCGACTGGCACGGATGCCACGACTGCAGCCGGTGGAAGACCTGATCGCGATCCTGCAGGGAGGCGAGCCCAGCGGCAGCGCGCCGCGGGGTGGCGGTGGCGGTCGCGGCCGCAAGACGACCCCGCCGAAATCCACGCCGACCGCCGCCACGCCAGCGCCAGCGGCTAGTGCGGCGCCGACTCCTGCTCCCACCGCGCCCGAGCCTGAGGCCGAGGCCATCGTGGCGGCGCCCGAACCCGAGATCGAGCCTGTGCCCGCGCCACCGCCCGTCGCCGCACCCGAGCCGACGCCTGTGGCGGCCACACCTGAAATCGCGCCTGACCCCGAACCGACTCCCGCACCCGTCGCGCCAGATCCAGCACCCGCGCCGACCCCTGTCGCTGCCGTAGTTGAGCCCGAGCCGAGCCCCGAGCCTCCCGTCGTGCAGCCGGAGCCCATCCCAGCACCTGCCGTAGCCGAGCCGGCGCCTGTTGCTGAAGCAGCCGCCGCGCCTACCTCTGGGCTGTTGGCCAAGGTCCAGGCAAAGCTCAGCGAGACCCATCCGCTGGTGGCGCAATCGCTCAGTCGTACTTGCGGAATTGATCTCGCCGGCGAGGCTCTCGTCTTCCGCTTTCCACCGACCGCCGGCCTCTTCGCTGACCGTTTCAAAGACCCCGACATCAAGCCCGCGTTACGCGCCGCCTGCGAGGCCACGCTCGGCCGCAGCGTCGCTCCCCGGGTCGAAATCGACCCCAACGCGCCGCCACCGACGCCGAAGGCAAAGCCTGTAGCGCCGGCCCAGCCTTTGCCGCCGGAACCCAACGCGGTACGCGCAGCCTCGCCGCAGCCCCCCGATGACGACATCCCGCACCCGGCGGATGCACCACCTGCGTCACACGCCAGCCCGCCGAACGCCGCAGCGTCAGCACCGGCATCGGCACCATCCCCGGCCCAAACGGCGCCGCCCGCGCCCGAGCCGACCCCACCTGCTGAGCCCAGGCCCGTGCGGACCCCGGCAAGCCCGGAGCTACGCCGTCAGGTCGAGAACGATCCCGGCGTCCAACAGCTCCTGGGCGAGCTCAAAGGCAGCGTTCTTTCGGTAGAGGAGATCCAAGAATGAACATGAAGAAGATGATGCAGCAGGCCCAGCAGATGCAGGACAAGATGCAGGCTGAGCTGTCCGAACTGCGTGTCTCGGCGGCGGCTGGTGGCAGCGTGGTTACGGCCACACTCAACGGCCAGAAGGAACTTCTTTCACTCGACATCGACGCAGCCGTTGTCGACCCGGAAGAGGTCGAGATGCTGCAGGACCTCGTGGTCGCAGCGGTCAACGAGGCATCCCGGCGCGTCGACGAAGAAGTACAGAGCAAGCTTGGCGGCATGATGCCTCCAGGGCTTGGCGGGATGCTCGGCTAGCCGTGAGTTTCACCGAGTCGGGTTCGCTCGCCGACCTTATCGAGCGCCTGCAACGTCTTCCGACCGTCGGTCGCAAGACAGCCCAGCGCCTGGCGTTCTACCTGCTGAAGGCGCCGGCCAGCGAAGCACAGGAACTCGCCGACGCGATCCTCGAGGTCCGGCGTCGGATCAAGCCTTGCGGCGAGTGCAATCTGCTCACTGACGACGACCCGTGCCGCTACTGTTCCGATCCGGGACGGAACGACTCCGTTCTGTGCGTGGTGGAGGAAGGACACGACCTCGCCACCATCGAACGGACGAGCCATTTCCACGGGCGCTATCACGTGCTCGGGGGATCGCTGTCGCCACTTGATGGAGTCGGCCCCGACGAACTGCACCTCGACCAACTCGAGCGGCGCGTGCGCGAGAACGGGGTGAAGGAAGTCATCGTCGCCACCAACCCGACCGTGGAAGGTGAAGCCACCGCGGCCTATCTCGCCCGATTGCTCAAGCCGCTGGGCGTCTCGGTCACGCGAATCGCCGCCGGAATCCCCGTTGGCGGCGACATCGAATACGTCGATGCAGTCACCATGTCGCGCGCTCTTGAAGGCCGCCGCGAGCTCTGAGTCTCGGTCGCTTCCCGACTACTTGAGCATGTCGGCGACTGTCGCGCTCATCGACGCGGGCAGCCCGATGAGAACGATCCGCCGGACAGCGAGGGCGCTGTCGACGCCCCATGGGCATTTCTCGAAGAGCGTCAGAAACACGCCGACAACGATCAACGAGAAGAGATAAGTAGCGACCACACGTTTCACGTACTCCGACCGGCAGCGTCCGAGATAGCCGCGGTAGGTATTGAAATACGTAAACAGGCCCACGAGTAAGACCGAGATCAGGCCAACGAGGGCGATATTGCCCGTGGGCAACTCGCTCCCGAGAACCCAAACCTCTTCGGTGAAGGCTGTCGGTATCGCCAGCAACGTAGCGCCCACCACAATCTGCATCAGGTCTCGTGGTCGAAGCTCCACCATAAAGGGCTTGGCGACGTAGCTGACTACGTCGCCAAGCTGTCGACGATCAGATGGAGCCTGTTCAGATAGCCGTTGATGCGCTGGATCCGCGGCTTCGGGATCTGTTTGCCAGGTCCATTTTCAGCCACTGCGACCTCCTCGCCGCGCAAGCGGGTTCGTTCTTGTCGGAACGGATACTCGATGCTACCTTTTCCGCTACAGCCGGACGCGGAGAAAACGTGTCCGGCTGGACTCTTTTCTGGTTCCTGAGTAGCTCAATTGGTAGAGCATCCGGCTGTTAACCGGAGGGTTGCAGGTTCAAGTCCTGCCTCAGGAGCCTTTTTCTTTGCGCCCAGACCACCAGGTCTTCCGTTATGACCAGTGGACGCAAAACCAGGGCGATCTCGCGACCCGTCATCGGGTGGCGCGAGTGGGCTGCGCTCCCTGACCTAGGCATCGATCAGGTCAAAGCGAAGATCGATACCGGCGCGCGAACGTCGGCGTTGCACGCGGTCCGGGTAAGCAACGCGCGCAAGGGCGACGTCGACATCGTGCGCTTCGAGATTCACCCGCTACAGCGCCGGTCCCATCCGAGCGTTCATTGCGAGGCAGAGCTTGTCGACGAACGCTACGTCCGCAGCTCCGACGGCGTGCGGGAACTTCGTCCGGTGGTGGAAACCACGATCGTGGTAGGCGAGGATGCGTGGTCGATCGAGCTCACCCTCACCGACCGGGCGCTCATGGGCTTCCGGCTACTGCTCGGACGTCGCGCGTTGCGGCGCCGATTCGTGGTCGACCCGAGCCGTTCGTGGCTCCGCTCGGACCGTTCCTAGGCCAAGGCAGGCACCATGCGCATCCTGATCATGTCGCGCAAGCGATCGCTCTACTCGACGAGCCGTCTCGTGGAGGCGGGTGAGGAGCGCGGGCACGAGATCGTCGTCATCGACTACCTGCGCTGCTACATGAACATCACCTCACGACGACCGCAGGTGATGTACTCGGGCGAATCGATAAGCGGAATCGATGCGGTGATCCCGAGGATCGGGGCCACCTATACGTTCTATGGCGCGGCCGTAGTGCGGCAGTTCGAGGCGATGGGCGTCCTGTGTGCCAACGACTCCGACCCGATCACGCGCTCGCGCGACAAGCTGAAGGCCATGCAGCTCCTGGCGCAGAAGGGTGTCGGCTTGCCGGTCACGAGCTTCGCCCACTCGACAAAAGACGTCGACGGTTTGATCAACATCGTTGGCGGTACGCCGCTTGTGATCAAGCTCCTCGAAGGCACCCAGGGACTCGGCGTGGTTCTTGCCGAGACCAAGAAGGCTGCAACCTCGGTGATCGAGGCGTTCCGGGCGCTCGACGCGAATATCCTGACGCAGGAGTTCATCGCCGAATCCGGCGGAGCCGACGTCCGAGCCTTCGTGGTCGGGCGCAAGGTGGTCGCGGCAATCAAACGCCAGGGAGCGCCAGGCGAATTCCGCTCGAACCTTCATCGCGGTGGAACAGCCACCGCGGTCAAGCTCACCAAGGTCGAACGACGCACCGCCGTGGACGCCGTCCATGCTCTGGGTCTGAAGGTCGCCGGCGTCGACATGGTCCAGTCAGATCGCGGCCCGCTCGTGCTCGAGGTCAACTCCTCCCCCGGGTTAGAGGGCATGGAAAAGGCGAGCGGAGTGGACGTGGCGGCCGAGATCTACGCGCACCTGGAGCGCCGGCATGCGCAGCGCGAGAGTCGGCGACTCCGAGCCCGCAGCTGATTGGGGACGAACCGCCCCGCGGCCTTCTCGCCGCTGCGCTTCAAGCTGTAGCATTACCGCCGAATTCGTTGCTCCTCCAGCCGGTAGCCCTGCCATGAAGACAATCCGCACCCGACTCGTTCTCGTCGCCGTCGTGGCGATTCTCGGCGGCGCTGCCCCTGCCCCCCAGAACGAGGCCGCCCTGCGGCAGCTGGTGGGCACCCGGGTCACCGTTCTCATGGACATGCCGGCGACGCAGTCCGGTATCGACTACTACCCGCAGCGCAGCGAGAAGATCGCCTACGACAAGTACCGCAACCGGATTCGTGAAACCGGAATAGCCATCGATGCCAACGCCACGGCCACGATTACCGAAATCAAGATCAAGGGAAAACACATCGAGTTTCAGCTCGACGGTGGCGGCTACGGAAACTTCGGCGACTACGAG
>Ga0302135_10002580_pt1 | contig 10850 bp, 5 predicted proteins | sample CBN3_surface_MG_FD_203119 | JGI IMG/M metagenome (GOLD analysis project Ga0302135, IMG submission 203119) | Marine microbial communities from Western Arctic Ocean, Canada - CBN3_32.1 | ecosystem: Environmental > Aquatic > Marine > Oceanic | place: Canada: Western Arctic Ocean | collected 2017-09-15 | reverse complement strand
AACGATACGTCGCCAACCGACCACTCGATGAGCTACTTCCTTCGGAAAAACTCTGGAGTAGGACAAAGCATTGTTACTGTGATTCCCAAAAATGCTGCGTGGAAAGACTTCAATCCCAGCATCGGGTTCATGACGCAACTGTCGTCCGATGACACGATCGTTCTCAGATGCAATTCGGTCAAAGGGGGGGGTGCTCAGCGGATGTTCTGTATTGAGACGGCGACCATTACGGGACGAGTGTACGAGTCATGGCCACCAGATACTTACTTTTATAAAACCTACTGCAAAGACATAGATGCATCTGCTGGCTATGAGGCATGCCAGGCCATTTTGAAGAGGCTTGCACGCAAACTGTTTCGCGGTCCGGTCTCCGACGCTGAGATGCAGCAATTCTATAAGCATGCCATGGAAGCGTTTGCCCAAGACCGAAGCATTTTTTCAGGTCTGCAGGCAGGCATTCGCGGAATGTTATGTTCCCCGAAGTTCCTGTTTAAGCAGGAAGGCGAATCAGGGCCTTTGGATAATTACGCGATCGCTGCACGTATGTCGTATTTCCTGTGGAATTCCTTGCCCGACGAGATGCTCTTCGAGCTGGCGAGACAGGGAAAGCTGAAGGACCCAAAAGTCCGTCGTGAGCAGACGCTCCGAATGTTACAGGCCGCAAGAACTGATCGCTTCGTCAGAGACTATGTTTATCAATGGCTCGATCTTGAAAAACTCAAGATCATCGAACCAGACCTAAGCATTTTCACTGTTGATGAATTTGACCTTGTCCGCGATCAGATCAAAGAAGAACCGGTTGAGTTCTTCAAGGAAGTACTGTCGAGCAATTTGAGCTTGGTGAATTTTATTGACTCTGATTTCGTGATGATCACGCAGGAGCTCAACTACATCTATCGGATCGAAGGACATCCAGTCGCGACGCCTAGCAAAAGACCTGGTGCAAGTAAAATATCACCGAAAGATTACAGCCCTAAAGAGATCACATCAGAGTTCTCTAAAGTGATGCTGGACGAAAAAGACCGCTATCGCGGAGGCCTACTTTCACAGGCAGGTTTCATGCTGATGACGACCAACAACGGGGAATATACCAACCCGTTTTATCGCGGGGCCTGGGTATTGAAGAGTTTTTACGGAGATCATCTGGAGACACCGGAGGACCTTGAGATCTCTGCACTCAGCCCCCCTACGAAAACGGAGACTATCAAAGAAACGATCGATGCACATCGAGCGGATGCCAGTTGTAACATCTGTCACAAGAAGATGGATCCCCTTGGAATCGCCCTGGAGAACTTCGACGTAATAGGACGCTGGCGGGACCAATACACTGACGTGAGCAACTATGCCCCAAAGGGCAATAAGAAGGGTGGACGTTTTCCAGTGGATGCGAGAACTGTCCATATAGACGGCCGAGCCTTCGAAGGTCCCCAGGGTCTGAAGACAATTCTGATGGAAGACAAAGAGAGGTTTTCCAAAGCGTTCGTGGAGAACATGTTGTCCTATGCAATGGCTCGTGAGCTCAACTTTCTCGACCGTGAGCATATTGAACAGCTCTACGAGCAGTCCGCTAATACGAACTTCAGGCTGCGAGACATTTTGTTGGAGATCGTGTCGTCAGACTACTTTACCAGACGATAGCAATGAGCCATCAGAACAACCCCCTTTCACACCCCTCCGCTCCGGTCCAAAGGGGGCTTCAACGCCCTCCCGCCGGCAAGACGGGTGAAGAATTGAAAGCCATTCTGAAATGAAACACCTCCTACTCACAACATTCGCAGCCGTGGTGCTGGTGGGGTTTGCGCTTGAATTGGATGCCAAGGAGAAGTCGCCTAATTTTGTCATCTTTCTCACCGACGACCTCGGTTGGGGCGACTTGGGTGTTCAGGGACATCCCTTGATCAAAACGCCGAACCTGGACCAGTTCGCAAAAGAAGGCGTGCGGCTTACCCAATGTTACGCGGCGTGCGGGGTTTGTTCGCCTTCGCGTTCCTCCATTCTCACAGGCCGTACCCCCTACCGCAACGGGGTGTGGCGTTGGATTCCTTCGGGCCACCAGGTGCACCTGCGTACCAGTGAGATTACCATTCCCGAGGTCTTGAAATCAAAGGGCTACACGACATGCCATGCCGGCAAGTGGCACCTGAACGGGTTCTTTAATGATCCGCGTCAACCCCAACCCAATAGCCACGGCTATGACTGGTGGTTGGCAACCCAAAACAATGCTTCGCCCAATCATATTAATCCGAAAAACTTCGTACGCAATGGCAAGGCCGTTGGAGTTATCAAAGGCGCTTCTGCAGTCATTGCCGCTGAAGAAGCCATTCACTGGCTCCGCAAGGAAAGGGACAAGTCCAAACCTTTCTTTATCACTGTCTGGACGCATGAACCGCATCTACCCATTGAGTCGGCGCCTGAGTTCATGAAGCCTTACGCGGATATTGATGATGAGGGAATCCGGCAGCACCACGGGAATGTCACCCAGTTGGACCATGCCTTTGGTTTGCTAATGAAAGAACTCGATCAACAGAGCTTGACTGAGGATACCTTCGTCTTTTTTACCTCGGATAACGGACCTGAGGGGGCGGGGACCAAAGGCCGTACACGCGGTTCGACTGGAGGCCTGCGTGGACGAAAGCGCTGGAGTCATGAAGGAGGTATTCGCGTGCCGGGTATTGCCCGTTGGCCCAACCACATTAAGCCTGGGACCACGAGCAGTGTGCCGGTGATTGGGTCCGACCTTTTCTCCACCATACTGGCCATTGTTGGTGCGGACCTGCCCAAGGATCGGGTGATTGACGGGGTGGACATGCGGCCGGCTTTGGCAGGTAAACCGCTGGAACGGCCTGTGCCGCTTTACTGGCGGAATCACGTGGCGCCAACAGACAACCACGTGGCTCTGCGTATTGGCGAGTGGAAGATTGTGGGGGATAAGGCCCTCGAGAAATTTCAGCTCTATAAGATCGAGGAGGATTGGAAGGAGGAAAAGGATTTGGCGTCCAAGATGCCCGAAAAGCTTGCCTTCATGAAAACCGCGCTATTGAAGGTACACGATGAGGTTGAAAAAGAAGGGCCATCAGAATGGTGGATTAATGAGCCGCCGAGAAAACGCGGCAAACGCGCAGCGCGCAAGACGGGTGAAGAATTGAAAGCTGAAGGCAAATGAAACACCTCCTACTCACAACAATCGCAGCCGTGGTGCTGGTGGGGTGTGGGGAGTCACAGCAGTCGGGGGCTCAAGCAATCACAGTGAAAAGAGACATGAAAAATTGAAATCTCCCCCCACCATACTTGCAGCCCTGTTTCTAGCTGCATCATTAGCCCCTTGCTATCCTGATGGTCCAGGCTTGATTATCACCGAATTTTTGGCTGCAAACAACTCAGGTCTAATCGACGAAGACGAAGATTCAAGTGACTGGATTGAAATTCACAATACAAGCCAAGAACCTATATCCCTTGAGGGTTGGCATCTTACCGATGAACGAGATAACCTGGCAAAGTGGCAATTCCCAAATATTACGGTTGAATCGCTGGGGTTTGTTCTAGTTTTTGCTTCAGGCAAAAATCGCTCGAATCCGAAGACTGAGTTGCACACTAATTTTAAGTTGAACCGCAATGGAGATTACCTGGCATTTGTTCAACCGGATAAGAAAACCATAGCCACAGAATTCTCACCCCAATACCCCGCGCAAATAAATGACGTCTCATACGGTCAAAGCATGGACCTGGAAATCCATCCTTATTTGACTGCAGAATCAAAAGGCAAAATGCATTTTCGCACCAGCGCTCTAGCGGCATCCCACTGGATTCAACCTGGTTTTGAGGATGAAAATTGGGAAGCCGCCACAACGGCGGTTGGCTACATCAAAAAGGACCATTCGGTTCCTATCGCCTCCCTTGTTCCAACGGATGACATCACTAAACCAGGAGATGATATAATTCCAACATCGACAAGATCTCCCGTAGGCGAGACGGTGAAAAATGCCATCGATAATGATGTAAAGACCAAATATCTCAACTTTGACAAGCTAAACGCCGGCATGACAGTAGAACCGGAGAGTGAACAGTCGGTAGTCACCGGCTTGCTCCTTACATCGGCCAATGACGCTCCCCAACGTGATCCAGCCAGTTTTGTATTATACGGGTCAAATAACGGCATCGGTTTTTCGGTAATTGCGAAGGATAAAATTGATGCTTTCCCGGATCGATTCAGCTCCCAGGAGATTCATTTTCCAAATGATCAAACCTTCCGTCTTTACAGGCTTATTTTCCCAACAATAAGAAACGCTGGTTCTGCCGTGGCCATGCAAATTGCCGAGGTGCAATTCATGGGCAAGGCAGATCACCTTGTGAAGGATTCTACATTGGCGGATGTAACCCATTCAAGTGACCTGATTATCCCCACCTCCCATCGTTCCCCTTCCAACGAAACTGTCGAGAATGCAATCGACAACAATCCAAAAACAAAATACCTAAACTTTGACAAAGTGAACACCGGTTTGACCATCACAACGACCGAAGGAGTGGTGACCGGTTTGGCACTGACATCGGCCAATGACGCGCCTGATCGGGATCCAGCAAACTTTGTACTGTCGGGGTCAAATGATGATGGAGTAACGTTTACCAAGATCGCATCAGGAAATGTTCCTGAATTCCTGGAGAGGTTCGATCGGCAGACGGTAAGCTTCGACAATGATGTGACCTACAAGACATATGAACTGATCTTTCCGATGACCGTGGGACCGAGCGGTTGTTGTATGCAAATTTCAGAAGTGGAATTTTTGGGAGTTTCCGGCCCCTCCTCATCAGACTTTGAGGACCTGATTTTAACGAACGTCGAAACCGATATGTTTGGTCGGACCGCAATCCTCGACCTGCGGTTTCCCTTCACTGTGAAAGCTGGGGATCCCACGGACTATCTGAGTTTGAATGTTCGATACAGTGGCGGTTTTCTGGCCTACCTTAACGGTGTCCTGGTTGCCCAATCAAATGCACCGGAAAATCCGGATTTCCCTTCAACAAATATTTTGAAAAGGCCACGGAAAGACGTCCTGGCATGGGAGAGCTTTGGCATAAATGCCAAGCAAATCAGAAAAGGCAGGAATCTTCTTGCCATTCGAGCCCTCAATGACAGCGCTGATAGTTTGGAGTTTCTATTTCAAGCCCAGCTAGAAAACACGAGGGAAAGCCTGGGCACTACCAGCTATTTCAGTTCACCCACACCCGGTTACCAAAACGGAGAACCCAGCGCAGGATTGGTTGCAACCCCGGAGGCCGGCCATGAACACGGTTTCTACGAAACGCCTTTCAAACTCGCACTGTCATCGATTACTGAGGGAGCATCCATCCGTTACACAACGGACGGGAGCAATCCCACTTTGGCTACAGGAGAAACATACACCGCCCCAATTCCGATCGACCACACAACTATCCTAAGGTCAACTGCCTTCCACAAAAATTGGCTGCCATCAAGAACCCTGACCCAGACCTATGTATTTCCCGAGGACACAATCAGGCAGACTTCCATTAGCGCCAAGAATTCCGGATTTCCCAAACGATGGGATAATCAAACCGCTGATTATGACCTGGATCAGCGTGTCACAGGACTGAATGGAAAGGACCGTTATAGAGGTAAATACACACGCAGGCTCAAAGAGAGCCTTCAATCTTTACCCTCGATATCCATCGTGATGGATATTGGGGATTTGTTTGGCCCTCGAGGTATTTATTCAAACCCGGAAAGGCGCGGGGCCACTTGGGAACGGCCTGCCTCTGTGGAAATGATTCATCCCGATAAATCTCAAGGGTTTCAAGAAAACGTCGGCATTCGAATTCAGGGGGGAGCCTTCCGAGAGATGCAGTCAAGGCTCTTGACTTTGAAAAAATCTTTCCGACTTATTTTCAGGAGCAAATATGGTGCCTCCCAACTGGATTATCCGTTGTTCGGACCAGAGGTTGAGAGTGGATTTAACAACATAGTTTTGAGGGCTAACGGCAATGATGCCTGGACATTTGCTGGAACCAAAGCTCTATACATTCGCGATACATTCGCAATGAAAACTGCCCGGGACATGGGCATGGCAGCACCCAACTCGACCTTTGTTCACCTTTACCTAAACGGCCTCTATTGGGGGCTATACAACCCGGTCGAACGCCCGGATGCCGGTTTCTCGGAAAAATATCACGGAGGTAAAAAAGAGGATTGGGACGCGCTTAATCAAGATTCCGCACCGGATGGCAACCGTGACGCCTGGAACCGGATGCTGAATATTCTCAATGGGAATTCATCCAGCAATGAGGTTTATCAGCGTTTGCAGGGCAACAACCTCGACGGCACCGCTAATCCCCAATTTGAAAGCCTTCTGAACATGGAAAATATGATCGACTACATGATCCTTAATTTCTATGTGGGTAATGGTGATTGGCCCGGGCGCAATCACTGGGTTGGGAGAAATCGCAATAATGGCGACGGATTTTATTTTTACCCGTGGGATACCGAGACTGCTCTGGGACTAGGTTCCGGTCTGGGGACCAATCGCCTGAATGCCAGTGGTGCCGTTGCAAGCCCCTACGCGGCATTGCGTAACAACGCGGCTTTTCGCCTATTGTTCGCCGACAGGATCCATCGTCATTTTTTTCGTGGCGGTGCTCTTTACGTCAATCCGGATAGCCCCCAATGGAATCCAGCCAGGCCTGAAAGCAACCGTCCCGCGACAAGGTTCGCTAAACTGGTCGATCAGGTGAAGGATGCCATGATTGGTGAATCGACACGTTGGGGTGACCAGTTAAAGAACTCGCCGTTCACACCCGACGAACACTGGAAACCTGAGAAGGATGATTTGTTGAAAAATTATTTCCCCAATCGCTCCAGAATCGTGCTTGGGCAGTTTCAAAAGGCCGGCCTTTACCCCAGCGTGAAAGCCCCTGTGTTGAATCTTACTGGCGGGACTGAAGACGGGTTTCAACTCAAAATTAATGCTCCAAAGGGGAATGTTTTCTTTACCTTTGACGGGAACGACCCCCGAGGCCCAAGCGGGAAAAAATATGATGGTCCCGTTGTTTTGAACAACCTGATCACCGTGAAGGCAAGAACACTTTATAACTCGAAGTGGAGTGCACTTGCCGAAGCAACCTTACTCTCCGGTAATCCCACCCTGCTCATCACAGAGTTGCACTATCACCCGGCTCAACCCTCAAGTGATGAAATAAAGGCCGGCTTCAACAATGCGAATGATTTTGAATTTATGGAGATCCATAATGCGGGAATGTCCACCATTGACCTGCATGGCGTTAGGTTCACAGATGGGATTCAGTTTGGTTTCACAACATCGCCAATCAAGAAGATTCTCGGCGGTCATTTTTTTTTACTGGTAAAAAACCGCAAAGCTTTTGAGAAACGTTACGGTTCCGGATTGCCGATTGCTGGTGAGTATTCAGGACAACTAGCCAATAATGGAGAACGGATTGAAGCGGTTAACGGTTCAGGCGATACAATCCTCGAGCTGAACTACGGAACAAAAGATCCCTGGCCTGAAGAAGCGGATGGTCGAGGGAGTTCAATGGAAATTATCGATCCGAATAATACTTTCAGTCGACCGGAAAATTGGAGAACAAGTCTTCATCAAGGAGGATCCCCCGGGCATCCTGGAAACATAAATCAAATCATCATTGAAAGGCTGGATATAAAAAAAAAAGGTGAACTGAACCTGGTATTCTCTGCCCCAGTTGGAGGGGGGTACACGGTTTTATACAGGGAATCTCTATCCAAGGGGGATTGGAGCCCGTTAAGAAAAGTTGAAACGACTTCATTAACCAAAACGGAGATTGAAGTCCAAGTTGGCATACCAAATGAAACAGAAACCTGTTTCTTTAAAATTATATCAGAAGAAAATTGATTCCGGCTAATTAACTTGTCGTTCAAATATTTAGAGGGAAAACGAGAGCAGAATTACAAATCAGGGAACCCAAATGAAGACCATCACCGTAGCGACCTCAGTTATACTATTGGCTAGCTTCTGCTGTAGGAAGAGGTCGCAAGGAGGTCGTCGAACTATTAATTGTCGGAGGTGTTGATTTGAACACGATGAGTGATTTTCATAAAACACCGCTAGATTATGCCAAAGTAGAATCTTGGGCGCACTCCGAAGTCAAAGCCGTGAAGAGGCAAACCACCAACCTCCTCCGCAAGCACGGCGGCAAGACGGATGAAGAATTGAAAGGCGAAGCCAAATGAAACACCTCCTACTCACAACAATCGCAGTCGTGGCATTCAGCTTGGCTAATGCTGAAGCCCAGCAAAGTAAACCCAATTTCATTGTCGTGTTCTGCGATGATCTTGGCTACGCGGATATCGGTCCTTTTGGTTCCAAGACACATGCTACCCCGGTTCTGGATAAAATGGCCAAGGAGGGAATGCGGCTTACGGACTTTTACTCGACCTGCTCCGTTTGCACACCGTCAAGGTCCAGCTTAATGACCGGCTGTTATCCGCGCCGGGTCAACATGCATGTGGACGAAAAGAACCTGTGCGTTCTTTTCCCTGCTGCCAGCAAGGGCCTTAACCCTAGCGAGATCACCATCGCCGAGATACTCAAGGACCAGGGCTATGCCACCATGTGTATTGGCAAATGGCACTTGGGTGATCACCCCGACTTTATGCCTACCTCACAGGGGTTCGACCATTACTTTGGCATTCCTTATAGCAACGACATGAATCGCAAGGAGGTTCCGCTACCGTTGGTCCGCGACCTAGACGTGGTCGAGGATAGCGTGCATCGAGACACAACCATTACTGCCCGCTATACCTCCGAAGCGGAGAGGTTCATCAAGGCAAACAAGGACAACCCCTTCTTCCTTTATCTTCCCCACACCGCGGTGCATGGACCGCTGACACCAGGTGCAAAGTTTAAAGGTAAAAGCCAGGACGGCCCTTACGGTGACTGGGTGCAGGAGATAGACTGGTCCATGGGCAAGTTATTCAAGGTGCTGGAGGAAAACGGTATCGATGACAACACGCTGGTACTGTTCACGTCAGACAACGGGTCGGCTAGGGAGAAACAGGGCAGTAACCTGCCGCTGCGTGGCCGCAAGGGTCGCACCGACGAGGGAGGCATGCGGGTGCCGTGTATTGTGCGTTGGCCGGGCAAAATTCCAGCAGGCATAAGCAGCGGTGCGCTAACATGCACAATGGACCTGCTACCCACGATGGCACGACTTTCCGGCGGCAAGGCGCCAAGTGACCGCGTTATAGATGGTAAAGACATCTGGCCCATCCTTAGCGGTAAAAACGTGGATGCTGACACTCGTGATGTGTTTTATTACTACCAAATGGACCAACTCCAAGCGGTCCGGTCCGGTGACTGGAAACTGTTCTTGGCTATGGATTCCAAGAAACGCAACTGGGGCAAGCCCGAGGGCAGTACAGTGTTGAAACTGTTCAACTTGGCCAAGGACATCCATGAGGATAACAACGTGGCTTCTGGCAACCCCGGGGTGGTGAAACGGCTGATCGCATTTGCCGAGGAAGCCCGGGAGGATCTAGGCGACGTGGATCATCCGGGAAAAGGCCAACGCAAGGCCGGCTGGGTGGATAAGCCTTCCCCACGGTTGCTTAAGAAATGAAACACCTCCTACTAACAACAATCGCAGCCGTGGTGCTGGTGGGGTGTGGTGAGTCGCAACAGTCGGCTCCTGCACCAGAAGCGAAACCAGTTGAACCCGTTGCCGAAGCTTCACAACCAGAACCGCCGACAGCCGAAGCACCAGCCATCTCAATTCACCATGCTGCTGGACGTGGGAATATTAAAACTATCAAACAGCACTTAGATGCTGGTATTGATGTTAATGCAAAAGAAACAGGCTTGTTTGACTGGTCAGTTTTACATCGTGCGACAGATAGTGGGCACTACGAAATCGTTCAACTGTTAATTAAAAAAGGGGCAAATGTAAATATTACGGGACCGAGTGGAACTCCATTACATCAGGTACTTTTGTATGGTAAAAAAAACCAAACAATTATTGCAGAATTACTAATTAGTAATGGGGCGGATGTGAATGCTAAGAATGAAAAGGGAACGGCGCCTTTGCATCTTGCTGCAGGCCGAGGATACAAGGAAACAGCCGAACTACTTATCGCCAAAGGTGCGGACGTAAATACCAAGAATAATACCGATAGGACTCCATTGCATTGGGCAGCTCAGCATGATCAAAAGGAAATAGTAGAGCTATTCATTGCTGAAGGCGCAGATGTGAATGCGAAGACTCAAGAAGGATTTTCACCTTTACACCGTTCAGCTTCTTTTGGTCATGCAGAAGTCTCTAAACTGCTTATTGCCAAAGGAGCAGATGTCAATGTCTATAATACTAATGGATGGACTCCTTTACATAGTGCAGCTTATTCTGGTGAAGCTGAAGTTTCTGAGCTTCTCATCGCAAAAGGTGCGAAAGTAAATGTTATGGATATTTTAGGTAAAACACCACTAGATGCTCAACGAAGACAAAAGCTAGATATCACCGACCTCCTCCGCAAACACGGCGGCAAGACGGGTGAAGAATTGAAAGCTGAAGGGAAGTAGCCAACCCACCTCGGTGGCAACAGTTAAAACGCCTTGAAAACTGCGCTCTCCGGGATGACAGTCGCCTCACCATGGAATCACAAGACATCGCAATCGGAATAGTCGTATCCGTGGTATTGGGGGTGCTTCTTGTTTTAATTCTCAAAAAAATCGCTGATTCCAAATGGTTTATGGAAACACTCCATATAATGTGCTCTAAAGGTGATATCTGGTATGTGAAACGCCACTTGGACAAAGGTTCGGATGTGAATGCGAAGGATGAGGATGGCGTGACTCCTT
>Ga0302135_10002577_pt1 | contig 10853 bp, 7 predicted proteins | sample CBN3_surface_MG_FD_203119 | JGI IMG/M metagenome (GOLD analysis project Ga0302135, IMG submission 203119) | Marine microbial communities from Western Arctic Ocean, Canada - CBN3_32.1 | ecosystem: Environmental > Aquatic > Marine > Oceanic | place: Canada: Western Arctic Ocean | collected 2017-09-15 | reverse complement strand
AACCTGGCGCTCAACCACCTCAAACCGACTGGTCATGCGCATCCCTTGCCGGTGAAGCACCAGCTTGGAGAAAGTAAGGTGAGAGGTGGAAGAACCAATGTCTATGCCAACGCTAATCAGGTTTAGCCAATCAGGGCTGGGCATTATAAGGATTGCGTTGGGATCATCACCATGGTAATGGCCAAGCGGGTCGTCGTGCATTGAGACCTTCCGTTCGTTGGGTGCGTGCGTTGGCCTGGCCCGGGCATAAGCCGCAGGCCAGGCCATTATTCACGGGCGTAGCCGGTAACCCATTAGCTTCTGTAGGTGACAGGAGGCATCTTGGGTTCAACACCGTTCTTCCTGCAGCGCTCCTCAAACAACCGCCGTATCTCTGGGTCTTCATCCTCATACGGTATAAGGGTGCCGCCTTCACTCAAAGGGATGTAGCCGATGAATTGCTCATCACCCATGCGGTGAACACCCAAGGGTATCTGCCCCCCATATACCGCGATGTGCCGTGCGGACTCATTGCTGGTATTGAGATGTTGATGGAAATAGCCGTCCGGCGGGCTGTAGATGCTCTTGGGACCCCACTCCACCGTGATGACCTGGTCACCATGGCCGTCCTTGTAGGGGTGCATGCCCAACTCTCTGGGCCACAAGTTCACGTACCCTTTGCCGCTCAGCCCTAGGAGCACCGCTCCTGGGCCGTGGTAGTGGGCCTTGTGGTATCTGCCTCCCGGCCACTCTGAAATGTGACCATGGGGGAAGCGCTCTCCCATTCTATAGCCGGTCAGTTGGCCTCCAGCCACCTTTTGCTCAAGGTTATCCACAAAAGCGTTCAGGGCGCTGGGAATGAAGTTGGTGTGCCACTGCACCTCGTTGAATTTGCCCTCTACTGTCTTGACGTCTGAGGCCACAAAGTACTCTTCGTTCCCGTACAGGTCTATGAATTTTTGGCTGCTATTGTAGACAAAATCAAGGTCATTGAAGACGTTGTGGACTTCAGGGGCCGTGGTAACCGCCAGGAATATGGCGGGGTCACGGCTGCCGTTGACCAGCCTGTGGGATACGTTCCGGGGGATGGCAAATACGCTGCCCTCACCCCATTCAAAAGATAGCTTCTTTCCGTCATCCTGCCACACTTCAGTGAGCCCACGACCTTCAAGGATGAATATCTCTTCTTCATACAGGTGTTTCTCAGGGTTCATAGCGCCTCCCCCGAGGATTTCACCCACATACAGACCGCGCTGGGACTGGAAGGTGCCATCCAGTTGGATGAAGGTGCCCTTGCCGCCAGTCCGGGCCCAGCCTCCACGTGGCAATTGGGTGACATCATCCACTCCGCCCATGGCTGAGTAGATGGGGATGCCTTCGCCTCTCATGTAGTAGTCGTAAGGAAAGTCGTTCCCATACCGTGTGTACGTGGTCATCCCGCCTCCTTCAAATGCCTAAACGGCTCCGTACTTCTCAATAGTCACCATTGGACGTGCTAGTGAACCCTTTGTCCATTTCCGGCACATGCTGGCTGATAAAAAGAGTCGTACCGGAAGATGGAGCGCGGAAAACTTACAGGTTCGTGGAGCGCCGGTCAATACGCGGGTGGGAGAATGCCGCAGGAGAAAGGGACATCTAGCCGGTAACTAACAAGTGAAGTGTGACTTCACGCTCAGTCCGCTGAAGGGAGGTTGCGCGGCTGCAGGAGTTCCATGGGCAGGTCACAGCAATGCACTTGGCTATCACTGGCCTTGGTGCATAGCAGCGTGGCTCCACAGTTGGAGCAGACGTATCGTTTTCCTAGTTGGTTTGCCATGCTTATTTCCGTTGGAGCGGCAGGCTACAGCATTTCGCGTCGCCCGTACCACCCTTGGTTACCATGAATTCCGCACCGCACTTGCTGCAAACATAGCGCTGTCCCATGTCCGTTGCCACGTGGTCTTCCTCTCGCCTCTCCCGCATCGTCCGCAATCAGACGCCAGGAGACCTAGTCTTGGGCGCCTATTGTAGCAAAGGTGGCGGGAACAACCAGCATTCCCCACTACTCCTTAGGCGGGCGGTGATTCAGGTGGGCCGCCATTGCCCTCCCGCTTGTCCCTGTCATTGCCTTCTTCCGGCGCACCTGCGCTTGGTGCTTCAATGACCACAGTCTCAGTACGTCCCCCAGCACCATTATCACGGCCCAGCGCCCGCTGTCGTTCCATCAGCGTATCAATGGCGGCGTGTACGCGGTGGTTGAGCGTTCCCTCCGGGTACGTGCCATCCTCTTGACGCTCACCTGCAGGAATCCCAGTCAGCACCTCTAACCCCTCTTCAATGGTGGACACGGCGTAAATATGGAAACGGCCCTCTTTGACGGCGTTCACCACTTCTTGGCTGAGGACGAGGTTCTTTACATTGGAGGCAGGGAGTGCCACACCTTGCTTCCCCGTGAGCCCGCGCGCCTTGCATACCTCATAAAATCCCTCCACCTTGCGAGTCACGCCGCCCACTGCCTGGACATCACCAAACTGGTTTACTGACCCTGTAACCGCAATGCCCTGAAGTATGGGAACGTCCGCCAGGCTGGACAGCAACACGTATAGCTCCGTGCTAGATGCGCTGTCTCCGTCAATTTCATCGTATGTTTGCTCAAAGGCAATGCTCGCCCGGATGGGAAGTGGGCCGTCCAAGCCGTACTTCCCCGCAAGGTAGCCCACAAGAATATTGAACCCTTTATTGTGGATGCGACCACTGAGCCTGCTCTCCTCATCAATGTTGATGACCTCTCCGTGGCCCAAGGATACGCGGGCGGTAATCCGGGACGGCCGTCCAAAGGAGTAGTCACCCAGGTCTATGACGGCAAGTCCGTTTACCTGACCCGTGACCGCGCCATCCACGTCAATCTTCAACGTGCCTTCGTCGTAGAACTCTTGGAGCCGTTCCTCAGGCAGGTTGGAGCGATAGACCTTCTCCGCGATGGCCGTATCGACATCCTCAGCGCCAACCATGTCATGGCCCGCGACACCCGCCCAGTGGTCAGATTCAGTGACCAGTTGGGCAACGTCGGCAAAACGAGTGGTCATCTTCCGCTGGTCCTCCACCAGTCTGCTGGAATGCTCCGCCAGGCGGGCGATGGCCTCGTTATCGAAATGTCGCAAGCCCTCCTCCTGAATGCGGTTAACTACAAAGGAGGCGTACTTACGGACATTTTCATTTGTAAGCTCCATCTCAGTGTCAAAGTCCGCCTTGACCTTAAAGAGCTTGTGGAAGTCTTCGTCGTACAACAGAAGAAGCCGGAAGAGTTGCGGGTGTCCCACCAACACCACTTTGACATCTACCGGAATGGGTTGCGGCCGCAGGGTGAGAGTGGGTATAGGTGAGAACTGTTCACCCATGTTCTCAATACGCACCTCCCGTGTGCGGAGCACCTGCTTGAGGGTCTGCCATACAAGTGCATTATTGAGGACGTCACGCGCCTGGAGAACCAGGAATCCGCCGTTGGCACGGTGCAGATCCCCCGGCTGGACCATGCTCAGGTCTGTGCTTGAAACACCCATGCGGAAGCGGTACTCAACTCTGCCAAAGAGGTTGTAGTAGGTAGGGGTCGACTCAATAACAACCGGCGCGCCGTTACCTCGGTGATTGCTCACCAGTACATTCACCTGGTACCTGCCCCAGAGCTCTTCTGGGTCCTGAGGCCGCATTGCGGGCAAGAACGCAGCGGCTTGCGGCCCTGACTGCTCTTCACCACCTCGGAACTGCTGGAGGTGTTCCAGCATGTCTTCTTCAAGGCGGTCTAAGTACTGAAGGGTATCGGGCATTTCGCCATATTTGGAGCGAAGGTCCGCCACCAAGGGCATCAAGGCATAGCGGACCACCTCACGGTCCACCTCTCCACGGATCTGACTGGCTTCTTTCTCCAGTTCACGCAACTCCAATAGCCGCAGTTGGGCATACGCGAGTAACTCTTCATGGGCCTTGCCAATCTGCTCTTGTTCCTCCTCTGACAGCTTCTCAAACTCTTCTCGTTCAATAGGTTCGCCGTCAGGGCCCAGCGGCGTGGCCACCATACCCATGTTGGTTATGTTCAACCGCACGCCTCTGCTTTTGGCTTCCGCCACAATCTCCTGCGTCAGTGCTCGCTGGCGCTCCTGGACGGTACGCATGGCCTCTTCCACTCGCTGCCGGTACTCCTGGCTCTCAAATAGCTTAGGCACCCTGGTGCGGCCTTCATGGACAAGGCTGGCAATGTCACGCTGGAGTTCCCGGCCAAGCCCCGCTGGCAAGCGTAAGGCCAAGGGAGTGAGGGGGTCTTCAAAATTGTGGACGTAACACCAGTCATCAGGAACGGGTCTGCCGATGGCCGCCTTTTGTAGATAGGTGGAGAGGGTGGTATTACGGCCTGTGCCAGGCACACCAGCGATAAACACGTTATAGCCGGACGCCCCAACATTCAGGCCAAATTCCAACGCCCGCAAGGCCCGCTCCTGACCTATGGTGCCTTCCAGGGAGGCGAGTTCCTGGGTGGAAGAGAATCCCAATTTCTGAGGGTCAACCTTGGTGGTGAGCTGCTCCACGGGCACACGCAGCCGTTCCCAAACATTGCTAACTGATTGGGCCTTGCTGTCCGCCATAAAGCTCTCCTTTTGTTTATCCCTATCCCGATGGCTGCTGATGTTACAGTGATTGGTCTAATAGCACGAGGGCATATGCGAGTGTGTGAACGCCTTGCACAATATGGTCAAGCTCCGCCCACTCCTCAGGCACGTGACTCTTACCTTCCTTGCAAGGAATGAACAGCATGCCAACAGGGGCTACGCTAGCAAGCCGCGCGGCATCATGAGTGGCACGGCTGGGCAGCTGCGTAAAGGGCAGCCCAAGAGTCTGGCACGCTTGCACCAAAATGCTCTGCAGTCGGTCTGGAATGGTCACCGGCTGCTCCATGTCTTCCCACTGCAATGTGAACTGTAAGCCACGGCGGGTTGCAGTCTCCTCAACGACGGCCTGAAGCCGACTCTTGGCCGTCTCCAACATCCGTGCGTCCGTACTACGCACCTCAGCCCGAAATTCCACGTGGCCGGGGATGATGTTGACCATGTTTGGAAACAACCGCATCCATCCCACGGTCCCAACCGTCTCCTCTATCAATTCAGAATCGCTGGCAATCTGCTCCAGGGCCAGCACAACCTCAGCCGCCCCGGCAAGGGCGTCACGTCGGTCGGGCATAAGCGTAGCGCCTGCGTGGTCAGCTTGCCCATCCAATGTCACGAAGCACGAGCAGCGGGCAGCGATTGCAGTCACCACGCCTATGGGAACGTTGGCCCGCTCAAGAACAGGCCCCTGCTCTATGTGGAGTTCCAGGTAAGCCGCAATGTCGCCAGCCGCAAGCCGGGCGTGCTCCACATGAGTGCTATCACCGCCAAGCGCGTTGATGGCGTCCGCCAAGGACTCATCCAACGGCGTCAGAACGCCAACGAGGTCTTTGGAAGTTAGTTCTCCAGCCATGATTCGGCTACCAAGTGGCGACATGCCCGTGAGGGTCGGCTCCTCACATGTGAAGTCGACAATCTCCAAAGGGTGTCGCAGGACAATGCCAGCCTCCTGAAGCGCACGGGCAGCCTCCAGTGCACCCAAAACGCCCACAATCCCATCAAACCGGCCACCAGCCTCAACGGTGTCTATGTGAGAGCCGGCCATTAGCACGGGGCCATCGTCACGTTCGCCAGGAAGCCTGCCAATGAGGTTGCTAGCGGCGTCCACACGGACCTGCAAGCCCGCATCGCGCATGCGCTCAGCAAGCCACTCACGGGCCTCTTTATAAGGGGTGGAGAAAGCTTTCCGGGTGTAGGGAAGCTCAGGAGCGGTGAAGGCGGCTAGCGCCTCCCAGTCTCTCTGAATGCGGGCAGGGTCAACGTACGCTGTAAGAGATTCTGGAGTAATGGTCAATGCGCCAACCTCCTAGGCAGGAGCACGTATCGTAGTGGGGCGTCAAATGGCGGTCAATGGTGACGCGCTGGCTTATACCAACCCTAGGGCCACCACACCACCCACCATCAAGACAGTGGAGGCCACCTTCAGCGTGAGGGTGCCTCTGTCCAAGGGCTCACCCATGACGTTCCACGCACGAGTGCTCAGCACAGAGGCAAGGATGAGGACAAAGAGTGGACGAGTCGCGGCGACTGCGCTGACTAAGGACACAGGGCCACGGGAAATAGAAGCAGCCAAAATCACCAGCGCGATGGGAGCCAAGACGCCTTCTGTGATGATCAGCATCCTAGGGCCAGCAAGGCCCTTGAATGCAGCACGCACTTGCCGAACGGTCCCGCTCCGGTAGTTCAGGGTTACCAGTCCTATACCCATGCCAATGGACCGGAAGCCGCTCATGGTCCACACGTCGACCTCATCCAGAGCGACTTTGCCCACCACGAAAGCGGTGCCAATCATCATGCTGCCGAAGATTAGAATGGCAAGGGCCTTGGGGTTGATGAATCCATGGACGCCCGGAACGCGCCGGAAGGAGACCAGCCCCGCTCCGGCCACCACCACGAGCACTGCCACCCACTGAAGGGGGCTCATCACCTCACCCAGGAAAATGACAGCCAGGATGCTGGTGAAGATAGGGTAGGTCTGGGCAACCGGCGTGGCCCGTGAGACCTCCTCCATCTGCAATCCCTTGAAGAAGCTCATCAGGCCTATGGCCCAGACAATCCCGCTGAGTAGGGCAATCCCCGCAGGGCCTCTCTCCGGCACGCCAATCACCGGCAGCACCACTGCCAGGGTTATCCCTGCCACCCCAAACTGTATGAAGCCCACCAGGAAGCTCATGGAGGAAGCAACAGGGAAATATTTCACCAGAAGCTGCCTATCAAGCACGGTGACCAGCGAAAACAGCAAGGTACTAGCCAGGCCAAGGCCTATCCAATCCATTCAGACCACGTCCTTATGAAATCAACGTTTAGAACGGCGTCAAACAAGCACTTTCACCAGCGCTGCGGCCAAACCGAGGAACAGCAAGAAGCCAACCACGTCAGTGATGGTGGTGACCACGACCGCCGCCGCCACAGCCGGGTCTAACCCCATACGACGGAGCAACAGTGGCGCGCCCGCGCCCATGACGCCGGCTATGATCATATTGCCCAACATGGCTATCCCCAATATGAGTCCCAGGTAGAAGTTACCCTTCCAAATAAAGGCCACTATCCCAACGGCAATGCCCAGCAGCAGACCATGGATCAGACCAAGCGCAACCTCTCGTATGAGGAGGCGCCGCCCTCTCCGGCCGGACACCTCACCAAGAGCCATGCTCCTGACCACCAGCGTAAGGGTCTGTGTACCCGCAATACCGCCCTGTCCGGCAACCACCGGCAGGAAAACTGCCAAGGCCACAACCTTAACAATGGTGGACTCGAATAAGCTAATAACCAACGCCGCCAGAAAGGTGGTGGCAAGGTTCACCGCAAGCCAGGGGAAGCGGCTGCGCACGGAAGCACTGAGAGCGCCCCTGACACGTTCACCACCCAGTCCGGCTATGCGGTACATGTCTTCTGTGGCCTCTTCTTGGGCAACGTCTGCGGCGTCCTCCGCCAAGAACACGCCAATGAGCCGTCCAGCCTCATCCACCACCGGAAGTTCCGCCAAGTCATATCGCTCAATTATCCAAGCGCACTCTTCCTGGTCCATCTCCGCCGGGACGGAAATGATGTCAGTAGTCATGATGTCTCGTACGACGGCATTCTGACGAGCGAGCGCAAGCCGCACTACTCGGAGGTTTCCGGTGAGTCGGCCACCCTCTCCCACCACAAAGATGGCCCCTACACGTTCAGCCTGTGTCTCATTTACACGCAGCACGTCAAGTGCGGCAGCGGCGGTCAGGTCCTCCCCTACGGAAAGGACCTCCGTGGTCATGACGCCGCCCGCGGTGTCATCTGGATAGGCTAGTAGCGAAGCAACATCTTTGGACTCAAGCATGGCGTCAAAGGCCCGTTGCGCAAATTCCGGCGACAACTGCTTGAGGACGTCCGCCGCCACGTCAGCGCTGACCTCATCCAATACCAAGGCCAGCTCCGCAGCGCCCGCCTTTTCATAGAGCCCTGCCGCCTCCGCTGGCTCCAGTTGCTCTATGACCTGGCCCGTCTCCTGAGGCGTTAGGGTTGCCAGCAACGCCTGTTGGGCCTCATGCCCAACGTCCGCTAGCACATCACCCTGGTCCGCCGGGTGCAGCTCTTTAAAGACCTCACTTGCCAGAGCAAAGTCCTGGTCTTCCACTAGGGCCTGGATTCGCTCTCTGAGTTCTTCAGTGCTTATTTCGTGCTCTTCGGCCATCGGCTTCCCATGAACCTTTCAGTCGCTAGTAATGTACGAACATAAGCATACGGCAAATAAAAGTATCTCGTAGACTGATTTAGCGAGCGCGGTCATGAATAGCCTATAATGCGTCCCGCTCCTGGCAGGCCCCATCAATCACAGCCCAATCGAGAGTACACACTGTGCAGCGTCCCATTTTCAAGCCCATAGGAACGCCGATAGAGGAGTTGGACACGCCATCACTGGTGGTGGACATCTCCGCCTTGGAACACAACCTGGAGGCGGTACACGGCTTTTTCAGGGACATCCCGGTGAAGATGCGGCCTCACGTCCACGCGCACAAGACACCTGCCATAGCGCACCTACAGCTTTCCGTGCCAGGCAACGCTGGCGGGATTGCGGTGATCAACGTGAGCGAGGCCGAGCTGTTTGCACAACACGGCTTTACCGACATTACGCTCAGCAGTCCGGTGGTGAGTCCATCCAAGCTCCGGCGGCTGTGCGCACTGACTCACACCGTGAAGCTCAGCCTGCCTGTGGACTCTGCCCCCGGTATAGATATTCTCTCCCAGGCTGCTGTGGCCAACAGTGTGACGTTTGATGTTTTAGTTGACATAAACACCTATCCACCCAGAGGTGGCGCTGAGGCTGGAGCCCCCTCCGTAGCTTTGGCCCAACAAGTCTCCGCCGCGCCTGGGCTACGCTTCGAAGGGTTCACGACGGTTGGCGGCCCCATCAGCGAAGGGTCGCCGGACGAGATGATTGTCAGGGACAAGGCCAACGTCCAGAAGATGCTGGACACGCGGGAGATGGCGGAACGTGCGGGGCTAGACGTGGCGGTGGTGAGCGCAGGCAACCACACCCACGACGCCCACGTGATTGCCTCCATGGCCGGTGTGACCGAGGTACGCTCTGGCGCGTACCCGCTTATAGACCACCGCCACTGGCCCCATTGCCCCGACCTCATACCGGGTGCCAGAGTGCTCAGTACGGTGATCAGCAGACCGGAATCAGGCAGGGCTATTGTGAACGCAGGCCAGAAGGCGATAAGTCGTGACATGGGAATGCCCAAGGTGGACGGACGCACTGATGCCACGGTAGCGGGCCTGAACGCGGAACACGGCATCTTGGACTTGGAAGGGGACGCCATCAAGGACTTCCAGGTGGGGGACGCTGTTTGGCTGCTAATAGCTGATCTGAACACGAGCACGGCACTACACGACTACATCTTCGCGGCGCGGGACGGGGTGCTGGAGGCAGTCTGGGAGATATCAGCTCGAGGGTTGTACGACTAGTAATTTGTGGACAGGCCGGTTTGGCCGAACGAGAGAAAAGCGAGCAAGTTTCATGCCAAAACCCTATAGACCAGCCACAGGAACGCCAATCGAGGAACTGGAGACGCCGTGTCTCATCCTTGACCTAGACGCCCTTGAGCACAACATAGGGGTCATAGCCCGGCTCTATCAGGATGCTGATTGCAAGGTCCGGCCCCATGTGAAAAATCACAAGTCGCCACAGATTGCCCACATGCAACTCAGGGCAGGTGGCACCGTGGGCGGCGTCTGCGCGGCCAAAGTCTCCGAGGCCGAGGTGATGGTGCAGGCGGGCATCCCCAACGTGCTCATAGCCAACCAGGTGGTGGGGCGTGACAAGCTGGCGCGGCTAGCCTCTCTGGCGCTCCGCGCCGAGATGTTGGTGGGCTGCGACGACTCGCAGAACGCCAGCGACTTGTCAGCAGCAGCCGTAGCAGCGGGCGCAGAGATAGGCGTGCTCATAGAGGTCAACACTTCTATGGGACGTGCAGGCACCCGCGTTGCAGGCGACGCCGTTACGCTTGCGCAGCACATCAACAACCTGCCGGGGCTCCGCTTCCAGGGAATCATGAGCCACCAGATAATCGACGGTGCGCCGGACAGGGAGGCTCGCTTCACCAAGGGCAGGGCGGACATGCAGGTGGTGCTGGACGTGAAAGCAGCCATAGAGCGCGCTGGCCTGCCGGTGGAGACGGTGTCCACCGGTGAGACGTGGAGCTATGACGTTGCGCCCACAGTGCAGGGCGTGACGGAGGTCCAGGCTGGCTCTTACGTGCTGCTGGACACGAGCTACGCATATATGACCGACTTCCGCATTGCCGCCAAGGTACTGGGTACCGTGACCAGCATCCCAAGGCCAGGTTTTGCCACCGGCGACGTGTCCATAGAGGCAATGGCCTCAGCCAAGGGGCTGCCAACTATAGAGGCGCCCGCAGGTGTGCGCGTCACACGCCTGACCTATGAGCAGACGTTCTTAGAGTTTGACGAAGGGGTCACTGTAAAAGCCGGTGATCGTTACACGCTGCTCCCCGCACAGGAAGACATGATGGTGAACCGCTGGGACCAGTACATTGTGGTACGGAACGGCAAGGTTGAAGACGTCTGGGACATCACCGCCCGCGGCAGGGTCCATTAATGGCGCAAGGGCCAGCTCAAGTCCAGCAGGTGCGTCCCTTCCGGATGCTCGTAGCCTATGCATCCGGGGCTTACGGGTTCTCCTTTGCTACCACCATGGCATTCCTCGTCCCTCTACGGGCCTTGGAACTGGACGCTTCT
>Ga0302135_10002576_pt1 | contig 10855 bp, 16 predicted proteins | sample CBN3_surface_MG_FD_203119 | JGI IMG/M metagenome (GOLD analysis project Ga0302135, IMG submission 203119) | Marine microbial communities from Western Arctic Ocean, Canada - CBN3_32.1 | ecosystem: Environmental > Aquatic > Marine > Oceanic | place: Canada: Western Arctic Ocean | collected... | reverse complement strand
AATTATACCCTACGTTGTGTGATAGTGCAAGTAGTATTCCTTGATGCGTTTGCGCAAGCCGTCGAATTCGTCCGCGAGGGTTGTCTCAAAGACCTCCAGGCCCTCCGGCGAAACGATGGGGAAGATGATACGCTTGACTTTTCGCCCCGTATGTTCAAACACACAGAGGCTGTAGAAACAGCCTTGCAGAAAGTAGTCCAACACATAGTCGCGTTTCTTCGGTCGACGTGATGTTTTGAAGTCGACAACTGCCAACTCCCCATCCACTGTTGCGAGCAAGTCGACGCGCCCTGCAACCTTCAGGTGTGCGCTGTACATGTCTGATTCCTGTCCGTGGACGCGCTGGACGTGTTCGTCAAGCCATGGACGCATATCTCTCCAGAACTGTTGAACGTCGTCTGTGAGCGTCGCCACCGCGTCCTCGACCTGGTCGGCTTCGTTGTTGATATAGGATTCTGCCAGAAGATGTAGCGTTGTGCCACGTGCGGTGGACTCTTTGGTGATTCTGTTTGCTTCGGTTACGCCCACGCGCTTCCGCCAAGCGGTGAGTTGTGGCTTGGGTCTGGCACCCAACACACGCGTGATTGACGGGTATTCATTTCCGGCATGATTGCCGTCAAGGACCCGGTAGATTCGGCCGACGCGCTGATTGACTTGTTCGATGCGGGGGAAGGTATACGGTTCATGCTCAAAAGTTTTCATGATATTACTTGGGTGTTACTCGGGGACGTTAATGGTCGAACCTCGGTGTTCGCTCTTGATATTTCGAAGAAGGTCTTTGAAAGTTTCGGGCACCTTCAGTCCGCCGCGGTTTATGGAATAAGACACACCCGGCGCGGTGATCTCTTTTACGATGGTGTCCTTACTCTTACATTTTGGGCACGGTTGGGTTGTTGGATAATTGCGCCCGGAGATAGGGAGATTCAAATCGACTACTTTGAAATCACAGTCGTCGTCCGTACATGAATACGAGTAATTGGGCATGATGGGGTTCCTAGTTAAGAATGGTGTCGTCGTCGTTCGGCCAATATAAATTAGGGTCTTCGAGGGCAATTGATGGTTTCGGGGCATCCGCCTCAAAGTGAGTCATAACCATGAGAAATTGGCGCAGGGCCCGGCTCATTAAATTCAACCACCGTCGCCCGGCCGTTCCGGTCACTGTTAGTCGAAGACGCATTTCCGCCGTGTTGATGAACATGAGGATAAGATCAAGCTGCATCTCTGGCGGCATATGATCATATATTTCCTGAATCTGCTCACGTCGTGCATCGTAATCTTCTAGCCTGGACTTAGCGGTGCCGGGTTCCTCCTTGCGGTAGCGAATGGGAAAAATATCAACAGAATCCATATTACTATCACCCACCAACTTCTTCGTCTGGTTCTCCATCAGGTTCTTCATCATTTGCAAGCCACACTTGAAGTCGTTGATACGATTCTTCGGTTAGTCGTATTTCGGTTGGTGCGCCAAGTATCTGTCGAATGGCGTACAAGAGACCACATGCACCGATAAAGAATTCGGTTGTAGTCGCAGAGAAGCGGAGATATAATATTGCGAGAAAAAGTGATATCGCAACCGACGCAATTTTAATCGCTTTGCGTGTATTGAATACTTCGATGTATTGTAAACCCAATCGCACGTCGAGTAAAGAACGTGCCGCTTTATCGGCGCTTTCGTCATCCATCTATCTATTTCCTATCGAAAATACCGCAGGTCGAAACTTTGTTCCAGCAAACCAGGAAACGCTTCGTTGACGACGGCTTTTGTACAACGATAGGTGCTGGGGAATTTGCCGTCCTTCAGCGCCAACACAATCGCCACTTCATCGACATGAAGTCGTTCCAGCAATTGCTGAAACAATTGTTCGCGTCGACGCGGCAATACAGGCGACCCGCCTTTGATGAACAGGTAGAGTATGCGAAGTTCGCGCAGCAAATGTGAGGGCGTCAATCCGATGGGGCCCACATCCTGTTTGAACGGCGGCGCGCCTGGCGGCATCTCCCACTCAACGTCCGAGTGTGCGAGCTTCAACAGATACCCCAGCCCTGTCGAATAATGCCCTTGCAGCCACGCAACTTTATCCGCGGCTTTCGTCAGTGTCTTCTGGTGTGTGAGAATTTCTCCAAGCTGTCGAGCTTTCATAGTGATACCTCTGGCGTTGGTGCCGCAAGCAAACGGCAAATGTTCTTGAGTGACGTGACGGCAATGGCCATTTCGTTCTCGCAGTCGGCGGTCCATCGCTGCGTCTGTTTGTAGTGCTTCAGTAATTGACGACAGACAACCAACGTGTGTTGTTGATACTGCGCGTGGCGTTCCTCCGGTGTTAGTTCAGGTGCATCCGGCCTGCCCGCGGCCAATCGTTCGTCCCGTGCTTCTCGCGTTTCGAATGGGACAAGTATACCAGACATTATTCAATCACCAACATTTCAACTGGTGGGCCTTTCTTAATGGCCGACTCCAGCAACGCCTTCCACGCAGGAATTCGCGACTCAAACGAATAGAACTGCTGATAGTAATTGCTCTGTGCCTGCAACGTATATTCAGTATGCTTGCTGCTGTAAGCATCCAACGCCTCTCGCATACGCCCGACAGTATTGACGATCATGGCCTCTGGGCGTTCATCGTATGGGAACATCCACGCCCACTCTGCACACGTCTCTGGCAACGCCCCGTAATTACTGGTGATGACGAGACAACCTGCCATCATGGCTTCTTGCACAGCCATACAGGAGGTTTCCGCATACACTGAAGGATAGACAAACACATGCGACTCGTCCAACGCCTGACGCACGTCCGCATTCGGCTGTGTGCCGTGATAGATGATACACGGATTCTTTCTGAGAATATCATACAGCGGTTCGAACTCTTTATCCTGCTCGTGCCATCCGTAAATATTCAACGAAGAATACACATGGAGTTCCCAATCCTCACGCTCTTTCGCTAGCACCTCGGCCGCAGCACCGAGAATGGCAAGTCCCCGATGTGGAGTGGAGGTATAGATGAACTTGAGCTTGCCGTCGTAGGGTTTGGGAAAAGACGATTCGCGATAGGGGACCCCATTCTTAATGACGGTGCCTTCACTATATGGAATACCGAGATACATATTATACTGCTGTTGCTGCCAGTGTGAAGCGAACACAATGTGATTAAACTTTGTGCGATAACTCTGGTCCTTCAACGCAGCGGACGCGGGGTCCTGCGGCAAATCCTGACACCACAAGATACGCGGCTTGTCTTCAAAGGTATAGTTCTCGGGACGCGACATCATAATCTGTACCTGACTGGTCAGTTCAGGCAGCGCCTCTTGCAGATTGGCGAGAATGAGTTCGGTACCGCCGAGGGGTTTGCTTGGTGCTATCACATCAGACATAATTATTTACTATCCTTTGGAGTAATGATTCTTGGCATTATATCCCGTAACGACGAAATTGCTTTTTGAGATTTGGCGCGTATGCGGGCCGCCGCATTGAGGACAGCAAGAGTCTTTCGAATCTTGGAGGGTTTGGAAAGCCAACTCACTAGTGGTTTGACAACGTTCACAATAAAAATCCCATCGCGGCATAATGTTAACGAGGCACGTTGATATTTATAAGTGGAGCCGATGGAGGGATTCGAACCCCCGACCTTCACCTTACAAGAGTGTTGCTCTACCACTGAGCCACATCGGCGTATGAAACATTAAAACGTCACAGAGAAGAGCCCACCAATACGATTAATCGAGGTGCCTGATGTTGTTCCGATGTATGGTGACACCCAGAGATTCGTAAGGGGATGCGCCCCGCTCATGACCGTGCCGAGGTTCAAGGATACGGGTAGCATGCCGAAGCTCGTCTCGGTGTTATTGTGTGCGACCACAGGTGTAGCTATCGCCCAGCGTGTCTTCTCGGTGCTGCGATTGTTGCCTCGCTTCAGCCAGGGCGTTCCAACGAATACCGTGAGTGATGATGCGCCGCTCGGACCAGCAATACGCCCCACGCCTCCCTGCACCCCAAACTTGACGTACCAATGCGGAGGAGTGGCAGCTGCCGCAATGGTTGTCGTCTCGGTGACGGGAATGGGTGTGCGCGTCTCACCCGGTCCGATTTCGTATAAACGAATCAGATTGGTCGGCACATTTTTCTCATTGCGCCCTGTGGTATTCAGAATTAGAAATTTCTGTGACAACGTGTATTTTGCATCTGTGCCTTCGGCCAGAAAATTCAATCGGAAGTCATTGAACGCCACGCGAGACTGAACAGGCGGCACCAACGGCGGCGGTGATTCTGGGGAAAGCGCGGACATCCACGGCGGCGCAACGTAAGGCAAACCGGCGATGGGAATGTGCCCAAATGTTGGTACATTGGGCGCCGCTTCAATGGGTGTCACAACAGCGACACCACCACCTTCTGAGGTTGCTGTTGCGAGTGACAGCGACAACTCCGTTACCAGCACTTCAAGATTCCTGTTCTCGGCAAGAAGGATATCCACGGAAGGCAGGTTAGCTGGCGCGATGTATCCCTCAACAACATCGGGGGTTAGTTCCTCCACCGGAACCTGAATGGTGGTGACACCCGGTGCAGGATGATCGATGGCGAGAATTGATGTTGCCTCATCCGGCCCACTCAGGCGCCCTGCAACAAAGACGAGCCCCAGGACGGCGATTGCCCCCGCAGCTTTCATAACACGTAGAGACGGCATTGCCACGCGTGGTAATTCTTCAATAAACATACTCACAACCTAACTCTTTCTCTCTTATCTGTTTCGTTTGCGACTTTGCGCGGCTATTGCTCTGCGTCGCCGGTTCTTGTTCTTCCGAGCCTGTATGTTAGTTTTTTGACGCTGTTGCCGCCCCGCCGCGGCGATAGTGCGGCGTATGTGCGAGAGTTCTGTGGCTTTCAATTCTGCCCTTGCCAGCAGTGCGTCTGGGGAGGGGTCTGTCTCGGGTGTTAGTTTCACCGGCGACGTATCCGTTGGCGGCACTTCATCTTCGGGAAAGACGACATCATACTCCATTTTTTAATCTCCTGATCATCGAGTCTAACGGCATCCACGGAGAACCCACCCACGAGGAATCATTCTTCTCTGTGTGCATTTCCTCGGCCTCCTTGCGAGATATTGGTTCTAAGGCAAGAATGGTATCACCCATGTATTTTTGCTGCCACTCCTCTATAATCTGATCGGCCGGCGGCATGTCTACGATTTTTTCTGCCTCTTCTGCCGTTTCGCTTTCCACCAAGTATCGCATACGAAACGTGTGGAGTGTCTCTACAACAAAGAGTTTCGGCGTCGTTGTGTTCTTTTTTGACATACTGAATTATACCACATTATTGTACTGGGAGCAATTCAGTCTGCATCTCATGTGCCTTAGCGACCGATTCAAGTGCGTTGGTAAGCTGACTATTGATAGCTATAAGCGTTTCCTCATGTCTGTGCGCTTCGTAGAGGAAGACACCAATCATGGCAAAGCATATGACCCACGGACCAAACTTATTGACGACTGTTTCAAATGCTGCTAGCATTGTGAATATTCCTTTTATGTTATGATTTTGGCTTAATTGCCATACGACATGTGTTGCAACAATTGTTCCGCCGGCATCTGACGATTCATTGCGAGGTCATAATCGCCGGTGAACATAATATATTCACGAAGTCGCCGGTCAACAAGTACCCGATTGCGTTGACTCTGTGTGGTGGCCGTCATCAAGAAGTCTCTTACATCGACGGCGCGACCAAGGTCGACTTTCTGCACGATGGATGTATTCACGCGCCCCGTATTCCACGCGACACTAACCAACGCATCAAACATCGGTGATGTCAGCGGCGCACAGGTGCTTTGTGTTACGATGTGCGCGTATGTCATCAACTGCGTGTCAAACTCATCCTCGACATCTGCCTCGGTTGGAGAATTTGGATAGGTGCGTGTGACTGGCATGCCTTGCCAGGTATGCATGCCATATCCAATGGCATATCCGTTACGGTCATAATATTGCTCCAGTTGCAGCCCCTCGTGTTGTCGAATAAAGGCTTTCCCCCGTTCGCTGATCTGTTCGGGTCGTGGACCGCATTTTTCTTTCTCCTCGCGGCGAACCCGGTCTGACCGCTCGGCCACTCTTTCCGCTGTTACGTGAGCGACTACCGTCATTACCGTTTGAACGGACTCGACGTTTCTGACAACAACTATGGCGTTTGCCATTTCAATTGCCATTATAATGCTTGCACTCAATATTAATGCAGCAACGATCACACAACCGGCGCCGCGCACGATATTATACATGCGGCCTCCTTTAAGATACTGTAATTATAGTTGATACGAGTCAGATTGTCAAGCGCCGTTTGGTGCGGCGTGCTTGGCAATCCAATACGCATCAGCTATGTCAGCGAGGGGAGATTTCGCAAATGATGCCGTCTTGGCAGTTCGTGGAAAGAACACGGGGCACCAGGCTTTTGCGAGTGGATACTGTTCAAGGAAAGCGCGAGTCATTCGTTTTTTGTCTGCGTTGCCTTTTCCTGTCGCAAACTTCTTGACCGCGGTTGGAGCAACGGTGGTGATGGTGTAGTTTTGTTGATAGAGTAGATACTTCAGAATGCCCGTGTGTTCGCCGATATGAAACACGCGGCCGGTTGCACTGAACGCATAATCTTCAAGGGCGACGGTTCGAATATCTGGCCATTGTGCCAGCCATGCGATGACGGACTGCGCGATAAACTCCGCACGTATCATCATCTCTGTGCTTGAGATGACCACGGTAGTCAGTGCCGGGAGCGGAGGATAGTCACGCGAATGCGCCATCCAGAACTGCGGAGTCTCGCTATAGGCGCAGACCGCCGGGCACGACATTGAATAATCTATCCCGATGTTCATTCGTCGTCATCATCCTCGTCTTCGTCGTAATCTTCATCTAGCAGCTTGTTGGTATTGACATCATCATATGAAAGCAACACACCGTCACCACAGTAGGGACAGAACTGCACCGTATCCGCATCGATGCCGCAGATGACACAGACATTTGCACAGTTACTACACTCGATTGACGCTGATTGTTTTGCCATCGTTCTATCCTTTCGTGTCAACTATTTAGTGCTTCCTTGTGAGGGGATATCGACTATGTCACATGCGCCTGCTACACAGGCCAACTCTTGGCTGCCGGTGGTGGTGTCCGAGTTCTCATACACCGACAGTTTGGTCCAGTCCACATTTGTCGGCGTCTTCTTTACCCATTCCTCGTATTCCTCTTTGGTGCAATCAATATACGGTGCCTGTTTGTAGATGTGTTCTAGGTTCGGCAGGAACGCGAGGCCCGAGACGGTGTCGAAGTGTCGGTAAATCCATGCGCCCACATCTAGCCATTCCTCTTCTTGGACATAGATCGTCGCGCTGGGTTTATGTTCGCACCAATGGTTCTGATATAGACGCCAGAACTCTAGTTGTTGAATCGCGGTGCGTTGGTTGCGTGTGATTGCGCCCTTCGGGGCTTTCTGTGGGAAGTAGAACACCCACGTGTGGTCAGGGCGCGTAACATCAGATTCCGCATAGAACCCCGACTCAATCATCAACTGTGCCAACGGATCTTTCTTGTCCGCCCGTACGGTGCGAATATAATACTCAGCGTGCCGTGCATGAATACCTGATGCGGAGTCCACAAGATTGCTCACGGTGCCCGAGGGTTTCACACACGTCACCGATGTCGACTGTGGAATCTTCAACTCCGCTGCCAACTCTTTATTGGTCTCGACGGCCACCGTGCGTAATGTGTCCAGACGCTTTTCTAAACCCGCATCGGTGCCGTTCGTCATGGAGCTATCCATGATGCCCGTGAGCGAAACGCCCAGCAATCGTTCTTCCTTACAGTTCTTCGCCCACTCTTTCGAAATATATTTGAAGGTGGTGAGTGTGGACTGAAAGGTGCCGAGGATGGTAGCCAGTCGCACCTTCTGTTTCAGTGACGCCAGCGTATCATTTTCGCGCACCACCACTTCACTGAGATTGCAGAATTCTCGATTGCGCAGAATGATCTCGGAACAGGGATTGGTCCCGAAGTCGTGGTCGGGGTCTCGACGCTCCGTCTTCTTGGCCTGTGCTTGCGCCCCATAGCGCGAGAACACACCGCGTTCCCCCGACTTGGATTCATACAGTGATTTCCATTCATCGATGAACGTGCCCAGCGTCGGCCGTTCGCGATGCGCGACATAGGAATTATTGGACAACGCCCGTTGCGAATTCATGCCCCACCATTCGCCGTTCTTAGCGCCACGCATTCTGTCGTCGTGGATGTCTGACAGTGAGATGAGCGCACTCCGACGCACGCCACCAACTACAACAACCTCCGCAATCTTACATACGATATCATGACACTCCAGCGTGGTCAATCGACGCCCGAGTGCGTTCCCAAAGGTGCGCACACAGAACTTGAATAGTTCAACCAACGGTTCGGGTCCACTGGCGCGGCCGCCAAAGGTTTTCAATGGCGAACCAGCGGGCCGCACTCGCGACATATTCCACGACGGCACTTGTCCGACATAGAGCATCGCAATGAGTTCTTTGAGTGCCTTGGCCCAACCCAGTTTGCTGTCGGACACATGAATCACGGTATCGGTGTCGTGGATGTCTTCGGACACGCGCGGCATCTGTTCGACATATTGCGATTCGACACTGAAGCCGACGCCGGTGCCGTTCATCAGTACATACAAAATCTCATCGAATGCTCGTGGAGAATCGATTGCGATGTAAGAACAATTATAACCCGCGACGTTTTCTCTTGAAAGTGCCTCTCCTGCGGTCATGAGGCACCGCATACTGGGCATGATCTTCAACGCCAGTACCGCACCTTCCAGTTCCTTGCGCAGTTCTGGGGTCAGCGTGTATTGGTGCTGGTCCTTGAGATGTGTAGCAAAGAAATCGAAGTAGCGTTTGACGGTCTCTGGCCACGTCTCGCGCCGGTTCTCTTGTTCGATCCAACGGGCGTAACGCGAGAGATGAATAAACTTTTGATATTCGTTCATAGGTACCTATTGCGGTAATAGTTTGTCAAGGAATGATTTGAAGGTGGCATGTTCACGGTCGGACATGCAGTAAGTATTGTTTGGCCAGGATTCACGCACGGTGCCGCCACGTGGGTCACCTGGTCGATTGCAGCGCCTTAGTATGTCGCCCAGCATACGACATTCCGCAGCACTCAGGGTGTAACTATTTCGTACATAGTCGTTCCAAGCATCCACAACAATTGGAAAGAATGGTCTGGCACACCAATACATGGCAGTCGCTAAGTCACGGATTTCCTGTTGTGCGTGGGCGTCCATACGCAGATTCAGGAAGTGGAGAAAATTGTGCAGGTCGCATTTCCAATACATCTCGGTATAGGTGCCAACTGAGGTCACGATCCGTGCTGTCTCGCGGGATACCCCATGCGTTGTCAGCAAGCGATGATATGTCTCGACTCCGTTCTGTTGAGATTGCAAGATGTCTATTTGTGCCGATTCCAATTTTTCCGACATAGCATCGTCTAACGATTCACCGGAACCCTGCCGATTCGTGGTGGATTGCGTGGCGACATGTGTCGGTGCAGGTATATAGAAATCGTCCGAGAGTTCCGAATATCGCGCACTGTATTCATTCACGTTGGCGGTTCTGTGTCGTATCAATTGACGTGCAACGAATATCGGCACGCGCAGAAAAAACGTCACCTCCGCCTGTTCGAACGGGCTAGTATGCCGATGACGCATCAAATACCGCAGCAGGGCCTCGGGATCGCGTTTCGAGACAGTCCCCTTGCCGTAGGATACCCGTGCTGCTTCACAAATGCTCAGATCACTACCATACGTCGAGAGCAACGTCACATTCCCATGATCGAGAATTCGTGCAGAAGCTAAGGCTGCGTCTGGATCATTCGGTCTGGCGCCAAACTTATCTATTGTGTTGTCGCCCCAAAACCGCACACCCCATTCACCATCTTTCTCAGAAGCCATAATCTATATAGTCCACTGGCGATACTCTAATTCTGCGGACAATCCGCGGTACGTATGCTTCGATAATAGTGCTTCAACGTCGTGCCCCGCAGCGACCATATCGTTCAAATCTTTCGGAAGTGTCCGCGGCCAAATAACTACCCGTTCGCCTGCCTCAATGGCGCGTCGTAGATGTTTAGTGATCTGTTTATTGCGTGGTTCATTATCCCACACTAACACACGATTGTCCACCGTCGATCCAGATTCGTGGAGTCGTTCTAACCCACTGAGGATATCGGACCCACATAGGGCAATCGCATTCGGTACGCAGAGCGCATCGAGAGGACCTTCGACACAATAGGTCAGCGTATCCCGGTCACACGCATCCAAACCGAAAACGCGCAACTGATCATGCCCCCAGCGGAACGTCAGATATTCTTTGCGTGTCAGCAATCGCATCTGCGCCCCATACCATTCGTGATTCGCCAGTCGCAGCGGGATCACCAGATATGCCAAGCCGTCGTTGATCGCGGCCGCTTTCTTCTTCCCGACGAGTGACGCTAACCATGTATGCCCTCGCAATGTGCCATACAACCGTGTGAGCGCAGAGTCTGGTAGCTGTCGCGCAGACACATAGTCACGCACCGGCTGTAGTGACGTGCCCAGCGATGCGGACGAGAGTTGATCAACACCCTCAAAGAGAATAGGAAGTCGCTTAGAGATGCTAGGAGGAGGTGTGGCGACAACAATTGGCGCCCGTGTGCGGAAGTTCTCAATGATGTATTCATTAAATAGCGGACGAGACAGACGTTTGAGAAACGCACCAAACGGGAGCGCAAGATCACAGTTGTGGCATTTATAGATAATCGTCTGTTGTTTGGGAAAGGTGTAGCCGCGGGCCTTGAGTTTATTGCGTGCGGAATCGCCGCAGAAGGG
>Ga0302135_10002575_pt1 | contig 10856 bp, 3 predicted proteins | sample CBN3_surface_MG_FD_203119 | JGI IMG/M metagenome (GOLD analysis project Ga0302135, IMG submission 203119) | Marine microbial communities from Western Arctic Ocean, Canada - CBN3_32.1 | ecosystem: Environmental > Aquatic > Marine > Oceanic | place: Canada: Western Arctic Ocean | collected 2017-09-15 | reverse complement strand
CGTATCCGGCACCGTGTTCGGCGAGCATCGCGTCGAGACGTTCGGCGTTCTCGTCCACGGTGGGGAGTGCTTCACCGGAAGTGATCGATTGACCGAGGTGTTCTGCGAGGTCTCGAGCGACCTTCATCAGCGCGCCTTCGGAGCCGAGGATCTTCTCTGCGAGTTCGTCCACGACCGCAGCGTCCACTGCGGCGCCACCCCCCGCAGCGCTGGCGCCTCCGCGTTTGGCCACGGCGATTCCGCGGAGACTTCCCAGCAGACCCGCGGTCTTGTCGAGGAGTTCTCCTGCACTGGCCTTGTTTGCGGGAGCGTCGCTTCCGAGGCTGCCGAGGCTTCCCCCCCGGGATGAGTCCCCTTCACGAGTCGCGAGAGCCGCGAGCGTGAGGGTCGCATCTGCGAGCTGCGGACCCATTCCAAAGTGGGAGTCCAGGTAGGCGATGAGGTCCTTTCGCCCCATTCCCGAGCGTCCAAAGATGCGTTTGATGGCCTCGTCCTGAACGGCTCGGAGGTATTTTCCTCCCGTTTTGTAGGTGGTGCAGCGTTTGAGGATCTCCGCCGTCAATTCAGAGAGCGGTTGCTCATGAGCCCCGTCGATGGTTCCGAGATTGAATTCGGCGCCGATGTCCAGGAGCACCTGGTTCCGGCGGGAAGAGACTCCTTCGAAGAGTTCGTCGATGGTCTCGCTGTCGCTGATCTGGTCCATCCGGACGCGGGCCTGAATGGCCAGAATGGCTTTGAGGGCTTCGCCTGGAGGGACAGGGGAGTCGTCCATTGGGCCCGCATTTCCGGGTGCCGCAGCGGGGACAGCAGCCATCACGGGTGCGGCCGCTTCCATCGCGGGGGAAGCGCTCGCTTCTTCTGCAGTGGCCGAAGGGGCTTCCTCCACGACGAATTCTTCCGGGTCCGCGATGCGGTGGAACACCTCATCGCCCTGGGCTTCCACATTGAGGATCTGCACAGGCTCTCCTGTCTTTCGGAGCAGCTGCAGCGAGTATTTGGCCATGTTGGCCAGTGTCGGCTGATAGCCCACGCCGATTTCGATGATCTGGTCGACACCCAGGCCTCCCTGGTCTTCCGGAAGCAGCAGCAGGTCCTGCGTTTCAATCCAGCGAACGGGGCTCGCGAACTGCCAGCATAAGAGCTCAATCAGGAGTCGGCGGCCGAGCGCCTGAGGGTCCGCGTTCCACTTTTTCCAGTGAGCCAGCACCTCTTTCAGCGGTTCAGAGTCCGTGTAATCCGTGACCTCCTGTACATAGGACTTGTCCAGGGTGAAGGGACGCGGGACGAGGTTGGGAATGTAGCGTCCGATCAACCGCTCGACAGGCAGATCGTGAGCGAATCGCTCTTCCAGGGTTTCCCGAAACGGCGCCACTCCATTGGCAAGCTCGTGGGAGTGGAAGGGCACATCGATCCCGGGGACTTCGATGTAGGCGTCCTTGGCTCCTGGGGCTTGCAGCGTCTGGAGGGCTTTCTGCAGCGCTTCGATGGCGGGAATGTGTCCGACCACGGAGTACTGTCGACCTCGGATGTTGTAGTTCACGATCTCCAGGGCAAGGCCGAGCTCGGTGGCGATTCCGTCCACAAGCTGCTTCGCCGCCTCTTCATCGAGTCCCGCGTAATGGGGGCGAATCACGCCCATGCCATATCCGCTCTCTCCCGCTTCGTTCCGAGGAACGAGGCGATGCATGGCCAATCCTCGTTCATAGACTGTTTGAATGATGGTCTCGAGAGGGAGCACGTCTCCGAGGGAGCCCACGGCGTTGTATTCGCCAACGCTGTGTCCACACACGATGGCATCCTCGGTCAGGATGCCCGCTTCGTGCATCTCTGCGACCTGGGCCTGGCTCAACACGGCCATGGCGACCTGCGTGAACTGTGTGAGGTTCAAGACGCCCTTGTCGTGGATGTGAGTCGCACGTCCGACGATGAGCTCGCGGGGATTCTCCTTCACGATCTGGAGAATCGAGAAGCCCAGGTTCAGGCGGGTGAATCCATCGGCTTGATCCCAGACGGAACGTGCTGCTGCGGAACGGGAGTACCCCTCCATCCCCATGGCTTTCTGCTGGATTCCCTGTCCGGGGAACACATAGGCAGTACGGGGCGATTTGACGAGGGCTTTGGCGCGCATCAGAGGAGCGTTTCCGTCCGTGCGGAGCGCTTCGACGGCTACTTCGATCAGGAGATCGCCTCCCTGGGCAGCGCTCAGGATGGCGCTCATTCCGATGGCTTCTCCTGGCAGTGCGGGGGAGAGGAACTCCACGTCAAAGGACAGAACCCGCTCCGCCCTGTTGGCGAGAACATCCTCAACCAGGAAGGCGTGTGCTCGTGCGGAGGTCCACATGCCATGCACGATGCATCCGTCGAGTCCCGCCATGCGCGCCATCAGCGTACTCGTGTGGATGGGGTTCCGGTCTCGACCGACTTCTGCGAACGCGTTCATCGCGGTCGGGGCGTGGTCTTCCCGACGCGCCAACGTTCGGCGGGTCACGTCCTGGGCCGTGGAGTCCGAGGTGGCAAGGATCTCCAGAAGCTGGCGTCCTGGGTGGACGGTGGCGGTGGATCTTCCTTCGAGACGGCCGACGAGCGCGCCGTTCAGGTGGAGAGTTCCTGCGGTCTGGTGTGCAGGTCCGTTCTCCCGATGAAGCGTCTCGCTCAGGGTGAGATCGGCGTGGAGCGTCTGGCCAGATTCAAAGGAGAAGCCATCGACACGTTGAATGAGGGAGTGCTCGTTCAGCCAGATCGCCGTCGCCTCATCCGCCACGGCGAGTGTCCGGGTCTCGTTCTCGATTGCCTGGACAGCGTATGGCGCATGCCCGAATGAGTCGCGGACGAAGAATGCGCTCTCCACTTCCAGTGCCGTTTCGCCTCCGCGGGCGATGGTGGCGAGTGTCCGGATGGTTCGTCCACGGGCGCCGTTTTCGAGGCGCGTCACGCGGGCTGAGACGGTGACGGATTCGTCGGTACGGAGCGGCCACGCGCTACCGATTTCAAAACGGTTGGAGAGATGAACGAGTCGAAGCATTCCACCGGCGAGTTCCGGAGCGGAGAGCGCTCGGAAGATCGGTTCCCACGCCAGGGAGAAGCCCATGTTCACGGGCATGGAGTCGCCAAATGAAGCGCCTCCTGTCACGGCGGCGTATCCCAGGACTCTTTCTGAACTCACCGTCGTGTCCATGGAGACAGTCTCAAAGAGGGGCGCACCCTTGAGAGACGCACCGAAGAGCGCTTCCTGGTAGAAACGCTCGAGCTGTGCGATCTGATCTTCTGGATCGGCGGCGAAATGCTCGGCTCCACCCTCTGTGCAATGCTCCAGACTGAACGTGTATTGCGCGGTCTTCGCGCCGTCGCAGGGGACGAGAATGGGGGTGACCACGACGTGTACGGTGGTCTTCCCATTGGAGTTGAGTTCGACGGTCTCTCCTTGCGGAGAGCGGTAGGTCAGGTTCTCGATTCGCAGGGTCTTGTCGTGTCGGATCGTGAGGGAGGCGCCCGCGGTCGTCGCCATCAACGAATGCACCGGGTTGCTCAGGCTCTTTCTTCCTTCGAAGATGCGTGGCGTTCCCATCAACGCGGCGATCGGACCTCCGAAACGCGCACGGACGGCGTCAAACCAGGCGTCCTCGACATTGAGGGCTTCGACGGTCACGGTCGTGGTGTTGTCGTGTTCCTCGATTCGAAATCCGTTGCCGAAGGTCGCGCTCTGGTCCAGATCCCAGAGTCCCTCGACGTCGCGGGCTGTTTCCCCCTGGGCGACCAGGCTTGCGATCAGAGCGTCCGCATGGCGTTGGAGGATGTTCGCCACGGGTTCGTTTTGGGACTGGATGCCCTTGATGGCCTCGGGCCCCGGAATCACGAGGACCTGATCCGCTGTGTAATGACTGTTCTGTGCCTGCCAGAGGCTGTCCGACTTGAACCACCGGCGGACGTCTGCGTTGATCACCGGCACGAAGTTCACGGGTTTTCCGGGGCGTGCGCAGATGCTGTAGATGAAATGACGCACATCCATGGGGTGGAGTGTCGTGCTTGCGGCATGTGGATACGCCTTCGCGAGTCGTTTGAGGACGCTGGAAGGCGCGTCGAGCTCCTGGAGGTTCTCGAGGACCGAATCCACGGCTCCTTCTTCCACATCACTGAGTCGCCCTTCCGTGCGTTGGATGAAGTCCGCCACGCGTTTTCGATAGCTCGCGTCCGGCCAGTTCCCGTCTTCGTACGCAGTGCCCTCTCCTACCGCCATCAGCGCGACCATGCGCTCGAGAACAGCAAGGTAGGTCATCTCTTCGAGATCCCCGAAATAGGGTTTGCAGGTCTGATTGAGCGCCTGGATGATTTCATCTCGACGGGTCTCGATGGCGTCGGCATCTCCGGCGACGCTGTCCAGGAGACGACCGGCGCGGGAGGCGCTGTTGTCGAGATAGTGGATGTCGGCGTTGAGCTGACTCTTTCCGCTCGTGACCCCGCCGTCGACATCTCCCGCGAACACCCAGTTCGCGCATCCTGCGGCTTCCGCGAGGGCGTCCTTCACGGATTGGGTGGCAGTCGCCTCTTTTGCGGCCATGCAGGGAGTTCCGAGGAAGATCGCATCCACCGGCATGGACGGGAGTTCATAGCGATCGGACCAGGTGCCGTCGAGGAGTTCGACCCCCCGTTCCTCGTTGGAGATTCCGCCTCCCACACACAGAACGATGTTCGATTCCGCCCGGAGGAGATGGTAGGTGTCGATGAGGAGTTCATCGAGGTTCTCCCACGAGTGGTGTCCCCCCGCCTTTCCGCCTTCGAGGTGAACGTAGATGGTGTGCTGTGGATTCGCTTGCGCGATCTTGCAGACCTGTTTCACCTGGGGCGTGCTGCCGGGTTTGAATGCGTTGAGCCAGAGTCCGAGCTCCGCGAATTCGTCGAGGAGACGACTGGCCTCATCCAGCTCTGGAAGCCCAGCGCTGATGGTGACGCCCGAGATGGGGGCTCCTTCTCGTTTGAGTTCCTGGACGATTCCCGTTCGTCGGACGTGCAGATCCCAGAGATAGGGATCGAGGAAGAGTCCGTTGAACACGATTTCGCATCCGGGCTCGAGCAGCTGCTCCAGCTCTGCCATGCGCGTTCGGAACATCTCCTCCGTGACCTGTCCTCCTCCCGCGAGTTCGCTGGTGTAGCCCGCGTTGGCGCCGGCGGCGACGATCGGGGCGTCCGTTGTCGTGGGAGTCATGCCCGGGAGGATCACGGGCGATTGACCCGTGGCGCGGGTGTAGCGGTTGTCGATGACCATTTTGCCGCTGGGGAGCTTCGCGAGTCGGGGTGCGAAGGCGCGGTAGTCCACTGGAATGGTGATCGAGTCGGCGGGCTCCTCCAGCATCGCCTGGCGTCCGCTTGCGGTGGAGAGCGCGAGCACGGGAAGTCCCGTGCCTCGGAGCGAGGCCATGGAGAGCCGGGCCACTCCGTCTCCGGGGCCGAAGTCGAACACGTGGGTGAGGGTCTCGTCATCCGCCACGTTGAGAAGCGTTTTCTGCCAGCAGACGGGATCCACGAATTGACTCTGGATCAGGCTCTCGACGAGATCCTTCGAGTCGTTCATTCGGGTCACGCCATCGGGAGCGAACACGTCGAATGCGAGCGCGGACGCATCGGCCTTGAAGCCGATTCGCCGCAAGCTCTCGCGCATGGGTTCCACTCCGCCTTCCATCAAATGGGAATGAAATCCCGCTCCGACGGGAAGGAACTCCCAGGTGAACGTGGTGGGGCGTCCGGCGAACCGTCCCCCCTTTTTGAGGCCCTTCTCCTTGTCACCGATTGCGGTGAGGGCCTCGTGGAGGCGCTCCAGGGTGCGTGGCGGTCCGCTGGCGACATTCCGGGTGCGTGTATTGCGAAGGGAAACGGTCACGTGAGCATCTGAAGGGAGGCCCTTGTTGACGCGTTCGACCACGCTGAGGAGCGTGTCGATGTCCAGTCTTCCCACGGCGGCCATGGCGGTGGATTCGGGATTCAGTGGGCGCTCTGCAGGCACTCCCATGCGGTGCGAATTGGCCATGTGAAGGCCCTGCCACATCAGAAATCGAACGTGTTCCACGAAGCGATCGGTCTCCACGACGCCATGGGAGCTTTCGGCGATGAGCACAGCGGCCATGATTCCCTGGCTGTGTCCTGTGGACGACGCGACGGTGCCCGCGGTGAAGGCCTGGTTCAATCCCCGTTCGTGGAGGGCGACGAAACGTGCAACCTGTGCGGTGAAGATGAGTGGCATCGAGATGGGTGCGCTGGAGAGATAGCGGTTGTCGGGTCGGGCGGCCTCATCCTGGATCCATCCCAGGAGATCAAATCCTCGACTGTAGAGTCCGCTCCAGACGAATTCGCTCTCCTGGACCATTTCGTTGAGCGTCTCGGAAGCCGCCTCGATCAACGTCGCGGCGCGCGCATTCTCTGCGTGCAGGCTCACGATTTCCTCGAGGTAGCCGATGCCTTGACCCGCAAAGGTCAGGGAAACGCGTGCATCTCCGGAAGCGAGGCGATCCAGAATCGTCGTCTGGGAGTTCGCGTCGTCCAGCAGACGGATGCGGGGGCTGCCATTGCTTCGTTTGTTGTCTTCATGGTGCTTCATGGGATTCTCCCGAAACCGACGTCGGTCGGTTTGTTCCTAAGGGTTCGCTCGCGTCATGCCGCGTTGGGCGGTGCGATGGTGTCCATGGTCTGGGACGTCGTCGTTTCAATGCCTTGCTTCAGGACATTGACGAAGCGTCGAATGGTGTCGCTGCTATCTGCACCCATCGGGTCGCACAGCTCTTGAATCATCAATCCGGAGTACGCTCCGAACACGGTGGCGGCGAGCGCCTCCAGTTCATTGGGGCGAATCATCTCTCCGACAGCGGGTCGCAACATGTCGGCGATCGCCTTTCGGATGCGGTCGAAGAACTGGGCCAGCGCGGATTGGATCTCGGGGTCCCGCCGCGAGTAGATGGTGAATTCGAGCCAGAGGGGAACGATGGAGCGGCCTCGATGCGATTCCCGCTGAAGCGCCATGCCGATCGCGCTGATTCGATCCGCCTTGTTCACCGCGGAATCGAACTGCGCAGTCATTTCCTCTGTGACCTCTCGACTCCAGGTGTCGAGGATCTCGAGGAAAATCTCCTGCTTGCTCGGGAAGTGCCAGTAGAAGCTTCCTTTGGAAATGCTCGCACGCCGGCAGATCTCATCGACTGTCGTCTCGTGATATCCCTTGTCACGAAAAGCATGGAATGCAGCCTTTCGGATGCGTTCCCGTTTCTCGTCCCCGCGGGGTGTGGATGCTGTCGTGTCGACCATGTGCCTCTCCCTGGGTCAGCCCAATTCGCGGGGAAACTAAACTGACCAGTCAGTCTAGTCAACAATCCTTGTGTGTTTTTTGCTTAACTAAATGAAATTAAAGCATTTTTTATTTAAAAAAAGCGACCGGAAATTAATCGCTAGACTGGGTAGTCTACCGGTATGCAGGGGATTCCCGGGGCTCTTCCAGGAGGGGGCCGGGGAGAGAGGGTGGCAGGTCCGACGTCCCTGGACCTCAATTTGACACCTCCGAAGGAATCAGCGATCAAGGGACGCTCTTTGGGGGTGGCTGTCCATGGGATCAGTCGCCCGCGCGAGGGAATAGGCGAATCGTGTTGAGAGTTTCGTGTGTCGTGAAGGGAGAGGGAGAGCTGCATGGAAGCCAATGATGTGAATCGTCATGAGCCCGCGCGTCGGCCATTGTTCGTCGCGATCATTCTGCTTCTGGCCGGAATGGGGGTTGCGATCTACCAGACCTGGATCAAGCTGCGGTTGCAGAATGATCCGGAATTCAAGAGCAGTTGCAATGTTGGCGACGCCCTGAACTGCGATGCGGTGATGACTTCCGCATGGTCTGAAATTGCAGGAATTCCCATTTCCCTGCTCGCGATTCCCACGTATCTCGTGATGCTCCATCTCCTCCGCCTGGGCTTGCGCGGTGGGTTGGATCGGGGGCGAGCGCATGCCCCAGTGCTGGCGAAGAGAGCGCTTCGGAATGCCTTTTTGATGGGACTTGGAACGGTCGGTTATTCTCTCTACCTCTTCTACATTTCGAAGGTGAAGCTGGAGACGTATTGCATCTTCTGCATTTCCCTCTATGTCGTGAACCTGGGAAGCACGGGGGCGATTCTGAAGGCGAGCAATGAGTCCTTCATGGACATGTTGCGTGGATGGATGTCCGATCTTCTCGCGATTCGTGCACCGATTCTCTCCTCTCTTGCAGTTGCGCTCTTTTCGTCCGTCCTCGCCTATGGCGCCTATGCGTCCATGCAAGCGGGAATGGTCGGCAATCAAATGGGGGACATCGACGCTCTTTTTGCGGTCGAGACGATCGAGGAGGTCTCGGACTCTCCGGCGGGACAACCGGCGGCTGCTGCCGCGCCCGTGACAGCCCAGCGCAGTGGTCCCCCGAAAGCGCTCCCCACGACCCAGCGCAATCGGCCGAAGGGGAAGATGACCGACAACGGTCTCACCTATTACGAGGCGGCGCTTCATGAGGACGACTGGCCCAAGGGAGGCAACGACGCGAAGGTCACCGTCGTCAAATTTGCGGATTTCGAGTGCGCATATTGCCGCTACATGGATTTGAACGTACGGCCACTCGTCAAGAAGTACGGGGACAGGGTTCGCTGGGTGATGAAGCATTATCCGATGAATGCGGACTGCAATCCCCGGATGGGCTCCGAGCGCATGCATCCGCAGGCCTGTGTGGCTTCGTATGGCGCTCATTGCGCGGGTGTTCAGGGCAAGTTCTGGGAGATGCACGACAAGCTCTACGACAGCCAGAGCGATGTGAAGACCGAGGGCGCCTCTCGGGTTCGTTCGATCGCGGAGAGTCTCTCCCTCGACATGAACGCCTATGATGCCTGCTTGAAGTCGCCAGTGCCTTCCAACAAGATTCGTCGGGACATTCAGGTGGCGGCGCGCGCGGGGATCAATGGGACCCCTCGAGCCTACGTGAATGGTCGGCTCGTCAGCGGGTCCGGCAGCACACAGATTCTGGATTACTACATTCAGAAGTCCTTCGAGGAAGTGGAGGCCGGCGGAGGAACAGCGGCCGTCGCGGAGGCCCCTGGCGCACGCCTTCCGTCTCCGAAAGATGCCCCGAGCATGGTTCCCGCGAAATCGGCCACGGGAGCGTTCTGGATCGACGCGTTTGAGGCCTCGATCGCTTCGAATGGAAAAGCGATGAGTCTCCCCAACGTGGCACCCGCTCAGGCGAGCTGGTTTGAGGCGAAGGAGGCCTGTGAGAAGGCTGGGAAGCGTCTATGCTCGGAGGAGGAATGGGTGTCGGCGTGTTCCGGAACACCTGCTGAAGACAACAACAACAACGGCTTCTTCGCGGACGATGATGTCGAGGGACGGATGTATCCCTACGGCATCTTCTACGAGAAGGGGAACTGCAGAGATTCGGAAGATGAGAGCTCGGGTCGCCCGACAAAGACTGCCCAGCATCGTCGATGCGTGACGCCGGATGGGATCTATGACCTTGCTGGGAACCTGATGGAGTGGGTCGAATTCACCAAGGAGAAGGCGGCCCTCACCGGGGGGGATTGGCGAGGGGGCGAGCGATCTGCATGCAATCGTCGCACGAAGACCTTCGGGCCCGGCCAGCGCAACAGCACGATTGGCTTCCGATGCTGTGCTGACCAGGAGGTGAGTCAGAAGAACGTCGCGGAGGCGGATCTCAAGAAGAACGAGTCCGTGAAGGTCGGTCGTCCATTGCCTCCCTTCGATTTGAAGACCGCCGACAACACGACAATCGGACCCGATCATTACAAGGGCAAGGTGACCTACCTGACCTTCTTTGCATCGTGGTGTGGGTCCTGCAAGCGGGAGCTCCCCGAGTTGAACAACTGGGTGAAGGCCTATGGAAGCCAGGGCTTCCAGGTGGTCGCGGTCGGCGTGGATCGCAACGAGAAGCAGTCTCTCGCGTTCGCCGAGAAGTTCGAACCCAGCTATCCCGTCACACTCGATCCCGAGGCCACGGTCATGGGGATGTTCGATGTGGATGCGATGCCCACTTCCTTCATCATCGATCGCAAGGGCGTGGTTCGTCATCGCGAGGTCGGCTTCAAGAAGGACGAGGTTTCCTTCATGCAAAAGCGACTTCAGAAGATGCTCAAGGAATAGTGGACCGATTCGGACTCATCGAGTCTCGGGCTGTTTCCGTGGCGCCTAGACCTGGGCGCGGGGCGCTTTGCGCTCGAAACGAGTTCGGAGGTGATGCTGGTAGCGGTATCGTTCGGACCGCTCGAAGTCATTCAATCTCCACGCTGCGTCGACTCCCGTGTGTACGACAGGAGGAGGTTCCGACAGCGTTCCCGCGCCGAGCAAGGCCAACAACAGACAAAAAGTGCGTGTCATGGGTTGATTCTCCGGGCTCGAGTGCATTGCCCGCAGTCACTCCACTGGGATTTCGTGGGGGCGCAGCACTTGCTTCATGAACACAGTGGGCGTGGAAATCCATTCCTGCCCAGGAACGATCGTTCCAGGATGGGTGTGCGCGGCCCCCGGAGGTGTCAGCGGGAGAGCGCGTCGGAAATCGCGGCGGAGATGATCGTGTGGCGTGAACTGACGGCGCTGAGGAGAGCTGTGGTCTCTTCATCGAAGTCCTCGTCCTCGCGGTCCCAGAGGAGGAGGTCCGCCCGGGCGTGGTCGCCGATGGTTTCGGCAAGCTGCGACACGCTTGCCTGAAGGGAGGAGATGCCGAAGACGGTCTCAAGAGCGTCCTGATAGGCAAGGAGGTAGGCCTCCCGGTAGGCCGGGACCTCCATCAGTCGGGGGGAGAATGCGTCTGTTCCGTGGAGATCGTTCTCGCCGATGCTGACGGAGGTACCGTCCCAGTT
>Ga0302135_10002574_pt1 | contig 10857 bp, 8 predicted proteins | sample CBN3_surface_MG_FD_203119 | JGI IMG/M metagenome (GOLD analysis project Ga0302135, IMG submission 203119) | Marine microbial communities from Western Arctic Ocean, Canada - CBN3_32.1 | ecosystem: Environmental > Aquatic > Marine > Oceanic | place: Canada: Western Arctic Ocean | collected 2017-09-15 | reverse complement strand
CGGAGGCGGTCTGACCGAGCGGCTGACTGAACCAGAGAAGGTGTCGTTCCAGAGTTTTGATGGGCTGACCATTCACGGTTACTTGTACAGCCCAGCTGATAAGAGCCAGAAATACCCAGGTTTGCTGTACATCCATGGCGGGCCATCGTGGCAGTTCTACGATGACCTTCAGGTGAATGTGCAATATCTGGTCCAGCGAGGTTACGTTGTGCTGCTGCCGAACATCCGTGGAAGCTCTGGCTATGGTAAGGCGTTTGAAGAGGCTAACGATAGAGATTGGGGCGGAGGCGACCTAAAGGACGCCATTGCCGGTGCTGAGTACCTGAAGGGGCTGGAGTATGTAGATGCTGAAAACATCGGAATTACAGGCCGGAGCTATGGGGGAATCCTGAGCATGTGCGCTATCTCCTTTGCGCCGGGTGCCTTTCAGGCTGCGGTGCCGATATCTGGATATGGCGATTGGCCAGCCCTGCGAGCCGAGATGGAGCTGCGCCACAACAAGATGCAGGTGCATGAGTTCGGGTCGTTCGAAGAGCACCCGGAGGTGTGGTACGGCTGCTCCCCTTTCTACAACATTGAAAATGCAACAACGCCGACCTTCATCGTGCACGGTGAAGGTAAAGACCCATCATCTGACGCATCTCGACTCTTTGCAGTGGAAATGAAGCGTTTGTACAAGACGGTGGAGTACAAGTCCTACCACAACGATGGCTACTATGTGGATGCACCGGCAAACGTGCGACAGCTGCTGTTGGATGTGGCGGACTTTTTGGACAGGTACCTGAAGGACTAGCTCTTCAACCATGATTCTGTTGTCACCTGAGGAATCGAGCATATCTGCCGTTGCTGAGAGTGTAGTCTTTTCCCGTGCTTTGTTATTGATTCTCTTCCGCCAGAAGGATCCGAAGTGGTGGTTTGAGTGGAACATTAACATTGCAACATTCATGGCCAAGATAGTTGCCTACGGTTTGTTACTACGTGACGAGTACCCATCTACGGATGATGAGCAAGGCGTGCATGTGGACACCCCATCCCTATACCATCACCTTCCGCTGACAAAATGGTCGCTATCAACGCCCTGTTACACGCGCTCTTTGGGGGGGCATAGGGGTGTTTATTGCCTGGTTTACCATTCTGCTTTCTGATGGGTACCAGCGCGGGCTCTTTAGTTAACGTAGACGGAGTGTCGGGCTGGCCGCTGCAGATGGAAGTATATATTCTTCTTCTCGTGATGGATCAGTATCCACCGTTCATCCTTAGTGACTCCTCGCTAAGAATGAACGGTGGAGGTCCCAGTGTCTAGAGCTTAGCTCCTGGTAACGATGTTCAACAGCCTGCCCGGAACGTAGACGATCTTGGCGACGGCTTTACCTTCGATGTGCCGTTTTACGTTGTCCTGGGCCATGGCTAGCTCCTTGGCGTCGGCCTCGGAGATATCGAGGGGCACGGGCAGCTTGTCACGCACTTTGCCGTCAACCTGCACCACCAGGGTCACCATCTCCTCAACTGCCAGGGCATCGTCCCATGCTGGAAACGACTGCAAATGGATGCTCCCTTTCTCCCCAATGCGCTCCCAGAACTCTTCCGCCAGGTGAGGTGCGATGGGGGCCAGCATTACCACGAATGCCTTTCGAGCCTCCACCCACGACGCCTTGCTAGCGGAGCCCTCCTCCCAGATCCTTTGAAGGAGGTTGGTCAACTCCATCAAACCCGCAATGGCGGTATTGAACTTGAAGGTGTCCAGGTCCTGATAGACCTTCCGAACGGTTTGGTGGAGTTTTCGGCGTACTTCTCGGCTTCCATCGGAACCATCGCTGGCTTTCAGGCTTCCGGGGTTGCGTTCAAGAATCTCCCAGACGCGGTTATACCACCGTGTAATTCCGTTGATGCCACCATCAACCCATTCACCACCGCCCTCCCAGGGGCCAACGAACATGAGATAGGTACGGACTACGTCAGCACCTACGGATTGAACGTACTCGTCAGGCGCAACGACGTTACCGCGAGACTTACTCATTTTGGCCCCGTCCGCAATGATGTGACCCTGGTTGAACAGGCGAAGGAAGGGCTCATCAAACTCTAGTAGGCCAATGTCCCTCAGGGCCTTGGTGAAGAATCGGGCGTACATAAGGTGCATGACAGCGTGTTCTGCGCCTCCGGTGTACTGGTCAACGGGTGCCCACTTCTTCACTTGTTCAGGGTTAAAGGCATGCTCATCGTCGTGGGGACTCAGGTACCGCAGGAAGTACCAGGACGAATCGAAGAACGTGTCCATGGTATCGGTCTCGCGGTTTGCGTCGGTGTTGCCGCACTGGGGGCAGGTGGTGTTAACGAAGGCTTCGTTGCGAGCCAAGGGCGACTCGCCGGTGGGCTTGAAATCGGCGTCCTCCGGCAGCAGCACTGGAAGCTGATCCTCCGGGACTGGTACTTGGCCGCACGTGGGGCAGTGGACTATAGGGATGGGCGTTCCCCAGTAACGCTGACGAGAAACCAGCCAGTCACGCAATCGATAGGTCTTGGTGCGCCCGCCCGAGTTTCTGGCTTCCAGGTAGGCGGCAATGGCCTCAGCAGCCTGCTTGTTTGGCATGCCGTTGAAGTCGCCAGAGTTGACCATCATCCCTGGTTCTGCGTAGGCAGCTTCTAGGGCTTCTTCGCCCGTTGAGTCTTCAGCGGCAATGACTGTGCGGATCGGTAATCCGAATTTCGTCGCGAACTCAAAGTCGCGCTGATCGTGGGCAGGGACGCCCATGACCGCTCCGGTGGCGTACCAGGCAACGGCGTAATCTGCGGTGAGGAGTTGCACTTGCTGCCCGTTGGCCGGGTTGATGCAGTACGTGCCGAGGGGCACACCCGTCTTCTCCCTGTCCGTGGACATGCGTTCAATGTCAGACTTGGCCTTTGCTTCACCAACGTAGGCGTTAACGGCGTCATGTTGCTCTGGCGACGTCAGGGCAGCGACCAGTGGATGCTCCGGGGCCAACACTAGGAAGGTCACGCCAAAGATGGTGTCAACGCGAGTGGTGAAGACCTTTAGTTGATTCTCTTCCAAGCCGAGATGGCTAATATCGAATGCGACCTCTGCGCCCTCGCTACGGCCAATCCAGTTCCGCTGCATAATCATGATGTTCTCTGGCCAATCAATCAGCTTGGAACCGTCCAGGAGTTCATCGGCGTACTTCGTGATGCGCAGGAACCACTGGTTGAGTTCACGTCGAGTGATGATGGTGCTGCACCGCTCGCATGCCCCATCTACCACTTGCTCGTTGGCGAGCACCGTCTGGCACGATGGGCACCACACCGCTGGCGCGAAAGAACGGTAGGCCAAGCCAGCTTTGTATAGCTGAAGGAAGAGCCACTGGCTCCACTTGTAGTACTCAGGGAGGCAGCAGATTATCTCCCTATCCCAATCGTAGATGGTGCCCATAGACCGAAGTTGGACGCGCATCCGGTCAATATTTGCCATCGTCCATGGATGGGGGTGGACGCCCTGGCGGATTGCGGCGTTCTCTGCGGGCAGACCAAAAGCGTCAAACCCCATGGGGTGAAGCACGTTGTAACCCTGCATCTTACGGAAACGGGCATGGGCGTCTGATGGAGCCATGGCGTACCAGTGGCCAATGTGGACATCGCCAGAGGGATAGGGGTACATGGTCATCTCATACCACTTGGGCCGAGGGTCATCGTCAGCGACGTGGTGGAGCTTGTCCGCTGCCCACTTTCCCTGCCACTTCTTATCAATGGCCTGGGGATCCCATCGAAGCTTAGATTTACGTCCGTAATTCTGGGTCATGTTGTCTCCATTTAATTATCTTGTACGTCACCTTGAATATTTACCTGGTCAGAATTGGGCGTAATCCGTGTGGAAAGTTGAACGGCGACAGTTTCCAAACCCGGGTTCTCCATGATTGCATCGATGAGCTCCTGCGGCCCTCCGACGATTGTGAAGGCGTAATCTGGGTCTGTGAATACCGTCCATCGCTTGTCTTCAGGCCACCAGTAGGTTGGAGTGGTGTAGTAGGATCCTTCACTGGATAACGCATCCACTCCGTCAAGACCACCGTGGTAGAGCACTCCTATAAAATCGTTGGCAGTAGACCTAGAATTCGGGTCATAGAAAAAATAGCAGGGTTGGTCGTTGGAAAAGGATGTCAAAACCTGGGAAAGGCCTGGGCATTCTTCCTCATCCAGGGTGCCTTCACGAGGGGCGATGAGGTATCGAGGCCAACTTGATTTTGGAAAATTGAGCGCAAATGAGTCTTGGTTCATCTCTGGGTGGAACTCCAATGAATACTCTGTTGCCAAGTCTTGCCATTTCACCCGTTTAACTTCGTCAGAGCTATCTGAACTACCCTTTGAGCTCACTTCGCCCCAGGTTATCACCTTATCTGTAATCGAGAGGTCCTCATAGATGGCGTGGAATATCTTGCAATAGGCAGGGTAGTTGACCGGCAGATATTCAGAGACGTAGCTCCAAGGGCTCTCCGGATGGAGATCTTGGTCAACGTTTTCAGCTATCCATTTGAACTGGCTTAGGTCTGTTAGTTTTTGCATGTAACCTCCAACGGACACTTCACCCGAATAGAAGGGTTATAGGTTCCCCTGTCATTTAATTTTCTATGTTGCAGTTGAATTGGTACTCACCCAACCGTGTTTCACATTGCGTCGCTTCGGGGAACGAAAACGTCACTGTGTCGGCATCGTCCCCTGCGATAGAAACGGTTCGTTGCTGTTTGCTCCCGTTCCCGTTAATTCCGCGGACACGAGTATAGAGCCACTAGCCCCTTCATTTTGGACAGTACAGTCTATAAAAATTGTGTAGGTGCCATCATTTAAGGAATTCCGAGCCGTTACCTAGGTAATTTTGGTTCTGGGATCAGTTACTTCTGACTGTGATGAGTTGCAACTGATTCCAAGGACAGATAGCACTGATGCTACCCCCCCAAACAGCAACCTTGATGAATACAATATCGACATTGATGCCCCCGCTCAATCTGCCCCTAATTCCCAACAAAAAACCCGCCCCATGTAGGGACGGGTTGCTCGACATAACCCGAGGTACCACCCTGTTTTTCCGAACGTATCGGGACAACTTGAATGGCTGTAACGGTGCCACCGGTGGTTCTTACTTGGTTTCAGAACCACTGCTCAGGGACGAGTTCACGGTGCCTAGGCTGTCGACCTTCCACTATCTGCCGACTCGCTGGTGCAAGGGTCCTCCGCTACTACTCCCCATCGTTGCATTTAGCTATGGGACGTTGAGTGGAGCGTAGCATTCAGCTAGAGAACCTGTCAACAATCCCGATGCATAGGGATGCTCTGTCTGCCTAACTTCGAGCTTTAGGAAGAAAGAGCACCTAGCACATTGCAAAACCCTCGCGCGTGAGACGCGTTATGTGGTTGCAGGAGGTCAGCTAGAGTGCTAAAATTCAAGTAGTAGACCATACCCTACGTTGCGCTTGAAAGTGGGCTCGCCCCACTTTTTTGCTTGAAAGAAGGGTGTGTTACGGAGGTCCGGGGTATGAAGAGTGACTTTCTTATTGCTGTTACTCAGTTAGCGGCAGAGCGTGGGCTACCTAGGGACACGGTCCTTGGCGTAGTTGAAGCTGCGTTGGTGTCCGCCTATCGAAAAGAGGGCGTTGGCGCTGGCCATGACCTCTCGGTGAAGCTTGATCCGGGCGATGGCGAGGTTACGGTCTATATCGTGAAGACTGTTGTTAAAACGACCAAAGATGTAGAAGACGAGCGTAAAGAGATTGCCCTCAAAGACGCAAAGAAGTTCAAGGCGGATGCAGCCGTTGAGGACATCATTCAGATTGAGACAGATTTTGCTGCTGCGGGCAGGATTGCTGCGCAGACGGCGAAGCAGGTAGTCCTTCAACGGCTTCGAGAGGCGGAGCGGGAACTTGTGCTTTCTGAATACACCAGCAGGGTTGGCGAAATCCTTGCTGGGCGTATTGAGCGGGTTGAGCCTGGACAGGTTGTCGTAAGCCTTGGCCGTGCTGACGCACTGATGCCTCGTGAGGAAGAGGTTCCCAGCGAGCGATACCGCCCCAATACGACGTTACAGTTCTACCTTTCTGAAGTTGTTGAGAGCGCTCGTGGCCCGGAATTGATTCTTTCCAGAGCCCATAAAAATCTTGTTCGCAGGCTTTTTGAGCGTGAAGTCCCAGAGGTCTTCAAGGGCGTTGTGGAGATCAAAGCCATCGCCAGGGAAGCTGGTTCCCGTACAAAGGTAGCGGTGCAGGCTCGCCAAGAGGGCGTTGACCCTGTTGGTTCCTGTGTGGGGCTGCGAGGCTTCCGCATTCAAAATATTGTAAATGAGCTTCAGGGCGAGAAAATTGACGTGCTGCCCTGGAGCGAGGACGCGGCTGATTTCCTTGCCAATGCCTTAAGCCCGGCGCAGGTGACCAGGGTGGATTTGGACCAGGAAGAACATTCCGCTTTGATTGTAGTGCCTGACCGTCATCTTTCTCTGGCCATTGGCCGGGAGGGTCAGAATGCCCGGCTGGCAGCTAAGCTGACCGGCTGGCGTATTGATATCCGTAGTGAGTCCGAGTCTGACTTGGAGTCACCAGACGCTGTAGCCGATGGTGCTGTTGCAGTAGCCGAAGCTGAGGCTGTGGTTGAAGCTGCGGCTGCTGCAGCAACACCATCGGTTGCAACGTCTGGTGTGCTGGATGAGGCTGTAGCAAGCGCGGAGCCCGTTACAGCTGAATCATCTACAGAGGCAGATGCACCTTCTTCCACTCAGAATGCAGAGCTGGAGGAGTTGTTGCGTGAGGAGGCCGAAGAGGCAGCAGCAGTTGTAGAAGTAGTTCCTGAGCCAGCAGGTATTTCTGTTGATGATGACTCCATTTGGGTAATTCCAACTACAGTGCGTGAATCATCTGGATTGCGGTTTGCAGAAGATATTATGCCGTCTGAGCGTGGGCGAAACCGGACAGAACGGCCTGATCCAGCAGCAGCAGCAGCCGCCGCAGCCGCAGCCGCAGCCGCCAGCGCAACTACAACCGCTAACCTGAACCGACCGAAGGCTAAGAAGGGTAAGCGGGCCAGGGGGTAACCCCTAGGCTGGTACTGGAGATGCCGGTAAAGCACATTCCCGTCCGAACCTGTTGTGGGTGCGGGCTCAAAAGCGATAAAAGGGGAATGGTGCGCATTGTTCGCTCTCCAGAAGGAAGCGTTTCGGTGGACACTACGGGAAAGGCCTCAGGGCGGGGCGCGTATCTCTGTGAAGATTCTTCCTGCTGGGATTCCGGCATTAACCGGAGTCGGCTGGAGCGAACACTAAACACCAAGATCGGCTCAGAGCAGCGAACAGCATTGCTTGCATACGCCGAAGAACAAAAGCCCAATTGGATTGCTTGAGAGGACTGATATGGCACGACGAACATTCCGACCAAACCGGCCACCACGGCGAAGAGGACCCCGTAAAGAGGGGCAGGGGGGAGCAGCTGTTGAAGCTGCGTTGGATCCGTCTGTAGTCCTTGAACTGCCGCCGGCCATAATGGTGAGCCAGCTTGCTGCGGTTATGCACACCAACTCGATTGACATCATCAAGCAATTGATGCGCAACGGCATTATGGCAACGGTGAATGAGGTCATAGACTTTGAGATGGCTGCAACGGTTGCAACCACATTGGGACACCGAGTCCGTAGGCTTGAGGACGCTGCCTCAGAGGAGGAAGTAGACTCTCTCAAGCCAGTGGAGGACGCAGAGGAAGACCTTGAGCCAAGGGCACCAGTGGTCACAATCCTGGGTCACGTTGACCATGGTAAGACGACACTATTAGACGCTATCCGTAACACCAATGTGGTAGATAAGGAAGTTGGCGGTATCACTCAGCACATCGGCGCGTACCAGGTTATGCACGGTGAGGTCAATCTGACATTCCTGGATACTCCCGGGCATGAGGCGTTCACCGCTATGCGAGCCAGGGGTGCTCAAGCAACGGACATAGCAATTCTGGTGGTGGCGGCAGATGACGGTGTGATGCCACAGACGACAGAGGCAGTGAACCACGCGAAAGCCGCTGGCGTTCCGATTGTTGTGGCAATTAACAAGATGGACAGGCCAGACGCCGACCCTGACAGAGTAAAACGCCAACTCTCAGAGATGGGCTTGCTACCAGAGGACTGGGGTGGGGACACCATTATGGTGCCAGTCTCAGCTAAATCACGAGATGGCATTGACGAGCTTCTTGAGAACCTGATGGTTGTTACAGAGGTTCAGGAATTGAAAGCCAATCCCACTCGACCCGCCAGTGGCGTAGTGGTAGAAGCACAATTGGATAAGAGCAAGGGCCCTCTTGCTACGGTGTTGGTGCAGCAGGGGACGTTGCGAGTGGGCGACAACATTGTTGTTGGTGACACTTGGGGCCGTATCAAGGCAATGATCCTGCACACGGGACGTCGCACTAAAGAGGCTGGCCCATCCACTCCTGTTGAGATATTGGGTCTTACACAGTTGCCAATGGCGGGTGACCCATTCCTAGCAACAGAAGATGAGCGGTCTGCCAAGGCGCTCATGGAAACACGGCTGCGTCGTAAGGAGTCTCAGCAAACTGGATCGCTCTCAATGGAAGAGGTTTCCATACGAATCCAGTCCGGCGAGACTAAAGAATTGCCAATTATTCTGAAATGCGACGTACAGGGAAGCATTGAAGCTGTACGATCAACTATTTCTAAATCATCATCCGAGATTGCCCAGGTCCGCATCCTCCACGCTGCTGCGGGTACTGTGACTGAGAGCGATATCCTGTTGGCCAGCGCATCCAACGCCATTGTCATGGGCTTTAACACAAGGATTGAGCCTGGTGCCAGGATGCTGGCAGAGCAGCGCCGTGTCCAAATAAGGCTGTATGACATCATTTACCAGCTTGCAGAGGACGTAGAGAAGGCCGTGAAGGGTCTCCTGACGCCAGAAGACCGAGAGGTATTGGATGGGCATGTGGAGGTTAGGGCAGTATTCAGCGTTGGACGCCGGGTTAAGATTGCCGGCTGCCAGGTGCTTGATGGAAGGGTTGCCAGGAACTCTCAAGTCCGGATTACTCGCGGTAAGGAATTGATTTACACGGGTGGCGTATCCACTTTGAAACGATTTAAGGATGACGCACGAGAGGTCACAGCGGGATTTGAGTGCGGACTTACTGTTGAAGGGTTCACTGATTTCGAGGAAGGGGACACCCTGGAAGCGTTCCACATTGAGCGAGGCTAAAAGCTCTCGACAGTGTCTAAGAATTCCGATTTCCAGGAACCTTGAACTATGAATCGTCGGATGGGCCGCGTAAACGGACTTCTCAGAGAAGAACTAAGCCAACTGATATTGCGTGAACTAAAGGATCCCCGTGTGGCATCCTTTGTGACTATTACTGAAGTTGACACAGCCCCAGATTTGGATCAGGCCCGTGTATACGTTAGCGTCATGGCTACTCCTGAAGAGCAGGTTGACGTTATGAAGGGCCTCAAGTCTGCTGAGGGCTTTCTCCGTGCTAGCCTGCGAAGCCGGATTCAGATGCGCAAAATCCCCACACTGACCTTTGAATTAGATATGACTATGGAACGCGGTGCCGACCTGCTAAAGCTCATCGATCAGGTGATTGAAAGCGACGGCACTCATCAAGAACGGAGCGTGTGACCATCAACGGTGTATTGAACCTCTGTAAACCCGTAGGCGAAACCTCCATGGATATGGTTCGCATGGTGAAGAGATTAACCAAGGAAAAGAAGGTTGGGCACGGTGGCACGCTGGACCCCGTGGCTTCTGGTGTATTGCCAATTTGTTTTGGGCAAGCTACCCGGCTGATGGACCCCTTGGTTGATGGCACCAAGCTGTATCGGACAAAGGTACGCCTAGGCGAGGCTACAGACACATATGATTCTGATGGAACTATTGTTGCTACGGCGGATGCGTCTGGCGTGACCCGGGAAGACATTGAAGCTGCTCTAGTGGGCTTCCGTGGATTGATATCTCAGGTTCCCCCTATGTACAGCGCCTTGAAACATGGTGGTGAGCGGCTGTATGACCTAGCACGTGCAGGGTTTGAAGTAGAACGCGAACCAAGAGCCGTTCAGGTGTCTCGATTGGAGATACTGGAGTGGGAGTCACCAGACGTTGTTCTGGACATAGAGTGCGGAAGAGGCGTGTACGTGCGCTCCATAGGCCATGATTTGGGGCAAGTGTTGGGTTGTGGTGCCCACGTGGTGGAGTTGGAACGACGTAAAGCAGGCCCGTTCCTGGTGGAAAATGGCGTAACGCCAGAAGCGTTTACAGAGGCTGTAGAGGCGGGGACGTGGCGTGATTTGATTCATACACCAGACACCGTTGTACAAAACCTTCCGGCCGCCACGGTCACCGGGGCGTTGGAGTCCTTTGTTAAGAATGGCCGACCCGTAACCCTTGGGCCAAGGGAAGCTACCGCGCAGGTGCAGCATGGCGACCTTTGGCGCGTGTATGCCCACGATGGACAGTTCCTTGCACTGGCTCGATTTGACAAGCCTTTGGGCCAATGGAAACCAGAGAAGGTCTTTGACCCGGAGCCACCAGCGAAGCTGAGAGACCCGGCACTCTCATAGGTTACAACGCCAAATGTATCTCTCGCCCTTGGTTTTGTCAGGCGCAAGATTGACGTATGAGGACAATGTGGAAGTGAATTCCAAGGTCTGTGTGGTCATCCCCACCTATAACGAGGCGGAAAACCTTCCAGAAATATTTACCAAGCTATTAGCGTTGGAATTCCCTGAGTTGAGCATTCTGGTTGTAGACGATTGCTCTCCAGATGGCACGGGAGCTATTGCTGATGCAATGGCGCAAGCCCACCCCGGGCGCATCCATGTCCTTCATCGGGCTGTCAAACG